>Ga0079224_100006436_pt1 | contig 15563 bp, 15 predicted proteins | sample Stecom2015_FD_80414 | JGI IMG/M metagenome (GOLD analysis project Ga0079224, IMG submission 80414) | Agricultural soil microbial communities from Utah to study Nitrogen management - Steer compost 2015 | ecosystem: Environmental > Terrestrial > Soil > Agricultural land | place: USA: Utah...
AATAGAGGATCTGGCAAAATAGAGAATTTTTTTACAGCGCGCCCTCGCCGCGCTGCTTCGAACCAATGTCGATTGCTTCCTCGACATCAGAAACGAATATCTTTCCCTCTCCTGCCAGGCCTGTGCTGGTGCTCTGCAGGATCTTTTCGATCACCTGGTCAACCATCGAGTCCTTTGTGACAACGACTATTGTAGAGTTTACGTTAAACTCAGGTCGGTATGTGCCTGTCCCTCTTCCAGAGTGGATCTCTGGGCGTGGGATCTGGCCCTGTCCTTTGGAGTCGTAATAGGTAAAGCCCCCCAAGTCCAATTCTTTCAGTGCTGCAAATGCCTTGTCTAGTCTCGCGGAAGGAACGATCGCTTCTATTCTTTTCATAATGTAAACCCAGTCAGCTAGGCATCACTTTTATTAAAGCATTTTGTATTGGTCAAAATACATGACTTTTTCGGGACAATAATATAAAATATGCAATAAAGCGAAAAAGAAAGTGGAGAAAGTCAGCTGGTGCTGACTGCTGCTCCTTTTAGCCTGTGCTATTTCCCGCACTATCTGTCTGGTTTCCTGTATCAGTGGCGTTGTCGCCCGTACCTGTCTGGTTACCCGTGTCGGTTGCGTTCGTGCTCGTGTCTGTCATATTTGATGTAGTATCTGCCATCATTGACGGACCTGATACTTGGCTACTTCCTTTTGGAGGCACCCATGTCCCTACTGGATGATCGTTGTCTGTTGCTTCTTCGGTTGCCTGCACTACGAAGGCGCCTCCCTTCACCACATCATTCATTGCGTGGTCGACGCCAACATAGATACCCTCTTCGGGGAACGTTGCCTCGATGACTGAGGCCGATCCTGGAGGTATCCACCATGTCTCGTCGTTCAATAATTGTGTGCCTAATCTGTTCTTGACAAAGCCATCCCTTACATCAATTATGCCACTGATGAAGTGAAATGCTACGCCGTCATTAGGTCCTGCGTTGACTATATACCATCTTGTAAGTTCGCCCGGTCTCACCTTGAATACTTCTGCCTCGGCATTCAACGGCAGCTGTGCTACTGCCCCTAGAGCCGGAACGTACTTGTGTGCCATGCCGTTTGTCAACACAATGTCGGGGTCGCCTGTAAGGAACTGACCTACGTCAAACGTTCCTGTGCCGTTTGCTGCTACAAAGACTCCTTCTACGTTGTTGCTGTAGATCTCACCAAAGACTACATAGAATTCTTTTGCCGGTTCTTCATTCTGTGGATGCACTACGATCCCACCGTACATGCCGTTGGCAATGTGCTCCCATACGCCATTGAGGCCGTCAGCGCCGCAGTGATAGAAGAACACGCCTGCATACGGAGCTTGCCATGTCCATGTCACTGATTCACCACTCTGCACTGTTGAGCCTTTGTCACTTGCGTTTGCTCCAACCGCAGCTGACGGGCCATAACCTGCATGGAAGTCAATGCTATGTATCACGTCGCCTTCATTTATCAGGGTGAATTCAATTGTGTCTCCTTCATCAACTGATATGACGGGCCCTGGCACTGTTCCATTGAATACCATTGCTCTATACATCACGCCGCCTGGATGCAGTGCATTATCTGGTGCTATTTGCACGTCCACTTCGTCTGCTATCAAAGTCACCTTTTTCGTCACGCCGGTGGATTGCGTTTGTGCTTGTGCCCCTGCGTCGCCCTGAAACAAGGGGCCAAGAACAATGAATCCAGCCAGCAGGATGCCTGCCGCAATTCCTGCTACAACGGGTTTGTTCATTAACGGGCAATGAACTGTTCAAGGATTAAATATTTTTTGATTTTTTCGACTATTTTGTAATTATAGTATAATCTTTTGTATTCATTAATGTAATATTTATGAATAACATAGTACTGAATCTAAAGCTCACAATTGACCGCCTAGGTTGTTCCCCAAACCAGTACCACATACCGCCCAGCCTCGATCCCAGACTTGTTTTTACATTGCAACCTGTTTAGCACTTCTGCCTAACAAGAATTCCCGTACTTCTAAGAATGAGAGATTCGCGAAACAAGATGCGATAAAGCTCGGGTGTCTTGTTGCGCTCAATTGTGCTACGAAGTACTGGATTTTCTCCATCCAATTGTGACCTTGATCGTCCTAAAAATCTCTTCTTGGTTGGGCATTATCTTGAACCTGCAGCAAAGTTCCGGTGACGTTCACAGTTTCTTATGCACCAAATAACCTTGTCAGAATATCGTCAAGATACTTGATGAGCATCTTATTGAACGTACGTCATAACCGTGTGCGTGGGTGTGTGTTGTCAAGGTGTGGTTTAATTTTCCAATACAGGTTGAACTGTGGTACAACAAGTTAAAGTGAATTAGGCAACAACCCTTTGCGACAGCATATACATTTTTGTATCAGTGCAGTCAAATAATTTCGCTTGCACATATTCGGCAAAAAGCAAGTTGCGTATTGCGCAGTATGTGGCAAAGAGCTCGGTCGCCACAAGTACAAGCCTGGCCAGGACTGGGGCATAGAAGGCCTCCTCTGCGCTGGCTGTCACATTGAAAAGACAAAGGAGTTTATGCTCAAGCAGGAGGAAACACAGGACACTTGTGCAATGTGTGGCAAGGAGCTTGGCGACATTGCCAATAAGCCAAAATGGCAGTGGGAAATGGAACCGGGAACTCTGTTATGTGATAGCTGTTATCGTAAGAAGGATTTGGACTATAACAAGAAGACAAACTTTTGTGCTATCTGCAACGGCAAGTTGGGCATGTTCTACTACCATCCAAAACCGGCATGGCGCATCGAAGGCAACCTGTGCAGGAAGTGCTGGGATAGCAGGAACAGAAAGAGTGGTGATGATTAGCTGGAATGTTGTTCAAAAAACACGAATGCGAAAAGTGCGGAAACAAGTTCGGCAAAATCGAGGAACTCATGCACCACCAACAAATCGCACATGAGCAGCGATTATACATGTGCAACGAATGTAACATGGGCTTTGAAGGAATGGAGCAGATGCGAGACCATGCAAAGAAATTCCATTCATACAACAGGATAAAAGAAGAAAGGAAGTAGTTAGCTACTAGATTGCTTTTAGTTGCTTTACTATGGGTGGTCTCGCCTTCCGAAATACCCTGAAACCGCAGATGCACTTTATCTCTGGCAGCCTTGACAGTTCTTCTACGGTCACGGGCGTGCCGCAGCGCATGCATTCATAAGTTACGTTACCGCCTCCGTTTGGAGCTGCCATCTTCTTGATTCTTGGACCGATGCCCACATTTTAAGCTATAGTGGGGTGCTGTTGTAAGCGCTTGTTCTGCTGGATTGCAGACTGGGCCGCGGCCAGAATGGCTATCGGTATTCTGTGAGACGAGGTGCTCACATAATCAAGCCCGGCAGCCGCGCAGAATGCTATTGAGCGAGGGTCGCCTCCGTGCTCGCCACAGATCCCTATCTCGATGTCCTTCTTTTCACTTCTCGCCATATCTACTGCCATCTTCATCAGCCTGCCCACGCCCTTTGTGTCGATGCTCTGGAATGGATTGACGTTCAAGATCTCCTTTTCCAAGTAAAAGGGAAGAAACTTGCCTTCCGCGTCTTCTCTGCTAAAGCTGAATGTGGCTTGAGTAAGGTCGTTTGTACCAAAGCTGATGAAATCCACGACATGGGCAATGTCGTCAGCAACAAGACACGCGCGCACGACTTCGATCATGCTGCCGAACTTGATCTTGAGCTTTATCTTGTGTCTGTGTTCAACTTCTCGCTTTACCGACTCGAATATCTGTCGAACTGCAGCCAGCTCTTCTACTAGGCCTACCTGTGGTACCATTATCTGTGGCTCAACTGCTATGCCCTCTTTTGCCAGTTCGGCGGCCGCTTCGCAGACCGACCGGATCTGTGTTTCATAGATCTCGGGGAATGAAATCCCTATCCTCACCCCCCTGTGCCCTAGCATCGGGTTTATCTCTGACAACTCGTGCACTCGGTGGAGGATCTTTTCTATGCGGGCAATTTCCTCTTGATTCTTGCTGCTGGCAGATGACTTTAACTCAAAGATCTTTTGCATCAGGTCTTCCTGCTTTGGCAGGAACTCGTGCAGAGGAGGGTCTAGCAACCTAATTGTCACGGGCAGACCTTTCATTTCCCTCAGGATCGCCTTAAAGTCGGACTTTTGTAGTGGCTCAAGCTCTGCAAGTGCCTTCCTGCGCTCGTCCTCGCTCTCCGCCATTATCATGTTGACGAACTGCATTATCCTGTCATGTTGGTTGAACATGCGTTCTGTTCTGCAGAGCCCGATTCCCTCTGCACCATACTTGCGTGCAAGGGCAGCACTTGACACCGTATCAGCGTTTGCCCTTATCTTGATCCCCTTCATTTCTGAAGACCATTGCAGGAGTTCTTTCAGCTCGGATGTGATTTCGGGTTCTACTGTAGGGATTTCTCCTAAGTATACTCTGCCGGTGGAGCCGTCTATTGTTATCCTTTGACCCTCACTCACAACCTTCTTACCGTTGATACTAAAGCTTCCGCCTTCTTGGTCGATCTCTATCTGCGAGCAGCCTACCACACAAGGCTTGCCCATCCCGCGCGCTACAACTGCGGCATGAGACGTCTTACCACCGCGGCTGGTGAGTATGCCGGCCGACTGGAAAAATGCCTGCACGTCATCTGGCTTTGTGTTTTCTCTGACCAGAATGACTTTGTCGCCTTTCCTGCCAAGCGCCTCCGCCCGTGCTACATCAAAGACTGCAATACCGCTAGCAGCACCGGGTGACGCGCCGATCCCCGTTGCGATCGCTTTTTGTTTTGAATGCGGATCGATGCGCCTGTATAGGATCTGTTCAAGTCCTTCAGGATCGATGCGCTCCAAGGCAGCAGTCTTGTTGATCAGCCCCTCGTGGTACATGTCTATCGAAGTCTTGACGGCCGCTACCGCGTTCATCTTGGCAGCCCTTGTCTGGAGGATGTAGAGCTTCCCCTTTTCGACAGTGAACTCGACATCCTGCGGTTCCTTGAAGTGATTTTCCAGCCTTTCACATACCTTTACCAACTGAGCATATACATCTGGCATTTCGCTGACAAGAGAATCAATGTGGTTTGGGGTGGTCTTGCCCGACACAACATCCTCCCCTTGCGCGTTTACAAGATAATCACCATAAAGCCTCTTTTCCCCTGTCTCAGGGTCGCGAGTAAACACTACACCGGTGCAACTGTCTTTTCCCATGTTACCAAACACCATCGCGACTATTGTTGCGGCGGTTCCGTTGGCCATATCGGGGGTGATATTGTACTGCCGGCGATATTCAACGGCGCGCTTGCCAGTCCACGATCTGAATACTGCATCGATTGCAAGCTCTAGCTGTTTGTACGGGTCTACGGGGAACTTCCTTCCTGTGGTTTCGCAGAGCGACTTGAACGACATTGCGATGCCCTTGATCACCTTTGTGTTTGATAGATCCTTGCCCGAAAGAATAGCATCGAATTTACGGTCGTCTATCCCGAGGACGACTTTTCCAAACATCTGTATGAACCTACGATATGCATCCCACGCAAACCTTGGGTCGTTGCTCTGCTTCGCAAGACCTTCTACCGTTTCATCGTTGAGCCCGAGGTTGAGGATAGTGTCCAGCATGCCCGGCATTGACACCGACGCACCAGAGCGTACCGATACCAAAAGTGGATTGCCCGGGTCACCAAATTTCTTCCCAGTTACAGCTTCAAGACGCTTTATCGATTTCCGCACTTCGTCCATCAAACCATCAGGCAGTCGTTTGCCTGCTTCGTAGAATTTTTCGCAAATTTCCGTGGTAATTATAAAACCAGGTGGGACAGGCAACCCAAGCTTGGTCATCTCTGCGAGTCCTGCTCCCTTGCTTCCAAGAAGTGCCTTGTTCGCGCCGTCAGCCTCTTCGAAAAAGTATATCGGTTTGATGATGACCGGCGAACCACCAAGACTTTCTTCTGACATATGAGATGATGATCAGCTGCTCTACTGGTTTAAAACGTTGTGCACACATACCGATAATTTCAAATGCTTGTTCTCACTGTTACATTGGGGCGGATCAGGCTGCTGGCATGTCTCGGTGATCGTATTGTCTTCTGACAACATCTTGCCAGTTCCACTGCTCATACAGGCGCTGGACCTCTTTGGAACCATGGCATTTGCAGTCACGGGCGCCTTCAAGGCGATAGAGCACAAGTCTGATGTTGTTGGGATAGTCATACTCGCGACAATGACTGGCGTCGCAGGAGGGGTTATGAGGGACGTCCTTTTTGGCAGAGTACCTCCGCTTGCAATAGTCAACCCGCTGTACCTGACGATCACTGTGGCGACGGGCGTTGTGATGTTTTTTCTCTACAGGTCTCTCAAGAAGCACTGGAATCTTTTCCTAAAGTTTGATGCTATCGGACTCGGAGTCTTTACTGTGATCGGAGCGACGTTTGCTTACAACCTGTTTGGACTGAATTTTCTTGTAATGGCTTTTGCAGGAGTTCTCACCGCTGTCGGCGGAGGGATCCTGCGTGATGTATTTGTCAACGAATTGCCAATAGTCTTTGTCAAGGAGCTGTATGCGTCGGCAAGCTTCATTGGAGTCGTGATATTTTTCGTGCTGCTTACGGCGGGCATAGACCTGAACGTTGCAGCCATACCGAGCATTATCGCAGCCACCGCGCTTAGGCTGCTTGCAATGAAATACAATTGGAACCTGCCACTACCAAAGGGTGAGTAGGCATGTGTGAGGTTCCACCCGGCTACATCATAGATTTAGTTATTTCATACACGCAGCCAGCTCGGATATCTTGTCTTCCCACGACTTTGCCTTGATTATTCCGCTTGCTACCAGAATACCTTGGGAACCCAGCTCGATGGCTTTGGCAACATCATCCTTGTCTGTGATGCCCGCTCCGCATATGACTTTGGAACGCGAGCCTGCCGCCTCGATCGACTTTGTTATTATCTCTGGGTTTTCCTTTGAGACGGCCCTGCCGCTTCCTATTAGATCTGGGGGCTCGATCGCGATAAAGTCCGGTTGGAATGCTGATACCTCCATGACCTCCCAAGGTTCACGTGCACACACTATTGAAATCATATGTTGGCTTTTCAGTCGCTCCACCAGAGAAGCGATCTGCTTCATCTCTATCCGATGCTCACTGTGGTTTATCAGCGATCCAACAGCCCCGTACGACCTGGCTATCTCGGGCAGGAAATAGCCAGTAGAAGAACCAATTCTTTCACTGTCGATGTGCTGACAGATTACCGGAATTTTGACACTCTTGGCTACAAGAGCTAACGCGGGTTGCGGCGGCGCTAGCACTACCTCTACCTGGAGCTTCTCTGCAATCGTCTCTGCAGCTCTCGCTAATTCGACAGCCTTCTCTCCAGAGACCTCTTCATAGTTCTTGTAATTGATTATTAACGGCCTCTTCAACGCTTGCTGCCCGCTTTGGCCTTTGTGCTCGCTGCCGTCTTTGTCTTGCCGTTCATAATGTCTTCTAGGTCACGGAACTTGCTCTGAAGCTTATTCATCCTTGCTTCATATCCTTTGTTGTATTCCAGCTCATCGGGCACTAGCGTTGCAGGGTGGATAAAGCCTTGGTTACGCATTATCATTGCTCGCTCTGAGGCCCACATCCTCTGCAGATCCCAGTCTGCGGTTCCAAAGCCATCGTGGGGTCCTGTAAGCTTGCCATTGTGCATGCTAAAAAGTAGGCATGAAACGATTGGGATAGAGTAGTTCAGGCTTGCGGCGGAATTGAGCTTGACTGGCATCAGAGGCATGTGGTGGCTGCCTCTTGTGTTTCCTGCAACATAGTGGGGATCGTTGAATGCGCTGCCTGCTTCTTCTGTTGCGGGAAAGTTCTTTTGAGTTCTTACTATCGCGATAGGGTCGTCCTTGCCGACATAAGTGCCAGCGATGTTGTGCAGGCGGTCGGTGGATGCAGACACTATTTGTTCAGAGCGATCAGCGGAAACGACAGAGTGAACTACAAAGCGGCCCGGATACATCAGTGCTGCTTCAAGCTCAGCTTTGTCTTCCCACAGTTTGAGCTCAGCTACTTTGCCTGTCATGACATCCATTATCCTGAAAATAACACCCTCTGCAAGGCGCTCGTTAATCAGGAGGCCAGTGTTGCTACGCGCATCGACGAACATGCGCCAGAGCGGAAAGTTGAACGCTCCCGGTTCTGTCTTGTCTGCGGCAAATATGCAGAACACTTCGCTTGGGCGCTCCTCCATTTCGATTTCGGCAACACCTGGTCCCATGCCTCTGACGTTACCTGAGAAAGAGTCTCTCAACAGGTCTTGGCCGGCTCCGTAAAGTCCCTGTTCCTTTGCAGTCTTGGTTCCTTCTGTGAAGGCATCCCACGCCAGCTTGTGGATCTTTTCATCATCGACGCCACGTGTATGCGTCATTATGATATGAATGTCGTCACCGGTATACCCGACGTAATAATCGATAAGTAGTCCCTTTGCATTCTTGGCAACAAAATTCTTTACAGTTTCGAGAAGTTTTTCGCTTGGGCAGGTGTGACCCCCAATTCCTCCAATGTCTGCCTTGATGGCGCTGACAGTAATTCTCATACTGGACAAACTCACGTCTGTTGGCTTAAAACTTTTCCGATAACTTGTTAGCTAGGACTGAAAATGTGTATGAGAACGTACAATTTTCATCCGAATCACGGGCGAAATACAAATAAAGCCCATGAAGCGTTCTTGCTCTATGAGCGCTAGTAAAAAGCCACACATGAACTTGGTGGTTACAGGTCACGTCGATAATGGTAAATCAACTACTGTAGGTCATTTGCTGGTTGATCTGGGTGCCATTGACCAGAGAACTATAGATGCATACGCAAAGGAATCTGAATCAACAGGCAAGGGTGATACATTCAAGTACGCTTGGGTGCTTGACAGCATCAAGGACGAACGTGAAAGAGGTATCACCATCGATCTCGCTTTTCAAAAGTTCGAGACGTCAAAGTACTTTTTCACACTGATCGATGCTCCGGGTCACAGGGACTTTATCAAGAACATGATCACCGGCGCGTCTGAAGCAGACGCTGCCATTCTGGTCATTTCTGTCAAGCCCGGTGAGACAGAAGCGTCAATCGAGCCGGGAGGCCAAGGAAGGGAGCACGCTTTCCTTGCTAGGACACTTGGCGTAAACCAGATAATCGTTGCATTAAACAAGATGGACGATGTTGGATATCAGGAAGCTCGCTACAAGGAGGTAAAAGAGAGTGTCGAAAAGATGTTGAAGATGGTCGGCTACAACACAGCCAAGATCAACTTCATCCCGATCTCGGGATGGAAGGGAGATAACTTGGTAAAGCCATCGACAAACATGCCGTGGTACAAGGGTCCGACCCTTGCTGCAGCACTGGATGCCCTTGACCCACCAGAAAAGCCGGTCGACAAGCCGCTTAGAGTCCCAATACAAGATGTATACTCTATCACTGGTGTCGGAACGGTGCCCGTGGGCAGGATTGAGACAGGCAAGATGAAGGCAAACGACAAGGTAGTCGTCATGCCATCTGGTGCTGTCGGAGAAATCAAGTCAATTGAAACTCACCACACTCAGATGGAGTCTGCCGAAGCTGGCGACAACATCGGCTTTAACCTCAGAGGCGTAGACAAGAAGCAGATCAAGCGCGGCGACATGATCGGCCCTGCCGACAACCCTCCGACCGTCGCAAAGGAATTTGAGGCAAGATTGATCGTCATTCACCATCCGACGGCAATCGCTCCAGGATACACACCAGTACTGCATACTCATACTGCTCAGGTCGCTGCAACAATCACTGCGTTTGTTTCCAAGATTGACCCGAGGACCGGTGCCACGACAGAAGAGAACCCCAAGTTCCTAAAGACAGGTGACGCGGCAATCGTCAAGATCAAGCCTGTAAGACCACTTCCAATAGAGACATTCAAAGACTTTCCAGAGATTGGAAGGTTTGCACTCCGAGACATGGGAACGACAATTGGCGCAGGCATTGTGCTGAACATCACGGACAAGTACGACCCTAACAGAAAGTAAGTGAACTAGCAAATGCCGCAAGCAGCAAGAATCAAACTCACCAGCACAAATCTTGCGACGCTGGAAGGCGTCTGCACAGAAATCAAGGGGATGACTGAAAAGTCTGGGATAAAGCTCAAGGGACCCCACCCCCTGCCGACTAAAAAGCTCAAGGTAGTAACAAGGAAGTCACCGTGCGGCCAGGGCACAAACACTTATGACAAGTACGAGATGAGGATCCACAGGCGTGTGATTGATGTCGGAGCCGATGACAGGGCCATCCGACAGCTGATGAGACTAAAGATCCCCGATGACGTATATATCGAAGTCTCTCTAACTCAGTAGTTTTTTGTAAGAACCCTTCTGAACCCTGATGTGCTGCGAGGCCTCGGGGTGCAAAATTTTTGCCAAGATTTCAAGCCCTATCACAGCTCTTGGACCCGGCTTGCTGAAATACGCATTGGCATTAACCGCATAGACATCACCATTCTTGACTGCGCGGAGCGACTTCCATTTTTCGTTGTGCGCAAGCGCCGGCAGTTCTCTCAGCGTTCGAGGAATTCCAAAGCCACATGGCATGAGCACAATGATGTCGGGATCAAATTGTACAACTTCATCTATGTCCATCCTGCGCGACGGCTCGCCGGCAACGCTGATGCCGTTTACCCCACCTGCATACTCAACCATCTGTGGCACCCAGTGACCTGCGGTGAAAAGCGGGTCGAGCCACTCTATGCAAAGCACTCTCGGGCGATTCTTTATTTTCATTTCACGAACTGCGTCAATCCGTTCTTGCAATGAAGAAACAAGCTTGGCCCCTTCCTTGATTCTACCCACCCTTTCTGCCACATTCATTATGCTGACAAGGATGTCGTCAAGGTCATGAGGATCGAGAACCAGAACGTCTGGTTGCCCGCTGAGTATTTTTACTGCACGGCTTATCTCTTTTGTGAATGGCGAGCACACTTCGCAGATCCCCTGAGCGACTATCAGGTCAGGATCTGCTTTTTTTAGAACCTCGTCGTCCACTACATAGATGTCACTACCTGAGCGCATAAGCTCAACTATCTTGGCGTCGATCTCCCTCCCTGTCATCCTGTTTGGATCAAACGAAGGCCTAATAACACGAGGCTTTTTTCTTGCTTGAACAGGGAACTTGCACTCGTGCGTGACACCAACTATTTGACTGCCTGCGCCAAGCTCGTACAGCGTTTCTGTAGCGCTTGGAAGGAAGGAGACGATCCGCACAGGAGAAATTGTAAGAATTGCAATCTTAAAAATCTGCCTTATATAGAATTGTTACACTACATTTGTACTAGGCTGGTATTCCGCCAACCAAAACCATTTTATGGCATAAAATCTTGTCCTTAGCCAATGAACTCTAGAATTGCAGTCGCTGTCGGGCTGGTAGCAGCAATTGCTGCAGTGCTAGCACCAATGTCGACACTGACGCCGGCCTTCGCAGCTGAAGTAGCAGCAGACATAAAATCTGGTTCGTCAAGCTTGACGACCGATGCGTATTCGCCAAACCCAATCGAAATCAATGTTGGAGACACTGTTACGTGGACCAACAGAGACTCGACTCCACACACAGTCACGTCAGGTACTGCTGGAACACCGGACGGTAAATTTGACTCTTCACCAAACTTTAATCCGCTGATGGCTCCACAACAGACATTCAGCCACACCTTCACAGAAGCAGGCGAGTTCCCGTACTATTGCGGCCTTCACCCGAACATGGTGGGCACAGTAATAGTTGCAGCTGCAACTGGAGGGGGCAACGGTGACAACACAACCAATGGCGAGCCAGAACCAACAACCTCTGGGTTCTCAGTAACTGCAGCCGATGGAGATGGTAACGAATACGAAATAACAGGGTCTGGAAACGCTACTGCAACAGCAGCATCGATCAACCCCGGCGAATCGGTAGAGATCGAGTTTGATGGCGCAGGTGCAGTAGAACTGACACTGCCAAAGGACATGGTCAGCGGCATAACAGCAGTAATGGTAGGAACTCAGGAAATTCAGCCTGAAGTAGTCAGCGAGAATGCAACACACACGACCATATCATTTACAGTCCCAGAAGGAGAGACTTCTGCGACGATTTTGGCAGAGGTTGTAGTTCCCGAATTCCCTGTCATTGCAGCAATACTTGCAGGAACAATCGCAGCAATCATTGGCTACACTAGGTTCGCAAGAAGTGGAACTGGATTCTTTGGAAGAGCCTAACAGCCTTCCTTCATTTTCTTCTTTTTATCGAATCCTAAAAAATTCTGAACAACAAGATAACTTGTACCTGTATCCCGAGGCACAGAATTACCAGTGATCCTTTTCTAGATATCTGCGTAGTGTATTGAAAAAAGAGCCAAGATATCTAGTTAAAGGTACAATAGACTATTATTATTGGCATCGCCTTATTGTGATGTTATTTGCGTAGTGTGACTATTGCTCTGATTGCGTTGTCAAGCTTATTCGCAGTTCTTGGTCAGGCATTTGCACAGGAACAGATTCTGCTTCAAGCTACAAGTGATCAGGGAACGTTTTTGGTTGAAATAGCGTGGACGCCTGCTGAAATTGGCAGCACACACACGTTTGATATTCGCTTTGTCGAGCCGGAGACCGGCGAAGAGATAGAGGATGTGCTATATGACTTCTCGATCCATGGCAGCGGAGGCAGAGAAGTGCTTCGTCTTGACCAGACTGTAATCAGGCAGGAATTCACTTTTGAGGAGATAGGGTCTTATGAAATCAAGATAGACGATATCGAAGGGCTGGGTGAGGGGGTTGCCATTCCAATACAAGTAACACCCGAATTTCCTCTTGTTGTGTTTGTGTTGACAGCGATCGCCTTCAGCATGGTGATATTTGCAGCCAAACACAATAATTTATTTAGGCAGCGAGCCGAATAATTGCAATGGCAAGCGGCATTTTTCTGGCAGCGCTGCTTTTGGCAGCGGTTTTCAGCATTGCAACAACGCCACTCGTCGCAAGTGCGCAAGAGAGCGGCGGAATGAGAGGCACAACTAGCAAGGGAACACTGGACATCCTGCTCGAGCCCACGTGGGAAGAGAATGGAAGGGCAACCTTCAGGGTAAGCTTCCTCAACCCCGGAACCAACACTCTTCACGAGCATCAGGACTATGACTTTAGGATATTGAAGGACGGGGTACAGGTGTTCAGTGCGGCACAGCAGACAGGTCAAGTGCTGATACACAATGTCGAAGGTACTATTACGGTCCCATACACCTTCCAAGAAAACGGCGATTACACAATTCAGGTTTTCCTTGGCGGTACTGGTATTGCGCCACCTATACCTACTGAAGAAGAAGTGGAGTTTACAGTGACAGTGGTTCCTGAATTTCCTGTAGGTATTGTTGGCGTCGCGATAGCCTCCATGATGGCAGGATCGCTGGTGTTTGCGCGTTGGTTTAGCAGGCGTTAGATTTTTTCCCTGCGAAGGGCGGTGACTCCGATGGCAATGCCTGCTACACCGACCCCGACGCCCACCATCCCAAACAGGTACGCTCTGTCAGCCGCCATCCTTAGATCTGCTGACGCTTCGGTCGCACTTGCAGCGGCTGTCCTGGCTTCTTCTGCAGAAGTGTTGGCCTCGTCCACCTGAGCAGACAGGTCAGTGATCACAGTCTGCAGCTGTGATAGCACTTCCTCTGATATTCCGCCTTCAGTACTTGGTGGGAAGGCCAAGGCGACAGTGTCCTCAACATCCTCTATCTCGATCTGGCCATCAATGGCCTGCCCTGATATGGTTCCTCTCATGACGACTGCATACTGACCCGTTTGGGTCGGGAGAATGTCTGCAACGTAAACACCGGACTCTTCCGTCGGCCGGAAGTTGAGAGACTTGGTTGGCGTACCCTTCTTGACGCTGACTTCAAGCTGCGCCACTGCGTTACTGATCGGCTGGTTGTCTGATACTCTGGTTATTGTAAGTTCGATGCCGTTGATCTGTCCTACAACCGGCGGCTCGTTCACCCACCCTGCGACGATTTTGACATCTCCCTGCACTAGTTCTGCGTGTGCCATGGCAGGGCGGGCGCTACTGAACGCTAGAATTGATGACATTACAAGGATGCTTGCAAGGATCAGCGCGATTTTCATTCAATGTAAATTTCTCTTCAAATGCTTATAATCTTTCGGCATATTTCGGGCTTTGTACTACAAATCAAGCAAGAGTCAAATATGGTGCATGGCATATTTCACACGTGCAAACCAGACGCTGGCGATCTTCGTTTATTGTTGCTATTGCACTGGTGACTGTAACTGTCCTGACCTTTTCATCAGGCCTCCAACAATCGTTTGCTCATCCTGTTTATGTCGATTCCACGCCGGGGGCGTTTGAGAGCGTTTCATCTTCACCCGGCGAAGTGCAGGTTTTCTTTAGCGAAGCGATAGAGCTTCCCTACAGTAGCATCAGGGTGCTTGGGCCTGATGGGAGCAGAGTCGATATGAATGACCCGCACAACGTCGAAGGCGACACTGCTTCCATAGCAGCTACACTACAACCCGACTTGCCGGAAGGCGAATACACCGTGATTACGAGGGTGCTTTCGGCAGTTGATGGTCATATTGTGGAAGAGACGTTCATTTTCGGAATAGGTGTGCAGACGACCACTGAAGTTCAAAGTGCTCCGCTTCTGGGTTTGGGATACACCGCCTCTAGGTTTCCCGGTATGGTCGGACAGACAATGGTAGTCGGTGCGGCGTTTGCAACGCTATGGCTTTGGAAACCAATTTCACGAGTGCCTTGGATTGGCAGCGCAATCTGGCAAACGCGTATATTGATTGACCGAAACATGGTGCGTCTTATCCTTATTGGTACAGGCCTTATTCTTGCGTCTGGAGTCGCCACGATCATCGTACAGGCAATTTCAATCGATGCAGGCGTATCTGAAGCAATTGCAACCAAGTTTGGCAACGTGTGGATGGCAAGGATGCTCCAGTCTTCAATCTTGATGGGCATTGCTGTTGCCGTATACCGCAAGGTAGCAAGAGGTAATTCAAGCACAGGAAGGCCGGAAATGTATGCGATACTCATCCTGGGTCTTGCAGTGCTAGTCACTTCAAGCCTCATGGCTCATGCGGCCGCGACTAACCAGATGTTCCCTGTGGTACTTGACTTTTTCCACAATGCGGCCGCTTCGATATGGATAGGTGGCTTGATTCTGCTTGGGTTTGTGGCAGTGCCAAAGATCCTTTCGATCGGAGATCAAAGGCTCAAGGCGGCCGCTCTCTCTATCCTGATCCCACGATTCTCTACTGTGGTGGTGACGCTCCTTGGCATCGCCGTGATAACCGGTCCTATACTTCTGTTTGCCCTTGAGAGCGACCTCTCCCTTACGGTTGCCTCGCTCTATGGTCAGATATTGGCAGTCAAGCTGGGGCTTGCGGGCGCAATGGTGGCCATGGGGGCTTATTCGCAATTTGTGGTGCAGAAAAGGGCTGTCGTAGTCATGACAGGGGGAAGCACTGATACAAGGACGCGGATTGCAGGTCTCAAACACTATGGCAAGACGCTCAAAGCAGAAGCCGGCATAGGGATTGCACTCTTGTTCGCAGT
>Ga0079224_100006437_pt1 | contig 15561 bp, 25 predicted proteins | sample Stecom2015_FD_80414 | JGI IMG/M metagenome (GOLD analysis project Ga0079224, IMG submission 80414) | Agricultural soil microbial communities from Utah to study Nitrogen management - Steer compost 2015 | ecosystem: Environmental > Terrestrial > Soil > Agricultural land | place: USA: Utah...
TAAATAACGTTTTCGATTGAATTTGTTAGTTCGGAATTTATTATTATATTTGCTACATCATTTTCGCCGAATGATTGAAAAAAAATACACCTGCGTTTTGCGTGGGATTTTAAAAGAGGCTATCAGGCGGCGAAACTGGTAGCCTTTTTTTTTGGTTATAGGCTTAAAAAAAATCTGTTTTTGTAAAATTTTAAAGCTATGATACCACAAACTATCTTTCCCGACAAAGAAATGTTTCACAGGTCGGAAATTTTGGAAATCCTTTCAAATTATACACTCATTCCGAATAGAAGAAACACGTCTTCACTGCCAAGCGTGAAAGAAGTTAAGCAAATAGTTGAGCAGGTTTTGGGGATTGAAGATCTTTCAGAACGTTCGAGAAAAAGGGAAATCAGTGACGCAAGGCATATTTTCTGTTTCATTTGCTATTCATATAGGTTGGGAAAATTAGAGTGGATAGGGGCAGTAATTAATAGAAACTACGCAACTGTTTTGCACTCTTTTAAAACTACGAGGGATTTTCTGCAATCAAAAGGTTATGCAGAGTTTCAAGAAAAATATAATAAAGTCGCCGAAGTAATAATGGGTCAATACGAAAATATGGTATTATGAAAGACAGAATAATTGAAATAGTAGACCTTGGGCAACCTCTAAGCATAATACAAAGAGAAAACGCCCCCATAACAGAATTAATAAAAACCGATTTGCTTATTAAAGAACTGAACGAGCAATTACATACAATCAATGTTATCGGCAAGTTGTCTGACGAAGTGCCTAATTTATTCTTAGCACTTGCTCAACAGATACATTATGAATCTATTACAAATGGATTGGATATGACGAGCATAATTGAATGCTTTAACGAACTGCAAGAGGCATACAAAAAAGAACGTAATAATCACTTAAAAACAAAATAAAATGGAATTTAACGGGTGTACGTCTTTAAAAACAGTAGATACAAGTAGTTTGAATTTTTCTAAGTGTTCAAGAATGGTAATGCTTGATAAAATGACGTCTATTCAGATTGAATGGTGCAGAGATAAAGGTCTTATTGAAAACTTTAAACCAGAAGTTGCGAAAGAATTAAATATGTGCGCTTTTTACGCGCTTATTCCAAGTGATTTAATTAACGAGTTTGATGCTCTTTAGATTACGCATGGAGTTTTAGTTAAACTTATTAACAGCTAAATATTGTTAAAATGGACAAAGCAAAAGAAATATTATACAAACACGCAAAAAGCAATGGATGTAGAAGTGATTTGTTAAGAAATCCATTCTTAGAACAAGCTGTGTTAAATGCAATAAATGAAGCCTTGCGCATACACGATGTTGAACTATGGGAACAGTTTCCACACCCCCACGGCTTGATAGAATGTGAGTGTGGAACGGTTTACGATGTAGACGTAGAAAGACGTTGTCCCTACTGTGGCAATTGACTACAACGGCAAGTATAACTGAAATTACTTAAAAGCAAAATAAAATGGATTTACAAACAGCAATAGAAATACTTGAATATCATCAAAAATGGAGGTTAGGTGAAATAGAACACATGATTCTCGAACCTAAAAGAATAACAGAGGCTTTGGATGTAGTGCTAAGCGAGGTGAAAAATCGTTTAGGGGATGTTGTAGGGCAAAGCGAACAATTAAAATGCGGAAATAGCAACCCTCCTTGTTCACCTAATATTAAATTCGGTTGTTTAGAATGTACGGAATGTAATTGGAGTGAATAGCATTTTAATTGCCTACAACGGCAAGGCATTGCTTTAGTAACCCTCAATTAATAACTAAAATTTTGAACAAATGATTACAAAAGAACAATGGCTCAATTTAGTATCTAAAGTTGACCAAACATTTGAAGATGAATTTAAAGCTGAATATAACTCCCCAGAGCTGATGTTTCCGCTAATACAGCGGTTATTGAAGCAATGCAATGTTAGCGTTACGTTGCCGCTTGCTGACATACTTGACTTTCTGAATAAAGCGCATGAAGCACTTGCAAAATCAGAAATTTCACAAGACGAATATATCCCTATAAGCCGGGTTTTAATTGATGCAAAAAAAAAGAATTGGAGAGTTATTAAGTGGCAATACAATGTTATGTGCAGTTTGTAAAAGTGATGAAGATGTAGAATTTCTTACTATTACAGACTGCAATATATGTGGTAAATGTCAAGATAAATTAACAGATGGTTTTGAGCAAGCTATGACAATGGATAGAGAAGATTATCCTGAGTCGTAAATTGCACATAACGGTTCGCAGGTTTATTTAGTGCGGACTTAGAAGTACAAATATTTTAAATTAGTAATAACTTAAATAGAAGTAGAAATGAATAATAACAATAAAAACTCCGCATTGAATAAACCTGCTGTTATAAGCCGTTTAGAACAAGCGGAAATTATAGCAAAGGCGATTATAAAGTTTGGCGATTTAAACAAGGTAAGCAAGTGGAGTGGTGTGCCTATTTGGCTACTGCAAAATGTTTTACAAGGTAATGAAATTCGCCAAACTCAATATGATAAAATGGTTTGGATGCGTGATAGGTTAAATGGCTTATAACGGTATGATTGACGCAACAGTTGAATAAAAAAAATCCCCGCTCCAACTCGTGAAGCGGGAAAAAAAAACTATGAAAACTTATACTCTATATCAATTTCTTCAAAATCCATTTCGGTGTAATTCCGAAAAGCCAAAGCAGTAGCACCGTGAAAAACAGAACTTTCCAGATTTCCTTGGCTAATCTTTGCCACCAATAGGTTTTCTGGGTAACTTCTTTTTCCTTGTACTCTTTGTTTTCTATTTTTTTTATAACCAGAAATTTCAATTCCTCTTTCAGTTTTCGTATAATTGAATCCTTTTTATTGATTTGTTCTGCACAATACAATTCTACATTGTAGCCGCCTTTGTCTTCATCGTATTGCCAATCGGCATAATTGTCTCCTGATTCATTTCTTCCGGAACTTCCTTTTTCACCATCTTTCGGACAGGGCAGGAAAACATTTGATTTTATTTCTCGGATTTTCTCGATTTCCTTTTCCTGTATGATAGTATCGGTTACCGTCTTTTCGATATGAATCGTATCGTGAACCTTTTCGATTTTTGTAACGTATTCAGTCGTTTTGCAGGAAGTCGCTACGAACGATAAGAATAAGGCGCAAATAATGATTTTTAATAGTGTTTTCATAGTTTCAGAATTGATTCAAATATCTCTGCTTCTCGTGCAATTTTAGAAGCCTTATCGGTTCCATTTATCACACGACGTGCATTTACATAGTCAGTCTTGCTATCGTTTATATAATCGCTTAATTTCTTGCCGGTAAACAAACCGTCTTTACACCCTTTAATGAGAATGTAAAATGCGTTGCTGAATCTCGTTGTCAAATCAGGGTCTTTTACCAAATCAACTCCGAGTAATTTCGAGAATTTCGCATAGTTTTCCCTCCATGTGATTTGAACGAATCCACGCCCATAATAAGGATAGTAGCGCAAATTCTTTTTTCGCCATTCTTCCGATAACCAATAGGCTTCACGAACGGGTTCAAAGGTTTCATTTGTTTCGTGAAAAGTAGTTGCGAAAACATAAGCCCACTGTTTGTGCGTGAAATAGTCAAAGTTTTTATTCACTTCGTCCAAAAACAAATCTAAGGCGTTTACCTGCTTTCGTGTAAGACTTCCAAATCGGTTTCTATATCCATCAAAAAACTTCTTTTTATCAAATCGCTTCTTGTGTCCGCTCATAACTATCCCTATTATCTTATTAGTTAAACCAATTAGCCACATCATTCTTCGTCTTTATTTTTCCCACGTAAATCATTTGGATTAAGAGATTCGTTCCATGCTTTCAATCTTTCCATCCATGCTTTTGGCGGGAATTTCTCTCCTGAAACGATATAAATGTTTTCAAATGCGCTTATGGCTGGGTACATGAAAACAATTACCCGTGTGATTATTTTCATTACGGAAACCACCGTGTCTGATTCTGCTACTAAATGATTCAAGCCCTCGAATAGGAAGCCACCCGCCACTGCAAGTGCAATTTTTGTAACTAAGCCAACTGCATTTCCTTTCCAAGCAAATGTACGGGTAAACCACAAGTGTTTGATTGTGCCAAAAAACCAATCGATGAATATAGCACCCAAAACGATTAAAATGTAGTCCTGATTTGTGATTCCCCACTTTGAGATTTTTTCCCATATAAAAATAAACGGAGAAAGCCAAAGGCTGATTTTCGCCGTTGCCACGAATCCGTCAATGCTGTTATGCGTTGCTTCATTTATCCAAGTAGTTAGTTTCAGTGCTATTTTCGCTAATTGTTCTTTCATTTTTTTATAGCTGTTATTCTCTTTATAATGTGCTTACATAATTTCCGTCATCATCGTAAAATTCTACTGTTGCATTTCTGTTATCTTTTGCCCATTGCAAGGCGGCATTTGCATTTCCAGAATTATCACTTGCTAAATCTACGTGCACCTGAATCAAACAATCCATTCTAATTCCAGTGAAACAGTTTTGAGGATTCCCTACTTGCCCAGGATTCCCCAATACCTTTAATTTTTTTGCTGAAATTTGCTGGCAGCTCGTGAGATTTCGAAAGGTTGAGTCTTTGTTGTTGCAATTCTCTACATTTGGCAGGTCTAAAAATTGAATAGATGTACAACGATTAAATGTTGAAATAGTAATAGTTTTAGCCGAACTAACCGTCAAGTTGATTAGTGCGTAATTATCCTCGAAACATTGATTAGCCAAAGAGTTAAGTGATGGTAGATAAGCTGTATGTAATTTTTCTGCATATCTAAAAATATATGTTCCACTACCTTTATTCACTGCATTAGGGAAGTACACTTCCAGTAATTCGGTTGCACCATTAAAACAAGAGTTGCCTAATGCAGAACATTTACCATCGAGGTCAATATAACTGGTCACCGTCAAATCGTTCAAAAAGGGGCGATAGTCATCTCCACCTAAATTATATGGTTGCGAAATGTGGCAATGAATATCATTTCCAATTATCTCAAATACCCTGATAATGCTTTCAGGAATGCCTAATTTAGTCGCAAGTGCTGATTTAGTTGTAATAACGCTGCCTATACCGCCTATAATAGTATTTGGTTCTGATTTTCCACCCATTAACAAAGCTCTTCTTCTCATATCTCATTACCTTTTTCCCAAAGCGTTGCATTAGCTTCGGTTGGTTCCCATACGTTTGCGTCTATTTTTGAAGTCCACACAAAACCATTGTGCTTTACTTTATCTCCCGTGTTATAAGCATCGCGTCCGCCCGTTGGCTGCACCCAATCTAATATCTCATCGTCATAACCCACACGAACCCAAAGCGCAGGGGTGTCTTTTGGTTGCCAATCCGCTTGAGTTGTGTGCGCTTGTAAACATTTCCAAAGCCAAACTTCGCTCAAACCAGGATTCATATCCTGTCTTTTTTCGCCTACAACAACTTGAATTCCCACTTCCCAAAATGGATATAAAGATTGATTTTGTAGTGCTTCTTCATCGGGTAGGTCTTGTGCTTGTGAAATTGCTTGTTGTGCAATGAAAGACTGAACGGCTCGTTCTTGTTGCAACTTTGTTTGTTGTTTTAATTCTTGTTCGATTTCTTCAACTGTTTTCTCCAAAACTTCATAAGTGCATACATCGTTTTCTTCATCGTAATACAAAGAACCTAACTTCTCTGTCGTGTGGTCGATTTCGGGGGTTACCAAATCTCGCCACCCGTGTTCATAATGCAAATGTGTAAGCGCAGGATAGTTTTCTACTGTGTATTCAACGCCCTCTATCTCAACTGTATAAGTGCTGGGCAGTTGTTGTGGCACTAAGGGATTGGTATTTATGTTTACTTTCATCATGATAAATCTACATTTGTTAAAGAATATATTCCCCGTGGAGAACTACCTCCATTTCTTATCAAAATCGTAATTAGATTAAGTTGGTTTGCTGATGAACTGCTGTAAGTATCATTGTTCGGCATAGGTTTCAGCCAGCTGGGGAATAATAATGAGTAATTACCTCCTACCACAAGCGTTATCACGGTAGATTGGTTTACTCCTATCATATTACTAAAACTTATAGTAGTGTTATCGGTTAATGTTAGGTCGTAATGTCCTGAAGGATTGCTAAGGTCTATTACAAATGATGAAGACGCATTTGTAGCCGTACTTTTTTCTACTGTTGTAGAGCTGTCTAATCTACCCGAAACTTCAACTCCTACCGCTGTGTCTTGAATGTTAGAATCTTCCAAAGCATTTCCGCTCGGACTTTTCTTTGGAATTACATTATTAGTCAAATCGGAATAGTCCACACCACCACCTGTATCTTGGTCAATCGGTAAGAAGTAGTTTCCATCCCAACGATAGTATTTTCCTGTAATAGTGTCTAAGTATAGATTCCCTGTGTTAGGTGCTACTGGATTACCAAATTCATCGTTAAATGTCGTGTTGTCAATGTATTCACCCTCTATAACCCCTCCGACCAAAACATAATCATTCGGGAAAATGTTTACGTTCCAAATGTAGGTGTTGCTTTCATCTTGCACGAAATAAATTCTATTTGTTTGACCTTGAGCGGGTAAATCTGAATAACTATCAACGATTACCATTTTAAAGGTGTCATCAGCCGTCAAATTAAGCCAACCTATGTCGTTTATACCCGTGTAAATCCAATAGCTTTCAGGAGTAGTCTCTACACCTATTGTCATCATTTTAAGATAAATAGTACCAACCCTACCCGTAAATCCTATTGGCGTTGTTTCATTTGGGTCGTTAGCTCCGCTCAACACCCCCACCTGCGAATTAATATAATCGTCTAATTCTTGTTTTAACGAATTTATCGCATTGACAATAGAGGAAACGTCATCGGTATTCAAATCCTCTAATTTTCCCGTCAAATCGTTTATTTGAGCGACTATATCCAGCAAAACAGAATTAAGCACCAAGCCTGTTATTTCTTCATTTCCATTCGCTGTTATGTCGCTGTTTATTTTGTTTATTACTTCCGCTAAAGTTGGCATATTTTAAGTATTAAAGTCGTTATTAAAATCTTCGTTGAAATCACCCAATTCTACAAATACTACGTCCTCAAAATTGTTATCAAAGTCTTCTATTTCCGTTCCGTTTTGGCTTTCATATATGAATGGCGGTTCGTCTTCCAAATATTCGTCATTGCTCGTTAAAGTCAGCAAACCGCCCCCGAATCCTGCCTGTGGGTCATACGTGTAATCTGCCGTGCTTAATCCATATTCATAGCCATAAATTACAATATCATCCCCAAATTGCAAGGCACAAAAATAGTCGCCATTATCCAATTCTTTAAGTAAGCACATTATTTCTTCACTCATCCCTAAAATGGGAATCTGAACTGAATGCAAATATTGAGGAATTGAGTTTTTTACCGTTTTCTGAAAAGAACCAAAAATATTTCCCCCTTGCTCGGGCGAAGTGAATCTAAAGCCCCGCAAATCTTCTTTTAACTTGAAAAGCACGGAATGGTTACAGCATGGGAAATTTAAAGTCCTGTCCAAGCATTTATTTTGATGGACTAAAGTTCTAATGCTTTGAATATCCACATCTTGGCGATTAACTAAAACCGCTTGTTGTGCGAACTTCCTAATCGGTCGAACGCACGACAAATCCAAGTCTCTTTTTAACGAAATACAACTCATTTTTCAATTATTCTCCCTTTGTAGCCGTAACCCTTTGCTTTGGTTCTTGAATCGCAACAACCATTCGCACATCCACACGCCTTGCAGTCGCAGTCGTTAAAATCCGTAAAAACGTCTTTATTTCTGCATAAAAAATCCTTAACACCCTTTGCCGACTCGTAGCCCATCGTTCGGTATTTATCCGCAAATTTTTCCAATTCGGTTAAACTCTTTGGAATTGAAAATTCATTTGTCTTGTTTACCAAACCATTTGGCGTATCCGAAAATCCGTTCAAAATAACATATCTCGAATACGCATAATAAGCCAAAACTCTTTTTATACCTAAGTGCCTTTTTGTTTTCCCCGAACAACTTTGATACGTACCTCCACAAAATAAATTCACTTTCAATTCGTAGTCGTCAGGCTCGATTGGTTTGGTACATTCTTCGGGATTTTCGCCTAACAAGCATTCCTCGTAAGCCTTTAAATCTTTTCTGTATTGCTCGATTTCTTCGTAGATGGAAAGTAAATCTAAATCGCAAAATAATTGGCTCAAATCCCATTGTTGAGCCTCTTGAATAGCAATACATAACTTAGGCAGGTCGCAATGCTTGGCAACGTTCCCAATGCAGTCAAAATCGGACTGCTCAATCATTGATATTTGGTTTGGGCAAATCATTTTCGTCTTCAATTAAAGATTTAATAGTACATGGAAAGCCAATCAATCTCAAAGTCTCTTCTATCTTTGAGCGTTCATAATCGGTTTGTTCGGAATAGAAAATTTTCATCTCTTTATACGTTTCAGAATTCGCACCAAATAAAGCTCCATCGCTTGAGTAAATCAAAGCCTCTGGAATGTTATTAAAGCACGACAAAATATTTCTTCTCAACCTCTTGTCGGTGGATTCAAATAACTTATCATCGAATTGTGGCTTTAATTGATCAATCCTTAAAACGGTGCTCAAATCCGTGCCCGTTTCGTGATTAATGTAGTAAATGCTTCCGGAATTTTCAGCTCCCAAGAATTTAGCTAAATCCTGTGAAGTTTGGGCTTCTGTTTCCTCATCCATCCCAACCGTTGAAATGATTGTTTTGCCCAAGAATCCCGAACGGGTTTGAGTGTTGGTATATTCGCCGATTCGATATTCGGTATCTGCATCGTTATACGCTGGGTCGATTGGCGCAAGTGGGTAAATGTAGTTTGACGGGTTTAAAAAGAACACTTGACCTTTGAACGAAACAATAGCCTCTTCTAATGTCTTCCCCTCTTTTTTAATTCGCTCCAATAAAACAGCTTGATTTGAAGTGAAAGGATAGAAGTACCTTTTTTCTGACTTCTTGCCGAAGCTCGATTTTTCGCTAAAGTCGTGGTATATTATTTTTCCTGCGTTCTCCTCATCGTCTTCAACGCAAATTCGGCATTTTTTATAGTCAAGCACATCCAATGAATTAGGCGTTATCTTACCATCTTCATTAATGCCATAACCAACCCAAATGAACGAACCGCCCTGCTTTGCTAAATCTTCCCCAATTAACTTAATAACATCCGAAAGTCGGTAATTTTTCTTTCTATTGACTATTGGGTTTTCAGCGTCTTCGATAAAGCCTGAAATGTACTTCGCCATTACGTTAGCCGCACCTTTTGCCGTTGGTGAGTTGTTTATCACACGCTCAATTGAATAAGGATATAAATTGTCGTCGCCATTCAAATAGTATTCCTGCTTACCGTCTTTTTTTCTGACGATAGCACGATTGAAAAGTTCTATAAGTTTCGCTCTTACGGGCATTATTTAGATTTTTTAGAAGTTTTCTTTTTCGGTTTTTCAGCTACTTTCTTGGCTTCTTTTTCTTTCTCAATAATTACTTCTTTATTTTCCGCTTCTTGTTTCTCTTCAATGATTTCTTCCTTTGTATTCAACCCTTTTGGTAAGATAGCAAATTCTTTTCTACGGGCTTCTAATTGTTCTTTTGTTCCGTGGGTCAAATAACCGATAACGAATTCCTCTGTCAATTTGTTGCTGTACTTTCTTTGAGGGCTTTTGCCAAGCCAATAGGTTAAGATTCTAAGTCTATTATCTTTAAGTTTAAACGTTTTTTCTGTTGTTGCCATAGTTTTGATTTTTTGTTTTTTTGGTGCTTTCACCGCTTGTACAAACTTCTTCCAATCGCTTTTAAAAGTGCAGCCTGCACAATTTGGTAAACGACCGAAAATCTTTTCATACTCTCTCAAATAAAAAGCCATAAGGTCAGGAGATTTCCTAACCTTATCTGGGCTTTTTGATATAAACTCTTCTACTCTCATTAACAACTAATTAAGTAGTAGGAATGTTAGAAAACGCTGAATCAAAATCTTCACTTTCTTGTCCCGGCGTTTGACTTACGTAAATTAACGGTACGTAAAACTCTGGAGCAGTTTCAGGGCTTGATAAAACGATTGCCGTTCCACCGCCACCGCCTTGTACGTCATACGTATAGTCGGTGGCAACCAATCCATTTTGCATTCCGTAAATCTCGACAGTTCCATCCGTGAATTGGAATGCTACAACAAACGACCCTTTTGAAAGTGAATCCAAAATACACTTAGCTTGTTCGGTCGCACCAACAATCAAAATACTTGCGTTGTGGGTGTATTGTGTGAATCCCAAGTCGGATTGAGATTTATCAAACGTACCAAAAAAGTTAGAGCCTGTTTCAGGACCTTGGAAGAAATAACCCGTTGCCCCCTCCTTCAACTTAAATGATACGTTGTAAGCACACGTAGGTGTGTCGGAATCATAATCAGTCGTGGTAATTACAATAGATTCGGGGTCAATGTCATCTTTGTTAATGATAACCGCTTGTTGGAAATATCTTCTCTTTGGCGGGACACAGACCGTGTCCTGTCCCGTCATCAATTTTGCGCATAAACTTGTTCTTGCCATGTCTTCTCAATTTAAGTTGTTACTGCGTCAGTGGTCAAATAGATATAATCATCCAACGGCATTGACACTCCTAAATAAATCATCGAATCAATGTAAATCTTGCGACTTACCTTGTCGTAGAAAATATCGAACCCTTCCATTTTGTCTCGAGTATTCGTACCAATCAAAAGATTAGATTTTCTCGTAATTAGAATTTGGAAAGGATTAGCGTCTGTCACGCAGTTTCCAGCACCGTCAATTTCTTTGTGCGCTTCAACTTTGTAACCGAAAACTCTAAGTCCTTCAATGGTGAATCTATCTGCTGATACGATTCCATCAGGCGAAATGCAATCGCAGTTATAAGGGTTGTTTCGTGCTTCTTTATTAAGGTAAATGACTACCTTGTTAGCCGCAGCCCATCCCATTTTGATTACAACGTCAGATTCTGACAACCACATTTTATCGTAGTTGGCGTTCAACGCCTCTTCGATTGCGTCTAAAATCTCTTCCGCTGTTGGCTCTGCACCCGCTGCTGTGATTTGCAATTTGTATCCTGAACCAGCCATAGCTTGCGCCCAATAGCCGTCATTTCCTTTAATCAAGTCATTTGTGGTTGCGGAAGTATCACCCCAGTAACCTACACGCCATTGTGCGCCTAAAATGTTTCGCTCAACTTGATTGGTTAAGTATTCCAAAAAAGCCTGTGCGTCTGGTTCGCTCAATGGATTTTCCAATCTTTGACGATACATATTCCAGAAAACCAAAAAGTTTTCATCGAACTGGCGCATACAAATTGGAATTCGACAGTTGTATTCCGCTAAATCCCATTTTTTAGCAGCCAAATTCATTTCCAAATCGCATTCGTTCAAGTCGCAATCCGTTTCATCCCCAACAGGCATTGCGCAATAGTTATCGCCTGCCAAAATAATAGGAATGATAGCTCCGTGTCTAACTCCTGTTCTAAGCGTATGCGCTCCCACGAATGAGCCGATACCCCAAGTGTCTTGGAATATAGCTTCGTTGATATTAAGTTTATCCGCTGACGTTAAATCCTCAACAAGGTCAACGATTGCAGATGAAAAATTTCCTTCTAATGCCATTTCTATTTAGATTTTAGTTTATTAAGTTTAAACGCCTTAACCGCCTCAGATACTGAATTTTTTACTTCCTCTTTCTTTGTCGGTTCTTGTTTTTCCACCTTGAATTCCGATTCCAAAGCCTTGATTTGCTCAATAGCCTTATTAGCCTTGTTCAAACTTGCTTTCAGGTTCAAAATTTCGGTATCCTTTTCCGCAGAAGCCGATTTCAAAGCCTCGATTTCAGCTTCCAATTCCGCAATCTTAGCCGTTGCGTCATCTTCCGCTTCCGCTTCTTCGATTTCCACCAACGTACCAGCTTCAAACTTGTACGTATTTCCATCCGCCATTACGTATTCCCCATCGGCGGCTTGCCCGTCAATAGTAGCTTTCGCTCCCACTTCTACAACATCGTCATCGGCGAGTTCGTAAAAGTCCACTTCTTTTTGGTCTGCTGTGAAAACAATTTTATTTTGAATGCTTTCATCTTCGATTGCCTTCAAAATGCCTTTGATTTTCGCCAGCAAACTTTTGTTGTCTTTGTTCTTTGACATGCTTTTAGATTTGTTATTTGAATTACTTGTAAATCTTTGCAACGCAACGGGTCTTAATACCTCTTCTATTTCCGTTGCGAATCTCATTGCTAATGCCTCGTCAGTTGTAATGGATGTTTCCCCATCCATCAACTCACGTGCTTCTTCATAAGTTAGATTGGTGTGTGTAGCGTAGTGATTTGCTATTTTTTCGTTACATTTTTCTAAATCTGCTACAACTTTTTGAATTTGCTTTGCATCGCCAATCGTGTACGTCCATGCGTTGTGAACGAATGGCTCAACGTATTCTGTAAGAATTCTTTTATCTCCTGCCAAGAAAATAACAGTTGCGATTGAAGCGCAACGCCCAACCGCACGGGTGGTTATTTTTGCGTCATTGTCCTTTGCGTATTTTCGTAGCTCCGTATAAATAGCGAATCCCTCATCAACGTCACCTCCAAATGAATTGATATTGACGGTAACGTCATGCCCTCCCGCTTCTTTTAGTTGATTTTGGACGTGGGACAGATTGCAGTACCCCATATCCACAACCCAAGAAGCCTGAAAAGGAACTATTTCTCCGTAGATTTCAATGTTAAAGTCCAATTTTCCTGATATTTACAGGCAAAATGACTATTTTTTAGTACATTTACGAGACGTTATTAAGTCGCAATATGATTATAGGTATATTATTGATTTTCATTGGGTTATATTTCTTTGCGGGACGTTATTTGTCCAACAAAAAGAAGTCAAATAATTGTAAATCAATGCCTTTGGCGAAAGATTATGATAATTTTTATCGTTATATTTCCGATTTGGACGAGTGGAATGATAGCGCATACGAGGAGTATTTGAAAGATTGCGCTGAAAAGGGAATAATTCCAATAGAAAAGCAAATAGTAAGTTTGGAATTGGAAAAGAAAAAGAAAATTATTAGAGATTTGTTTGAAAAGGAATAAACGTTCTATCCTTTGCTTTTTGATTGAAAAGCCTGTTGTTTTCTTTGATTAGTCTTTTGCAGGTTTCGGTGTCAAAAGTCCTTTCCACCTCACCCGATTTGTCCATTGAGTGAAATAATTTGTTTGAGCCAATTACGTCAATGTTCGGATAGGGGATTAAGCCTAAATTATAAATGCGTCTTGTTAAATCTAAATGCTCATATTTCCCAAGCCCGAACCTTTCATCGAAACCGCCCGCGATCTCAACACACTTTCTTGTAAAATAAAGCTAACACCCGTTCGGTAATTTGTGAGAATTAAATTTCCCTATTCTTTTTGGTGGTCTTCTTTGCGGAACGTCTTTGTAGCTTTCAGTAAAAGTAAAGCATAAATGATTGACGCCCGAATTTATGTAAGGCAATTCCCAGCCCTCAACTATCGGGTAAACGTCATCATCGGCTAAAAAGATATGCTCAGCTCCTGAATTATAGGCTAATTCTAAAGATTTGTTTTTTGCTTTTGGAATTCCTGCACGTTCTTTAAAATAGTAGTCAGATTCCGTGTAGATTGGTTGTGAGTTGTCATCGATAATAAATATACGTGCATTTTCAGGAATGAACCTTTCCCAATTTTTTAGTGAAGTCTTAAACGCTTCGGGACGATTACGGGTTGTTATGGAAATTGCAATCATAATTTTCTAAATTCCAATTTACTTTTTGTGCATAAACTTCAATATCTCTTGGCGCTCTTAAATCTGAATTTGAAACATCGGCAATAAATGGCTGTGGATTTAAAACATAGGTTTTATATTTTCTTTGTACCGAATGTAATAAGGTGTCGCAAGGCTTCGTTATGGGTTTCTCAAACATTGTAATTAATTCTCCTACTATTTCTTTTTTTACTGAGTACGCAAACGTGCTATTAATATCAATGCCTCTATAATAAGGCTCTGTCCTTTCAGACTTATTCTCCCAGTCCGCTGTTCCGATATATAGCAGCCTCCAATCATTTGGAATTAAAAATATATTTTCTAATACTCGTTCAAAATCTTTATGCGGAATTAAATCGTCCTCCAAAATAAGTGGCTGTTCATATCCCTTTTTCTTCACATCTCTGAAAATCTTTAAATGCGACAAGTGACAACCCACAATTCCCCCATTTAGCCCTTTGGGAATTCTTTTTATTTTTCTTCCGTCCACTGCTTCAATTAAAGTAAAATCTATTTTGAGCCTTTTTAAAAGCGTCTGCATTTTCTTCAATCTATCGGGTCGTCTTTTTAAATTTATTAAATAAACGTGGTCGAAAAAATGATTAATAAAAGATTCGGGCAGTCCTATGTAGGTTCGAGATTCGTCTTTTAGGAATTTAACTTTTTTAAGTGCGTTTCTTTTCGCTATTTCTAATTCTTTGTCGTAATTAGGCGTCAATACATATCCCTTTTTCGGGTGTAACTTAATGTAATTTGAAGAAAACTTAGCATCCCAAAACAAGTCTTTTTCATTCATTCCCAACCGACAAGCCCGTAAACTCCAATCCCTATGCCCCTCGCCTCTTTTGCCGAAATTAGCGTTATCTAAATAACCCACTTTCTGCAATGTTTCTTTTGTGAAAGTATAAAACGCCCCCTGACTTTTGTAAACGTTTGTATAGCTAACTAATTTTTTATTTGTTCGTGGGATTTTCTTTTCTCCCGACCAGTCTAAGGAATAATGGGATAAGTGCGAAAATCTCGATTGCTTATAAGCATTGTAATATAGCTCCTCCCAACCTTTACGAATGAAATATAAATCATCATCCAATTTGAATCCTAAATCGAAGTCTAAAGTTTTCGCAAAATGAAATAATGTATTGGCTGAAAAATATGCTCCTTTATGATTTGAGAAAAAGACTTTGAATTTTATATTTTCGTAGTCTATTAATTCTTTCAAATATTCCCTTGTGCCATCTTCACTGCCATCATCATTGATTGCCACGATGTAATTATGTTCCCCTGAAAATTCAACAATGGAATTAATCAACTGCTTTAAGTAGTCAATTCTTGAGTAAGTTGTAATAGCTATAAAGAACGTCATACTTCAACGATTTTCTCCATTTCCTTAATAGCACGAGAAACTGTCTTCTCGGAGATTCTCATGGAATCAGCCGTCCAAGTTTTTCTATCTGACGGTGTGCCGTCCTTATACGATTTATAGGTGTTATAAATCATGTAATAGTTCACAATGGTTGTAGGTAGCATCCCCCCCCTTGTTAATGCACTCACTACACACCAATTTTCACTCAATACATCTATTACTTTTTTTCTTGCCATTTTTCGCACGGTTGAATTGATTGTCTTAACTTATACGATAACACACACCCACACTCCTCGCAATACTTGCCACTTGTTTCGGGCAAACTTTTGTCTTCCACCTTGAATGCCTTTATCGTCTCATCCTTGAAATACTCACACGACAAACAAAATTGAA
>Ga0079224_100006439_pt1 | contig 15560 bp, 10 predicted proteins | sample Stecom2015_FD_80414 | JGI IMG/M metagenome (GOLD analysis project Ga0079224, IMG submission 80414) | Agricultural soil microbial communities from Utah to study Nitrogen management - Steer compost 2015 | ecosystem: Environmental > Terrestrial > Soil > Agricultural land | place: USA: Utah...
AGGCCGTCGTCGCCGACCTGCCAGTTCCGGGCTTCGAAGTCGCGGTGGCTCCACACGCGCGGCCAGCCCTCGAACGCGTGGAGATCGAGGGCGGCTTCGATCGCGCGTCGCTTCCGCGGCGTGAGGTGCCCGTGACCACGAGCCCACCACGCCTCGAAGCGGCGCAGCAGCGCGCGTGGGGGAGCGAGCGCATCGCCGTCGTCGGCCGTCTGCCGTTCGAGCCGCGCGAGGAAGCGACCGGCGGCCTCGTGCGTGGCTTCGTCGTCCCGCGCCAGGGGGGCCGGGCTCCACGGCAGCAGCAACCCGCCCGGCCATGCGTCGAGCGGAACGAGCATGGCGGGCGCCAAGGTGTCGGCGAGGGCCGCATACGCGGAGGCTTCTCGCAGCGAGCGATCGGCGGTCACCTTGAGGAGCGCCACCGGGGCCCCGTCGGCCTCGATGCGCCATGACGTCGCTTGTTGCCCCTGGCTCCACGCGCGCACGCGTACGGGGCCCAGACGCCGTTCGACGCGTGCGAGATGCTCGGCGCCGAGCCGCGCTTCAGACCGGCTATTGCCGGAAGTAGGCACGCGCGTTGCGGACCTTCACCACGCCCCGAGCCCGCGGTTGCGTCTCGGCGCTGGGATGGACCTCGTCGTGACCGCCGGCGTGGATCGTCTCGATCTTGAACTGCACCGACGGGTACGGCTCGATGGTGCGCAGGTACTCGAGCGAGTAACGGCGGGCCTCGTCTTCGTCGGACGCGAGCACCATGAGGCCGGTGGTGTAGCCCTGGGCGTTGTCGGGCCAGTGCGCGGGCGCTTCTCCGGCCTCGGCTCGCGCCGTGACGGCGAACGCGGTGACCTGCTGCCCACGACCGTGGTCGGCCTCGTTCATCGTCTCGAGCATGTGCGCGGTGATCCAGTCGCGTTGACCGGCCATGCGCGCGACCTCGCGGGCTTCGTCGCGCCGCCCGTGCTGCCACAGGGCTTCGAAGACCTCTTCGTAGACGAGGCTCGCGTAGCTCGGGCTCAACGCTTCGCAGTCGTAGTTGCCGAGCAGCTCGAGCGCGCCGTAGAGCAGCTCGAGCGCGCGCTCGACATCGACGGTGCCGTCTTCACCGGGCAGCGAGAGCGTCCACGAACCGAGCACCGCGTGCGTCAGCGGGCTCTGCATGTCGCATTCGAGCGCGCGGTGCATCGAGTGCATCGCCTCGCGCGGCTTCCCCATGCGGTACTGCGTGATCGCGAGGTTGTACCAGGCGCCGGCGTGGTTGCGCTCGAGCGAGAGCGCGAGCTCGAAGCGCTCGACCGCTTGGGCGAAGTCGTCGAGATCCGAGAGGCAGATGCCATGTTCGACCAGCGTGTCGACGTGGATCGGATCGTCGTCGAGGTAGCCGTCGTAGACTTCCGAGGCTTCTTCGAGCCGACCGCTGCGCCGCAGCAGGGCACCCAGGGCCGCGCTGGCTTCGAACAGCGGGGCGGTCTCGTCGTCGACCGACAGGGCGGTGCGATAGCTCTGTTCCGCGCCGTCTTCGTCGCCGAGACGCTCGAGCACGGCGCCACGATTGTAGTGCGCGAGCGCTCCCGTGGGTTCGATCGTGATCGCACGCTCGAAGGCCAGGCGCGCGCCGGGCAGATCGCCACGCAGGTCGAGGACGTTGCCGAGGGCGATCTGCACGTCGGCTTCGTGCGGGAACTCGTCGGCGGCTCGGACCGCCAAGGTGTACGCGTGCTCCAGATCTTGCGTGTCGCAGAGCGCCCGAATCCACATGCAGTACAGCGGGACGAGATCGTCCGTGGGAAGATCGGGCTCCCACGAGCTCCGGAGCATCCGGACCGCGGAGCTTGCCGCACCCTCGTCGAGGAGCGTGGCTGCTGCGTCGAGCTGAGCGCGAAGCTTCATCGTCGTGTTATGCCGGGTTTGTTGCACGACCGAGAGGTCCTGGCAATTCCCGATTGCACGGCGCGACGACAAAGATCGTGGTCCAAGTTGATCCCGTCTCCGGATCGGTAGAGACGCCGTTTGGAGGCGAGATGCCCTCCACGGACAGCACGGCGTCGGAGGCGCTATCGTGCTCGCTACCGGCCTCGTGCATGCGCGCTATAACGAGAGTCTCGGGGAGCGGCGTGGTCGAGCGTTCGTTGCGCTGAACCGCCGCCGCCACGGGATGAAAGCGACGAGCAGGTAGCATGCGGAAGATGAGTGGAACTTGGGTGTTGGCGGCGGCACTGGTGCTCGGGGCCACGGCAAGCCCGGCGTCGGCCCAGGGCTCGGCGCCCGCCGGCGAAGAGCAAGGCACGGCGGCCGTTCGCATCGAGATCCGGCAAGAATCCGGCGATACCACGGAGGCGCGCACGGAACTCGATTGGGGTACCGACGAGTCGGTCACGTTCCAAGGGGGTGGGCACACGCACGATGTCGCGCTCCATCTGGAGCGCAGCGGCAAGAGCAAGAAGGTCCAAGCGAAGGTCGGGTACCGCCGCGACGGTCGCCCGATCATCGCCCCCGTCGATCTCACGCTCCAGCTGGGGAAACGCGAGCTCTTGCGGATCGAAGGCGGACTCGCGATCGCCCTCACCGTCACGGCGAAGGCCGGCGCTTCGGGTCCGCCTCCGTCCCAGCGCCCCCCCGTCAAGCGCCCCGACGGGGGCACGGACGATCCGCTCGAGGGGCTCTAGGAACCCCGGTCCGGGCGGGCGCCGGCCGGTTTCCCGTGGCATCTCCAGGCGCCCCGAGCGGAGCGGGCCTCGACGCCGAGCGGAGCGAGCCACGGCCGCCCGAGCGACGTCGGCTCCGCTATGCTCCGGCCTCATGCAGCCGGCCGATTGGATTCCCCTGCTTCAGGACCTCGCCGACCGCAGCGATGCGATCGCGCTCCGGTATTTTCGCGCCGGCGATCTCCACGTCGAGCGCAAACCGGATCGCTCGCTCGTGACCCGGGCGGACCTCGAGATCGAAGCCATGGTGCGCGACGAGCTCGCGCGACGACACCCCGAGCTCGACGTGTTCGGCGAAGAGCAGGGCGAAGACACGCAGCGGGGCAGCGGTCGGCTGATCGTGGATCCGATCGACGGCACGGCCAACTTCGCGCGAGGCATCCCCGTGTTCGGAACGCTGCTGGCGATCGAAGTCGACGATGTCATCGTGGCTGGGATGGTCAGCGCGCCCGCGCTGCATGGGCGCTGGCACGCGATCCTGGGTGGAGGCGCCTGGGCGGGTACCCGCCGCCTCCGGGTCTCCGGCGTCGCGGCGCTCGAAGATGCCCAAGTCTTCCACGGGAGTCTGGCCGGGGCCGAGGCCGTGCCCGCCACGCAGCGCATCCCGGCGCTGCTCGAACGCACGCATCGGCAACGTGGCTTCGGCGATTTCTACCAGCACGTGTTGGTCGCGGAAGGTTGTGGCGAGCTCGCGCTCGATCCCGTGGTCCAGCCGTGGGACATCGCACCGCTGCGGATCCTCGTCGAAGAGGCCGGCGGTCGAGCGACGTCGTTCACGGGCGCCACGAGCATCTACGCGGGCTCGTTGCTGTCGAGCAACGGCCGCCTGCACGACGTCGCACTTCAAGCGTTCGCGTAGAGACGATCTTCGACGAGGCCGAGTAGCATCTCCATGCCGAGCGGCATGATGCTGTCGTCGAAGTCGAAATCGGGATGGTGACACCCCGGCGTCGAGAGGTCCTCGGCGCCGGTCCCGACGAAGAAATACGCGCCCGGGCACGCCTGGGCGAGGTAGGCGAAGTCTTCGGCGCCGGCCATCGGGAGCTCGCGGGCGCTGACGCGGCCCCCCACGCGCCGGGCGACGCGTTCGACGGCCGCCGCACACGCGGCATCGTTGACGAGGACCGGATAGCCGTGATCGAGCGCGAGGTCGATCTCCACCCCGAACGTGCGGGCGATGCCATCGGCGATCTCGCGGATGCGTTCGAGCACGCGGGTGCTCACGGCCGGATCGAAGCTGCGGATCGTGCCGGTCAAGCTCGCGTGCCCGGGGATGACGTTGTTCGTGCTGCCGGCGTGGAACTGGCAAATGCTGACGACGGCGCCGCCGTCGGAGCCCAGACCCCGCGACACGACGGTCTGCAGCGCCGTCACGAGGTGCGCCCCCGCGACGATGGGATCGCGACAGTGTTGCGGCTGACTGCCGTGCCCGCCGACGCCGACGATGTCGATCCGCAACCCGTGCGTCTGCGCCATCATGGCGCCGGCGCGGACCCGGATCTCGCCGTACGGATATCCCGGCCAGTTGTGGAGGCCGTACACCTCGCGTACGCCGTCGAGCACGCCTTCTTCCACCATCACCCGCGCGCCGCCCCCACGGACGCCCTCCTCGGCGGGCTGGAACAGCAGGCGCACGTTGCCGGGCACCTGCTCGCGGTGCTCCGCCAAGATTGCGGCGACGCCCATGAGCATCGTCGTGTGCCCGTCGTGCCCGCACTTGTGCGCGCGACCGGCGTGGACCGAGCGGTAGGGGAGCGGGGTGTGCTCGTCCATGGGCAAGCAGTCGAGGTCGGCCCGCAGCGCGATCGTGGGGCCGGGATGACCGGGACGGAGATCGGCGACGAGCCCGGTCTCCGCCGACGCCCGCGGGGCGTAGCCCCAGCGTTCGAGCCAGTTGCGCACGAGCTTTTGCGTGCGGTGCTCCTCGAAACCGAGTTCGGGATGGCGGTGGAGGTCGTGCCGGATCTCGAGCAAGACCGGCTGCAATCCGACGATCGGCTCGCTCCAGCGACTGCGAGGCCCGGTCTCCGCGGGGTCTGCGGGGGTGAGCGACGGCGCGGGAGGAGGGGTCGTCGGAGCCAACGCGGACCCGAAAATACCAAGGCCGCGAGCGGTTGGCCATCGGCGCCGAACCCGGGCCGCGGATATGGGAGAATGGCTGGGATGTCCCCGGCCAGCGGTCCGATTCGCAGCAAGGCGTTGATCTTGTACGAGGGTCGACGAACCCCGCATCGCTCATGCGGGATCGCGCTCGCGGAAGCGTTCGGTCGTCCGACGGCGCCGTACCAGAGCTTGCGGCGCGGCGGGATCACGGGCCAAGGCACGTGCGGCGCGATCACGGCCGGGCAACTCCTGCTCGGCGAGTTCCTCGGCGATCCGGATCCACGCGGTCCGGTGACCGCGGCCTTGCGCGCGGCGGCGCAGCGTTATGACGCGCGCGTGCGATCCGAGATCGATCGCGGCGCCAGCTCGGATTTCGTCTGTAATCACCTCACGGAGCAATGGGGTGATTTCCAAGGCGAGGCACGTCACGCCTTTTGCACTGGGCTCGTTGCCGAGGTTGCGCAAATCGTGGACGAAATCCTGCGGGAGCACGGCGTCGAGGTCGAAGCGACGCCGATCGAACCCTGAAACCACATCTGGTCACCTCGCGTGATCGAGCGCTCCGGCGACTCCGCGCATCGCGGAAGAAGTTGCGAATTGCGGGCAATGGCCCTATTCTGGCCCGCCTTTGGGCTCTTTTCGAGTTCGTTCATTCCCGCACGCACGGCGTTATGGGGGGTGTTTCGTTGCTTTACACCATGGTCGACATTCCTGAAGCCCTCGCGCATGCCATCCAGGCTGGTGACTGTGTCCTTTGCCTCGGCGCTGCTCTGGGAGCGGCCGCCGGAAGGCCTCGCTGGGGGACGTTGCTCGAGCAGGCGATCCAGGATTGCGACGAAGATGCTCGCGACGCGCTGCGGGACCTGCTCGAGCAACGGCGCTTCGCCACCGTGGCCGACTACGTACGGCGCCACGCGGGCGCCGACGCGTTGCGCCAGGCCGCCGAAGAGGCGGCACGCGCCCATCCGTTCGATCCGACCGACGAGAGCCTCGAAGCACTGCGGCGCCTGCCGTGGCGCGCGTGCTGGACGAGCCTCTACCCCGATCTGGCGACGCACGTGTTGCGCGGGACGACGCGTGCGCCGGACGTCCTGACGCTCGACGGGCTCCAGCCGATGTCGCTGCAGGGGCGCGAGCCGTTCGTGCTCGACCTCCCGCTCCGCGGCGCGGCGCTGCGCGGCCACATGGTGCTGCGCGACGTCGTGGAGGAGGCGTTCCGCAGCCGCACGCTGCTGTGGCTCGGGTTCCATCCCGACGATCCGGATTTCGTGCAGATGCTCGCGGTCGTCGAGGCGCTGGGGCGGGGGAACGAGCACTACGCGCTGCTGCCCGGGCTGTCCGCGCCGGAGATCGAGCAGTTCGAGGAACGCTACGGCATCCACGTGCTCGAAATCGGGGAAGACGACGCCCTCAAGCACGTCATCGCGCAACTCGGCGCGGCGTGTCAGCGCGTCCCGGAGGCGTCGAGCAACGCCGAGAGCCAGCTCGCGGTGCTCGACCTCGTGCGCGCCGTGGGCCATCTCGGCGGGCGCGCGGACCGTGCCGCCGACGAGGCGCTGTGTATCGACGGGGCGCGGGTCGCCGCGCTCCTCGAACGCCTCGAAGCCCGTCTCGGCGCCGTGCCCCATCCGGTGACGGTGGCCGCGGGCCACGTGATGCTGTTCCACGACCATCTCGATCTCGCGCGGCGTTGTTATGCATACGTCGCGGAGCACGCTCGCGACGAGAGCTGGGCCCGCTGTGCGCGGTTCGACCTCGCGCTCGTGGACCTCGCCGAAGGCGATCGCACCGCGGCCTCCGAAGCTCTGCGCGAGCTGGCGCTCGTCCAGAGCGACTTGGCGTTCGTGCCTCCACCGTACGAGCTCGTCTCGGTCGAGGGCCGCTCCGGCGCGCAGTTCTTCCTCCGTTGCCTCGATCGGTCGAGCGGGAAAGAGGTCGACGTCGTCGCGTCCACGTTGGCGCGCCCCGTGGGCATCGACGAGCAGATCGGGTTCAAGGCCGCCGTCAAACAGCTCGCCAAAGTGCAACATCCCGGTGTCTGTCGCGCGGTCGGCGGGTTCGCGCACGGGCGTATGATCGGGGTGGCCTACGAGGCGACCCCGGGCTTCGTGCTCGCGGAGAGCATCGCCGACGGCGCGCTGCCGATGAGCTTCGCGAAGGCGTGGGAGCTGCTCGAGCCGCTGCTCGGTGGGCTCCGCGAATGCCACGGGCGCAACGTGCTGCACCGCAACATCAACCCCGACAACGTCGTCGTGGGGGCCGCGGGCGCGAAGCTGCGTGGATTCGGATTCCCGCCGGTGGTCGGGTTCATGCGCCCCTCCGTGCGCGCCGCCAATCAGGGTTACCTCGCGCCCGAGGTCCGCGACGGCGGAGGCGAACGCCCCGCGTCCGACGTCTACGCGATCGCGGCGCTCGCCTATCGCCTGCTCTCGGGGAAAATCCCACAAGGGAGCGTGCCGCTGCTCGACATCGAGAACGAAGACCTCGATCCCCGCGTCGATCCCTTGCTGCGACGGGCGCTGCATCCCGACCCGGCCCAGCGCCTCGAGCTCGCGACGCTGATCGAGGGGTTGTCCGAGATCGCCGCCGAACAGGACGGCGGCGTGTTGCTGCGCGAAGCCGACGCGCCGATCCCCATCGAGCGCTCGGCCGATCGTAGCTCTGGCCGGCACTCCACGCTCAAGTACGCGTTGCCCGACGACCGCGACGACCTCGATGCCTGGGCGTGGATCCTCGAGCACAAGTCGACGCACCTCGAAGCGCGCCAAAACGTCGACCGCATCGAACGCGAAGCCCGGGCCACCCAGCGTTGGGATCGCGTCGTCGAGGCGCTGGCCGTCAAAGCCAACGTCAGTCAGGTGCAACGCGAACGCATCGACATCTTGCGAGAGATCGCGCGGCTCAACGAGACCGAGCTGTCCGCGCCCGGCAACGCGTTCTCGTCGCTCGAGGAGCTGCTCGCCGAGCTCGATACGCCCGAGCAAGTCGCCACCATCCCCGATTTCGAACGGCTCGCGCAGATCACCGGGCGTTGGGGGGACCTCTCGGACATCCTCGAAGGGCTCGCGCCGCGGGTCCCGGACGAGCAGGAGCGCGCCGGTCTGCTCGCGCTCCGCGGCAAGATCTTGGCCGAGCACCTCCGGCAGTCCGAGCCCGCGCTCGCGGCGTACGAGGCCGCCTTGGCGCTCGCGCCCTCGCGCGAGACGTGGGAAGCCGTCATCCCGCTCTATCGTCAAACCGACGACGCGGCGGGTTTGGCCCGGGCGCTCGTCTCCCTCGCCGACCTGCAAGACGGCGAAGAACGCATCCAGACGTTGCTCGCGGCCGCGACCGCGTTCCACGAACAGCTCTCCGACTCCGACGGTGCGCTCGGGGCCATCGAGATCGCGCTGGGCGAAGCGCCGCGCCACCCCGATGCGCTCGCATTGGCCGAACGGCTCACCCGCGCACTCGGGCGCTGGGATCTGCTCGTCGATTTCCTCGCCCGGCGTGCCGAGCTCGAGGACGACCGCACCCGGGTGCTCGCGCTGCGCAAGGAGGCGGCCGAACTCGCCCTGCTGCGGCTCTCGGACGAGCCCACCGCGATCGCGTTGTTCCAGCTGATCGTCCAAGACGATCCCGAAGACCGCGAAGCATGGTCGCAGCTCGCCGGGCTGCTGCGTGAAGGCGCGGTGTTCGACGCGAAGCTGCGGCCCCCGCTCGTCGCGGCGCTGCAGGGCCTCCTGCGGCTCACGTGGGAAACCGACGACCGCGCGGGGCTCGTGGTCGAGCTCATCGGTCTGCTCGACGCCGAGCCCGACGGCGAAGCGACGGCGCTGCTCTATCGGCAAGAGCTGCTCGAGTTGCTGCCGATCGAGCGCGAGGTCTGCCGCGAAGCCGCCGTTCGCGTCGAGCAGCATTACCGTGACACCCATGACTCCGCCGCGCTCGAAGACCTGCTGCGCCGGCAGGCGGAGTGCGAAGACGCCGAACCCGAGTTCCGCACCGCGGCGTGGTCGAAGCTGCTCGATCTCTATAAAGGTCCCGCGCTCGACGACGACAAGGCGTTGCTCGCCTTGGAGGCGCTCTCACGGCTCGAGCCCGAAGAGGGGCAGTGGCAGGGGCAGCTCGCGAGTCGCTACATGGAACGGGGGGACTACACGCGCGCCGTGCAGATCCTCGAAGAGCAGATCCAATCGGCGACCGCCGATGGCCCCAAAGCGGTGTTGTTGCTGCAGGCGGGGCGCGTGCACCACAAACTCGGGAATCTCGAGCAAGCGATCGACGCGTGGGAGCGCGCCGTCGATCTCGAGCCGGAGCTCGCCGAAGCCTGGCGCGAGCTGCAGGCCGGGTACGAAGCCGTGGGGCGAGCTTTGCCCGCCGCCCAAGCGGCGATCGAAGCGGCGCGTCTCGGCGAGGAGGGGGCGCGGCGGACCGAGACCTTGTTCGACGCCGCCCGTCGCCTCCTGGACCTCGGGCAGCGCCAGACCGCGATCTCCGTGCTCGAAGACGTCCTCGACGCCGAACCCGGGCACGAAGCGGCCGCGGTCGCGCTGCTCGAAGCCTTGATCCAAGGCAACGAACTCACGCGCGCGTGGCCGCTCGCGCAACGCTACGTCGAGCGCATCACCGCGCAAGAAGACGCGGCTCCCGAGGAGCGGCTCAAGGCGCTCGCGTGGGCGGGGCGGTGCGCGCTCGCGGTCGAAGATGCCGAGCGTGCGCGGCAGTTCATCGAAGAAGCCAAGCAGCTCGACGCCTCGAACGTGGAGCTGCTCCGCCTGCTCGGCGATCTCGATCTGCGGAGTGGCCGTCACCGCGAGGCGCTGCGGAGCTTCCAGGCCGTCGCGAGCACGGTCGGCACCACGTTGCCGCCGGGGGAATCGGCGGGATTGCACGTGCAGATGGCACGCGCACGCATGGGGCTCGGCGAAGACGCCAAGGCGTCGCAGTTGCTCGAGCGCGCGCTCGAGCTCGATCCCGATCATCGCGACGCCGCGCAGCTGTGGGTCGAGGTCGGCACTCGGATCGGCGGAGCCACCGAACTCCGCGCGACCGAGCACCTGCTCGCCTTGTTGACGCGTCGCGAGGCGCACACCGACGACATCGAGGAGCTCGCCGACATCCAGGAGGCGCGCACCGGTCTCTTGCAAGCCGCCGTCCGCCGCTACCGCGAGCAGGGCGACGTGGAGGCCTGTGTCCGCGCCCTCGAGGCGCTCGCGGAGCTCGAGCCCGAGGATCAAGCGTTGCTGCATCAGATGCTCGACCTCTACACCGAGCATCAACGCTGGAAGGACGCGACGGGCGTCCTCGAGCGCCTGGCGGAACGGCAGACCTCGACCAGCGTCAAGGCCAAGTACCTCTACGCCGCCGCGGTGATCGTCCGCGACAACCTGAAAGACCTGTCCGGGGCCGCTGAGTGGCTGCGGCGCGTCCTCGACGTGGACCCGGAGCACGCGCGGGCGTTCGACGCTCGCGTCGACGTGCTGACCAAGCAGAGCGCCTGGACGGAGCTCAGCCGGATGATCCGAGGGCACCTCAAGTCGTACTCGAAGAGCCTACCGCCGCAGCGGATGGTCGAGTTGTTCGAGACGCTGAGCCGCGCGCACGTCCAACTGGAGGACGACAAGACGGCATTGGCCGCGCTCGATCAAGCCGCGCGTCTGGCCGAGAAGATCGAAGAGGATCCGGAGCGGCATCGCGAGCGCCAGGAAAACGTGATTCGTCGCGCGATCCAGCTCGGGGAAGACGAACTCGACAAAGCGGTCTACCACGGTCACTCGATCATCGCGGACGCGCCGATGGAGTTCGAGATGTACCACCGCTTGGTGGAGATCTATCTGGCGCGCGGAGAGAAGGACAACGCGCGGGTCATCTCGCGCACGCTGATGTTCCTGCATCAAGCCGACGAAGCGGAAGAAGAGCTCGCCGACGCGCCGTTCGGGCAACCTTCGGGCACGATCTCGAGCGAGCTGTTCCGCGAAGGCATCCGGCACGAACGCGAAGACGTGCTCGTCGGGGAGGTGTTCGCCCTGGTGTGGCCGATGATCGCGGTGCGGCAAGGGCACACGCTCGCGCGGCACGGCGTCTCGCCGGATCGCCGCATCCCCGTGGAGCTCGCCTCGCCGCTCTCGTTCGCGCGCTACGTCGCGTACGGCTGCCAGATCTTCGAGGCGCCGCCACCCGAGCTGTTCATGCGCGATCAGGGCAATGGCATCGTCCTCGACGCCTTGGCGGCGCAGCGGCGGGGTCAGCAGGTGATGCATCCGTGCATTCTCGTGGGGCGCGACATCGCGGCCGAGCCGAGCGAAATCGTGCTGCGTTGCCGCGCGGGGCGTGCGATCGCGAATCTGCGACCGGAGGCCGTGCTCACGGCGGTGCTGCCGGATCCGCAGAGTCTCGCGACGGCGTTCTGGGGCGCGGTGTGGGTCGCCAGAGGCAGCGAGGGCGTACCGCTCGAGCACCGCGCCGTGGCGGAGGACTACGGGCGTCACATCGTCTCGTATCTGCCCGCCGCGGGTCTCGACGACCTGAAGAAGCTGCTCGAGGGCTCCGACGCGTTCGACTTGCAGGCGTGGCGTCGAGGGGCCGCCTTGACGATCAACCGGGCGGGCTTCGTGCTGTCGGACTCGATCGAAGTCACGGCGCAAGTCGTGAGCCGCGTGGGTGAGGACGGGAGCGGCTTGACCACGAAGGAGCGCATCGCCGATCTGATCGGCTACAGCGTGAGCCGGGACTACCTCGATCTCCGGCGCAAGATCGGGCTCGCCGGTTGAGCGCCCCCGTGCGCGGCGTCAATCGGGCCAGTACACGTGCCCGAGCACGGCCGCGCGGCGTGCCCCGGTGACGCGCGGCAGGGCGCTCGGGAGGCGATGCAGCGTGCGCGCGGCGAGCAAGGCCATGCCTGCGGCTTCGTGATGCTGCGGAGCGAGCACGCCGTCGTCCGGCACCTCGACCGGGCACGGGGCGACGGCGGATCGGATGCGCTCGCGCAGGCCCGGATGCTGCGCGCCACCGCCGGACAAGATGATCCCCTGTACGTGCGGGAGCTCCCGCAGCGCCGCCGCGATCGCTTCGGCGGTCGCTTGCATACAACTGCAGAGCTGATCCGCGGGGGCGACCGTCGCGAACTCGCGGGCGAGCACGGCGAAGAAGTCGGCACCGAAGTCTTCGCGCCCCGTCGTGCGAGGGGCCCGGCGCTCGAAGAACGGGTGTCGGAGGATGCGATCGACCATCGCCCGCTGCGGGGTGCCGTTGCGACTGAGCACGCCGTCGCGATCGAAGTGCTCCCGCCCGTCGCTGACGAGGCGCGCGAACGCGTCGGTCAACATCATGCCCGGGCCGATGTCGGAGGCGACCACGTCGTCGAGGCGCGGTGCCACGTAGGTGTAGTTCGCGATGCCCCCGAGGTTGACGACGAGCACGGGGCCGCGCTCCGGCGGCACGAAGTACCAGTGGCAGAGCGGGATGATCGGCGCGCCTTCGCCTCCGTGCGCGAGGTCGGCGGAGCGGAAATCCCCGACGACCGGCAAGCCGAGGCGCGCTGCCAACACGCCGCTGTTGCCGAGCTGCAGGGTGTGTGGACGCGCGGCCCCGGACGACGCCGGGGCATGCCACACGGTTTGCCCGTGCATCCCCACGCAATCGGCTTCGTTCCACCCCGGCAAGCGCCGCACGACCTCCGCGTAGAGCTCGGGCAACTCGTAGTGGAGCGCGGCGATCCGCGGCAGCGAGAGTTCGAGCGGCGCGGCGAGCTCGCGTCGCAGCGCGTCTTCGAACGGCAGATAGGCGTGGGCGAGCACGCGCGGGACGGCGCGCACCTCCGGAGGCTCCAGCTCCAGCAGGACGGCGTCGACCCCATCCACGGAGGTGCCGCTCATCAAACCGATCGCCTTCATGGGTCCTCCCGCAGGGTCAAGGCCTCGAACTCTTCCATGACCCGCGCGCCTCCGGCGGAGCGCAGGACGACGTGCGCGGCCTCCAGCGCGGTCGGGTGTGCATCGGCGACCGCACATCCGAGGCCCACCCGCGCAAACACCAGCGCATCGTCGGGACCATCGCCCAAAAACGCGACCTTCTCGAGCGGCACCTCGTAGGCTTCGCACAGGGCGAGGAGGGCGGGGATCTTGTCGTTCACGCCCAACCAACGCGTGTCGAGGCCGAGCCCTTCCATGCGCACGCGGGCGGCGAGGGTCTTGTTGCGCGAGAGCGGGAGGACGGGGACGCGGTACTTGAGCCGCAGGATCGCCTCGCCATCGCGAACGCTGTAGCGCTGCAGCCAGCCTCGCTGCTCGCCACCCCACCAGGTCGTGCCGTCGGTCAGGGTGCCGTCGATGTCGAACGCGAGGAGCGCGATGTCGCGAAACGGGAGCATGCCGGCGTTCCGCGACTATTCGCGATCGGGCAGACGGGCGCAAGAAACCCGATCGTGCGGTTCTCGGCAGGCGCGGTCTCAGCTCGCCTGGGCGAATCGGCCGTAGATCACGCGTTGCGCGAGGTTCTCCGCCACGCAGCGTCCCATCGGGGTGAACGTGACGAGATCGACGGCGAGCCAGCGACACAACCCCAGCTGACAGAGCTCCTTGGCGATCTCGAGGCGGTTGCCGGTGAGCCAGGGCGCGCCGTTGTCCTCCTCCGTGCCGCTCCAAGCCTCCGGATGCTGCTCGAGGACGTGGATGTGTAGCGCGTCTTCGCCGTCGCCTTCCTGCGTCAGCAACTCGAGCAGAAGCCAGCGCTGCGGTGCGCGCAGCTGATGGACGGGGATCGCGTTCGACATGCTCGTGTCGAGTTGGACACCCACGACGGCGAAAGATCCAAGAGCGAGCTGCAGTACGAGCGCGGCCGTGCAAGTTTCCCGGGAACGGCCCGCATCGGGGCCGGGACCGCCGCGTGCGCCGCCCCTCGCCGAGCGCCCCGCGAGTGTCGCGCGCTAGCGCGACGCTCCCTCTGCGAAGGAAAGATCACGGTACGGCTGTCGATGTTTCGCGCTTCTCCTCCTCGGCGATCCGTGTGCAAACGAAGTCCCTGGAACCTGGGCTTGACCTCGAAGAACGTGCTGGGGTAACCCCCGAGAGCTAGGGAGCCACTTTTGAAGCGCGTCAAGATTCTCGGAACCGGGGTCTCGCTCCCGAGCAAAGTGCTGACCAACACCGATCTAGAGCGGATGGTCGACACCTCCAACGCTTGGATCACCGAGCGCACGGGGATCGAAGAACGGCGGATCGCCGCTCCCGAAGTCTCCACCTCGGACCTGTGCGCCGACGCGGTGCGTCAGGCGTGCAAGAACGCGGAGATCGATCCCGGTGATCTCGATGTGGTCATCGTGGGGACGTCCACCGCCGACACCCTCTTCCCGTCGACCGCGTGTTGGGTCCAGCGCAAGCTCGGCATCCAAGGGATGGCGGCGTTCGACGTCAGTGCCGGTTGCACCGGGTTCCTCTACGGCCTCGAGCTCGCGACCAGCCTGCTCGCCTCTCGCACCGCGCAGCGCGTCGCGGTGGTCGGCGGCGAGGTGATGAGCAAGGTCATCAACTGGAACGACCGGCGCACGTGTGTGCTCTTCGGTGACGGTGCGGGCGCGGCCATCGTGGCCGCCAGCGACGACGGCAGCGGCGTGCTCGCGTCCAACTGGGGCGCCGACGGCAACCTCGCCCCCATCCTCTATCAGCCGGCGGGGGGCACCCAGATGCCCGCGACGCACGAAACGGTCGACGCCAACGCGCACACGGTGCACATGGAGGGCAACACCGTGTTCAAGCACGCGGTGCTCGCGATGAGCAGTGCCGCGGTCAAGGCGATGAAGGACGCCGAGGTCACGGCCGACGACGTCAAACTGCTCGTCCCCCACCAGGCCAACATCCGGATCATGGAAGCCGCCCGCGAGCGCACCGGCGTGAGCAAGGACAAGCTCTACTCCGTGCTGCACAAGTACGGCAACATGTCGGCGGCGACGATCCCGGTGGCGCTACACGAAGCGCGCCAAGAAGGCCGCATCGAAGACGGCGACATCATCGTGATGACCGCGTTCGGCACCGGGTTCACCTGGGGCGCGAGCGTCCTGCGCTGGTAGCCCGTTCGCCGGGCGAAGCCCGCCCGGCGAAGTCCCGTCAGGCCGCGCGCGCGCTCGAGAGCAGCTCTTCGGTCGTCTGCGCGGGCGGGAATCGACCGCTGTCGAGGCAGCTCTGCAGGTACTCGCGCGTCGCTTGGCTCAGCTTGGTGAGTTGCTCGTCATCGAGCCCCTGCGTCTCGAACTGCGGACCCACGAAGACGTCGACCGGAACGAACGGGCGGAAGCGCCAGCCCATGTTCTTGTTGTTCGCCGTATAGAGGCCGCGGACGGCGATCGGCGCCACGGGCATCTCGGCGTTGCGCGCCATCGTGAAGACGCCGCGCTTGAACGGCCCGGTCTTACCGGTCATCGTGCGATGCCCCTCGGGGAAGGCCAAGATCGACATGCCCAGCTCGCGGCGGACCCGAGCCTCGCGCGTGAGGTCGTCGATGATGGAGGTTCGCCGTGCCGAGTGTACCGGGATCCCCTTGGCCGCCGACATCAACCAGCCGTAGACCGGGATCTTGAACTGCCACGCGTTCATGATTCCCGAGAACGCGTGCGGGATGGCGACCGAAGCGACGTGCCCGTCGAGCAGATTGATGTGGTTCTGGCAGAACACGCTCGGGCGCGTGCGATCGAAGTTCGGGTGGTAGTGCACGCGGATCCGCAACGTGGCGAGCTTGGTGCACGACGCGAACAGCGGCGCGGTGACCCAACCGTGGACCTTCGTG
>Ga0079224_100006440_pt1 | contig 15558 bp, 14 predicted proteins | sample Stecom2015_FD_80414 | JGI IMG/M metagenome (GOLD analysis project Ga0079224, IMG submission 80414) | Agricultural soil microbial communities from Utah to study Nitrogen management - Steer compost 2015 | ecosystem: Environmental > Terrestrial > Soil > Agricultural land | place: USA: Utah...
AAAAAAAATGCACGTTATGAGCAGTGAACCGAACCTACCTAAAACTACTCTTGAAGTTCCCCACGGACTAGAACTGATTACCTTTGGCGCAGGATGCTTTTGGTGTACCGAGGCGGTATTCCAAAGGTTGGACGGAGTTGAAAAAGTCGTCTCGGGCTATGCGGGCGGGATTGTCGAGGAGCCGAGTTACAAGCAGATCTGTGCAGGGACCACCGGGCATGCTGAGGTCATCAATGTCTACTTTGATCCAAGAAAAGTGAGTCTGGAAAGCCTACTGGAGGTATTCTGGGCAACTCACGATCCTACCACGCTCAATCGGCAGGGTGCAGATGTCGGACCTCAGTATCGTTCGGCGATCTTTTACCATTCCAAAACTCAAAGAGAAATAGCATGCGGACTGAAACAAGAGTTGAATGCAAAGGGAGTTTTTGATAGCCCGATCGTCACCGAAATTACCCCATTCAGCAACTTCTATCCTGCGGAAGATTACCATCAGGAGTATTTTAATCTCAACGGCTCGCAGCCCTATTGCCAGTTTGTGGTGAAGCCAAAGGTTGATAAGCTGAAGAAGTATTTCAGCGACAGACTGAAGTAAGAGATTGGAGCTCCGGTATGGTATTTTGACTAGATTGGAAGCGGCCTATTATCGGGTCGATATCCAGTTGAAACAGCGCTTGTTAGCGGGAGATCAGTCTGGAATCAGTACGCGAAAGCGAATTTTTTGCCATTTTTGAAAGGACTTTTCTTCGGAAGCATCCATCAAAAAGAGCTAATTTCGAAGAATTTTAACCTTTTCGAAGAAGTATGAGACGAACCAGAGCACACGAGTCCAGAGGCGCGATCGAGCGATTGTATATCACCATGCGGCATCTTTTCAACCGGGGAAGCTACAAACCCATGGGTATCTCGGGGGAGGGCCTGATCAATTCCCTGATGACCCTCAGCCCGGAGATTTATGGATCGGTGACCGATCTGGAGAGGATGGAGCTGGATGGTTTACTGTATGTGATGGAGCGGCTTCCCAAGGGAATCGAAGAGTGCCGCTATGTCCGACTGGTCAGCCGGGAAGGCTACGAGACCTCTCATTTGACTCCTTTGATTCCTTCGAAGAGAAAGCGGAATTGCTATCGGCTGGACGATCAGATCATGTATGTGGAGATGACGCGGGGTCGATCCGATATCTACGATATCCTCACTCACCTGACCTTCCTCTACATAGAATCCCGTAAAATCCTTCGAAACTCTACCGATCCGAAGGGTAAGATCTCCTCCAACTGGACCATGCTCGCGGAGATAGTGAAAAGAGAGTTGTCCGGCGAAGAGTTGGACAAGGAGACCGCAAGTGCTTACCTGAGTCATATCATCGGGAGAACCTTTGAAGAGACCCTGGCCGCCGTAGACAGATTCGCGAGAAGTACCAATTCCAACAGCCTTTTTTCGATCGTGTATCACTTGGGTAAGCTGGCGATGGATGAATCCACGCTGGGCCTTGACCGCGAGATAAGCTTTTCATCGACCTTGCGCGAGCGGGTGGGACATCACGTCTATGGAGAGCTTTGGGCTGATCGAATCAAGGAGACGCTCATGAATCTGGACTTGATCAAGCGTCCGATTCATATCATCTCTGCAAATCTGCACTCTGTGGTCAATACGATCTATGGATATCAGGCGCTCGGGTTGAAATCCTATGAGCAAATCGAGGAGATTGCGATGGAGATTTCGGTCAAAGGAAAAAACAATCAGGGTAAAACTATACGTGAGTATGCCTTGAAGCATGGATTCATAGACCTGCCAGACGAGTCGGGTACCAATATCGGTGCGCAGATAATTGATACGGCTTGGCTAGAAAAGTCCTCGTTGATTCCAGGTATTGATCTTCCGAAGGAAAAGGAAAAACGACCGGTTTTCGTAGTGATGGACTACGCTTTTGGCGAGCAAGCCTACGAATGCTTCGATGAATTGTTGAAGCCCTACAGCAGAGACGGAAAAAAATACCCGCTCAATGTGATCTCCACTTCGATCATGGGCAAGGCGGGCATCTTGCACGGAGGAAAAGGCGACTTGATGGTACCCACTGCTCACGTGTTTGAGGGTACGGCTGACAACTATCCCTTCCGAAACGAGCTGAAAAAATCCGATTTCGAAGGATATGGACTGGGCGTTTACGAAGGATCCATGATCACCGTATTGGGGACATCTCTACAGAATAGAGATATCCTGACCTACTTCATGGAATCCTCCTGGAAGACTGTCGGACTGGAGATGGAGGGCGCGCATTACCAAAAGGCCATTCAGTCAGCGTCAAAGATCCGAAGGAGCATCCGATCCAATGTCAAAGTGCTCTATGCCTACTACGCCTCTGACAATCCTCTGGAGACCGGCAGCACCTTGGCGTCTGGAGCGCTGGGGATGGAAGGAGTGAGACCGACGTATTTGATCACTTACAAGATCCTTGAAAAGTTGTTTAAGTAAGGTTGCTAGTATGAGTAAAGAGGCTGTCTCAAAAGTAGGACAGCCTCTGTTTTATTCGGGTAGGTATCTGAGTCAATTTTCATACAGCCAAATCTCAGGCTCTTGAGTTGACTTATGAGACAGCCTCTTTTTTTATTCGAAACTAACTCGACCTTGTCACACGATGAGGTCTTTCTGGATCAAAGAGCATCGAAAGGGTGATATGTCTTCAAGATCGAATGGTAGTCGCCCAGCGGGATTGTAAGTAGAATTTGGGCTTCCGGCTACCATGCAATCCCATAGTCGTCCCCGTAGTTACTGGCGCCGCCCCAAAGCGTGCCATGCTTCCAGTCCACCCAGATTGCGGTGATGGGGCCGGAGGTCTTGGTCCAGAAGTCCATGACGTAGCCGCGCGTGAGAAGCTCTCTCCGTATCCAGTCCGGCGTGTCCTGTCGCAGAGTAATTCCACCTGGCTTGATCTCGTGAGCTCCAAAGGAACTCTGCATCTGATAGGAATTGAAGTTTGCCGCTTCGGCGGCTTCTTGTACGTTCATATCAAACTCGACCACGTTGAGGAAGAATTGTAGGAGGTTTTGATCCTGCGAATCCCCGCCCTGCACAGAAAAAGCCAGGATCGGCTTGCCGTCTTTAAGGGCTAGGCTTGGCGTCAAGGTCACGCGCGGCCTTTTCCCAGGTTCAGGGAGATTGAATGGATTGAGATTTTCATCCAAGACAAAACTTTGCATGCGTTGGGAAAGTCCCACCCCGGTATTGCCAGCGATGATGGCAGGAATCCAGCCCCCGCTTGGGGTGACAGAAACTACCCACCCTTCGGCGTCAGCGGCCTGCACAGAGGTAGTTCCACTTTGGAATTCGCTCAGGAATTTTTCATCTACCTCATTATCTATCTCGGCGGGATCCAGAGCTGCAATCACTTGCTGTTGCTTTTTCAAAAGATCCAGATGCGGATTGGTCGCACCCTGGAAGGGGTAAGGGTCACCCGCGGTGATCTTGGGATCATTTACTGTGCCGATCAATCTTGCCCGCTCTTTCGCATACTCCTTAGACAGGAGACCCTGAATTGGAGACTTGACAAAAGCCGGATCACCATAGTAAAAATCCCGGTCTGCAAAGGCTAAACTCATCGCCTGATACACCGTATGAATGTAGTTGGTAGAATTGTAGCCCATCGACTTCAGGTCAAAATTTTCGAGAATATTCAGCGATTGCAGCAACGCAGGCCCTTGGGTCCATTCTTGCAACTTGTAGACATCAACCCCGCGGTAGTTAACGTGGAGTGGCTCTTCAATCTTTACCTTCCAGTCTGCCAGATCCGATTCTGTAAAAAGCCCTCCCTGCTCCTGCGTGCCCCGGACGATCTCCTTGGCGATATCCCCCTTGTAAAAGCGGTCGTTGGCGGCATAGATGGCCTCCTTTCTTGACTTCCCGGATTTCAACGCGTCTTGCTCAGCGGCGACCAGCTTGGCTAGCGTCTGGTAGAGGTCCTCCTGGACGAAGATGTCTCCAGGCTCGGGCGCTTCGCGTTTTTCGTTCAAATGTGGCAAAAATACATCTTGCGAATAAGGCCATTCCTTGATCTTCGCTTTTTGGGCCTCGATCGCATCGGCGGTTTGCGCTTCGATAGGGTAGCCTTTTGCAAGATCCATGGCAGGTTTCAGCACCAGTTCCAAGCTGAGCGTTCCGTACTCAGCGAGCATTGTCATGATCCCCCCGGGGGTACCGGGAGTGGTTGCCGCCAGAGGTCCATATTCTGGGGGATACGACATTCCTTGCGATTTATAAAACTCAACCGTGGCGCCAGAGGGAGCGTAGCCCATTGCGTTGATGGCGATGACCTTCTTCTGTACAGGGTGATAGATCAATGCCTGTGTCTCGCCACCCCAAGACAATACGTCCCACATCGTCGCGGTGGCTGCTATCATCGCGCACGCGGCGTCGACCGCGTTGCCGCCCTGTTGGAAGATTTGCGCGCCAGCCGTTGCACCCAGAGGCTTTCCGGTGATGGCTACCCAGTTTTTGCCATGGAGAATAGGCTTGTTGGTGCCGATGGTACCCGCTCCCAAGCCAGGTAATCCCTGGCCAATCGAATGGAACGAGATGACCAGAGACGCGAAGAGTAAAAGTTTTCTCATGATAAGATGGTTGACGGCTCAATTGTTTTCATCCAGAAGCTGGTCCATAATCGGTAAAAAACCGGGGAACAGCGAATTGTAATAAGTAAAAAGCTGAAAGATGGCTCCGCTCTTCCGGAGATCGATTTCATTGGAATCGACGAAGTCCTCCATCTCTGCTTCTTTCCCTTCGAAGATAGAAAAGAGGGCTTTTCGTTTCTTGGGGACTTTAAATAGGTCCTTGTTTTTCAGATAGTAGTAGACATTTCGTTTGATGATTTGATCATTCCGGTTGCCTACCATCAGAGCGGTGTTGTAATTAGATTCCTTAAAGACCGCAATCGTCCGTCGCATCAGCGGCAATTCGCCTTCGACGAGCACCTCGAAGAAACCGGAAATCGGCACCCCGTCTTCTTTAAAATCCATTCCGTTGACAAAATAACGTGGGACTTTGTATGCGCTGTCCATCCATACGATATTCTGGATCCGCAGCCCCGGTAGGGTGGAGATGAGGTTTTTTTCGGCTTCCATCAGCTCAAACGTGTTGGAGTTGATGTTATACCGGACTCGGAATCCCTCCATTACGGTGTGATCGCGGTAGAGTAGGATGGAAGCGGCGTTCCATTGATCGTCGAGGTAAAAGTTTCCTTCAACCTTCTTGGCTTCGGGAGCAATACCGTAGACAGTGTTTCCCGTGAGATTGGGCCGCTCTACCAATAGCCGACTTACGTTGGTGGCTCGGATAGTCTTTTGCAGCGCAGCGCCGGTCCCATCGCTGCCGTATTTTATGAGATAGATTGGCCCCAGGTCTAGATTTTCTGTCAATCGGATCGCCCTCTCGTAGGTCGTATAGCCGGCGACTGTGATCGCGAGCGTATACTTGTCCGAGAGAATATTTTCGATCACGAAATTCCCTGCGGCGTCGGTCAGGTCCTTAAAGGCGGTATTTCGAAGCGTGACCGACGCGCCTTCTATCTGCGCTTTGGAATCATGATCCATGACGCTGCCACTCAGCTTGAAGTTTTGCGCGTCAGAGACCGACGAAAATCCCAACATCAAAAAAATGAGCTCAAAAATTCTCAGTTTGGGCATTTCTCAAAAGTGATTTGGAGTGTTTGGGAATATAAGGGAAACTTGAGATTGTTGCTAAAGGATTTGTTTTCGATTATTCAATTTGCATCAATCGCTTACAGATTGGCTTTCTATCCATTAAGGGCTTATCTTTGAACAGGTCATGAATTTCCAGACCTAATTTTACTCTCTAAAATTACCGATAACTTGAGTTTTCAATCATTCAACTTTGAGTCCTCGCTTCAGGAGGGACTCGATGCCATGGGCTTTGATCGCCCGACTCCAATTCAGGAAATGGCAATCCCGGTCATCTTGCAAGGCAGAGATCTGATCGCCTGCGCACAGACAGGTACCGGCAAGACTGCAGCTTTCGTACTTCCTATTCTTAATAAAATTTCCAAATCAGGTTCCAGTACGCTGAATACACTGATCTTGGCACCGACCCGTGAACTTGCGATCCAGATCGATCAGCAGATTCAGGGCTTTTCCTATTTCCTCGGCGTCAGCTCCGTTCCGATCTACGGTGGCGGTGATGGCATCGTGTGGGAGCAACAAAAGAAGGCGCTCGAGACAGGTGCTGAGATTGTGGTGGCCACACCTGGTAGGCTGATAGCCTTGCTCGCTGGAGGAAAGATGGATTTGAGCACCTTGGAGCATCTGATCCTCGATGAGGCTGACCGGATGATGGACATGGGTTTCTCAGATGATATTTTGAAGATCGTCAACTATCTTCCCCAAAACCGTCAGACGGTTCTTTTCTCGGCTACCATGCCGCCTAAGATCCGTCAGTTTAGCATGAAGTTTCTCAGAAATCCTGAGGAGATCTCTCTGGCGATTGGCAAGACCGCCGAAGGCGTGACGCAGTCGATGTACTCCGTCTACGACAGTCAAAAAGAGGACTTGGTTCGCCACATCCTCTCCAAGAAAGCCTACGAAGCGGTCATCATCTTTGCTTCGACTAAGGACAAGGTAAAAGCTCTGTACAAAGTGCTAAAAAAACAGTTTGATATCGAGGCGTTTCACTCTGACCTAGAGCAGGTGGAGCGAGAGAAGATCATGTCCAACTTCAAAAATAAGGCTGTAAAAATTCTGATCGGTACTGATATCATCTCCCGTGGAATTGACGTAGTGGGCATTGAGTTGGTCATCAACTATGATACTCCGAGCGATCCTGAGGATTACGTTCACCGGGTGGGACGTACCGCGAGAGCCGACAAAGAGGGAGAAGCAATCACCTTTGTCAATCCAAAGGATCAGCACAAGTTTGTACGGATCGAGAAGTTGATCGGAATGCAGGTGACTCAAAATCCGCTTCCTGATAACTTCGAAAAAGGGCCTGAATATGCAGGCGAAAAAGCGAAACCCGCGGGAGATCCTCTTGCAGGCTCCAAGCCTAAGAACAAAAAGAAGAAAAAGAAGCCGGCACATAAGCCTTCGGGCGAGAAGCAGGTCCAAGGACAGGAATCGAAACCGCGGGAACACTCCCCCAAACCACAGTCCTCTCCGACGTCTCAATCTCCAACGGCTGAGCAAACAGCTGGCTCTAGCGCAGAAAAACCAAGCAAATATGGTCAGCGAAAGAACGTGATCGAGTCCTGATATTCAGGGTGTTATTTTGGTTATTGTGAAGTACTTCAATTAATTTGAAGTACTTTTCATTTTTAACCCCAGCACCATGCAACCCGTCAAATTGAAATCTCGGGGCCCTTCCGTCTCGTTTTTGCAGGAACTTCTCGGTAAACTAGGCTATTCGATCCCGGCCACCGGATATTTTGGAGATTTGACCGAAGCCGCAGTCAGAGATTTTCAGTTGAAAAATGATCTCGTATCGGACGGGGAAGTGGGCATAAAGTCGTGGACGATCCTGATCGAAAAATCGAAGCCAGCGGAATCCCTTGGCGATAAATTTCTGGCGGAACAGGATTTGATAGATTTTGCACAAAAACACGGGCTCGAGCTAGCAGCCGTGAAAGCGGTGAATGAGGTGGAGAGCAGTGGCAAAGGATTTTTTGTAGATGGTAGACCGAAGATCCTTTTTGAAGGTCATGTTTTTTGGGATCAATTAAAAAAGGCGGGTGTGGATCCTTCATCGCTTTCGAATGCCTCAAATGCGGACGTTCTTTATCCCCGATGGACGAAGATCCATTACCTCGGTGGACCCCGAGAGTACGAGCGTCTTGAAAAGGCCGCAGGGATACTGTCTGATCCGAGGGTGAGAATCGCGGCGCTGGCTTCAGCGTCTTGGGGAAGTTATCAGATTATGGGCTTCCACGCATCTATACTGGGATATCCCTCTGTACAGGAATTCGTAGATCAGAACTACATCCACGAGAGAAATCAACTCGAAGCTTTTGGCAGATACCTCACGGCCTTTGGATGTATCGCGCATCTCAGGATGAAAAACTGGGCCAAATTTGCCCATTGTTATAACGGACCGGCCTACATTCGAAATAAGTATGATAGCAAGATGGCCAGCGCCTATCAGAAATTCCTCAATCAATCTTAATGAACGCAATTGAACTAAATAAGCTCTTTCAGAGAGACCTGGAAAAGCTGGGGACAGAACTGTCTGCCTACTCCGACGAAAGTGAGATTTGGATAACCGATAAAGGAATTGCCAATTCGGCTGGAAATCTTGCTTTGCATCTGTTTGGGAACCTCAGGACATACATTTGCTTTGACCTGGGGAGAATTCCCTATGAGCGGGACAGAGAACGGGAATTTGCAGCTAGAGGAGTGTCGAGAGAAGCGCTGTTCGCAGAACTGGAAGTGGTGAAGCAGGCTGTCTCTTCGTCGCTGTTGGGGCTGGATCCGGCTCGTTTGGAAGAGATTTCAAAGCACACCTTCTTCGGATATGAGATGTCCGTTGGCTACTTTCTGATTCATCTCTACGGGCACTTCGCCTACCATCTCGGTCAGGTAAATTACCACCGGAGGCTATTGGGGAATTGACTCAGGGTTTGGAGACTTTTTGATCAAAAAAGAAGATGATCAATCCGAGTCCCATGATTCCAAGGCCGATCAGGCTTTCCCCTGGTTTGTCCCAGAATAGGTATCCTAAAACCCCGAAACTGAAGATGAGGTAGATGTATTGCAGTACAGGTTTAAATGGAGCTCGGAAGCCGCTTTCTTTGGTAATTCTCAGAGAAGAATAAACAGTGATAGTTCCCATCAGCTGCAGGACAAATCCGGCATACAGCATGATCTGCTCGAATGATCCGCTTAGGAAAAGTGTCAGGCTAATCGCAGTGTTCAGGATGATGGCTCGCACGGGTACGCCCTGTGCATTGAGTCGGGCGAGAGGTTGCCAGAATCGAAAATCCTTTGCCATCGCATACGTGATCCGAGGTCCGATCCAGGCATACCCCGATATCGTGGCAATCAGCTGCACGCCGATGAAAATGCTTACCCATAGCACCCCCGTGGGACCAAATAGATTTCCGAAAGCTATGTCGGCGATTTCCACCTTTCCAGAGAGCTGGACGACAGAGGCATGCTTGAGTAGCACATACTGGAGTAGAATATACACCGCCATTACCGAGACGGTAGCCCAGATCAATGCTTTGGGAAGGGTTCTCTCCGGGTCGTCGACCTCGTCGATGATATACGCGGCAGAGTTCCAACCCGTGTATGCGTAGAACACATAGATCAGGGACACGGCGAAACCCGGTGCAATTAGTTCTCTCTGCCATGAGGATGAAAAGTCAAAAGCAGAAAGTTCGACCTGAGCGGGGAGGATGATACCTGAGCACACCAGAACGAGGACGAAACTGATCTTGATCAGGGTCAGAAAATTCTGGACACTCGCAGATTGTCTCACTGAGAAGATGTGGGCCATCGGCACAACGATTAAAAAGAATAAGCCGGGCAGTTGGCTTCCTCCGGATATTGGGCTGAGATATCCATTCATTGCCATGGCTGCGATCGCGATCGGGGCGGAGAAACCTACCGTGAGCGATATCCATGCATACAGATAGCCGACGGAAGGGTGGATAGTCTCGGATAGAAAGATGTAGTCGCCGCCGGTTTTGCGAAAATGGGTACCCAGTTCCGCATAGACGAAGGCGCCGATCAGCGCCATGACCCCGCCCAGAGTCCAGAGCAATAGAATCGACCAGGAGTTTTGGACCTCTGCTAGCTGAAATCCCAAACTTGTAAATACTCCCGTGCCGATCATGTTGGCGATGACCAGACCTGCGGCGGTTTTCCAGGATATTCTGGTGGGCGAGCTAGTCAAGCAAAGAGTTTTAAAGTGTAAGATGTACCTATTTAGGTTGCTGTTCTTTTTGTACCAATTTTCGGATCGGCAATACGGTCTCCAAAATAGTTTGTCCAGCATTGTCAGACAATGCCCTCCTCCGTCCGCTGGGTGGATTTTTCGCCACAGCAAGAACAATTCCGGCCTGATAGCCGGGACGTTTTTCGATAGTTTGTTTCAAGCAACCTTGTGATCGGGAGATCAGACATTATATTAGTTTGGATTTACCAATTGTTTAATTGGTCTCATGCCCAAAATATAACCTTCATGGCGCAGTATCTTTCTCCTCAATATGAGGATGTTAAGCCGATGTTGACGGCGGTCGATTGCATTATCTTTGGCGTTCACGAGACGAAGTTGAAGCTGCTGGTTTTCAAGCGGGAAATTGAACCCTTTGCCGGTTGTCTGTCCTTGCTGGGACGATTTGTAAAAGTAGACGAAGCCGTAAGTGAAGCCGCCCAACAAATTCTTTTTGAATTGACGGGCCTTGAGGATATCTATATGGAGCAACTCAATTGCTTTGGACGTGTAGATAGAGACCCGGGGGGCAGGGTTGTTGCCATCGCCTACTGGAGTCTGATAAGGATTGACCAAAATCACTTGGAGTTCAACGTCCGATCCCACGAGACCATGTGGATTTCGCTGGACAGGACCTTCGAGTTGGTATTGGATCACAGTGAGATGGCCCAGTTGGCGATTTCCAATCTCCGAGAGAAGGCCCGATTTAGGCCCATCGGCTTTGAGTTGTTGCCACCCGAATTCACTCTGGGCCAATTACTGACCGTGTACGAAGCGATCTTCGATCACCCGATTGATAAACGGAATTTCAGAAAGAAGATGCTGAAGTCTGAACTTCTGATCCCGCTTCCAAAGAAGGACAGATCAACTTCCAGAAAGGGTTCGTTTTTATACAGATTTAATCAGGAAACCTACCAAAAGCTTTCCAAAGAAGGTTACAGCTTTGGCTTTTAAGGCTGACAATTTTTTGGCCGATCTCTCTGTAAGTCAATCGGTTTAGGTTTCGCTGTGACATTTCTATATAAATGACCTTGTTAGAGGAGACTTCTGATTTTTTTACTAAATTCATAAACGTATTATTTACACTTAATTTGTTTAATCAAAACCCAAACTTTTATCTCGATGGAATTGAAGATTGCTGGAGGATTCGCGGCGCATGGCAAAAAGGGAAGCATCGAAACATGGATGGATGCAGGATACGGTATCTTTTCTTCAGAAGGTCCGGCGTCAATTCAGGTCGAGCGGCTGGCAAGATGTCTGAATAGGAACAAATCTGGCTTCTATTACTTCTTTAAGGACCGGGAGGTTTTCTTAGAATCTCTGATGGAGGAGCACTTGAGGAGGCTAAATTCGATGACGCTTCAGATCAGGCAAATCCGACATTTTGATCCGGAGTATCTTGAATTTTTGATCCAACACAAGGAGGCGTTTTTCTTTCAGATCCAGCTGATGAAAAATCGGGAAACCGGACTCTTCAGTTCCGTTCTGGACATTTTCAATCAGCGTATCTGTGCGGCTGTGATTCCTGTATGGAGCGATTATCTGGACGCATCCATCGAGGTGGCAGATAAACTGTGGGGCATGACCAGAGACTCGATGTATTGTAGAGCGACCGCCGCCAATTTCAATTTTAGCTGGTTAAGGGAGCTTGCAGGAGAGGCCAGGCTAATTGTAAACTTTCAGGATTCTCAGGCTATGGCGGTGTAGACTCAGTATCGTGTCGTACTCCGGCAAGGCGTCAGTTGAAAATGGCGCTAAATAGTAAAAAGATAAATGGTTTAAAGTAAAATCGAAGAGGTTGTCTCAGATTGGGATAGCCTCTTTATTTTTTCGTCGGAGAGGTCACGTTTCCCTGATTTTTATACAGTTGGTTTGGGCGGGGTATTTGCTTTGATTTTCTTTGTAAAAAAAATTGATCTCTATGTTATTCAATACGATGAAGCCTTTTTTAGGGCTTTTTCTTTTTGCGACTGCGTTTGCTGCCACGGCCCAAACAGGCCGTTTTCAGCAAGCTGTCAAGTACAAGATGGATGTGCAGATGGATGTCCAAAGCAATCAGTTTACCGGAACTCAGGAACTGAAGTACACTAACAATTCGCCAGATACCCTTACCCGGGTATTTTACCACTTGTATTTCAATGCCTTCCAACCTGGCAGTATGATGGACGTGAGGTCTAGGACCATCTCCGACCCGGATAAGAGAGTCGGCGAACGCATCTCCAAGTTGAAGCCAAATGAAATCGGGTACCTTCACGCGAAGAGTTTGAAGATGAACGGTAAGACGGTACAATTCAAGGAAGTGGAGACAATCCTGGAGGTAGATCTCGCGGAGCCAATTCTTCCAAATTCGACGGTGACCCTCGAGATGGAGTTTGAGGGACAAGTGCCCATTCAGATCCGAAGATCAGGCAGGGACAATGCGGAAGGTGTCCGGTATTCGATGGCGCAATGGTATCCTAAGATGGCCAATTACGATGAGCAGGGATGGCACGCAAACCCCTACATCGGCCGCGAATTCTATGGGATTTGGGGTGATTTTGATGTGAAGATCACTATTGACAAAACGTATATACTAGGAGGCACCGGCTATCTGGAAAACGCAGATCAAATCGGCTATGGGTATGAGGAGGCAGGAGATAAAGTGGCGCCGCCAAAAGGGAAGACTCTCACCTGGCATTTTGTCGCGCCCAAAGTCCACGACTTTATGTGGGCGGCTGACCCCAAATTCAAGCACGATAAGATAGTGATGGATAACGGTATCACCGTGCACCATCTCTATATCCCGGGCGAAAAGACTACGAGTGTTTGGGAAAGATTGGCGGAATACACTCCAAAGGCAATTAATTATCTGTCCGAACATTTTGGACAATATCCTTATAAACAGTTTTCTGTCATCCAAGGTGGAGACGGTGGGATGGAATACGATATGTCCACCTTGATCACGGGAGAGCGGCCTCTAAACAGCTTGGTGGGCGTGATGGTACACGAGCTAGCTCATAGCTGGTTTCGCGGTGTGTTATCGTCTAATGAAGCGCTTTATCCTTGGATGGATGAGGGATTCACCAGCTACGCAAGTGATCTGGCCATGTCCGAGATCTTCCAGCGCAGTAACAACCCCGGCCGCGCCTCGTATTCGGGTTATTTCAGACTCGTAAAGTCTGGATTTGAGGAGCCGCTTTCCACTCACGCTGACCATTACCAGCTTAATTCCGCCTATAGTGCAGCTTCGTACTCCAAAGGAGCCGTATTCTTGTCGCAGCTGGGGTATGTGATCGGTGAGGAGGCGAGGGATCGAGGCATGCTACGCTATTTTGATACCTGGAAGTTTCGTCATCCCAATGCCAATGACCTGATTCGCGTCATGGAGAAAGAGAGCGGGATGGAGCTGGATTGGTACAAAGAATACTTCGTCTACACGACAAAGACGATCAATTATGGAATCAAAGAGGTGAAGCCTGACGGAGCCAATACCGTGATTACACTGGAGAGAACCGGACTTATGCCGATGCCTGTGGATCTGGTGGTGACGTACAAAGACGGCAGTTCAGAAATGATCTACCTGCCATTGGTAATCATGAGAGGCGAGAAGCCGGCGGAAAAAGGGATGCCTGAGCGAATCCACACGGAGGCTTGGCCTTGGACGAATCTGACCAAGACACTGGTCCTCACCCGGGAGTTTAAGACCATCAAATCGGTCGAGATAGATCCGAGTCGCCGAATGGCTGATGTAGACCATGAAAATAATAAAGTGGAGTTTTAGGCTCCACTTTATTAAAATTTAAACATAGAAAAGGTGGCCTCGGCCACCTTTTCTATTTCTAAGATCACTCTGCGTTTTTCTTGTCTTGGACTTCAGTACGAATCTCCTGCGCAAGATTTTTCAACTCCTGCATACCTTTTCGTACTCGGGTACCAGCTGCCTGGTTGCCCTTGTCATAGAACTTTTCGAAATCACCTTCAAGGCTCAATACAAGATTTTTTACTTCACTAAATCTGCTCATAGTAAAAGTTTATTTTATAGGTTGATGATAAGTTTATTATGATCCAATATACCCCAAATACTTACTAATTCTATCCAGAGGGCGTTTTTTTTGATGTTTTTTTTATTCTCCGAAGGTAAGCGCGATTTCGGAATTCTTATAAATTCCAGAATTTAATTTGTCCTTCACGGCGGCAAAAGCATTTACCGTTTCTTCTACGTCTTCTATAGTGTGCATCGCCGTAGGAATTAATCTCAAGATTATCATTCCTTTAGGTATGACAGGATAAATCACTACTGAACAGAAAATCCCGTAGTGTTCACGAAGATCCATCGAGAGTGCTGCAGCCTCGCCCACCGTCCCGTTGAGGACTACCGGGGTGACTGGAGAATTTGCTTTTCCGGTGCTAAATCCATGTTCATGAAGTCCTTTGCGCAGCGCGTGGACGATTTTCCATAGATTTTCTTTCAGTTCTGGCTGAGTTCTGAGCAATTCAAGTCGCTTCAGAGCACCTTCTACCAAGAGCATCGGAAGTGACTTTGCAAAGATCTGAGATCTCATGTTGTACCTCAGGTAGAGGATCACGTCAGTCTTACCGGCAATGAAAGCTCCAATGGAGGCCATTGATTTTGCAAAAGTAGAGAAGTAAAGATCGATCTGATCCTGTACTCCCTGCTCTTCGTCGGTTCCTGCACCGGTTTTTCCCATGGTGCCAAAGCCGTGCGCGTCGTCGACGAGGATTCTGAATTCAAATTTCTTCTTGAGTTCGACAATCTCTTTCAATTTACCTTGGTCGCCGGTCATTCCGAACACTCCCTCGGTGATTACAAGGATGCCTCCGCCGGTTTCGGCGGCAAGCTTGGTCGCTCTTTCCAGCTGCTTCTCGCAGTTTTCGATGTCATTGTGCGGGAATACATAGCGCTTGCCCAAGTGCATTCTCAGTGCGTCGATGATACAGGCGTGGCATTCGGAATCGTATACTACCACGTCTTTGCGGTCCAGTATCGCATCGATCACCGACATGATGCCTTGATAGCCGAAGTTTAACAGGAAGGATTTTTCTTTGCCAACGAATGCAGCCAGCTCGTCTTCCAATTGCTCGTGAAGATCGGTTTGACCGGACATCATACGTGCGCCCATTGGATAAGCAGCTCCCCACTTAGCAGCAGCATCAGCGTCGGCTTTTCTCACCTCAGGATGGTTTGCAAGGCCCAGGTAGTTGTTCAAACTCCAAGTGAGAACTTCCTTTCCCTTGAATCTCATTCGGGGAGCGATCTCACCTTCCAATTTTGGAAATGACCAATACCCGTCAGCAAACCCTGAGTGCTTGCCCAGTGGGCCCATATTCGTTTTTAATTTTGCAAATAGATCCAAAGTAGTTTGAATTTAGTGTTTAGGCGAATTGTCGATTTTTCTGTAAAATCCGCCAAAAATAAGACTATTATGCCATGGAAGCAAAAATCAGTCTTTATCAAATCGTCCGAACAAAAACCGGGATTAATTTCCTTATTTCGCTAAGCCTAGGAGAAAAGGACTAAACTGAGCAGCTCTATGCCGAAAATAAAGAAACTTTTGGTCGCCAACCGCGGCGAAATAGCACTGAGAATCATGCGGACAGCGCGCGAGATGGGGATCAAGACGGTAGCTG
>Ga0079224_100006441_pt1 | contig 15558 bp, 16 predicted proteins | sample Stecom2015_FD_80414 | JGI IMG/M metagenome (GOLD analysis project Ga0079224, IMG submission 80414) | Agricultural soil microbial communities from Utah to study Nitrogen management - Steer compost 2015 | ecosystem: Environmental > Terrestrial > Soil > Agricultural land | place: USA: Utah...
CGCAGGTGGGCCCGATCGCCCGCGCCGAGCTGCGGGAGAACCTCCACCGCCAGGTCACCACCTCCGTCGAGGCGGGGGCGGAGCTCGTCCTGGGCGGCGAGATGCCGACGGGGGAGGGCTTCTTTTATCCCGTCACGCTGCTGACCGGGGTCGAGGCCGGGATGAGCGCCTGCACCGAGGAGACCTTTGGCCCGGTCGCCTCCGTGATGGTCGCCGAGGACGCCGAGCACGCCCTCTCCCTCGCCAACGACACCCCGTACGGGCTCGGTGCGAGCATCTGGACCGAGACCTCCCGCGGCGAGGCGATGGCGCGCCGGATCGAGGCCGGGCAGGTGAGCGTCAACGGGATCGTCAAGACCGATCCGCGCCTGCCCTCCGGCGGCATCAAGCGCTCCGGCTACGGGCGGGAGCTGGGCCCGCACGGGATCCGGGAGTTCGTCAACGCCCAGCAGGTCTGGGTGGGGCCGGCCCGGAGCTGAGGGACCGGGACGACGACGGGGCCGCACCGCTCGCGCGGTGCGGCCCCGTCGGGCTGTGCAGTGCGGGGAGATCCCGTCGTGCCCTGCGGCGCGGCGGGGATCGGTGCCGAGCCGCTCAGCGGAAGACGATGGTGCGCGAGCCGTCCAGCAGGACCCGGCGCTGCGCGAACAGCCCCACGGCCTCGCGCAGGGTGCGCACCTCGGTGTCCTGACCGATCGCCATGAGCTCCTGCGGGGAGCGGGTGTGGTCCACGCGGATGACCTCCTGCTCGATGATCGGGCCCTCGTCGAGGTCGTCGGTGACGAAGTGGGCGGTCGCCCCGATCTGCTTCACGCCGCGGGCGTAGGCCTGGCGGTACGGGTTCGCGCCCTTGAACCCGGGCAGGAAGGAGTGGTGGATGTTGATGCAGCGCCCGGAGAGCTCAGCGCTCAGCTCGGGGGAGAGGATCTGCATGTAGCGGGCCAGGACCACGAGCTCGATGTCGTGCTCGACGACCGCTTCGCGCACCCGGTCCTCGAAGGCCGCCTTCTCCTCGGCGGAGGTCACGGGACGGTGCTCGAAGGGGACGCCGTGGAACTCGGCGTACCGGGCCGGGGTGTCGTGGTTCGCGATCACGAGCGGCACCTCGATCGGGAGGTTCCCGATCGAGGTCTGGAACAGCAGGTCGTTCAGGCAGTGCGTCGACTTCGAGGTGAGCACGAGGGTGCGCACCGGGCGGCCCACCTCGTCGATCTCCGCCTCGATCCCGAAGCTCTCGATCGGTGCGGCGAGCGCGGCGCGCACCTCGTCCAGGGACGCGTCGGTGAGGATCTCGACGCGCATGTAGAAGCGGTGGGAGTCGCCGCTCTCGAACTGGCGGCTCTCGACGATGTTGCCGCCGGCCTCGACGATCGCTCCGGTGATCGCGTGCACGATGCCGGGGCGGTCCTCGCACACGAAGGTCATCACGTAGCGGCGGGCAGGGGAGGGGGAGGGATGAGCTGAGGTCATGGGGCGAGTGTAGGAGAGTGCCGCGGGGAGTGCGGCGCACGGGTCCGCCACGGCGAGCGGCACCAGGTGGATAGGCTGGTCAGCGCACCGACGAGGACAGGAGGGGCGAGCATGGCACCAGCAGGTAGGCGGCTGGATCGAGGTCCCCTGGTCGGGGTCCTCGCCGTCCTCGTCACCTCCGTGCTGTGGGGCACCACCGGCACCGCGGCCACCTTCGCCCCGGAGGTCGGACCGCTCGCGATCGGCGCCGCGGCGCTCGGCATCGGCGGGATCCTGCAGGCGCTGATCGCCCTTCCCTCGCTGCGCCGCGAGCGCGCCGCACTGGCCGCCCACCGGGGCACGGTGGTGGCCGGAGCGCTGGGCGTGCTGATCTATCCACTGGCGTTCTACAGCTCGATGCACCTGGCCGGCGTCGCCGTCGGCACGGTCGTCTCCCTCGGATCGGCGCCGCTCGCCTCGGGCCTCCTGGAGCGGATCCTCGAGGGACGCCGACTCGGCGCCTGGTGGATGCTCGCGGCGGGCCTGGGCATCGCGGGCAGCGCCGTGCTGTGCGCCGCGACGATGCACGACGCCGCCGCCGACACGCCGGGCGCGCTGGCGGGCGTGGGGCTCGGCCTGGTCGCCGGAGCGACCTACGCGCTCTACTCCTGGAGCGCGCACCGCCTGATGGGCCGAGGTGTCGGTCGCGCCGCGGCGATGGGCTCCGTGTTCGGGCTCGGCGGACTGGCGCTCCTGCCCGTGCTCGCGCTCACCGGCGCCCCGCTGCTCGCCTCCCCGCAGGCGTTCGCCGTCGGCGCCTACATGGCGCTCGTGCCGATGTTCCTCGGCTATGTGCTGTTCGGCCTCGGCCTGACCCGGATCTCCGCGAGCACGGCGACGACCCTCACCCTCGCCGAGCCGGCGGTCGCGGCCGTGCTGGCCGTGCTCGTCGTCGGGGAGAGGCTGCCGCTGCTCGGCTGGCTCGGGATCGCCGGGATCGGCCTCTCGCTGCTGATCCTCGCCCTTGCGCCCTCGGGACGGGAGGTCGAGCCCCTGGCGGTGCCCGACGCCGCGACCACCACATGACAGCCGGCGCCTCGAGGGCCGGACACGACGAAGGCCGCCGACCGGTGTTCCCACTGGTCGGCGGCCTTCTCTCGGTCGGGCTGACAGGATTTGAACCTGCGACCCCTTGACCCCCAGTCAAGTGCGCTACCAAGCTGCGCCACAGCCCGAGACCCTCCGTCACCGGAGGACCGAGGAATACAGTACCCCGCTCCGGGCGCTGGAGCGAATCGAGAGGGGCGTGACCTGCGGCACCCGTGGCGAAGCGCGGATCCGCAGCGCCCATGGGTTAGCCGCGCCGGGCGGTGGTCGTCGGGCGCGTCGGCCCCGCCCAGCTCCTACACTCCAGGCATGGCTGAGCGACGGATGCGACGGGGGGAGGGGCGCGCGACTCCCCACGGCGAGACCCCGTACTCGCCGACCTCCCTCCTGCGCGCGCTCACCGCGGACCCCTACTCGGTCGACCCGCTGCGGGAGGACGAGCATCCGCTGGAGTCGGCCACGCCGCCCGACAACCGTCGGATGCGCGCCGTCACCCTGCTGCTGGCCGTGCTGCTCGGCTTCGCGGTCGCCGTCTCCGTGGTCGACCTGCGGCAGGAGGCCGCCGGCGCCGACAGCCCCCGCGCGCTGCTCGAGGAGGAGGTGCGGGAGGTGCGCGCCGAGACCGACCTGCTCGAGGATCGTCGCACCCTCCTCGAGCAGCAGATCCTCGAGGCGCAGGAAGAGGTCCTCGACACCGCCGACGGCAGCTCCGCGGAGCGGATCGGCGAGTACGAGCGCGCGGGCTACGGCGTGTCGCTGACCGGCCCGGGCGTGCAGCTGACCCTCGACGACTCCGCCCCGCTGCCCTCCCGCCCCGGCGTGGGACCGGGCACCGTGAACCGGGTGACTGACGGCGACCTGCAGATCGCCGTGAACGGCCTCTGGGCCGCCGGTGCCGAGGCGATCTCCGTCAACGGCCAGCGCGTCACCGAGACCACCGCTATCCGCACCGCCGGCTCCGCGGTGCTCGTCGACTTCCGCCCGCTCTCCCCGCCCTACGAGATCACCGCGCTCGGCGATCCCGAGCAGCTGCGCGCCGGGGTCGAGGAGGCGGAGGCGGGCGAGTACCTCTCCGAGATCTCGACCCGCTACGGCATCGGCCTGACCTGGACGGCGGGGGAGGAGCTCTCCACCCCCGCCCGTGCCCAGGGCACCCTGCGCGAGGCCTCCGTGCTCGAGGACCCCGCCGGGTCCGAGCCCGCGGACCTCCGCGACCCGACCCCCGACAGCGCCGCCGAGGGCGGCGAGGACCAGGAGGACACCCCGTGATCGCCATCCTCGGCCTGGTGGTGGGCATCGTGCTGGGCGTCGTCGTCCAGCCCGACGTCCCCGCCGGCCTGCAGCCCTATCTCCCGATCGCCGTGGTGGCGGCGCTGGACACCCTCGCGGGTGGTCTGCGCGCGAGCCTCGACGGCGCCTTCGACGCCCACGTGTTCATCACCTCGTTCCTGTTCAACGTGCTGATCGCCGCGTTCCTGGTGTTCCTCGGGGACCAGCTCGGGGTCGGCTCCCAGCTCTCCACCGCCGTGATCGTCGTGCTCGGCATCCGAATCTTCTCCAACGCGGCCGCGATCCGGCGGCTCCTGTTCCGGTCATGAGCGACGGCACCCGCACCCCGACCAGCCGCGACCAGCAGCGGATCGTGTGGCACCGGCTGAAGGACACCCTCCGGCCGCAGGCCACCGTCGCCCAGGTGATCGTGGGACTGCTGTGCCTCCTGCTCGGCGTGTCGATCGCCGCGCAGATGGGCCGCAACGACGAGTCCCTCGAGGGGGCCACGCAGCAGGAGCTGGTGCGCCTGCTGGACGAGTCCGGGCGCCACGCCTCGGACCTCGAGCTCGAGAACGCCGAGCTCGAGCGCACCCTGGAGACCCTCCGCTCGGGACGCGAGGACGACGTCGCCGCGCAGGACGCGGCCGAGCAACGGCTCGCCGACCTCGAGATCCTCGCCGGCACCGCCCCCGCCCAGGGACGCGGGATCGTCGTCTCGATCGCAGACCCGGAGCAGGGCGTGCGTGCCTCGACCCTGCTGGGCGTGCTCCAGGAGCTGCGCAACGCCGGCGCCGAGGTGGTGCAGATCGGCGACGTGCGCGTGGTCGCCTCCACCTCGATCACCACCGCGCCCGACGGGGGCCTGCTCGTGGACGGCCGGCCGATCCGCGCGCCCTACACGCTGAAGGCGATCGGCGATCCCGCCGTGATGGAGCCGGCGCTGCGGATCCCCGGCGGCGCGGCCGACTCGGTCTCGGGCGACGGCGGGACGCTCTCTGCGGCCGCCGAGGACGAGGTCCGGATCGAAGCGACCGTGGACCTCAGCGCCCCCGAGCACTCCCGAGTGGTCAAGTGATCGTCAAATCCTGACGTGCTGGAGGGAAGGAACCCCCGGTGGGCGCCATGGACGTGCGAGAATGGATCAGCGGCGGCCTGCACCGCCGCGACGCAGGGTCGCAGCAGGCCAGGAAGGGGTGTGAGGTGTCAGGGAACACCGAGTGGAACGACGCCAATCTCGACCACACGTCGAAGCTGAGCGCGATCTCGCCCAGCGACCCCCTCGAGGACGCCGAGCCCGGCCTGTCCTCGCAGGATCGTCGGGCGATCGAGAACCTGCCCCCGCGCAGTGCGCTGCTCATCGTGCGGAAGGGCCCGAACCTCGGCGCCCGCTTCCTGCTGGACTCCGAGACCACGATCGCGGGGCGCCACCCCAAGAGCGAGATCTTCCTCGACGACGTCACGGTCTCCCGCAAGCACGCCGCCTTCGTGCGTGACGGGGACGGTTTCCTGGTGCGCGACCTCGGCTCGCTAAACGGCACCTACGTGGGCAAGGACCGCGTCGACGAGGCGCGCCTCCACGCCGGCCAGGACGTGCAGATCGGCAAGTACCGCCTCACCTACCACCCGTTCCCCGGGACGGTCTGACCCGATGCCGGCCGCCGCCTCGCGCAGGCCGGGCTCCACCGCCGCCGCACGCATGAGCATCGGCCAGGTGCTCGAGATGCTGCGCGACGAATTCCCCGACCTCGCCCACTCCAAGCTCCACTACCTGGAGTCCGAGGGCCTCATCGCGCCCGCACGCACCCCCGCCGGCTATCGCAAGTACAGCCGCGAGGACGTGGACCGACTGCGGTTCGTGCTGCGCGCGCAGCGGGACCGGTTCTGGCCGCTGAAGGTCATCAAGGAGCATCTGCTCGAGCACGGCGTCGACTCCGAGGTCACCTCGATCGCCTCCCGGCCCGGCCCCAGCTCCACCCTCCAGCCGGTGCGGCTGGACCGGCGCGGGCTCGCCAGCGAGGCGGGGGTGGAGGAGGACTTCCTCGTCGAGCTGGAGCAGTACGGTTTCCTGACGGACGACGTGCTCTTCTACGGCACCACCGAGCTCGAGATCGTCACCGCCGCCCGCGACCTCGCCGACGAGGGCCTGCATCCGCGCCACCTGGTGATGCTGCGCACCGCCGCCGAGCGGGAGGCGCACATGATCCGCTCCGTGGCCCGGCCCCGATCCCGGGCCGGGGACGCCGCAGCGCGCGGCGAGGCGGAGGACTTCGCCCGCGACCTCGGCGAGTCGATGATCACCCTGCACGGCGCGATGCTGCGCACGAAGCTGCGGGAGGTCTGAGCGCACCGGGCTCCCGGCACCTCACTCGTCACCTCTCCGTGACCTTCGCGCGGCGCGTTGGTACCGGAGAGGGGGCACTTCGCGCTACTCTGGGCGGGCGCTCTCATCCTTCCCCCTCTGAGAGCCGGAACCCGGAGGTAGACGTGAACGCCACCCGAGGCGATGATCGCACTGAGCAGTCCACCGTCCCCGCGGAGCCCGCCCAGGGCGTGCTCTTCGACGACGTGGTGGACACCCCTGGCGAGCTCGGCTATCGCGGCCCCGCCGCGTGCAAGGCCGCCGGCATCACCTATCGCCAGCTGGACTACTGGGCCCGCACCGGCCTGGTCGAGCCCGGCGTGCGCGCGGCCCACGGCTCCGGCAGCCAGCGCCTCTACGGCTTCCGCGACATCCTCGTGCTCAAAGTCGTCAAGCGCCTCCTCGACACGGGCGTCTCCCTCCAGCAGATCCGCATCGCCGTCGCAGCTCTTCGTGAGCGCGGCATCGACGACCTCGCCGGCATCACCCTGATGAGCGACGGCGCCTCCGTCTACGAGTGCACCTCCGCCGAGGACGTCTTCGACCTGGTCCAGGGCGGCCAGGGCGTGTTCGGCATCGCCGTCGGCCGCGTGTGGCGCGAGGTCGAGAACGATCTCGCCGTGCTGCCCGGCGTCGACCCGGCCGACGACGCGGCGCTCGCCCTCCAGGACGAGCTCGCGGCGCGTCGCCGCTCCCGCCAGGCCGGCTGAGCGCCGCCCGCACCACCACCGACGAGAACGGCGGAACCCTCGGGGAAGGGGGCCCGCCGTTCCCTCGTGCGGCGATCGTGTCACTCGTGCGGTGATCGTGCTGGGGTTGCGCGACGCCGAGCTCACGGGGGCCCGGGGAGCCCGGCGAGGGCGCCGAGCTCCGCGGCCGACGGGTCCCGCGCAGTCCTCGGGGCCGCGTGGGGGTGGAGCGCTCAGGAGTTCTGGCGCGAGTCCATCACGGTGCGCAGCAGCGCGTCGAAGTCCTCGGTGAGGCGCGCGCCGGAGGCGCCCTCATAGCGGTGCAGCGGGACCGCGCCGCCCTGCGCCTGCTGCAGGCCCACCCGCTCCTCGATGACCGGGTCCAGGACCGAGTCCCCGAAGAGGTCGCGCAGCTCGGCCAGGCGGTACTGGTGCTCCACCGAGCGCGGACGGTAGCGGTTCACCACGAGCCCCAGGGGCTGCAGCCGCGGGGCGATGCCCTCCTCGTGCATCTCGGCGGCGAGCTTGAGCGCGCGGTCCGCGGCGGTGACCGCGAAGAAGCCCGGCTCGGCCACCACGAGGGAGCGGTCCGAGGCGGCCAGCGCCATCTGCGTGAGCCCGTTGAGGGAGGGCGGGCAGTCGATGATGACCAGGTCGTACTGGTGGGTGCGCTTGTCCAGCGCCTGGTGCAGCCGCCCCACGTCCTTCTGGTTCAGCGCGGGCGAGTCCATCACCGCAGAACGGCTGGTGCCAGGGATGATGTCGAGATGGGAGGCGGCGTCCTTCGACCACGGCGTGGGGATGATCGCGCGATCGATCGTCTCCGTGCGCGGGGAGGAGAGCACCTCGGCGATGTCGAGCGTGGAGGCCGGCTCCCCGAGCAGACCCAGCGTCGAGTCGCCCTGGGGGTCGAGATCGATGACGAGCGCGTTCACCCCCTGGTGCAGGGCGGCAGAGGCCAGGCCCAGGGTCACGGACGTCTTGCCGACGCCGCCCTTCAGGGAACACACACTCACGATGAACACCCCCGCAGTCTACCGACCCGGGCAGGCTCCTCGGTGCCGCGACGAGCGGTAACCTGCCGTGGCCACCCGCACGCCGCCCCTGGAGGGACCCCGATGACGCAGCTGACCCACGACCTCGTGCTCGAGGTGCTCGAGGGATGCGCCGCGAGCGCCCTCGCCGAGGCTCGCGAGCTCGGTGCCGTGCGCACCGTCTCCGCGACGGAGCTGATGCTGCGCACCGACGCTCTCGACGCCGCCCGCTGCCTGCGCCGCGTCGTCGCTGCCTCGACCTCGCTCACGGTCCCCGCGCGCCGACCCCGGGAGCTGATGGAGACCTCCGTGCAGCAGCGCCTCGCCGAGCTGCTCGAGGACCTGCGCCGGCAGCGCCCCCGCCAGGTGTTCCACGGGCTGCGCCTGGAGGCGGCGGGCGCCGGGACGCCGGAGATGCGACGCCTGGCCACCGCCCTCGCCGAGCTCGCCGATCTCCCGATCGACGACGCCGACGGGGACCTCGTCGCCCGGGTGCGCCGCGGCGCGTCGCCCGGGACCTGGCAGGTGCTGCTGCGCACCACGCCGCGCCCGCTGGCGACCCGGGCATGGCGCGAGGTCGACTACCCCGGCGCCGTCAACGCCACCATCGCCGCGACCGTCCTGGACCTCCTGGACGTCGGCGCGGAGGATTCCCTCCTGGACATGACCTGCGGCTCGGGCACCTTCCTCGTCGAGCAGCTGCACCGGGCGGCACCGGCCCGCGCCGTCGGCGTGGACCTCGATCCCGCGGCGCTGGACGCGGCGCGCCGGCACCAGCGCGCGGCCCGGCGCAGAGGCCGCATCGACTGGGTCGAGGGCGACGTGCTGACCGCGGAGCTCGAGGGAGGCTTCACCCGCCTGGTCACCAACCCTCCCTGGGGCACTCTCCACGGCGAGCATGAGAGCAACGAGGACCTCCTCGCGGCGCTGCTCGAGCGCGCCGCCGAGCTCGCCGCGCCCGGGGCGCGCCTGGGCGTGCTGACCCACGAGATCACCCGCATGCAGCGCGTCCTCGAGCAGCGCGCCGCGGGCTGGCGCCGGGTCGGGGAGCACCGCTTCTTCCAGAAGGGACACCACCCGCGACTGTTCCTGCTCGAGCGCTGAGCCGGCCGGCGTCGCGGGAAGCGCTCACAGCCCGCGGCGCCCCGCAGCGAGCGCCCGCCTGCCGCCGGAGTCCCCGTGGATCCGCACTCGCGCCACCTCGTCGCGGCCGGTCACCCACAGCAGCAGCTCGAGCGGCTCGCCGTGCACGCGCAGGCTCCCCTCGGCGCCGCGGGAGCGCAGCCGCCGCCCGCCCCACGGGGAGACGAGCGTGACATCGGCCCGGACCCGCATCGCCAGCGGCGCCATCAGGCCCACGGCCCGCCACGCCGCCCGATCCCGCTCCGCATCCGGACGGCGCGGCTCCCAGCCATGCCGGCCCCGGCGCAGGTCCTCGTGGTGTATGAGCAGCTCGGCCTGGCCGCTCAGCCGGTCCATCCGTCCGGCGAAGGAGAGCGGGCCGGGGCCCCTCCGGAAGTCCTCGACCCGTTCCGTCCACGGGCGATCCCGCCAGCTCTCCCGCGCCTCGCGGGCTCGTCGGCCGAGCGACCCGGGCAGGCGCGGCCCGACGATCAGGTGCGGCACGGACTCCCGCAGCACGAGATGCTCCAGGAGGTCCTCCGCGTCCCAGCCGGGCAGGATCGTCGGCGCCTCGGGGCCGAGCGCGGCGAAGCTCGCCGCGAGGGCCTCGCGCTCATCGCACTCGCGGCCGCCTCCGGCGCGGTCCCCGGCTCCGCGCACGCGGCTCATCCCTGGTTGCTGAAGGCCGCGTCGAAGGACTGCTCCGAGACCGGGTAGTCCAGGCTGCGCAGCAGCTCGAGCGCCTCCTTCGCGCCGTGCAGGCGGTCCATCCCGGCGTCCTCCCACTCGATGGAGATCGGGCCTTCGTACCCGATCGAGCGCAGCGCCCGGAACGCCGCGTCCCACGGCACGTCCCCGCGGCCGAAGGAGACGAAGTCCCAGCCGCGCCGCGGATCGCCCCACGGCAGGTGCGAGCCGAGACGGGTGTTGCGCCCGGTGGTGCGCACGCGGATGTCCTTGCAGTCCACGTGGTAGATCCGGTCGGCGAAGTCGGTGATGAAGGAGACCGGGTCGATCTCCTGCCACATGAAGTGGGAGGGGTCCCAGTTCAGGCCGAAGGACTCCCGGTGCCCGATCGCCTCGAGGGTGCGCTTCGTGGTCCAGTAGTCGTAGGCGATCTCGGAGGGATGGACCTCGTGCGCGAAGCGCACGCCGCACTCCTCGAAGACGTCGAGGATCGGGTTCCAGCGGTCGGCGAAGTCCTGGTAGCCCTCGTCGATGACGTCCTGGCCGACGGGCGGGAACATCGCCACGTACTTCCAGATCTTCGAGCCGGTGAAGCCGACGACCGTGTCCACGCCGAGCTTCTGCGCGAGGCGGGCGGTGTTCTTCATGTCCTCGGCGGCGCGCTGCCGCACGCCCTCCGGATCGCCGTCGCCCCACACGGCGGGGCCGACGATCGCCTGGTGGCGGAAGTCGATCGGGTCGTCGCAGATCGCCTGGCCCTTGAGGTGGTTGGAGATCGTCCAGACCTTCAGTCCGTGCTTCTCCAGGATGCCGAGCCGCTCGGCGATGTAGGCCTCGTCGTCCCAGCGGCTCGCGTCGAGGTGCTCGCCGGAGACGGCGATCTCGAGGCCGTCGTAGCCCCAGCCGGCCGCGAGCTCCGCGACCTGCTCGAGGGTGAGATCGGCCCACTGGCCGGTGAACAGGGTGTGGGGGTGCGCCATGGCGGCGTGGCTCCTTCTCGTCGGTGAGGGTGGCGTGCTGGGGGTCAGAGGCGAACGGTCTCGCCGTCGGCCCGGTGGGAGGCGATGACGGCCTCGAGGATCCGCTGGAGGGCGAGCCCGTCCTCGAAGTCGGGGGAGTAGGCGGCGGGGTCGCGGTCCCGGACGGCCAGCAGCAGGTCGCGGGCCTGGTTCGTGAAGGCGTTCTCCCAGCCCAGGATGTGGCCCTGCGGCCACCATCCCTCGAGATAGGGGTGCTCGGGCTCGGTGACGAGCACCCGGGTGAAGCCCTGCTCGGCGATCGGCCCGGTGGCGTCGAGGAACCACAGCTCGTCCAGGCGCTCGAGGTCGAAGCGCAGCGCGCCCCTCGTGCCGTACACCTCCAGCGCGAGCTCGTTCTTCGCACCGGTGGCCATGCGGCTGGCCTCGACGGACGCGATCGCGCCGCCGTCGAGCTCGAGGGTGGCCCAGGCGGCGTCGTCGACCGTGACGGGCTCGGGGCCGTCGGGGCCCGGACGCTCGGGGACCATCGTCGCGAGCCGGCCCCGCACCGCGGTGACCTGCTGCCCGGTGACGTACTGGATCTGGTCGATCGCATGGGAGCCGATGTCGCCGAGCGCGCCGGAGCCCGCGGTCTCCTTCCGCAGACGCCAGGTCATTCCGGCCTCGGCGTCCACGAGCCAGTCCTGCAGATAGGAGGCGCGGATCTGGCGGATCTGGCCGAGCCGGCCGGCGGCGACGAGATCACGGGCGTGGGCGAGGGCGGGCACGCGCCGGTAGGTGTGGCCGAGGGCGGCGACCTGGCCCCGCTCGCGCGCGGCGCGGGCGGCCTCGACCATGCGCTCCGCCTCGGCCGGGTCGTTCGCGAGCGGCTTCTCGCACAGCACGTGCTTACCGGCCTCGAGCGCGGCGATCGCGATCTCGGCGTGGAGGAAGCCGGGGGTGCAGATGTCGACGATGTCGACGTCCTCCCTCGTGATCGCCTCGCGCCAGTCGGTGGCGTGCTCCTCCCAGTCCAGGCGACGGGCCGCCTCCGCGACGCCCTGCTCGTCCCGGCCCACGATCACGCGGCGGGCGATCGGCGGCACGTCGAAGGCGGCGCCGACGGTGCGCCAGGCCTGGGAGTGGGCGCGGCCCATGAAGGCGTAGCCGATCAGGGCGACGCCGAGCGGACGGGCGGGGGTCTCGGGCACAGGGGCTCCTTCGGACGACGGATCGTGGCCGGCGGGCAGGGGCCCGCGGGGGCGCGGCGTGCTCGGCGGGGCCGCGGGACCCGGGTCGACCTCGCCCCGGCCGCGCGGCGCTCGGGCACCGATGACGCACCGCTGACCACCCTATGCCGCTGATCACATCCGGGCAAAGGCGTCGGCCGCCCACCGGACATCTCCGCATGCCGGAGACTGGGGGCATGCAACGACATGTGCGCGCGTGGATGAGGGCCGAGGTCCAGGAGGGGACGGATGTCGCGCTGCTGGTCGCGGTCTCGGACGCCCCGGTGGCGGAGGAGACGCTGAGCGTGCGCGCGGGCGGGGCCGAGCATCCGGTGACGGAGACCCGGGACCGCTTCGGCAGCCGGCTCCACGTCCTGCACGGCCTGCCCGGCGGGGAGGTCGAGATCGTCTACGACGCGCTCGGCGTCGCAGAGGCACCCGCGCCGCGGGTGCTCGAGGCGGACTCGGTGCTGCACCTGCGCCCCTCCCGCTACTGCGAGGTCGACGAGTTCTCCCGCAGCGCCCAGGAGATCGTGGGGCAGCGCGAGGGGATCGAGCCCCTCGACGCGGTCGTGGACTGGGTGCACGGGCACCTGGACTACGTGTCCGGGTCGAGCACGATCACCGATTCGGCGTGCAGCACCTTCGTGGCCCGGCGCGGAGTGTGCCGGGACTTCGCCCATCTCACCGCGACGCTGTTGCGCGCGGCGGGCATCCCGGCGCGCTGCGCCTCGGTGTACGCGCCGGGTCTGAGCCCGATGGACTTCCACCTCGTGGTCGAGGCGCTGGTGGACGGGAAGTGGCTGGTGGTGGACGCGACGCATCTCGCGCCGCGCGCCTCCATGGTGCGCATCGCCACCGGTCAGGACGCCGCGGACACGGCCTTCATGACCACCCTCGCCGGGGACGTCGCGCTCACCGGCATCCAGGTCACCGCCGTCGTCGATCCGGAGCTGCCGCGGGAGCGGCCGGGGGAACGGCGAGCGCTGCGCTGAGCACAGGGCCCGCCGCTGCGCCGCTCAGGCCTGCGGCGTCCCCGGCCCGGAGGGGTCCTCGGGATCCGTCGGTCCGTCGATCCCCGTCGGCCCCTCGGAACCCGCGCTCCCCTCGGAGCCGGTCGAGCCCTCGCCATCCGTCGGCCCGGCCGTGTCCTGCGGCGACTGCCCGGCGGAGCCCTCGGGCGCCTGCACGCCCTCGGCCTCGAAGCTCGCAAGGTACTCCTCGACCTCGGCGGCGATGTCCTCGGCGCTCGGGACGACGGAGCCTGCCCCGGAGGTGATCATCCTGTCGTAGCGCTGCTCGAACCCGGCGACCATCTCCTGCAGCGCCGGCTGGGCCTCGATCTGCGCGGCGATCGCCTCGCGCACGGGGTGCGCCTGCGCCTCGAGCGCGTCGGCCCCGATCCGGGGCCCCCGCTCCTCGCCGACCGCGGTCAGCAGCGCGATCGCGGCATCGGGGAAGGACATCTCGTGGAGGTACTGGGGAACGTGCACGGTCAGGCCCACCACGTCGTGCCCGCCCTCGGCCATACGCATCGTCAGCAGCGCCGTGAACGGGGCGCGGAGGCGGAAGGTGCCGGGCATGGTGCGGCGCACCGCGATCGACTCCGGGTCGCCGGCGAAGCGGGTCACCGGCAGCTCGCGGGTGTGGGGCACCGGAGCGGGGAAGCCCTGCAGCAGAAGGGTCCGCTCGATGCCGAGCTGCTCGACCACGATCCGCAGCGCGCTCGCGACGCGCTCCCACTGGAAGGACGGCTCCGGCCCGGTCAGCAGGAAGAAGGTCTGCCCCTCCTCGTCGGTCACCTCGTGCAGCAGGATCTCGGGCTTCTCGTAGTCGTCGAAGTGGTCCAGCTGCAGCGTGACCTCGGGGCGCCGCCCGGCGTAGTCGTGCACCTGGTCCATGTCCAGCCGTCCCACGACGCGGCTGGAGAGCGTGTTGAGCAGGTGGTCGTCCAGGAGCCGCTGCGCATCACCCGCATCGGTGAATGCGCCGAGGGTGACCAGCAGCGTCCTGCCGTGCAGGGCGCGCGAGTCGACATGGCGCTCGTAGCTGAACAGGGTCGTCGGATCCATCATGACCTCCAGGGCGACAGGACGGCCTCGGCGGGCCGCGGGTGGGTGACCTCCTGGTCAACGGCCCCTCCGTCGGAACTATTCCGCCCTCGGCGCAGACGGGCCGGAGTTGGCGCACCTCACAGCAGCATCAGGGCCGTGTCCACGGCGAGCCGCGCCGCGAGCGCCCCGGTCACCACCAGGAACACGATCCGCACGAAGCGCGATCCCAGGCGCAGCGCGAGCCTCGCGCCGAGGAAGCCGCCGCTGAGGTTCGCCAGCGCCAGCACGCCGCCCAGCAGCCACCACACCTGGCCCTGCAGCCCGAAGACCAGCAGCGCCCCGACGTTGGTGGTGAGGTTCGCGAGCTTCGCGTGGACGCTCGCCTCGAGGAAGCCGTAGCCCAGCAGGGAGACCATCAGGATGATGAAGAAGCTGCCGGTGCCGGGTCCGAGGATCCCGTCGTACACGCCGACGCCCGCCCCGATCCCGCCCGCGCGCAGCAGATGGGAGCGGCCCTGGTGGCGCGGGGCGTGCTCGAGCCCCATCGACGGCTTCAGCAGGGTGTACGCCCCGACGGCGAGCAGGGCGACCAGCACGATCGGGGTCAGCCACGGCTTGGGGATCAGGCTCGCCATCGCCGCTCCGGCCGCGCTCCCGCCCAGCGCGCACACCACCAGCGGCCCCGCGGTCGCGGCGACCGGGGTGATCCGTCGGACGTAGGTCCAGGAGGACACCGCCGTCCCCGCCGCGGAGGCGATCTTGTTCGTGCCGAGCACGGCGCCGCTGGAGGCGTCGGACGGCATGGCGGTCAGCAGCGCGGGCAGCTGGATCAGACCGCCGCCGCCGACGACCGCATCCACCCAGCCGGCCACGAAGGCGGCCCCGATGAGCAGGACGAGGGGCAGGGCGGAGAGCTGGGTGAGCTCGGCGAGCAGAGGCACCGCACCAGTGAACCACCGCCCCGGCCCGGCGTGCCGGGCTGACACACTGGGGCCATGCGCGCGCTCATCTGGGACCTCGGCGGCACGCTCGTGGACACCTATCCGGACGTCGACCGGGCGCTCGCCGAGGCGCTGCGCGCGGAGCCCGACCAGGAGTTGCTGCACGAGGTCGCGGTGCTGACCCGGTGCTCCAGCTCCGAGGCGATCACCGAGCTCGCCGCCCGCCATGAGGTGCCCGAGGCGCGCCTGCGCGCCGCCTACGAGGCGACGAAAGAGCAGTGGGCGCGCAGGCCGCCGCCGCTGAAGGACGGCGCCCGGGAGGTGCTGGCGGCCGTGCGCGAGCGCGGCGGTCCGAACCTCGTGGCCACCCATCGCGATCGCGAGAGCGCCGCCGCCCTGCTCGACTCGCTCGGTCTGGAGGTCGACGACATGGTGTGCGCGCCCGACGGCCACCCCCGCAAGCCCGCCCCCGACATGGTGCTCGCCCTGCTGGTCCGGCACGAGCTGACGGCGGGGGAGTGCCTCGCGGTGGGGTCCGGGTCGCCGGCGGTCAGAGCATCGGGATCAGGTCGCGCAGCGAGTGGATGCGGCGCGCCCCCGGCGCCTCGAGCGGGATCCCGGGGGTCTCCAGCAGCACGCCCTCGACCCCGGCCGCC
>Ga0079224_100006442_pt1 | contig 15557 bp, 11 predicted proteins | sample Stecom2015_FD_80414 | JGI IMG/M metagenome (GOLD analysis project Ga0079224, IMG submission 80414) | Agricultural soil microbial communities from Utah to study Nitrogen management - Steer compost 2015 | ecosystem: Environmental > Terrestrial > Soil > Agricultural land | place: USA: Utah...
GATCGGCTCCTTGGCGATCTTCAGCACGCGGCGCACCTTGTCCTCCGGCATCTCCATGCGCACCGCCAGCTCCTCCGGCGTGGGTTCGCGACCCATCTCCTGCAGCATCTGCCGCGAGATGCGGTTCAGCTTGTTGATCGTCTCGATCATGTGCACCGGGATGCGGATAGTGCGCGCCTGATCAGCGATCGAACGCGTGATCGCCTGGCGGATCCACCACGTGGCGTACGTGGAGAACTTGTAGCCGCGACGATATTCGAACTTGTCGACCGCCTTCATCAGGCCGATGTTGCCTTCCTGGATCAGATCCAGGAACTGCAGCCCGCGGTTGGTGTACTTCTTGGCGATGGAGATCACCAGGCGCAGGTTCGCCTCGACCATCTCCTTCTTCGCGCGGCGCGCCTTGGCCTCGCCCACCGCCACCTCGCGGTTGATCTCCTTCACTTCCGCGATCGTCAGGTGCGCGCGTTCTTCGAACGCCTGCAGCTTCTTCTGCGCCTTCTCGATGTCGTCGCGCAGACGGGCGAGCGCGGCGGAATGCTTGCGCTTGGCGCGAATGTGCTTGTCGAGCCACTTGAGGTTGGTCTCGTTCTTCGGGAACGTAGTGATGAAGTCCTTGCGCGGCATGCCTGCATCGCGCACGCACAGCATCATCACTTGCTTCTCGAGATTGCGGATCTCGGCGACGCCCTCGCGCAGTTGCGCTATCAGCGCATCGAACATCTTCGGCGCGAGCTTCAGCTCCATGAACTCGCCGGCGAGCTTCTTGCGCAGCTTCTGCGTCTTGGGATCCTTGGAGCCCTTCTCGCTCAGCGCTTTGGTGGTCTGTTGGTGGAGCTTGGCGATCGAGGCGAAGCGGCGCGCCGCCTCTTCCGGATCCGGACCCGTCTCGAGCGTCTCCTCCTCCGAGCCCTCGCTCTCCTCGTCTTCCTCCGACTCCTCGGCCTGGGCGGCGGCGAGCTTGGGATTGACAGGGGCGGCGATCTCGTCGGGCGCGTTCGGGTCGATGAAGCCGACGATGATGTCCACCAGGCGGCCCTGACCGGCCTTCACCTGTTCGTACTGATTCAGCATGTACGTATAGGTGAGGGGATAGCTGGAGAGCGCCAGGCGCACCGCATCCAGGCCTTCCTCGATGCGCTTCGCGATGCGGATTTCGCCCTCGCGCGTGAGCAGCTCCACGGTGCCCATCTCGCGCATGTACATGCGCACCGGGTCGGTGGTTCGGCCGAATTCGGCGTCCACCGTGGCGAGCGCCGCGGCGGCCTCTTCAGCGGCTTCCTCGTCGGCGACCACCGGCTCGGTCAGCAACAGGGCTTCGGATTCCGGCGCCTTCTCGTACACCGGAATGCCCATGTCATTGATCATGTTGACGATGTCTTCGATCTGCTCCGGATCGACGATCTCGCTCGGCAGGTGGTCGTTCACCTCGACATAGGTGAGAAACCCCTGTTCCTTGCCACGGGCGATCAGGAGCTTCAGCTGCGACTGACGCTCGTCGGCGAGTTGCGCCGGTTCCTTCTTTGCGGCCAAGGTTTTGCTCAAGTTCAGGGCCCTCAGGGGTTCAAATCACAGGGGCGGGCTAAAAAAGACCGCGCAGTTTACGTCGATCAACCGGGGCGCGCCAGCAAACGGCGCGCTCTTTGCTACGCTCCAGCGGCCCTGCTGTCGGGGGGCCGCGCGTCGCAGCGCACACCAAACGTTGGACGCATCCAACAGGACTCAAGTTCTGCCGTCGCGGTCGGGCGCCCGGGCGCCTCGCGACTGCAACAGGGCTTGGAGCTCGGCCTTTTCGGCGTCCGTCAGGCCGGCGCGGCTGTGCTTGCCCAATAACTGCTCGCGGCGCGCCATGGCTCCTTCCTCGAGCAACTGTTGCAACCCGTCGGCCAATTCTCGCGCAGCGCCCGCCGCGTCCGGGATCAGGCACTCGAGGCTTGCCAGCTTGGCTAGATGCTCAAGTTCGGGGCGACCACGCCATCGTTCAAGCAGCGCGCCGGTGCTGGCGCACGGTTGATCCTGCAGCTGAGAGATCAGCTCAGTCAGTAAGGCGACTCCAGGGCGATCTACATTAGCGAGTGCGCTCACATTTCTGACTTTGTCGGCAATTTCCGGATAGTGCACCAGTAAATGCACGGACTGGCGGACCAGGTTGCGGCGCGCTACGACCGGGGGCCCGCGACGGCCGGCCGGCTCGCGCGAGGCCGCTCGGGGCTCCGGCGCGGCGGCGATGCCCATTCGATGAGCCGGCAGCCGTACGATCCGGGCCACTTCCTCGGCGAGCAGCTCACGGTAAATGCCTGCCGGGATGCGCTCGATCAAGGGGCGGGCCAGCGCCCCAAGGCGGGCGCGCCCGTCGACGGTGTCGAGGTCCACCTGGGCGCTCAGGTGGCTGATGAAGTACTCGGACAGCGGCGTGGCGTGCGCCATGCGGGACTCGAAGGCCTCGCGACCCTGCGCGCCCACCAGCGAGTCCGGATCGTGGCCGTCCGGCAGGAACAGGAAGCGGATCTGACGACCTTCGCGCACCTGGCTGAGAGAATTCTCGAGCGCCCGCCAGGCCGCCGCGCGGCCCGCGCGGTCGCCGTCGAAACAGAAGGTCAGCTCGTTGCAGATCCTGAAGATGCGCACGAGGTGATCGGGGGTCGTGGCCGTGCCGAGCGTCGCGACGGCGCAAGTGATTCCGGCCTGATGCAGGCGCACGACATCCATGTAGCCTTCAACGACCAGCAGCCGATTCAGGGTTCGCGAGCTCTGCCGGGCCTCGTAGAGGCCGTAAAGCTCCCGGCCCTTGTGAAAGAGCTCGGTTTCCGGCGAGTTCAGGTACTTCGGCTCGCCTTTGTCGAGCACGCGTCCCCCAAAGCCGAGCGGGCGGCCGCGCGCATCACGGATGGGGAACATCACACGGTCGCGAAACCGGTCGTAGTATCCGGGGGAGACGTCGGGTTTGCGCTCCCGCTCGATGAGCAGGCCGGCCTCCAGGAGGCGCGTGCGCTGCGCTTCACCTGCCCCGAACTGCCGCAGCAGGGCGTCCCAGGCGTCGGGCGCATAGCCCAGCGCGAAGCGGGCCGCCGTCTCGCCCGTCAGGCCGCGCGCTTTGAGGTATTCGCGGGCGCGCGCGGAGCGCTTCAGCTCATGGCGATAGAACTCCGCCGCCTGTTCGAGCGTCTGGAACAACCCCTCCGCGCGCGATGGCCGCGCCGGTTGCTGGTGTTCGCGTGGAACCTCCATCCCCAGACGAGCAGCGAGATCCTCGACCGCCTCGACGAAGCTGAGGTGATCGTGCTCCATGAGGAACCCGAGCGCCGTGCCGTGAGCGCCGCAGCCGAAGCAGTGATAGAACTGCTTGTCCGGGACGACCGTGAAGGAAGGCGTCTTCTCGCCATGGAACGGGCAGCACGCCTTGTATTCCTTGCCTTGCTTCTTCAGCGGCACGCGTGCGCCGATCAACTCCACCAGGTCGGCGCGCGCGATCAGCTCGTCGATGAAGTGTTGGGGAATGCGTCCTGACACGGCTGCGGTTCACCCGCGGGCAATGCGGTGAAGAATAGGCCGCGCGCCAGCGCCGCACTAGCAGTATGAAAGAAGCGGATAGCGTACAGCGTATAGCGGTTGGTCAGAACATCGGAACCGGAAGCGCCGCCATCCCACATATGAAAGCCCACCGATGAAAGCGGTCAGCTGTGAGTCAGGGCGCCGCGGCGGCCTTCCGCCTGTCTGGCGCGGGGGCGCAATCGTGGAACGTCAGCCGCCGAGTCGGGCTTTCAGCTTGCTGCTCACTACGCCCATGTCGGCGCGACCCTGCGCCTGCTGCTTGATGAGCGCCATCGCTTTGCCCATGTCCTTGACGGAGGTTGCGCCGGATTGGGCGATGGCGTCGGCGATGAGCGCGTCGAGCTCGGCTTCCGAGAGCTGGGCGGGCAGATAGGACTGCAGCAGCTCGATCTCGCGGCTTTCCTTCTCCGCCAGATCTTCGCGTCCGCCGCTGCGGAATTGCGCGACGGATTCCTTGCGGCTCTTGACCATCTTATCCAGCACCGCCAGCACCTGGGCGTCATCCAGGGTGATGCGCTCGTCTACCTCGCGCTGCTTGATCGCGGCGGTGATCATGCGGATCACGCCCAACCGCTCGGCGTCCCTGGCGCGCATCGCGGCCTTCATGTCTTCGTTGATGCGCTCTTTCAGGGACATGGCGGCGGAGGAGGAGGGCTGCCCTTGAGTGAGATGAGTAAGAAGTCCAAGCTGGCCGGCGGCGTCCGTGCGGCGGCCCTGATAGTCAAACCGGAAAGCGCATGAGGCGGTCCCGGCGTTCCTGGCGGCGCTCCTTGTCGGGGCCGGCCGGGAGGAGAATCAGTACAGGCGCGCCCGCGGGCGGCCGCCCACATCGCGGCTCATGCGCTTCATGTGGCGCTTCACGGCCGCAGCCTTCTTGCGTTTCCGTTCCTGGGTGGGCTTTTCGTAGAATTCGCGGCGCCGCAGCTCGGTGAGCACTCCGGCCTTTTCGCATGCGCGCTTGAAGCGCCGCAGGGCGGCGTCGAAATACTCGTTTTCTCGGACCCGAACGCTGGGCATCTGAACCTCTGTAAATCCCTGGAAATCGGCCGCCGGAAGCCGTCGGCCGGCCGCTGAGAGCGCGCAAGTGTAATGAGGCGGCGTCCGAAAATCAAAAGGTGTACGCGGTAATGCGAGTGCTTGGGATCGAGACTTCCTGCGACGAAACAGCGGCTGCTGTGTATGACAGCGAGACGGGTCTGCGCTCGCATCGTCTTTACAGCCAGGCGCCGCTGCACGCCGCCTACGGCGGGGTCGTCCCGGAGCTGGCCTCTCGGGACCACGTCCGCAAGCTCTTGCCGCTGATCGATCAGGCGCTGGCGGACGCGGGGCTCGAGCCTGGCCAGATCGACGGCGTCGCCTACACGGCCGGTCCGGGGCTGGCAGGCGCCCTGCTGGTCGGCGCATCGGTCGCCCGCAGCCTGGCTTTCGCGTGGGATCGACCGGCAGTCGGCGTCCATCACCTGGAAGGGCATCTGCTCGCGCCGATGCTCGAATCCGATCCACCGGAGTTTCCGTTCCTCGCTCTGCTCGTCTCGGGCGGCCATACGCTTATCGCCGAAGTGCGTGCGCTGGGCGAGTACCAGATCATCGGCTCGTCGATCGACGACGCGGCCGGCGAGGCGTTCGACAAGACCGCCAAGCTCCTGGGGCTGCCCTATCCGGGAGGTCCGGCGCTGGCGCGGATCGCCGAGCATGGCCGGGCGGGGCGTTTCCGCTTGCCCCGCCCGATGCTCGACCGACCGGGACTCGAGTTCAGCTTCAGCGGCCTGAAGACCGCGGTCGTGGTCGCCACGCGCGGCCTGCAGCTCGATGAGCAGACGCGCGCTGACGTTGCGGCCGAGTTCCAGCAGGCCGTCGTGGACACGCTGGTCGAGAAGTGCGCGCGGGCGATGGAGCAGAGCGGGCTCGCCACGCTGGTGGTCGCCGGCGGCGTCGGGGCGAACGCCCGGCTGCGCGAAGCGCTGCAGGCGCTCGGGCGGCGCCAGGGCGTGCGCGTCCTGTACCCGCAGCCCCAGTTCTGTACGGACAATGCGGCGATGATCGCGTACGCTGGCTGGCGCCGTCTGGCCGCCGGCGAGCACGACGATCTGGTGATCCGCGCAAGCGCGCGCTGGCCGCTCGATTCGCTGCGTGCGCCGGGTCACGAACATGCTCGCGCGAACTGACCCTCTCTCGACGCCGCCTTACTCACACACTCGAGCCTCGATGGACAAGATTTTTCTGAGCGCCCTTAGCGTCGATTGCGTCGTCGGGATCTGGGAATGGGAACGGCGGGTCAAGCAGAAGGTGGTGATCGACATCGAGATGGCGACCGACATACGCCGCGCCGCGGCCAGCGACAGCATCGAGGACACGGTCGACTACAAGAAGGTGGCCAAGCGGCTGCTGGCGTTCGTCGGCGACTCGCAGTTCCAGCTCGTCGAGACGCTCGCCGAGCGCATTGCGCAGCTCGTGGTGCTCGAATTCGGTGTGGAGTGGGTGAAAGTCCGCTTGAACAAGCGGGGCGCCATCCGCGGCGCCCGCGACGTGGGGGTCGAGATCGAAAGGCGACGCGCCGACTATCCACCGGCGCCGGTTGCGCCGCATGCCTGACGTCTACGCCGCAATGGGCGGCAACATCGATCCCGCCCAGCGCCTGAAACGCGCGCTGCGGCTGCTCAAAGCCGAATTCGGCGCATTGACGGTTTCGCCCGTTTATCGCAACCCGGCCGTCGGCTTCGCCGGCGAGGATTTTCTGAACCTGGTCGTGAAGTTCTCGACGGACTTGCCTGCGAGCGAAGTGCGCCAGCGGCTGCAGGCGGTCGAAATGCAATGCGATCGGCCGCGCGATGCGCCGAAATGGGCGGCGCGCACCATGGACATCGATATTCTTCTATATGGAGACGTGGTCAGCTGCGAGCCCGGGCTGACGCTTCCGCGCCCGGATCTGGTGCGCCGCGCGTACATGCTCAAACCCATGGCGGATGTGGCCCCGCGACTCGTGCACCCGACCTTGCGCAAAACCATGCGTGAGCTTTGGAGCGAGTTCGATGCTGATGCGCATCCCATGACGGCGCTGCAGGAATTTCGATGGCGCGACGCAAACGCCGGGCCCTGACGGTTGGCGGGAGCATCGGGCAGGCGCAACAGGCGGGCCTGCAAAGAACGCGGCGCCCGCAGCGCGCGATCACCAGCCGACGCTGCGTCCGCCGTCCACTGCGAGAATCTGGCCTGTGACGTACGGCGCGTCCTTGGCGAAAAAGAGCACGGCGCGCACGATGTCCTCGGGGTCTCCGCTGCGTTTGAGGAGCGTCTTCGAGATGATCTCCTGCTGCAGTTGCGCATCGATTCCGCCATCGGGCCAGAGAACCGGCCCCGGCGCGACGCCGTTGACGCGCACCTGCGGCGCCAGCTCGCGGGCGAGCGAGCGCGTCAGCATCGCCAGTCCCGCCTTGGCGGTGGAGTAAACGGTGTGCTGAGGCAGAGGGCGCTGCGCGTGGATGTCGATCATGTTCACGATCAAACCTTGCGTACGTCGCAAGTGCGGTGCGGCCGCCTGCGCCAGAAAAAGCGGCGCACGCAGGTTGCTGCCGATGAGATCGTCCCAGTGGGTCGCGGTGATTTCTCCGAGCGGCGTCGGGTAGAACGTGGAGGCATTGTTCACCAGCACGTCCAGGCGGCCGAAGGCGGCGAGCGCACGCTCCACGATGAGCTCGGGCGAACCAGGATCGAGGAGATCCGCGCTGACCATGACCGCCGAATCGGGCCGCTTATGATTGAGCTCCTGGCACAGCAGTTCCGCGTCGCGCGTGGAACGGTGACAATGAACGAGCACGCTCGCTCCGTGCGCATGAAAGCTGCGCGCCAGTGCGGCGCCGATGCGGCGGGCGGCGCCGGTGACGAGCGCCGCGCGACCCGCGAACGCCGTGGTTCGATCCATGTCGCACATGTTTGCTGAACTGAGTGGTCTGCCTAGGTAATCCTGATTAAGCCCGGACGCTGCTGACCGAACAAGATGGATAGGATCGTAAGGCAAGGGTTTTCAGAGCAGACGCTCCCGCCAAAGCGATAGATCGCAAAGCCGCAGTCCGACCACCCTGTACGGAATGTTCCCGATGACTGCAAGACGAGCTCGACTGAAATTCGCGGCCGGCGCCGCCAGGACCCGAATGTTACGAGATTATCGCGTGCTTCCGCGCCTGCGCCGCTGCAGGCGCGCAGCGCGAGCGGTAAGCGGCCGGTGAGCGCCGTCAACGAGCTGCCGCCGCTGGCGCCCGAGCAGGCCGAGCACAGTGCCCGCCTGGTCGAGCGCATTCGCGACGAAATCGAAGCGCACGGCGGCTGGATCAGCTTCGAGCGCTATATGCAGATGGCGCTGTACGAGCCTGGTCTCGGCTATTACAGCGCCGGCGCTGTAAAGCTGGGCGCGGCGGGCGATTTCGTCACTGCGCCGGAGATCTCGCCGCTGTTCAGCCGCTGCCTAGCCAATCAGTGCAGCGAGGTGCTCGAGCGCCTGGGGGGCGGCTCGGTGCTCGAACTCGGCGCCGGGTCAGGCGTCATGGCTTCCGACGTGCTGCTGGAGCTCGCCGCCCAAGGGCGCCTCCCCGAACGATATTTCATCCTCGAGGTGAGCGCGGATCTGCGTGAGCGCCAGAGAACCTTCCTTTCGCAACGCGTCCCGGATCTGTTGGGGCGCGTCGAATGGCTGGATAGCTGGCCGACAGCGTTCCGCGGGGTGGTGTTGGCGAATGAAGTCCTGGACGCCTTGCCGGTGCATCGCTTTCGCATCCGCGGCGGGCAGGTCAACGCGCTGGGCGTCACATGGCAGCTCGGCCGGCTCGACTGGTCAGAGGCGCATGCGGACGCGTCCCTCGAGGCCGCGGTGCGCGCGATCGAAGCGAGCCTAGACGAGCCGCTGCCCGACGGTTACACCTCGGAGGTGAACATGCAGCTCGGGCCCTGGATAGGCGGGCTCGCTGCGGCGCTCGAACAAGGCGTTGCGCTGTTCATCGACTACGGCCTGCCGCGACGACACTACTATCGCAGCGAGCGCATCGCGGGGACGCTTCTGTGTCACTTCCGGCACCGCTTCCACGACGATCCGCTCATCAACATCGGTGTGCAGGATATCGGCGCGTGGGTGGACTTCACCGCCGTGGCGGAGGCGGCCAGCGAGGCGGGGCTGAGCGTCGCAGGATTCACGACGCAGGCGCATTTCCTGATCGGCACGGGCGTCGAGCGCTTGCTCGCCGAGCTGTCCGCGGAGGAGATCACGGCGCGCGTGCAGTCGGCGCGTCAGGCCATGCTGCTGACGCTGCCGGGGGAGATGGGTGAGCGCTTCAAGGTAATCGGGCTCGCTGCTTCGTACGAACATCCCCTGCGGGGATTCAGTGTGCGCGACATGGCGGCGTCGCTTTGAGCGCGGCGATGCGTCGCTCGCGCAGACGCTGCGCGATTTGCGGTCCGCTCAGGCCGTCCCGTTCCGCGGGTTCGAGCGTCACCGCGGCGACCGTTTCGCGTGCGCGGCGCAGCAGATCCGCTTGCGGGTAGGGTTGATCCTCCATTCCTTCGCGGCCGCGCGCATCCGCCTCGCAGGCGAGAATGAACTGCTCGAAGCGTTGCGGGCGGCGCAGCGCATCCGTGCTCTCCAGCAGGTCGAGCACGGTCGATGGACGCAGTTGCAGAAAGCGATGGACTTTCAGGTGATGACGCGCAGCGAGGATCGCAACTTCGCGATAGGCGTTCGGCGTGCGCAGACGGTCGCACATCCGCTCGATCAGGGGCACGCCGCGCTCCTCGTGAGCGATGTGCCGCGGCCATTCGCTGCGCGGCGTGGCCGCCTTGCCCAGATCATGCGCCAGCGCCGCGAAGCGCACGATCGGATCGTCGGTCAGCCGGGCCGCCTGCTCGAGCGTCATCATGGTGTGCATGCCGGAATCGATCTCCGGGTGCCATCGCTCGGGTTGCGGCACGCCGAACAGGGCGTCCACTTCCGGGAAAACGGCGCGCAACGCCGTTGCTTCACGCAGCGTCAGGAAGAACTGCTGCGGCGCCGCCGTGGTGAGCGCGCGCTGGGTTTCCTGCCACGTGCGTTCGGCGACCAGTGCGTCCAACTCGCCGCGCGCCGCAATTTCGCGCATCAGCGCCAGCGTCTCCGGCGCGACGCGAAAACCGAGCGGCTTGAACCGCGCAGCGAAACGCGCCACGCGCAGGACTCGCACCGGGTCCTCGACGAACGCCGGCGAAACGTGCCGCAGCCAGCGCTCTTGCAGGTCGCGTCGCCCATCGAATGGATCGATGATCTCGCCGGTCTCAGGATCCTTGGCGATGGCGTTGATCGTGAGGTCGCGCCGCTCGAGGTCCTGCTCGAGCGTCACCTCCGGGGAAAAATAGGCTTCGAAGCCGCGATAGCCGGGGCCGGTCTTGCGCTCGGTGCGCGCCAGCGCGTGCTCTTCGTTGGTGAGCGGGTCGAGGAACACCGGGAAGTCACGGCCCACCGGGCGGAAGCCGCGCGCCAGGAGCTGCTCCGGCTGCGCGCCCACGACGACCCAGTCGCGCTCGTGCACGGGCAGGCCGAGCAGCTCATCGCGCACTGCGCCGCCGACGAGGTAGGTTTTCATACGATCAGTGTAGCGGACTGAAGGAAGCGGATAGCGGATAGGCACAGCGCAGGCTGCGCCCTGCAGCCGGTTGGCTGCGGCTGTCTCCGGTTGGCGTAATGTCTTACCAAGTACTTGGACGCCGGACATCGATCCATAGGGAGTGCGCTTTGGCAATGTCCAACGAGCTAAGCGTCCAATGACCTGACACCGTCGCCTCGCGGTCAGCTTCAGGAGAAAAAACGCGACATATGCTCTGACTATCCGCTATCCGCTTCGCCTCCCTATGCACCAACGTTTCCAACCGGCCCTACGTCTGCTCCTGCTGCTGACCTGCCTGAGTCTCTCGGGTTGTTATCTGCTGCAGGCGGCGAGCGGTCAGATGCAGATTTCGGCGAAGCGTCAGCCGATCGCGCAACTCGTGGTGGATCCGGCCACGCCTGCGCCGCTGCGCGCGCGGCTGGAGTACGTCGCCGAAGCGCGCGATTTCGCCTCGCGCGAGCTCGGGCTGCCGGATAACGGCAGCTATCGCAGCTACGTCGACTTGCAGCGTCCGTACGTCGTATGGAATGTGTTCGCGACCGAGGAGTTCTCGGTCCAACCGCTGCGCTGGTGCTTTCCGATCGCCGGCTGCGTCGTTTATCGCGGCTACTTCACCGAGGGCGGCGCACAGCGCTACGCGCGGCGGCTGCGCTGGCGCGGCAAGGATTCGGCGGTCGCCGGCGTGGCCGCCTATTCGACGCTCGGGCATTTCGAGGATCCAGTGCTGAGCACGATGCTCCAGTGGAGCGATGCGCAGCTCGTAAGCACGCTCTTCCACGAGCTCGCGCATCAGGTTGCGTACGCGCCGGGCGACTCGGGCTTCAACGAGGCGTTCGCGACCGTGGTGGAAGAAGAAGGTCTCGAGCGCTGGCTGAGCGAGCGCGAAGGATTGCCGCTGCTCGATGCATGGCGCGCGCAGCGTAAGCGACAGAGCGAGTTCATCGAGCTGCTGCTGCGGACCCGCGAGCGATTGGAGCGGCTGTACCGCTCCGGCCTGCCTGCGCAGCAAATGCGCGCGCGCAAGCAGGAAGAGTTCGGTCGGCTCAAGTTCGAATACCAGCAGCTCAAGCGGTCATGGGGCGGCTACTCGAGCTACGATCACTGGTTCGACCGTGCGCTGAACAACGCGCATCTGGTGTCCGCAGCGACGTATTACGGCTGCGTTCCGGGGCTGCAGCGGCTGCTCGAGTCTCTGGGCGGGGACTTGCCGAAGTTCTACGAGGCCGCCAAAAAGCTGGCGGAGCAGGACAGCGCACAGCGTCGGCGGCTGTGCGAGAACGCGAGCGGAGGCGATCCGTCGACCACGTGAACGGGCCTGCGAGCGAGCCGCAAGCGCGGCGGCCCGCAAGCGGCGCTCTCTCCCACCGCGTAGAAGAGAGCGCGCGAGGTCGGCCAGGGAAGCTCTGATCAACCTGCCGCCCTGACGGTTCAGCCCGCAGAAACGCCCGCAATGCAAGGTGTTTCGAGCGGTTCGAGATCTCGGAAACAGAGCAAATCAGAGATTCTCTAGCGGATCGGAAACACGAGCGTGGCGCCGCCGCGGCGGATCGTGATCGCGAAGGCGTTGGCGTTGGCGTTGCCGATCGCCGCACGCAACTGCTCGAGGTTCGCTACGCGCACGCGTCCGACCGCCAGGATCACATCGTTCGGGCGCAGACCGTTGCGGGCGGCGGCGCTCCCCTGGGCGACGCTCTCTATCAGCACGCCGCCATTCTCGGCTGTAGCGAGCGCGGCGCCTTCCAGAGCCGGATGGATTTCTGCGGCCGACTTGCCGCTCGCTCCGTGACGTTCGCTGATCACTGCGGTGACGCGCCGCGGCTTGCCCTCGCGGATCAGCCCGAGCTCGATTTTCTCGCCGATGCGCAGCAGCCCGATGGCGTTGCGCAGCTCCGAAGCGTTGGCGATGTTGCGGCCGTTGATCGATGTGATGACGTCTCCGGCGCGAACTCCAGCCCGCTCGGCTGCGGAACCTTCCACCACCTGCGAGACGAGCGCGCCACGGGCGTTGCGCAGGCCGAGGCTTTCGGCGATCTCCGGCGTGAACTGGTTGGCGAGCTGCACGCCCAGGACGCCGCGTTTGACCTCGCCGTACTTGACGAGCTGATCCATTACCGCACGCACCATGTTCGAGGGAATCGCGAAGCCGATGCCGATGTTGCCGCCGCTGCCGGAAAAGATCGCCGTGTTCACGCCGACCAGTTCGCCTTTCAGGTTTACGAGCGCGCCGCCGGAGTTGCCTGGATTGATCGGTGCGTCGGTCTGAATGAAATCCTGGTACGACTCGGGATTGTTGTCGGAGCGGCCGAGCGCACTGATGATCCCTGAGGTGACCGTGTGGCTGAGCGCGAAGGGATTGCCGATCGCGAGCACGAAATCGCCCACTTCCGCGAGGCTCGAGTCGGCGAGCGGCATCTCGGTCAGGTTCTTCGCTTCGACCTTGAGCACCGCGACGTCGGAAGGTTTGTCTACACCGACGATCTGCGCCTTGAGCTGACGCTCATCGAGCAGCGTCACGGTGATCTCATCGGCGTTCTCCACGACGTGCGCATTGGTGATGACGTAGCCGTTCTTCGCATCCACGATCACGCCGGAGCCGGCGCTCTGGAACGGCCGCTCGCGCGGGCCGAAGTCGGGCGAGTCGAAGAAGCGGCGGAACAATGGATCCTCCAGCAGCGGATTGCGGCGCGTCTCGCGCAGGATGCCGCGGGTCGCGATGTTCACGACAGCCGGCGAGGCCGTCTTCACGATCGGCGCCAGGGAAGGCACGGGCGTTTCGCCTACGCGGGCCGGCAATTGCGCCTGGGCGGAGGCGAAGCAGGCGGCGGCGAGCAGGGCCAAAGCGAGTCTTTTCATCATCCGGGGAAATTCCTGTTGGCTGACATGCAGCGAGAAATGTCGGCGCGTGGTGCGTTTGTCACGAGGTCGCCGTGATCGTACTGAGCGTGTCGCTCCGCGTTCGCGGTGCGGACCACGCGGGTAGCGGGATTCTAGCAATGCATACTGCAAGCCCCCGTGCGAGGCGGCGAACGAAGCGGCGCTGCGCCGCGTTCGCTGAAGAACCTGTGGAGAAGCTCTGGAGAACTCCTGCAGCGCGCTGTGGACAAGCTGTTCGGATGGGGCGAATACAAGATGTTGTAATGCAGGGCGAGCAATCCGGGCCGTGGATCCGCATTTACCACAGTGGCAAATCCACAGATGAAGTACTGCAAGCGTATGATTGTAAAGAACATTGCTGGCATGTGCTCCGGGGCGCTGCTTTCTTGACAGTCTCCGGGTGCGGGTCTAGGTTAGCGCCTCTGGCACAATATGTTGTGTTTCGCGATCACTTAGAAAAACTGCGGTTCGACTCGCCGCAGAACATCGCCGGGGATCGCAAATGCTCATTGGTCAGGTGGCCTGTCCGCCGGCTGCGCTGCTCCAGCCGTCGGCCAGGTGGTGTGTTCAGGGGTCACCCCACCCGAATTTCCGGAGTCGATTACCGGCATGAAGACTGCGATCAGACTTGAGCCCATGGACGTCAACAGCATTCCTTTCCAGGAAGCCTCGCTCGACATCTGGGACAAGAAGTATCGGCTGTGCGCCAAGAACGGACAGCCCATCGACCGGACGATGGATGAGACCTACCAGCGCGTTGCGCGCGCGCTGGCCGACGTGGAGCGCCAGGACGTGCGCGAGCACTGGTACGACCAGTTTCTCTGGGCGTTGCGCAAGGGCGCCATTCCGGCAGGCCGCATTATGTCCAACGCCGGAGCGCAGGAGCACAAGCCGGCCACGTCGACGATCAATTGCACCGTCTCCGGGACGATACTGGACTCGATGGACGACATCCTCGCCAAGGTGCACGAAGCGGGGCTTACGCTGAAGGCGGGCTGCGGCATCGGCTACGAGTTCTCCACGATGCGCCCACGCGGGGCGTACGTCTCCGGCGCCGGCGCGTACACGTCCGGGCCGCTGTCCTTCATGGATATCTACGACAAGATGTGCTTCACCGTGTCCTCGGCCGGCGGGCGCCGCGGCGCCCAGATGGGTACGTTCGACATCGGCCATCCGGACGTCATGGATTTCATCCGCGCCAAGCGTGAGGCCGGGCGGCTGCGGCAGTTCAACCTGTCGCTGCTGATCACGGACGAGTTCATGGAGGCGGTGCGCGGCGACAAGGAGTGGCGGCTCGCGTTCCCGGTAGCCAAGCGCGAGCTGGAGGAGGGCGCGGACCTCGCCGACGACTCCAAGTACGTGTGGCGCGAGTGGCCCACCACCCGTGGTTATGTGGTCAACGAAGAAGGCCTGGTCTGCTGCAAGATCTACAAGACGCTGCCGGCGCGGCGCATGTGGGACGTCATCATGTCATCCACATACGACTTCGCCGAGCCGGGTTTCGTGCTGATCGACCGCGTCAACGAGATGAACAACAACTGGTGGTGCGAGAACATTCGCGCCACCAATCCCTGTGGCGAGCAGCCGCTGCCGCCCTACGGCTCCTGCCTGCTCGGCTCGATCAATCTGACGCGCTTCGTCGTAGATCCGTTCACCGACGATGCGCGCTTCGATTTCGAGGAGTTCCGCAAGGTCGTCAAGGTCTTCACGCGCATGCTCGACAACGTGGTGGAGATCAATGGCCTGCCGCTCGGCAAGCAGCGTGACGAAATCATGCGCAAGCGTCGGCATGGCATGGGCTTCCTCGGCCTCGGCTCGGCGATCACCATGCAGTGCATGAAGTACGGATCGAAGAAGTCGATTGCTTTCACGCAGAGCGTCGCGCGTGAGATGGCGCTCGCCGGCTGGGAGGCTGGGCTCGAGCTGGCGCGCGAAAAGGGGCCGGCGCCGATCATGCTGGAGGAGTTCGAGGTGACGCCGGAGTTGCTGCGCAAGCGTCCGGAGATGGCGCGCGACGGCTGGAAGGTCGGCCAGATGGTTCCAGGGCGCATTCTGCATGCGCGCTACAGCCGGTATATGCAGCGCGTGGCCGAAGCCGCCCCGGCGCTGGTCAACGAGCTGGCGGAAGTCGGCGCCCGGTTCACTCACCACAGCTCCATTGCGCCGACCGGAACCATTTCGCTGTCGCTCGCCAACAACGCGTCGAACGGCATCGAGCCGTCGTTTGCGCATCACTATTTCAGGAACGTGCTGCGCGAGGGCAAGAAGTCGAAGGAGAAGGTCGACGTGTTCTCCTTCGAGCTGCTCGCGTATCGCGAGCTGATCAATCCGCGCGCCATGCCGCGCGGCAAGAACGATGCGGCCAATGCCGCCGATCGCCTGCCGGACTATTTCACGACCGCCGACGACATCACGCCGAAGGAGCACGTGGACATCCAGGCCGCCGCACAGGTGTGGATCGATTCGTCGATCTCCAAGACGGCCAACGTGCCTACGGATTACAAGTACGAA
>Ga0079224_100006443_pt1 | contig 15554 bp, 12 predicted proteins | sample Stecom2015_FD_80414 | JGI IMG/M metagenome (GOLD analysis project Ga0079224, IMG submission 80414) | Agricultural soil microbial communities from Utah to study Nitrogen management - Steer compost 2015 | ecosystem: Environmental > Terrestrial > Soil > Agricultural land | place: USA: Utah...
CGTGCTGCGTTCGCGTTCTCCCGGGCTGACGGCGGCTCCGACCGTGGCGGCAGTGGCCAGTCCGGCGATGGGGGGGGCGGCATTGGAGGCCACGCCCGTGGTCACGGTCGTTTCGCCGGATGGGATTCCGTCCGACATCGTCATCGCCACCGCCGCGGCGCGGCAGCCCGCCGCATCCGCGCCGGATGCGTTGGTGCAGCAGTGGTCGCGTCAGGCCGCCCAGCGTTGGATCGACACGGAGGCCGAGGCCTTGGTCAACAGCCGGCTGGTGGACGATGGTCGCTTTGAAATGCGGCGCGTGGGTGCCACCGACGAATTTCCCTCGTTTCAAACAACCGCACGAACCGAAGCCGGTTCGTGGCGGGGCGAGTTGACCGCCTATCAGTTCCAGCGTTGATGGCGGCGGGCCGGGCGCAGGCTCAGGAGCCGAGCGCCTTTTTGATCAGCTGCTCGGCGGTGGCGGACGGACCGAGGGCGAGCACGGCGCGGCGCACGGCCTCGTCGGCATCGGCGGCCTTGTAACCGAGGGCGGTGAGAGCGAGCACGGCGTCGCGATTCTTGGTGTCGCCGGCGGGTGCGGGAGCGGAATCACCGGCGGTGCCGGGCACGGTGGCGGCGGAGGTGGAGGCACCGAGTTTGCCGCGCAATTCGACCACGAGGCGCTCGGCGGTCTTTTTGCCGATGCCGGGACATTTTGAGAGCGAGGCGACGTCGGCGGCGCGAATGGCGGCCTCCAGCATGGGCAGCGACATGCGGCTCATGATGGTGAGCGCGAGTTTGGGGCCGACCCCGCTGACGTGCTCGATCATTTGCCGGAAAAAGTCGCGCTCTTCCACGGTGGCGAAGGCGTAGAGCGTCTGGGCGTCCTCGCGGTAGGCGACGAAGGTGTGCAGTTTCACCTTGGCACCGATGGCGGGCAATTTCTCGGCCGTGGTCACGGGGATGTTGGCCTCGTAGCCGAGCCCGTTGATCTCGATGACGGCGCGTAGCGGGGAGGCTTCGGCAAGGATGCCTTGGATGGAAGTGATCATGGGGAAACCGGTGCGCGGATCAGCGCAGGCCGAGCACGTCCTGCATGTCGTAAACGCCGGCCGGTTTTTGCGCGACCCAGGCGGAGGCGCGCACGGCGCCGCGCGCGAAGATGCCGCGGTCGGAGGCCTTGTGGGTGAGCTCCAGACGTTCGCCGAGCGCGGCGAACATGACGGTGTGGTCGCCGACGACGTCGCCACCGCGCAGGGCGTGGATGCCGACCTCGGTGGAGGTGCGTTCGCCGGTGATGCCTTGGCGGCCGTGGCGGAGCGCGTCGCGGTTGAGCTTGCGCTCTTCGAGGATGATTTCGAGCAGGCGGTCGGCGGTGCCGCTGGGGGCGTCCTTTTTGAAGCGGTGATGCATCTCGACGACCTCGGCGTCGTAGTCTTCGCCGAGGATGGCGGAGGCCCTGCGGGTGAGGGCGAAGAGCAGGTTGACGCCGACCGAGTAGTTGCCCGACCAGACGCAGGGGATGCCGGCGGCTTGGGCGAGCAGGCTTTGTTTTTCCTCGGGCGAGTGGCCGGTGGTGCCGATGACGAGGGGTTTGCCGGAGGCGACGGCCAGGGCGACGACCTCGGCGGTGACCTTGTGAAAGCTGAAGTCGATGATGACGTCGGCCAGGGCGATGCCGGAGGCGAGGTTGTCGCCGGCGTCGAGGGGGGCGACCACGGAGTGACCGGCTTCGTTGGCGGCGGCGATGATGGCCTGGCCCATGCGGCCCTTGGCCCCGATGAGAGCGATTTTAAGAGACATGGTGGAAAATCCGGACGTGCGCGGTCGCGCGGTTACTTGCCGCAGGCCTTGAGGGCCGCGATCAGGGTGGCGTGGTTGGCCTTGGTCATGCCGCAGAGGGGCGCGCGGACCTCGTCGCCGGAGATGAGGCCGGCGCGGGCGAGGGCGATCTTCACGGGCACCGGATTGGGCTCGATGAAGAGGGTCTTGAAGATCGGGTAGAGCTTGCGGTGCAGCTTCGCGGCCTTGGCGAAATTGTCGGCGAGGGCGAGGCGGACCAGTTGGGCGACCTCCTTGGCGAAGAGGTTGGAGGCGACGCTGATCACGCCCTCCGCGCCGACGGCCATGAAAGGCAGGGTGAGGGAGTCGTCGCCGCTGAGCACGGTCATGTCCCGGCCGAGGGCGTGCTTGATCTGGTCCACGCGATCGACCGAGCCGCCGGCCTCCTTGATGTAGCGAACATTTGGATACTTCGCGCGCAGGCGCTCGACGACCGGCACGCCGATCTCGATGCCGCAGCGGCCGGGGATCGAATAGAGGATGATCGGACGGCTGGTGGCTTCGGCGACCGCGGAGAAATGCAGGAACAGGCCCTCTTGGCTCGGCTTGTTGTAATAGGGGGCGACCACCAGCATGGCGTCGGCGCCGGCCCGGTGGGCGAGGGAGGTGAGCTCGACGGCCTCCTGGGTGGAATTGGAGCCGGTGCCGGCGATGACCGGGACGCGGCCGCGGGAGCCTTCGACGACGGCGCGAATGACGTCGAGGTGTTCCTCATGGGAAAGGGTGGGGGACTCGCCGGTCGTGCCGACGGGGACCAGGCCGTTGATGCCGGATTTGATCTGAAACTCCACGAGCTTCTGAAGATCATCAAAGGCGACGTTCTGCTTTTTGAAGGGGGTGACGAGAGCGGTGATGGCACCGGTCAGAGGACGGAGTTTCATGGGTGATTGACGGGAAGATACCTTGCACAGCAAACCACCTCTATTTACCAACTCTGCAACGTTTTTCCCCGAACCCGCCTATGTCCGACCATATCGAAGTCTTCAACGATCTCCTCAGGCTTGCCGTCGAGAGCGGCGCCAGCGACGTCGTCATCAAATCCGACAAGCCCGGCTATGTGCGGCTCTCCGGACGGCTCAAGCCGGTGGACATGGACCCGGTCACCGGCGAGGAGGTGGCGGCCTTCGTGAGCGAATTCGTTCCCGAGGTGTTTCGCTCCAACTGGGAAACCTTGGGGCAGGTGGACTTCGCCTACGCCGCCGACGACATCGGGCGGTTTCGCGTCAACGCCTTTCACCAACGCGGCACGCCCAGCATCGTTTTCCGTCACATCAAAAGCCGCGCCCCGACCTTTGAGGAGCTCGGGCTCCAGGCCGAGCCGTTGCTGAAGCTCGCCCAGGGCAAGGACGGCATCCTGCTCATCTGCGGCGCGACCGGTTCGGGCAAGAGCTCGACCCTCGCGGCCATGCTCAACTGGATCAACCGCAACCTCGACCGCCACATCATCACGCTGGAGGATCCGATCGAGTTTACCTTTCAGGACGACAAATCCGTTTTTCAGCAACGTGAGATCGGTCTCGACGTGCCGGACTTCGAAATGGCGATCAAAGCCGTTCTGCGCCAAAACCCCGACATCATTCTCATCGGCGAAATGCGCGACCGCGAAACCTTCGAGACGGCCATCTCCGCCGCCGAGACCGGCCACCTGGTGCTCTCGACCATGCACGCCGGCACCGTCGCCCAGTCGCTGACCCGCCTGTTCGAGTTTTTCCCGCCCGAGCAGATGGCGCAGGCCCGCCGCCAGATCGCCGGCACCCTGCGCGGCTTCATCTGCCAAAAGCTCATCCCCGCTCTCGAAGGCGGCGGCCGCGTGCCGGCCAACGAGATACTCAACGCCGACACCACCATCAAGAACCTCATTCTTGAGGGGCATAACGAACGGGTGCAGCAACTGCTGGAAAGCGGCTCCGACTCGGCGAGCTTCTCCTTCAATCGCGACCTACTCCGCCTCGTTCAGGCCGGCACCATCAGCAAGGCCGACGCCCTGCGCTTCTCGCCCAACCCGCAGGCGCTGGAGATGAACCTCAAGGGCATCTTCTTCAAAACCTGAGCGCCGCGCACCGCTCGCGTCCCCGTAGCGGAACACCGATACGTTTCGTTCCTTTGGGCGGCATCGTGCCCTTTGATTTGGGGCTTGGTTTTGCCCGCCCCAATCCTTACGCGTTGGCCTTTTCCCCTATGGCAACCGCACTCATCTTCGCCGGACAAGGCGCCCAAAAAGTCGGCATGGGCAAGTCCCTGCACGAAAACTCCGCGACCGCCCGCGCGCTCTACGCCGAGGCCAACGACGTCCTCGGCTGGGACCTCGCCCAAGTCTCCTTCGAGGGCCCCGACTCCGAGCTCACCCAGACCAAGGTCTGCCAGCCCGCGCTCTTCGTGCACGGCCTCGCCCTGCACGCCATCCTCAAGGAGCAAGGCAAACTCGCCGGCGTCACCACCGCCCTCGGTCTGAGCCTCGGTGAAATCACCGCGCTGACCGCCGCCGGCGTCTTCGATTTTGCCACCGGCCTGCGCGTCGTCGCCGAGCGCGGTCGCCTCATGCAGCTCGCCTGCGAGCAGTCCGTCGGCGGCATGGCCGCCATCCTCGGCGAGGAGCGCCAGACGGTTTACGACCTCTGCGCCGCCTTCGACATCGAGGCCGCCAACTTCAACGCCCCCGGCCAGATCATCGTCTCCGGCGACAAGGCCAAGGTGGACGCCGCCGTGGCCGCCGCCAAGGACCGTGGCATCAAAAAAATCATCCCGCTCAATGTCGCCGGTGCCTACCACTCGCGCCTGATGGAGCCCGCCCGCGCCGCCTTCGCCACCTTCCTCGACGGCGTCACCTTCAACGCCCCGCAGCTTACGGTGCTGACCAATACCACCGGCAACGTCATCAGCGAACCAGCCGCGATCAAAGCCGCCCTCGTCAAGCAGGTCGTCTCCTCCGTGCTCTGGGAAGACTGCATGCGCAACGCCCTCGCGGCCGGCGCCACCGACTTCCTCGAACTCGGGCCCGGCGGTGTGCTGGCCGGCCTCGCCAAGCGCACCGACCGCGCCTGGGTGGTCAAGTCCGCCGGCGAATTAGCCGACTTGGCCGCGCTCTGAGATTTCCGATTTCGCCGCTTGAAAGCCGCCCCGCGCGGCTCACGCTGGATGGTTTTCCCGTTCGCACCCGGCCTCCGCCGGTGCCTGCGTGCGGCCCAACTTCTTTCGCATGGACGTCTCGCTCACTCGTAATTTCTGCATCATCGCCCACGTCGACCACGGCAAAACGACGCTCTCCGACCGCCTGCTTGAATACACCAACACGGTCACCCAGCGCGTCATGACCGCGCAGCATCTCGACTCCATGGATCTGGAGCGCGAGCGCGGCATCACCATCAAGAGCCACCCGGTGACCATGCACTACCCGGCCAAGGATGGTAAGATCTACAAGCTCAACCTCATGGACACCCCCGGTCACGTGGACTTCTCCTACGAGGTGTCCCGTTCGCTGGCCGCCTGCGAGGGCGTGCTCCTGCTGATCGACGCCGCCCAGGGCGTCGAGGCCCAGACCGTGGCCAACTTCCACCTGGCCGTCGGGCAAAACCTGAAAATCATCCCGGTCATCAACAAGATCGACCTGCCCTCGGCCAACCTCGAGCTCTGCACCAAGCAACTCGAAGACATCCTCACCATCCCCGCCGAGGAAGCCATCCTCGCCTCCGGCAAGTCCGGCATCGGCATCGAGGACATCCTCGAAGCCGTGGTCGAGCGCATCCCGCCGCCCCGCTGGTCCGAGCACCCGCACACCCGCGCGCTCGTCTTCGATTCCCTCTACGACACCTACCGCGGCGTCATCACCTACGCCCGCGTGTTTTCCGGGACCATCAAGACCGGCGAGCAAATGGTCATGATGAGCACCAACCAGAAGACCGAAATCAAAGAGGTCGGCGTGTTCACCCCCAAGATGACCAAGATGCCCAGCCTCGCCGCCGGCGACGTCGGCTACGTCATCTCCACCATCAAGGACCCCGCCGACATCAAGACCGGCGACACCATCACTTCCGGCATCCGCCCCGCCACCGAGATGTTGCCCGGCTACAAGGAGGTCCGTCCGATGGTCTTCTGCGGCCTCTATCCGCTCGATTCCGGCGACTACGAAAAACTCAAGGCCTCCCTCGCACGCTTGCGCCTCAACGACGCCGCCTTTGTCTATCAATCCGAGAGCTCGCTCGCCCTCGGCTTCGGCTTCCGCTGCGGCTTCCTCGGCCTGCTGCACATGGAGATCATCCAGGAGCGCATCCGCCGCGAGCACGACGTCGAGATCATCTCCACCTACCCGAGCGTGGTCTATCGCGTGAAGACCGCCGGCGACAGCAACCCCGAAATCGAGGTGGACAACCCCGTCAACCTGCCCGATCCCGGCACCATTGACTACATCAGCGAGCCCACCATCCAGGCCGCCATCCACATCCCCAACCGCTGCACCGGCGACATCCTCTCGCTGGTCATGGAAAAACGCGGCACCGTCGATCACACCGACACGCTCGACGACACGCGCATCATGCTCACCTGCACGCTGCCGCTCAACGAGATCCTGGTCGATTTCAACGACCGCATGAAGTCCATCACCAGCGGCTACGGCTCCATGGACTACGAACTCGGCGAATACCGCGAGTCCGACCTCGTGAAGATGGACATCCTCATCAACGGCGATCCGGTGGACGCCTTCTCCAGCATCGTGCACCGCGACAAAGCCGAGTCCAAGGGCCGCCAGCTCTGCGAAAAACTCGCCGAGATCATCCCGCCGCAAATGTTCAAAGTCGCCATCCAGGCCGCCATCGGCGGCAAGATCATCGCCCGCGACAACGTGAAGGAGATGCGCAAGGACGTGACCTCGAAGTGCTACGGCGGCGACATCTCCCGCAAGCGCAAGCTCCTCGACAAACAGAAGGAGGGCAAAAAGAAGATGAAACAAATCGGTCGCGTTTCCATCCCGCCCGAGGCTTTCATTCAGGTCCTCAAGAACGACTAACTCTTCGCGCCCCGCCATGTTTGGACTCTTCGATTCGGTTGAAACCAAGATGCGGAAAACCGCCGCCAACTGGCTCGAAGTGGCCGGCAAGGTGTATCACTACCGCCGCGACGTTCTCTCCGACAAAAACCGCGAGGAACTCCTCGCCGAGATCGACAAACTCCGCAGCCTGCTCCGCGCCCGCGCCGACGCCAGCAAGCTCAAGCTCGGCATCGAGTCCATCGAGGTCGTGCTCCGCAAAACCGGCGGACACCATTATCCCAAGTCCGGCCTGGTCGAGAACGTCGAATTCTTCCTGGTCGCCGCCATCGTGATCCTCGGCATCCGCGCCTACTTCGTGCAGCCGTTCAAGATCCCGACCAATTCGATGTGGCCGAGCTATTACGGCATGACGGGCCAGGTTTACGCCTCCGAGGACGACGAACCGGGCGCGATCGGCGCCGCGTTCAACTTCGCCGCCGTGGGCGCGCGCGGTTACCGACTTGACGCGCCCGCCGACGGCGAGGTGCTGCTGCCGGTCGGCGGCTCCGAGCGCGGAGTGATCAGTTACAGCCAGATTCCCGGGCGCACCTGGCTGGTGTTCCCTGCTCAAAAGCGGCAATACCGTCTGTTTGTCGGCGACCGCTTCACGACCTTCACCGTGCCGCTGGACTTTGATTTCGATACCGTGGTCCGCGACGCGTTTTTCCCCGGCGACAAGCGTCCGTTTCACCAGATCGCCAGCGAACGGATCCACGCGGGGCAGTATGTGGATCGACAGATCACCACCGGCGCCGGCACGGAGCGCGTGCGTTTCCTGCGCACGGGCCGGACCGTGCGTTCGGGCGAGCGGCTGCTGGCCTTCGACATCCTGACCGGGGACCAGCTTTTCGTGGATCGCATCAGTTATCATTTTGTGCGGCCCAAGGTCGGCGACGGCTTTGTTTTCCGCACCGGCAACATCGACGGCATCCCCGGCGACCAATACTACATCAAGCGCCTGGCCGGCCTGCCCGGCGACCGCCTGGAGATCCGTGAACCGCAGCTTTTGCGCAACGGCCAGCCGATCACCGGTGCCGACGCCTTCGACGACAACAACAACCGCGCGGGCGAATACGCCGGCTACGTCAACGGTCCCGTCCGTGCATCGGATCCCATGTTGCGCGCCGGCGAGATCATCACCGTGCCGCCCGCCAGCTACGTCGCCTTGGGCGACAACTCCAACAACAGCCAGGACAGCCGCTACTGGGGTTATGTGCCCGCCCGCGACGTGGTCGGCCGGCCGTTGTTCATTTATTATCCCTTTACCCGCCGTTGGGGACCCGCGCCTTGAAAAAATCCAAGGGCTGACACTAACTTTCGCGTATCAGTCATCGAATCCGCCGTTCCGGTTGTTCGACCTGATCACCTAGCAAACCCACAAAATCCAATATGAACCTCCTCCGCATCCTCGTTCTCTCCTCTGTTTTCGCCTCGATTTCCTTTGCCGGCGCGGCCGAGGGCTCCGCCTGCTGCACGGTCAAAAAAGAAGCCGCCCCCGCCACCTGTCCCGCCTCCGGCAAGTGTGAAGGCAAGGTCGCCGACGCCGCGAAATGCGCGGAAAAATGCGCCGAGAAGTGCTGCGCTGAAAAGACCGCCAAAAAGGCCGCCGCCAAGACCGGCGACTGCTGCACGGTGAAGGCCGGCGAGAAGACCGAAGAGAAAAAGAGCTGATCGCGCCGTCGCGCATCACCGATTTCCCCCCGAGCCCCGGCCGTCGCGCCGGGGCTTTTTTTGCGCCCTGTAGCCGCGGCCGTGTCGGCCGCGTGAGCGACATCGCCGGCGGACTCGCGTCCAATCCGCCCTGGGTGACAAGGGCCGGCGGCGTTTTTCACCGCGACCGGCCGCTCACTCGTCGTCGCTGTGCGTGTCTCCGAGGAAAATCCATTTTTCCACGTCGATGCCGTGCCGGTGGAGCGCCTCGGCGTATTCGGGCTTTCGCACCAGACTCTCGGGCGAATTCATGACCATGTGGATGCGGCCGTGATCGAGGTGTTGGCGCAACAGGAGCATCGACGCGTCGTAGTCGCGGCTGTCGTAGCCCACGCCGATCTTGCGGTAGGCTTCGTCCGACGAGACGGCGTCGCCGCGCTGGGTCATCATCAGGTCGGTGGCGAACGCGCCGAAGCCCGCCCCGCGTCCGTCGTTGTGCAGGAGTAGCAGCAGGCCGTGGCCGTGGGCGACGATGTGCTTCACGGATTGTTGCAGCTTGTCGCGGTTCTCGACCGCGCGGAGCGGGAAGCGGTTGAAGAGCGAGTCGCTGTGCAGCCGCACGACGGGCACGGTGGCGGTGTCGCGTTTGCCATGCACCAGCACGACAAACTCCTGCGAGGTGACGATGTCGTAGTAAACGTGCACCCGGAACCAGTAGGGCATGGAAAGCAGTCCGGCGACGGCGTCGGCCGGGTGTTCGCGCCGGTGCGCGACCAGCGCGGCGCAGTCCACGCTCACGAACACGCGACCGCCGTCGGCCGGGCGGTGATCGCGCACCAACGGATGCCCGGCGGGGATGTCGCGAAACTGCGCTTCGGACAAAATCACCTCGTTGTCCACCGGACGGATGGGCAGGAAATAGCTGGAGGTGTGGATGAATCGCAGCGCGCCGGGCAGGGCGTGCGGGGCGAAGGGCGTCACGGGCTCGGGCGGCAGGGCGCGGCGCAGCTCGGAGGTGGCCGGTTGCTTGAGGATGTGTCCGCCGTCGGCCTTGGACGTGAGGTAGGCGAGGTTGAACGGGCCGGGTTCGAATTCGAGCGTCTCGGTGCCGACGATTTTCAGTCCCTGGGCGCGCAGCGCGTCGAGTTTGTCGGGGTTGTTGGTGAGCACGACGAACTCGGGGCTGATGTTGAGCAGCCGGCAGATGTCGGAGATGTTGTCGTAGTTGCGGTGGTCTTTTTTCAGGCCGAGGGCCTGGTAGGCCTGGAAGGTGGACAACCGGTCCAGCGAGGCCTGCACGAGCATGCGGTCGCGGGATTTGCCGACGTAGCTGACGCCGCGTCCCTCCTGCATGAGGTAAAACAGGATGCCGCGGCCTTTCTCGGCGATGAGCTTGAAGGAGCCTTCCAATTGCTGCGAACAATCGCAGTCGCAGCCGCCGAGCGTCTCGCTGGTCACGCAGGAGGAGTGGAGCCGGGTGTAGAGCGGGCCGGGCGCGTGGATGTCGCCGTGCGCGAGGGCCAGCACGTAGTGCTTGTCGATGATGTCCTGGAAGATCGCGGCGCGGAAAACACCGTGGCGCGTCTCCAGCGAGCACTCGGCCAGATACAGCGTGGTGCCGAGCATGGGACGCTCCAGCGGATCGGTGGCGTCGGAGAGGTTGCCGGGCGGGTGGCGCAGGGCGTCGATCAACGCCGCCAAATCGGAGGGCGCGGCAGGAGAGGCGGCGGGCTGGAATGATGCGACGTCGGACATGGGAGAAGGGAAAACACACGCCAAAAACCCTCGGACCGCAATCTTTTGGGTGATGAGGAAACGTCTGCGGCCGCGTCGGTGGCGGGTGCCGTTTCCCGGATTGCCGCGCGGCGCGGGCGGGGCGATCTTCGGCGGCATGGGCGTCACCGACCACCATGTGCACCTTTATCCCGACGCGCTCAACCGCGACCCGGCCGGCTGGGCCGCGCTGCACGGCGAGCCGCACTGGGCGACCCTCTGCACGCGTCGCCGCCGCGACGGATCGCCGGTGCAGACGTTTCCCTCGGTGGACGAGCTGTTGCGCTCGATGGACGCCGCCGGTGTCGAACGCGCCGTCCTGCTTGGCTGGTATTGGGAGCGGCCGGAAAACTGCGTCTGGCAAAACCGGTTCTACGCCGACTGCGTGCGGGCGCATCCGGACCGGTTCGCGGCGTGGGCAGCGGTTCACGCGGGCGCGCCGGCGGAGGCCGTGCGGGAGGAGCTGCGCCGGGCGCGGGACGACGGCTTGACCGGCCTGGGTGAACTGTCGCCGCATTCGCAGGGTGCGGGGTTCGACGCGCCGGGGTTTCAGGCCGCGCTGGATCTGGCAGAGCAATGGAACTGGTCGGTGAATCTGCACGTGACCGACCCGCGATCGCGTCCGTATCCGGGCCGCGTGGAGACGCCGCCGGAGGAGTTTCGCGCGCTGGCCGAACGCCGTCCGTCCGTCCGCTTCGTGCTGGCGCACTGGGCCGGCGGGCTGGACGTGCGCGCGCTGGGTAATGTTTTTGTGGATACGGCGGCCGGTCCGTTGCTCTACGGCGAGGACGCCTGGGCGATGGTCGGCCGCACGGTGAATCCCGGCCAGGTGCTTTTCGGGTCGGACCACCCGTTGCGTCTGTATCCGCGGGACGACGCCGGCTCCGGCTGGGGGCGTTTCGTGGGGGAGGCCCGCAAACACGGGCGGGTTTAGGCGGACGGCGTCAGTCGCGGCTTTCGAGACGGATGCGGGGGTCGGACCAGGCCAGGAGGACGTCGGCCACGAGGTTGCCGATCACCAGCATGGAGCAGGAAAGCATGATGGCCGCGAGCACCACGAACTGGTCCTCGCGCAGGAGCGAGTGGTAGATGAGGTTTCCGAGACCGGGGTAGTTCATGACGATCTCCACGATGAGCGCGCCGCTGAGCAGGCTGGAGAAGGAGAACCCAAAGGCGCTGATGAGCGGGTTGATGGCGTTGCGCAGGACGTGGACAAACATCACTCGGCCCTCGGGCACGCCCTTGGCGCGGGCGGTCTGCACGTAGTCGGCGCGGATGGTGTCGAGGAAGTTGGCGCGCATGATGCGCATGAGTCCGGCGATGCCGCCGATGCCGAGCACGACGGTGGGCAGCACGAGGTGGTGCAGGCGGTCGAAGAGTTGTCCGAGGGGCGAGAGGAACTCGTGCTCGATGGAGGTCGCGCCGCCGATGGGGAACCAGCCGCTGGTGGCGGCGAACCAGACCGCCAGCAGCGCGAGAAAAAACTCGGGGATGGAGAGCGCGGCGTAGGCGAGGAACGAGCTCACGCGGTCAAAAATCGAGTCCTTGTAGATCGCGGCGAGCACGCCGAGCGGGATGGCGATGCACCAGGCGAAAAGCAGCGAGGTGAGCGAGAGCAGGAAGGTCGAGAAGAGGCGCGAGCCGATCAGGTCCACCACGGGAACCTTGAAGCTCCAGGAATAGCCGAAGTTGAGCCGGGCGACGTTGGCGAGCCAGTATCCATATTGCACATACCAAGGACGATCGAGGCCGAACTCGCGCTCGAGTTCGGCGATGAGTTGTTCGGGCACGTCGCGCTGCATCTTGACCGGCGTGAGGAAGTCGCCGGGCGCGAGCGAGAGCAGCAGGAAGACCAGAAGCGTGACCCCGAGCAGCAGGGGGATCAGGGTGAACAGGCGGCGGAGAATGAAGGCGAACATGGGCGGGCGGTGTTGGCGATTCAGTTGGGTTCGGCCCAGAGGGCTTCGAAGTTCCAGAGCACGCCGCCGAGCGGGGTGGGGTGCACGTTTTGCCAGCGGTTGCGCAGGCCGACGTAGTCGTTGGCGGTGACGAGGAAGATGAGCGGTTGTTGTTCGGCCATGATTTCCTGCACTTCGAAGAAGGCGGCGCGTCGCTTGGCGGGGTCGAACTCGCGACCGATGTCGCGCATGAGGTCGTCGATGCGCGCCTCCCATTTGGTGGCGGGCGAGGCCTGCTGGGGTTGCCAGAAGTGGAGCCGTCCGTCGCTCATGAGGATGTCCTTGGAGGCGTAGGGGTCGGGCGCGCCGCCGCCGAGGCCGAGCAGGGCGCCCTCGTAGTTGAAGGACTCGGAGATGCGGCGGACAATGGTGTTGAAGTCGATGAACTGGAGCTCCACGCGGATTCCGAGGGCGGCCATATTTTCGGCGAAGACGGTGGCCATCTCGGTGCGGAGATTGCTGTTGTTGTTCGTCATCAGCGTGAACTCGACGGGGTTGCCGTCGGCGTCGTGCAGGCGGTCGCCGCGCAGGGTGAAGCCGGCCTCGGCGAGCAGGGCGCGCGCGCGCGCGGGATCATGGTCGAAGCGGCGGATGTCGGGGTTGAACCAGAAGGCGTTTTTCGGCGAGACGTAGCCGTGCAGCGCGGTGGCGCGGCCCGCGAAGACGCCGTCAACGATGCCCTGGCGGTTGACCGCTTGGGAGAGGGCCTGGCGGAAGCGGACGTCGTTGAACCATTTCTGTTTGTGCGGGGCGACGAAGGGCTTGCCGTCGGGGTCGTCGCCGGCCTTGAGGTTGAACCACACGAAGCTGGTGGAGGAGGACGGGCCGAGGTCGTGGATGGTGAAGTCGAAGGTGTCGGCGGCGCGCGAGATCCAGGTGACGTTGTCGGCCTGGATGCTTTCGGCGTCGGTCAGGCCGCGGGCGAAGGCGACGTTGCTGGCGTTGGTGTCGCCGACGATGCGGGTGATGATGCGCTGGATGTAGGGCAGGCGGTTGCCGGCGGAGTCGCGTTTCCAGTAGTTGGGGTTGCGATGGAAGACGATGCGTTCGCCGGGACGGTAGGATTCGAGCAGGAAGGGGCCCATGCCGACGAGTTCGCCGGGACGGTTGATGGCGGTGTTGATGCTCCAGGCGTCGAGCAGGGTGCCGGCCTTCACGTAGGGTTCGAGGATGTGGCGCGGCAGGATGTTGAGCCCGCCGCCGAAGAGGAGGAACGGCGAGTAGCGTTGGGGGAGGGTCAGGCGGATGGTGTGGGCGTCGAGGGCCTCGGCCTTGACCTCCTCGCCCTCGATCATCTGGGCGAAGGCGGGCCGCGAGGGAAAGCGCAGCCGGGGGCGGCCGGTGGCCTCGTCGATCACGGGATCGCCGGTGACGGGATCGGTTTCCTTCACATAGAGGGATTCCCAGGTGAAAAGAACGTCGTCGGCGGTGAAGGGGTGCCCGTCGCTCCAGGCGAGGCCTTGGCGCAGGTGAAACGTGTAGCGGAGGCCGTCGTCGGAGATTTCCCAGGACTTGGCGAGGTTGGGGATGACCTCGCCGGTTTCCGTGTCGAGGGTGGTGAGGCCCTCCAAGAAGCGGGCGATGGCGGAGGACGACGAGGCGTCCTCGGAGATGAGCGGGTTGAGCGTGGCGATGTCGCCCGGCTGGGTGGAGACGAAGAGGGCTCCGGCTTGGCCGGGAGGGAAAGGGACGGTCTCGGCATCCTCGGGCAGGGGCACGACGGTGACCTCGAGGGGAGGTTCGGGTGGCCGGGAGCAGGCGGCGAGGAGCGTGCAGGCGAGCAGTGAGGCGAGGAGGCGTTTGGGTATCGTTCGAGGCATCAGAATGCTGGGCGCAACGTGGCGAACAATTTCGGCGAGTGCAAAGGACATATGACGGGAGTGGGGCGGGTAATTTTTTGCGGTAAAACTTTCGGCTTCCGTTTTGACGGGGGCTTCCTACGGTTTCGCCTCTTGTGATCACGGAGAGGTGGCAGAGTGGTCGATCGCGCCGCACTCGAAATGCGGTTTACCGCAAGGTAACGTGGGTTCGAATCCCACCCTCTCCGCCACTTTTGCTGAACTTGACCGACAACAACCGGCGGGATGAGGCCGGCCTTGTGGACTCCCCTTGTGTTTCGCCAGAAATGCGAGACTAGGTAACGCGCGGGATGGGCCGACGCGATGTGACGTAGGGCGGCTTAGGTGTATCTGCTACGGCATCGATTATAGCGAGTTAGGTGCATTTTGGCCGATTTCCGAAAAACGTATTGATCTTGAGACGCAGAATCATCACACCTCGGGCCGTTCTTGATACGAAGTCTCATTATGTCTCAAATGCCCATCTTGCTGTTTTCTTATAATCTCGCCTTGGAGCACCGCCGGCGCCCGTTCGTCTTTGGCGGATGGTGCGCGATGGCGCTGCTCTCTGTGGCGACCAGTTCCGGGTGGGCTCAGGAGGCTCGGGCCGACGTGGACGAGGAGGCTCTTGTGCTTGATACCGTCGTCGTTTCCGCCTCGGGCTTTGATCAATCGCTTGTCGAGGCTCCGGCCAGCATCTCGATCGTCACGCCGGAATTTCTCCAGGAAAACCGCATCAACAGCATCGCCGACTCGTTGCGCGGTATGCAGGGCGTGGACGTGGACTCCACCGTGGGCAAGACCGGCACGCCCACCATCAGCATCCGCGGCATGCCGTCCGACTATACCTTGGTGTTGATTGACGGTCGCCGCCAGAACGTCGCCGGCAATGTCACGCCCAATGGCTTCGGTGAAACCGCCAACGCCTTCATGCCGCCGCCCGTCGCCATCGAGCGCATCGAGGTCATCCGCGGTCCCATGTCCACACTCTACGGATCCGACGCCATCGGCGGCGTGGTCAACATCATCACAAAAAAGGTCGGCGACAGCTGGGGTGGTTCGATCACCGCCGACACCACCATCCAGCAGGAGGACGACTACGGGGCCCGGCACGGCGCCAACCTCTACCTCAGCGGCCCGCTGCTGCCCGGCAAACTCGGCCTTACCCTCCGCGGTTCCTACATTCGCCGCGAGGCCAGTGACATTTACGCGACCTCGGGCGGCACCCGGTTTTCCATCAATGACAGCACCTTTGTTCCCTCATGGGCGCAGAGTCGCGGTTTCAGCCCGACCGACGGCGACATCTGGAATTATGGTGGCCGCCTCAATTTTGTCGCGGGCGAGGACCACGACTTCTGGTTCGACGCCGACTGGGCGAGCCAGGTTTTCGACAATTCCAACCAAGGCCTCGGCACTCTCGACTTCGGTCCCTCCGCACCCACCGCGGCCCGCGGTTACAAGGACGAACTGCGCTTCGAGCGCGAGCAATACGCC
>Ga0079224_100006444_pt1 | contig 15554 bp, 13 predicted proteins | sample Stecom2015_FD_80414 | JGI IMG/M metagenome (GOLD analysis project Ga0079224, IMG submission 80414) | Agricultural soil microbial communities from Utah to study Nitrogen management - Steer compost 2015 | ecosystem: Environmental > Terrestrial > Soil > Agricultural land | place: USA: Utah...
TATTGGTTATCAGGAGAAGGAAAAACCATATATTCATCTCATTTCTAAAAGAATTGAAGATAAAACTATTTTAATCATAAAAAATAGCCATAGTTTCATTCCCAAAAACTATATAAAGAAAATATTTGAAACCAACTTTAGTACCAAGTCGCAATCTATTAATAAGGGTTTAGGACTAACATTAGCAAAAAGTATTGTTGAAGTGCATAAAGGCCGGATTCAAGTGAACTCTCATAATGACTTCACTGAGTTTGAAATCACTTTGAACTCTCTAGCGATGCAGGTATAGTTTTACTATAACGAAAAATAGAGGATTTATGGATCAACTAAATAAAAGATTAATAGATCTTGAAATCAAGTTTACTCATCAAGAAGAGCTTCTCGATGAACTCAATAAAATAGTGGCCAAACAACAGCTCTACATCGAAAAACTCGTCGAAGAAGTTAGATTTCTTAGTGAATCTTATTCGAAGAGTGAAGTTCAAGGAACCAGATCCCTTAAAGATGATATTCCCCCACACTACTAATGAGCATGTATAAACTTAGGGATTACCAGCAAGAGGCCGTAGATAAGACTATCAAGTACTTTCAGAGAAAGAGAGATCCGGCCCTTATCGTTCTTCCTACTGGTGCCGGAAAAAGTTTAGTTATTGCTGAACTTGCAAGAATTGCACGAGGCAGAGTTTTAGTTCTTGCTCATGTCAAAGAACTTGTTGAGCAGAATCACCAAAAATATACGAGCTACGGATTAAGTGCTGGGATTTTTTCAGCAAGCTTGAAGAAGAAAGATTCTGAAGAGAAGGCCATTTTCGGAAGTATTCAATCAGTGGCACGGGCCCCTGATTCATTCTTCAAAGACTTCTCATTAGTCATTATTGATGAGTGCCATCGCATTTCAGAAGATGGAAGCACTCAATACCAAGAAGTTATTAATAAGCTAAAAAAAGAAAATGAAAATATCTGTATCTTGGGTCTCACCGCAACTCCTTATCGTTTGGGTCTCGGTTGGATCTATGAATATTCCCATGCGGGAGAATTAAAAACGGAACAACCTCGTTTTTTCAAACATTGTGTTTTTGAATTACCTCTCTCTTACATGATCAAAAACAAATATCTTACTCGTCCAGTAAAAATTGATATCCCTGTTACCTGCTATGACTTCTCTGAACTCTCTGAAAAAAATAGAATGTACACTACCAGCGAAGTTGAAGAGCTCTTAAAGAATCAAAAACGTCTTACACCTTTGATTGTTAAAAATATCATCGATATCGCTGAGAAGTTTGAACGACAAGGTGCCATGATTTTCACAGCTTCAGTCAAGCATGCAGAGGAAGTTCTCTCTTATCTTCCAAAAGAAGAAGCTGCAATTGTCTTGGGAGATACAGAGATCACTGAGCGAGATCAAATTGTTGAAGATTTTAAAAATAAAAAGTTTAAATACCTCGTCAATGTTTCGGTACTCACGACCGGTTTCGATGCTCCTCATGTAGATATGATTGCTATCTTAAGGCCAACCGAGTCCAATAGTCTTTATCAGCAAATAGTTGGTCGTGGTCTGCGCCTGAGTCCAGGAAAGACGGATTGTTTTGTTCTCGATTATACAGGAATGGGACATGATATCTACACTCCTGAGATTAGTGATAAAAGACCAAGCAAAGATACTGTACCCGTAATAGTTCCATGTCCCGCTTGTGAGTTTGAAAATCACTTTTGGGGACGTGTGGATTATGATGGAGACGTTATAGAGCACTTTGGTAGAAAGTGTCGTGGGGCCATTCATGACCTCCAAACACTCACCGTTCAACTTTGCGGATACCGCTTTCGCTATAAACTATGCCATAATTGTCAAAGTGAGAATGATGTAACAGCAAGAGTCTGCACGAAGTGCGATGCTACACTCATTGATGCAGACTCAAAACTCAAGCAGGCCAAACTTTCAAAGAACGCTCATATTCTTACTCCTGAGAAAGTCACTTTTTCCCAAAGAGATGATAAGAGCGGTAATCCCTATTTAGAAGTTCGCTACTACGATGTGGATGCACAATTTGTAAGTGAGGCACATTTTTTTAACAATCCTAGTGCCCTAAAAAAATTCAACATTAACTTTTTGAGATCTCATCTCAAGCGGCCAGAGATATCAATCAATATAAAGAGACCAGAGGATGTATTGAAGTATCAAAATCTCCTCAGACTTCCGGCATTTGTCATCGCACGAAAACAAGATAAATTCTGGAAAATTACAGAGAAAGTTTTTACAGAAGAAATCGATTAAGAATTCTTGAGCGTCTTAAATAGCCGACATTAGGTATAATCAAATAAACTACGAAGACTCAAGGAAGCTATGAAACCCCGTATTGTTCTATTTGATGATGATATCTCAAACTTAAATTTATATTCCGGATACTTCTCTGAAAACTTTGTTTGTGAAACATTCCTAAATCCTTTTCACTTTGAACAAGCACTGAAGATCAATCCTGACATTATTATCTTAGATGTTTTAATGCCCATTCTTGATGGACCTTCCCTCCACAATAAAATAATCAATCATAACAAATATAATGGATGTCCCATTTTCTTTATTTCTTCTTCTGAATCAGATGAAGTTTTAATGAGTGCACTAAAAAGTGGCGGACAAGGTTTTTTAAGTCGTTCAATGACTAAGGAAGAAATTCTATATCGGGTAAAAAACCAAATCCATTATTTCAAAAACAATAGAATCATCTATGGCCTTGGTGAAGTAAAAATAGATATGAAAGAACTAAGGGCCTACGAAAATGATTCCGTTGTAGAGTTAACTCTCACTGAGTTAAAAATTCTAAGAACACTTCTGATTCGATATCCCAAGTTTATTACGCGAAGTGAAATTACAGAAGAAATCTGGCCAGGACAAATTGTTCAATCCAACACCCTTAACACACATCTCTCTAATTTAAGAGGAAAATTTTCAAATTGGTCTTTTGAAATTCAGCACATCAAAAACCAGGGAATCATCATTACTCCTAAAGCATAATTCTGGCCTAATTTGATTTTGAATAATTGCTTAATACTTTGAGTCTCCGCTAAACCAATATGTAATTTGCATGGAGGTTAACGTGAACTTCAAAACTCTTACTCTTTTATCTCTTACTTTTCTCATAAGCTGTGGAGAATCAGATACCAAGAAAAAAAACTCGAGTTCCATTCTCCAAAATATTTCTCGTGAAGGTAGTTTTAAATTTAGTGATTTTCCTCTAGAAGGGGCCATTGAAGAAGGTGAAAACCTTTGGTCAGGTGATCACTGGCCCATGAATAAAAGTTCTATTAACTTTCGTTGGCAAACTAACGAGCGAGACTTCAATCAGTATCAAAGTCCAACTCTTGAAGAGTTAAAGCTTATGAGTGAAGCTGAAATAGCCATGCTCTCTCCAAGTGAAAAGTATGATATTTTAAGAGGAGACTATAACTACTCACTCTTTAAACATGTTGGTAGCAAAACCAATATTATTGCCCTCGCTTGGGAAGGTATTGGCGATGGTTGGGCGGCAGCGACGATCTTTCATTCTGAGCCTAGACCAGCTACTCTAACAAATCCTGATAATCTAGTTGTAAGCTTTGGTTCTTCCGATGTTAAGGCCCTTCTTAGTTACTACTACTCCGCCTTCCATACCTCGGCACGGGAACAAATGGGACTAAGATGTAATAGCACTCAAGAAACAGCTGCTGAAGACAGTAACTGTCATGAGGATCTCACAGCTGCTCAATTCCATCTTGCCTTGGCCAAAGTCATCGGACAATCAAAGCAGTCCATTGTTATGGATATCGATCGTTATGAGCAAGTATGGAATCATCCTATTATTTCTTATAACGCCACTATTGCTAGCGAAGGAGATCCCACAGAAAATGCTCCTCGTGGCACAGTTAAAACCTTAGGGATCAAAAACAAGGTAAGCTATTTAGATCGCTCCTATAATCATGCTTGGAATACTGTTAAAAATACCTGGAACCAAGTGATTACCAATAGAGTTTATACTTATCAGCTTCATCTCAATAATCGAGGAGATGTAATTGGGAGTAACTGGGTATCCCATGATCGACCGGATTTTCTCTGGCTACCAATGAGAGCGAATGGATTTAAGGGACAATTGTCTGAACTTGGACGAATCTTATCTCATCAAGAAGCGGAATAAGAAGTAAGTGCTTAGCACTTACTTCTTATCAAGAACCTTAATAGTGAAATCAAAATCATTATCTTGATTTTTTAGAACTTTTGTCTCACTTATGAGCTTATAGTTTTTTACAGATAAATTAGGGAAGAAAGCGTCCCCTTCAATTTCGCAATCAACCTCCGTGAGGTAAATGCGGTCCGCTAGAGAAAGCGCATATCGAAAAATTTTCTCTCCACCAATAATAAAGAGTTCGTTTTCCCCTGCTCTCTCTGCATACTTAATGGCACGAAAGATTGAGTTAAACCAAAAAACATTCTCACTTAGTTCCCGTGGATTATTTGAAATCACGAGGCTCACTCTATTGGGAAGAGGCTTTCCGATAGATTCAAAAGTTTTCCTCCCCATGAGGATATGATGACCTGTTGTTAACTTTTTGAAGTTTTGAAGATCATCTTTTAAATGCCACGGTAGAGTATTATTAATACCGATCACATTGTTTTTTGACTTAGCAACTATAAATGAAACTCTCATTATACGGCCACCGCACCTTTTATATGGGGATGAGCTTGGTAGTTAACCAACTCAAAATCTTCAAATTTAAAATCGAAGATATCTTTTACCTCAGGGTTAATTTTCATCTGAGGAAGAGGAAATGGTTCTCGAGAAAGCTGAAGTTCTGTTTGCTCGAGATGATTCACATAGAGGTGAGCATCACCAAAAGTATGAACAAAATCCCCGAGACCTAAATCACAAACTTGAGCAATCATCATTGTAAGAAGGGCGTAGCTTGCAATATTAAACGGCACCCCTAAAAAAATATCAGCTGAACGTTGATAGAGCTGACAAGAAAGTTTTCCATCAGCAACATAGAACTGAAACATTGTATGACAAGGAGGTAAGGCCATTTTATCTACATCACTTACGTTCCAAGCAGAAACGATTAAGCGGCGAGAATCTGGATTTTTCTTGATCATCTCAATGAGATTCTTTATTTGATCAACAGTTCGACCATCGTGAGTTTTCCAACTTCTCCATTGAACACCATAAACAGGACCAAGGTTCCCCTCTTCATCGGCCCACTCATCCCAAATTGAGACACCATTCTCTTTAAGGTACTTAATATTTGAATCCCCTTTAAGGAACCAAAGGAGTTCATGAATGATAGATTTTAAATGGCATTTCTTAGTTGTAACGAGAGGAAAACCTTCTGCAAGATTAAAGCGCATTTGATGGCCAAATACCGAAAGAGTTCCTGTACCAGTTCTATCCTCTTTCTTCGTTCCTTCGTTGAGAACTCTTTTCATGAGATCGTGGTATTGCTTCATCACGGGCCTCCCTTATCTTGTGTGTGTGTAGTTTGATACTACCAAGAAGAGGAGGCCTTGGGCAAGCGGCCAGGAAGGCCCTTATTTTAAAAGTGCCCGTACATCTTTGATATAAGAAACATCCTCGCCTCTGCCACCATTCTCTTTGTATGTTGTCGAGACTAAGCATCTACCAAAGATTTCCGTATAGTCATTGTCCCCTCTCACCAAAATTCCTTCTACTTGGTTAGTTTTAGAATTAAAAACAGGGGATCCTGAATTCCCGGCGAAGGTATCAAGGTTCGCACTGAAGTGAGATAACTTCTTAGATCTTACGACGCCTGTTGCTATTTTTAAAGGAAGACCACTAGGAGCTCCAATAACATAGAGATTATCTCCTCTAGAAGGTGCTTTTTTACTAAGTTTAAGTGGCGCCCTATCTTTTACAGGACGATCAAGCTCAATGATGGCCCAATCTTTTTTCGAGAAAAGAGAGCTCGAAAGCTTTGATTCCACAATTTTTTTACAAGAATAAATAGATGAATTTGGGATACTACCTACAGTGGTATCAGACTTCTTTTTAACTTTATAATCAAAGACCCATTTATTATGGCTACAATCAGCTTCACTCTTCACGCAATGTCCGGCAGTAACTAGGAGATTAGGGGCCACTAAAAAGCCCGTACAAGTTGCCACTGTTTGTTGGTGAGCAAAGGGTTCCGCATCACAGACCTTCATCGTATCTTTAAGATTCAGATCCATAAAACTTGTTTTATCTTTATCAGTATCCCATATAACAAACTCAGGAATCATCACTGCCACTGAATTGGCCATGCGTTTATGGACAGCATTTTTGGATTCGTTAACATCTATCCGGCTATCAATTCCGTAGATGGCCTTATCACTGGCAAAAGTTGTTGAAGTTAGAGTCAGAGCTGTAAATAAGAAGATTTTTTTCATGCCAATGTTTATAGCAAAGGAATGAATTCAAATGCTGTTTCCTGCAAAAAATACAGGATCAATCATGTCTTAAAGCTTCAATTGGATTAAAATCTGAAGCTGTCTTGGCCGGATAAACCCCGAAAATAAGACCGATTAAGAATGAAAAAACAAAAGAAATAACCACACTCATAATCGAGATACTAGTGCTCCATCCTGAGAAGTAATTGAGGACAAGGGCGAGAATTATTCCAAAAGCTATACCAAATAATCCTCCTAAGATCCCTACCACTACGGACTCAACTAAAAACTGCGAAAGGATATCCTTGCCAGTGGCCCCGATGGCCTTCCTGAGACCTATTTCCTTAGTCCTCTCCTTGACCGCAACTAACATGATATTCATAATCCCGATTCCCCCCACTATGAGAGAAATAGCAGCGATGACTGTTAATAGAAGTGTCATTGTTTGGTTAGATGACATGATCGCATTTTTCATGTCGGCCATATTCCACACATGGAAAGCTCCCTCTTGAGCAGAAGGAGGTACTTTATGCCTGACACTTAAAAAGCTTTTAATTTCTTCAACAAGAGATGAGCTGTCATAGTCATTGGGAACTTCAACATCAATGGAATCAACGGTGTTTCTTCCAAATAGACGCTTTTTTGCTGTCTCAATAGGAACAAAGATCACATCGTCTTGATCTCTAAATCCTGAAGAACCTTTTTCATTTAAAAGTCCAATTACTAAAAAATTTGATTTATTAATTTTAATCATCTCTCCGATGGCATTTCTACCACCAAAGAGTTCTTTGTATACAGAGGCCCCAATTAAGGCCACTCGTGATCTTTTTCTATTTTCTTCTTCAGTAAACTTTCTACCTTCAATCACTTTCCACGAGCGAAGATCGTAGTATTCATTATCAATCCCCATGACTGAAGTGTTCCAATTCTTATTTTTAAAAGTGACTTGAGACCTGCCCTCAAGACTTGGTGCCACTCCCTGAATCACAGGGAACTTTTCTGAAATGGCCTTAGCGTCTTCATAGTAGAGCATCGCGGTCGCTCCAGACTGGGCGGCAACTCCCCCGTGACGCCTAATCCCTGCTCTCACTGTAAGAAGATTTCCTCCAAGACTTGAAAGTTGGGACTCAATGGACTTCTGGGCCCCAAGACCTATGGCCATCATAGTAACGACACTGGCCACTCCAATCATTACTCCAAGAATAGAGAGGAAAGTTCGAACTTTATTTGCAAGTAATTGCTTTAACCCTTGTTTGAAATGTTCTTGAAGAGTTAGTGGAGTTGAAGCCGCGGGAATAGGCTCCTGATCATTTGTTCCTTTTTTAGGTATAGGGTGATTCCTCACATCTGAAACAATCTTACCATCACGCATTCTGATCACCCGATTACAAATGGAACTCACCTCTTCTTCATGAGTCACCATAATAATCGTCATTCCCTGAGCATTGAGATCTTTTAGGATACCCAGAACTTGTTTTTCAGAGTGAGAATCCAAGTTTCCTGTAGGTTCATCCGCTAGGATCATTTTTGGATTGTTAACAAGGGATCTCGCAATGGCGACCCGCTGCTGTTGCCCCCCTGACATTTCTTTAGGAAGATGATCCGCACGATCTTTTAATCCAACCTTTTCTAAGTAAGGCATAGCTTTATCGCGATTGATTTCGCCTTCTGAATAAAGAAGGGGTAACACCACATTTTCAGCAGCATCAAAATAAGATAGAAGATTAAACTGCTGGAAAATAAATCCAATTTTATAACGTCTTACAAAGGCCACTTCGTCAGAACTATATTGAGTAATTTCTTTACCTTCTAAGAAATACTTTCCTGAAGTAGCAGCATCAAGACACCCTATCATATTGAGTAAAGTTGATTTACCTGAACCTGACGGCCCCATTATGGCGATGAAGTCCCCTTCTTCGATCTCTAAATTTACTCCATTAAGAACCGTTAGTTGGTTCTCTCCCATGCGGTAAACTTTAAAGAGATCTTGAAGCTTAACTAACATTAACGTCTTCTTCCTCGTGATGGCATGAATGGACTTCCTGATAGTTCCTTACCTGGTAAAGAAATACTACGAAGATAAATTGTTTGCCCAACCTCTAGTCCTTCTTTAACCTCGGTGTCTCGTCCATTATTTTCACCTAAGGTAACTTTCTGAGGGAGGTAGCGCCCTTTTGATTCGATAAAAACAAAAGACTCTCCATTCTCCATTGTCACTGCTGACATTGGTATTGTGATAATATCATCAAGGGAACTCACAATAATAGTTACATTAGCAGTCATACCCGATCTCATGAAACTAGGAATCTCATCAGTGAGAATATCCACCTCATAGCTCGTTACATTGTTAGTAGTTGTTGAGTCATAGGCCAAGTGAACAACTTCTCCTGCAATCTGATTTTGAGGATAAGCATCAAGGACAATGATGGCCCTTTGTCCTTTGGAGACTTGAGCGATATCTGTTTCATCGACATTGGCCTTTACAATCAAACGATCGGCCATTGTAAAAAGAGGATCAGTAGAAGAAAAGCTCTGACCTGTTTCCATCCCTCGTAAGATAATAGTTCCATCAATAGGTGCCATAATAGGAGTTGGACGATAAAGATCTTCCCAACGTTTGAGTTCTTCTGCGCCTTGAGTTCTGACAGAATCTAAAAGTGCCGCCCTTTCAGTTGAAGAAGACCACGCAAGAATTGTTCCTCTTTTGACTTCATCACCTTCTCGAACCAAAATCTCTTCTATTCTTCCAGCAATGGGAGATTTTATTTCAAGCCTATTTTGTGGGTTAACCATTCCTGTAGCATCGATTGACTCTTTAAGAGTCCCTTTTTTCACAACATAAGGAGTATAGGAATAAGAGACTTTTTCACCTTTATTTAGGAAGAAGTATGTTCCTACACCTAAAGCGATTAGTACGACGAGAGAAATGAGAACTTTTACTTTCATTAAATGGAACCTTTTCCAATGGCCTTTTCAAAAGCAGCATATCTTATAATACGATCTCTTTTGCTTTGAAGATAACTAATCTGTCGATTGATGAGTTCACTCTCAATGATATCCCAATCTTCAAAAGTGAGAAGGCCGTTGTTATATTTTGCCCTAGCAATTTCGGCCCGGGTCTGACTCGCTTCTCGAAATTTTGCATCCACCTTAAGTTTAACATCACTTTGTCTTGCCTGGTTCTGAGCAACTTTAATAGAGGGTATTAAACTCAAGTATGTATTTCTTTTGCTGGCCTCAGCGGCATAACGACTGGCCACGGCACTTTTTGTGGTGGAGTAATCCGCAAGACCATCAAAGATCGGAATGGATAAATTGAGGGCCAGGGTCCATCTCTCTGTCTGATCATCTGGAAAAAAATAGCGGTTATTGCGGGCCAAGGAAGCAGAAAGGTCGAGGGAAGGAACAAAAGCTGAACGAGCAATACTCACTTCATATTCAGCTGCTTTCTCAAGCGAGAAGGCCTGATGATAATCAGGAGTATTGAGGGCAAATTCTTTTAATTTCTCATCGTTCATCTCTATGGATATAAGAGGTGGCTCACCACTTACTTCGTATTCTTCAAAAGCATCTTTATTAATGAGAGCAAAAAGCTGTTTTCGGGCAACTCCTAGATTATCTTTTGCAATCAGAGCATCAAGTTTTGCCTGCTCCAAATATGCTTGAGCAAGAAGGACTGATCCCTTATTCTCCCTTCCACTTTTATATCTCACTTCAACGATACCCAAATTACTTTGTCTGCGGGAAATAATGTTTTTAGTGAGTTCAAGATATTCTTGAGCATAAAGCAAACTGGCAAAGGCTTCTTTCAAAGTATAACTCACATCACTTTTTGTGCGCTCTAAGGTCCAAAACCTATTCCGAGTTTGCCAACGAGATTGAGAAAGACGAGAAATATCTTTTAACCCTGAAAAAATATTTTGATTTAAATTTAAAGAGGTCATGACATTGTCATTGATGACTGCGGAAGTAGCACTTATCACCTGACCATTAGAAACGATGGCACTGGGTTGCTGAGATCCAGTTCTTGATGCCGAGATATTGGCCCTGAGGGAAGGAAGAAAACCTCTTAAAGCAGTATTTTGTGTGTACTGAGCTGAAACAAGCTGTTCTCGGGCCGTTTTAAGAGTCATATTTTCACTTTGCGCCCTTTTTAGGACATCATCCCAAGTCCATGTTGCAGCTTCGACTTGATTAAAAAGAAGAAAGAAAAATAGAATCAATTGTTTCATCATTTTATTATTACTTATCTTAGGTGTTTTGGGCTAGGATTAATGAGCTTTTTAACTTCAAAGGATTAAAAAATGGGCCAAGTTTTAACTGGACTTGATCGCTTAATTAGCGAGAAGAATTTATCTGAACAATTCAAAGGCAACGTTGCTTACCTCTGTCACAGTGCTTCAGTCACAAAAGATCTCGAGCACGGGCTTATTTCTCTGAAAAAAGTTTTTGGAGATAGGCTTATTAAAATTTTTGGACCTCAACACGGTTTTGTCACTGATGTGCAAGACAACATGGTTGAGTCAACTCATTACACTCATCCTTATTTTAAACTTCCTATTTACTCCCTTTACTCTGAAACTCGCATTCCTACGGATGAAATGCTTGAGGGAATTGACCACATTTTCGTGGATCTCCAAGACGTAGGAACAAGAATTTACACTTATATTTACACCATGACTCTCCTGATGGAGGCCTGTCAGAAAAAAGGCATTGAGGTCGTCATTCTTGATCGTCCAAATCCTATTAATGGCGTGAGCACCGAAGGAAATATCTTAGACTTAAATTTTGCTAGCTTTGTAGGTCGTCACCCTATTCCTGTTCGTCATGCCATGACCATGGGAGAAATTGCTAAAATGCATCAGAAATACTGGGGTGGAAGTGACTGCAAACTCTCTGTCATCACGATGAAAGGTTGGGAAAGACAGATGAGCTTTGAAGACACCAAACTCCCTTGGGTCATGCCATCTCCAAATCTTCCAACAATTGAAGCTGCCTATACCTTCGTAGGAACTGTTCTCTACGAAGGATGCAATATTTCAGAGGGACGTGGAACCACCCGCTCGCTTGAAATCATTGGACACCCAAAAATTGAGGCCTTTAGTTTTCATGAAAAATTAAAACCGATTCTTGATAAAGCGAATCTTAAAGGATTTATTCTTAGACCTCTGGTTTTCCTCCCAACTTTCCAAAAGCATGCTGGAATTCCATGTGGAGGATATCAAATTCATGTAACGGATCGAAAAACTTTTGAACCTTGGAGATTATGTCAGTATCTTCTTCGAGAGTTTTACAAAGAACTAGGAAGTGACTTCAAGTGGAAAGAACCACCGTATGAATATGAATATCATAAAAATCCACTAGATCTCATTAACGGCACAGATAAACTTCGTCATTGGGTAGTCAATTATCAAGATGAAGAAGCCTATCAGGCCATTATGAATGAAAATCAAGAAGATTTTCAGGAAAAGAGAAAGTCTATTCTCCTTTATTAAAAGTTTTATATTGTCTCACTCCTCTTAATTTGTTCTAATTTTCCTTTAGGAATAAATAAAAGGAGTGAGACTGTCTATGATGGAACAATGGACTGCTGACCTTGCTGGCTTTATTTGGGGACTACCACTCGTTATTCTTCTCGTTGCCTCTGGAATTATTTTTAGTTTATATTTAGGTCTTCCACAAATTCGATACTTCAAACACGCCATAGATATCGTTCTCGGAAAATATGATAAACCAGAAGACAAGGGTGAGATCTCTCACTTCCAGGCACTCTGCGCGGCCTTATCGGCCACTGTGGGACTTGGAAACATTGCAGGAGTAGCGGTTGCAGTTGCTCTTGGTGGACCAGGGGCCGTATTCTGGCTTTGGGTTGCTGGCTTCATTGGAATGTGTACAAAATTCACAGAAGTCACTCTTTCTCTCCTCTATCGACAAGTCAATGATGATGGGACCGTTAATGGCGGGCCCATGTTTGTTATTAAAAATGGTCTCTCCAAAAAATTTATGCCTCTGGCATGGATGTATGCCATATTCACTATTCTCTCCTCTATTGGTGCTGGAAATATGTTCCAGTCCAATCAAATGGCTTCAGTAGTTTATTCGACGACAGGTACGCCTCCTTGGATGAGTGGAATTATCTTTTGTTTTCTTGCTGGTCTTGTTCTTATTGGTGGTATTAAACGCATTGGGAAAGTCACAGAAAAGCTTGTCCCTATGATGGTTCTTGTTTATTTTCTAGGGGCCATCGGAATTATTTTAAATCACTTTGAAGAGATCCCTCATGCCTTTAGCTTAATCTTTAATGGAGCATTCAAGGGAACAGCAGCATTCGGTGCCTTCTCAGGTATTGCCGTTAAAGAAGTTATTATCCTAGGAATCAAAAGAGCGAGTTTCTCCAATGAGGCCGGTATGGGGTCATCTGCTATGGCACACTCCGCGGCTAAATCAACTCCGGTTGAAGAAGGGATTGTGGCACTCCTTGAACCTTTTATTGATACAATCATTGTCTGTAGTATTACGGCCTTTTCTCTTATTCTCACCAATGCATGGCATATGCCTGGGATCGAAGGATCAGATATGACGGCCTATGCCTTCGAGAGCGTCCATGGACCTATTGGACGATATATTGTGACTCTTACAGTTACACTTTTTGCTTTCTCAACCATGATTTCTTGGTCTTACTACGGAGAACAAGGCGTAACATTTATTTTTGGGAAGAAGTTTATTCCTCACTATCGTGTTGCTTTTATTATTATGATTTTTATTGGAGCGACAACTAAACTAAATATTGTCCTGAATCTCTCTGATTCATTCTACGGAATGCTTGCCATCCCTAATATCATTGCTTGTTATATACTGCTACCGAAAGTGAAAGAAGAGTTGAAGAAATATAGGGCCTAGTTTCCTAGGCCCCAACATTTGATTACTCAATAAAGATTGATGGCATTTCAACGAATCTGAGTTTTTCCATTGGAGTTGACTCTAACCCAATTAAGCTCTTTGTTGATTGAGTGATTTCGACATTGGCCTCATAGATAGCACGTCTTAGATTTGTTCTCAGAGAAAGTTCCGCTGCACGCAGGGCCCTTTTCTCATTTACCATTCCACCACTTTTTACTTTGCCTTTTAGAAAGGCTTTCTTATCTACAGTCTCCATAAGGATTTTCTTCACATCTGCAGGAGTAAGCTTCGGATTTATATCTTTGATTTTTCCCGCAACCTTACTCACAAATGGCGCTGCTTGAGATGTACCAGACATAGGAATATTATTTGTTCCTGGAGCAGCTGAATAAATATTCACACCCGGTGCGGCCACATCAACAGTCTTTTCTCCGTAGTTAGAAAACTTAGCAAGAGCTCTAGAACCTTGGGTTGCGGCCACAGTAATTGTATTACTTTGATTTAGATTGGCCGGAGAGAAAGGATAGATATCGTTATTCAATCCATCGTTTCCTGAAGCAAACACATAAAGAGTATTTTTTGTTTTTGCTACCGACTCTTTATAACTTTCGAGTATATAAGATTGAAGAAAATAAGCTCCTTTAAAGGATTCAGTATCATCCGGTTCTTTCTTATAAATTTCTTTATAAACAGAATCCGAAATTCTTTGAATTTGCTTAAATGGAGCACCAAATGATCCATTGGCCACATCTGCCACATGCTTCTCTAGAAACTTGGCCATTTTTTTGAAGTTTTCACCTTGGTTTTTTGCAATATAAGAAAGGTAGAAATGATACTTCTGCTCCTCACTTAGATTTGTTTTCATACTTTTAAGTAACTTAAGTATAGAGCTCACATTCGCTTGAATATATTTAATTCCAATGATTTCATGATCCGCATTCTTAGCAGCAATTCCAGAAACATGAGTTCCGTGAGCATAGCTTCCATACTCTTGGACTTTCGTTACAAAGTTTTCATCACTTAATTTTTCTTGAATATACTTTCTATCTTCAGCAGTTAATGTGCCAGCATTGAATCTGGCCTCAACTTCATAATACCCAAAGATATCTGTTGGAAATTTTTCCATTAATGAGTGATCAAAAATTAGGTTATTATTCTCTACAAAGTTCCAACCATTGATGGCGCGAGGGAAATCACCTCTATACTCAATAATAGGGTTGAGCCACATTTTATGGGCCAGTTGTTGATGGAGATAATCCACTCCGGAGTCTATTACAGCAACTGTGGCAGCCTGTGCTGTGGTCATAAAGGCAAAAACAAGTGCCAGAGAATATTTCATCAGAATCTCCCAATCAACGTTAATAACGGCTGGGCGAGATTATGCCACTAAACTGAGATTTCTCAATGCAACATCCCAAAAGGTGTAAAAATGAAAGACACCCTCCGTAGAGGGTGCCTTATCTATCTGAATTTAGATGAAAATTACTTGAATAGAGGTGCTAGTGGAATCGGAGTAACGTTTACAATAGGAGCTTTTACTGACTTCGCTGTTCCTAGAGACTTAACCTGAGCCTTTGATTGAGCAATAGCTTGATTAAGGTTCATTCTAACAGTGAGTCTAGCTGCTGTAATAGCTCTGCTAGGGTTAACAGTTCCACCTGAAACCACTTTGTCAGCTAGCCAAGGCTTCTTATCCACAGTTTCCATAAGAATTCTCTTAATATCCACCGGACGAAGATTTGGATTCGCATCCTTAACTCGAGCTGCAACGTTAGCAACATAAGGAGCAGCTTGAGAAGTTCCAGAAACTGGAAGGTACTCATCCCCTGGAACAGCTGAATTAATGAGCATACCCGGAGCCGCGATATCTACGTGCTTAACACCGTAGCAAGAGAAAGGTGCTAGGTATTGATTCTCATAAGTAGCAGCTACTGTAATTGAGTTATCAGCACGAATATTTGCCGGAGAAACTGGCTTTTCATCGTTGTTTGTACCATCGTTACCAGCAGCAAAAACAAAAAGCGTTCTTGGAGCAGCAGCAACGAAATTCTTACCTTCCTTTAAAAGGAGATCCATGAACAACTTTGCAGCTCTATCTGACTCGTCTGCTTTAGGCTTTCTAAAAAAAGCAATTCTGAAAGCATTATCAGTAATCATTTTAATTTGAGCAAAGCCTGTTCCGAAAGAACCGTTAGCAATCTCAGCGTTATGGCCATTAATGAATCTAGCGATTTCTGTCATCTGA
>Ga0079224_100006445_pt1 | contig 15552 bp, 11 predicted proteins | sample Stecom2015_FD_80414 | JGI IMG/M metagenome (GOLD analysis project Ga0079224, IMG submission 80414) | Agricultural soil microbial communities from Utah to study Nitrogen management - Steer compost 2015 | ecosystem: Environmental > Terrestrial > Soil > Agricultural land | place: USA: Utah...
CGCCAGCCGGACCCAAGCGACGGGTGCGACGCCGCGAAGGCTCGGATCCGTCGTGGTTTGGTCCTTCATCACGGTCGCAAAAAACGCCTGGCCCCCGCCCCGCGGATGCGGCTCCGCGAGCTCGAGCAGGGCGCCTTTCGGCAACGACACGACGGTCTTGGTCCCGGCCTCCCCCCACAGATCCGAGCCCATCGGGAAGGCTCGATTCGTCACCACAATCTGGCCCTCTTCGAGTTTCGCCGGCTGCCGGTGAATGTGAGCGGGGGCGCGCGAAAGTCGACCGACCCGCCCGCCACCGATCGCTGTCTCCGCGGCGCGCTGGGCCTCCCGTTCCGCGAAGCTATCCGGTTTGCTGACCTCGGCCGACTCTCGTCGACTGCTCGGGTGCCCCCGTTGCTGAATGGTATGCGCAATTTCGTGGGCCAAGAGTCGACGGCCATCCGTGGAAGCCGTGTCGGCCGGGCCCGCGCCAAACGAGATATGGTTTCCAAGCGTGAAGGCCGTGGCCCCCAGCGAACGAGCCTCCGCCGCTGCCTTGGCGTCGTCATGCAGCCGCACCGCGCCCAGATCGGTCCCGAACCGCAGCTCGAAATATGCCCGGGTCGTCGGATCGAGCGGTCGACCTCCGCCCGCGCCGCCAGACTGCCCCGCGGGCGCCGACGCGATTCCGTCGACGGTCCCCTCGTGGCTGAGGGTCTTGGACATCCATCGCTCGTGCAACTCGCCCGGCCTCGAGCAATCCGGCTTCGCGCTGGCATTGCTCGAGGCCGCCGCTGATGCCGTGGGCTTCGAGCGAGGTTTGGGCTGGCGCATCGCTGTAGCAGTCTCGACACCGCAACCATCACACGCGCCCTGGCGCGTGACAAGCGCGAGCGACGCCCCGCTGATCAACCCAGCAATTTGGCCCGTTGCGATCGCGTGCCGACCACCGCCCGGTGCAGCGACCACTGCCCCCGCGCCCGCGCCAGGTTGTGCGCGCCTCGACTGGCGAACTTGCCCGGGTTCCAGCCAAAGTAGCGCTCGAACAGCGCATCGGCGGCGAACCGACAGCTCAGCTCCAGGCTGATCCACTCGGGCCCGAGCAGCAGCGCGTGGCGTTCCTCGGCCGAGAGCGGCGCCCCGAACCCGAGCTGCCAGCCGACCAGCGAGGCCTCGAACAGCTCGAGATCGAACACCGCCTCGGGCTGGTCCTCGGTCGCGCGGTTGCACCACGATCGCCAGGCGTCGCCGAGCTCGAAGCCGAGGATCATCGGCGCGACCGTGTCGAGATCGACCAGCGCCAGCGGGCTGCGGTGATCATCGGCGAACATCAAATTATTGATCTTGAGATCGCCGTGGGCGACCCGCTCGGGCGTGTCGGGCATCGGCTCGAGCGCCTCGGCGGTTGCGAGCAGCATGGTTGCGAGCGGCTCGACCTCGGCGAACAGCGGATGATCGTCGCAGGTCGCCAGCGCCTCGCGCAGCCCGGCGAGGTGGCGGGGCGTGTCGTGGACGCCCGATCGGCGAGCGACGAACTCGTGCTGAAGATCGGCGAGCGCGGCGTGCCAGCGACCGACGAACTCGCCCGCGGCCCGGGCCTGCTCGGCGCCGGTCAGCGCGTCGACGCTGACGCCCTCGATCGCGCTCTGCAGCCGCCAGACTCGCCCTTCGTGCTCGGCCCAGGCCCGGCCGTCGCGGGTCGGCACCAGCCGCGGCGTGCTCACGCCCTTGCCTGCGAGGTGCTCGGTGACCGCGACGATGTTGTGATGGATGCTCGAGTCGAACAGCGAATTGACCTGTTGAAGGATCGTCCGACGACCGTCGGCGGCGACGACCTCGAATGTCCGGTTGATCAGCCCGTTGCCGATCGCCCGCACGCGGGCGCCCGCGAGCCCCCATTGGCTCAACAGCTCGGCGGGCGCCTGGTCCATCAGCTCGGCTCGGGTTTGGGCTCGGGCTCGGGCTCGGCTGCAGCCGACTTCAACTGCTCGTACTCCGCCGCGGTCGGATAGATCTTGGCCGCCGCCTCGAGCTCGGCCAAGCGCCTCTCGATCTCGGCCGGCTTGACCCGGAGCGACTCGGCCGGCGCCGACTCGGCGCGGGCGATGTACTCTTTGAACAGCGCGTGCGAACGCTCGGCCTGCTCGCGGATCGGGATCTGCCCGCGGACCACCGCCTCGTCCAACAGCCACTCGATGCGGTCGTCCTTGCTGCGCGCCTCGGCCATCCGGTCGGCGCTGTCGACGAGCCGCTCCGGGATCAGCGAGAGCAGCTGGCCGTAGGCGAACAGATTCTCGGCCGAGGAGTCGCGGGCGATCGCCTTGTCCATCGCCGCGAGCGCGGCGTCGAACTGGCCGAAGCTGGCGAGCTTCTGACCGATCTGCACATACAGCGCCGCGTCGGCCCTGGGGTCGTCGAGCTGCGCGGCCTCGTTCAAGTAGTAGAGCGCAGTCGCGCGATGGTTCTTGAAGGGGATCAGCGACAATCCCATTCGCCCGTCGCAGCGGGCGCTGGCCGGGGTCTTGTTGGCGCACTTGCGCAGCGCGATCCGTTCGCGCGCGACGTTCTTCACCGCGGCGAACTCGTCGGCCTCGGCGAGCGCCGCGTCGATCTCCTGCTCGGATACCTGCGGCCCGTCGCGCCCGGCCGGAGTCTCGATCGCCGGATTGCGGACCGGATCGTTGGGATCGCGCTCGCGCTTGTCGACCCGGCCGCGATCGAAGGGCGTCTGACGCTCGAGCTTCTTGGGCGCGGGCTGCTCCGTGGGACCGCAGCCGAGCCCGACAGCCACGGCAGGGGCGAGCACGAGGCTGGTCAGCACCAGCGCCGCGGTGCGAACGGACGACGAGCGCATGGCCCGGAAGTATACTGCGGCGGTGACCGAATCAAGGCCCGAGCACCGGTACGTCGCCGTCTACCCGGGATCATTCGATCCGATCACCCTCGGGCATTTGGAGATCGTCGAGCGCGCGGCCCGACTGTTCGACGAGGTCGTGGTCGCGGTCGGCCATCATCCGACCAAGCCCGGGTTCTTCTCGTTCGAGGCCCGCGTCGAGATGATCGAGCAGAGCCTCGCCCACATCGGCAACGCCCGCGCCGCCCACTACAGCGGCTTGATGATCGACTTTTGTCGGCAGATCGGCGCGCGGGTGATCGTCCGCGGCCTGCGGGCGGCCGGCGACTTCGAGCCGGAATTTCAGATGGCGCTCGCCAACCGCGAGCTCGAGCCCGGAGTCGAGACCGTGTTCTTGATCCCCGAGCCTCGCAAGCAGTTCATCTCGTCGTCGCTGATCCGCGAGATCGCCAGCCACGGTGGCCCCTTCCAGAAGTTCGTGCCCGAACCGGTCGCCGCCGCGATGATGGCCCGCTACCCGAACTTCTACGAGGTCCGGCGCCAGGCCTGAGCCGGTTCGAGATGGCCAAGCACGACGACCAGAGCAAGCCCGACAGCACCGCGCTGGCCAGGCTCGACGACCACACACCCTGGCGCGGCGACGAGCACGAGCTGCGCCTGTCCGCCGCGCGCGAGGCCGGGCTCTCGACCGAGCAGCTCGATGACGTCGAGCTCGAGCTGTTCACCGCCGGCTTCAAGGCCGGCATGATCCTCGACGATCGAGCCGATCGATCGATCGTCCTGCGCGGCCGCACGGTCCTGCGCGAGAAGCAGATGATCAAGGCCCTCAACCCGACCTTGCGGTTCTTGAGCATCCCTCGCGATCAGATCGCGCTGCGCATCCATGACGGCGAGTTCGAGCTGCGGATCGGCCGAGCCGCCGTCGACGCGGCCCAGCCTGCCCTCGACCACGCCAAGCTGACCCTGCGGCTGTGGTTCGGCGCCGGGGCGACCGGCTTCGTGCTGTGGAGCATGTTCAAGCTGGCCTGGGCGGCCTCGATCCTCTGGGGTCTGGCGCTGGTGGTCGGCGGCTACCTGCTGCGGCAGGGGACCTTCTCGGGTCGCTCGATGCTGGCGGCCCGGCTGACCGTGGCGCTGGCGATGCTGGCCAAGGAAGAGCAGCTGATCCTCCCGCCGGCCCGGGTCGGCGAGCGGGAGCGGTCGTGAGCGATCCGGGGCTTTGTCGCGGCTGCGTCGAGGCCCGGCGGATCGTCAGTCAAAAGGGCTCGGAATTCTGGCGCTGCGCCGTCTCGGATCGAATCCCGAGCTGGCCCCGGTATCCGCGGCTGCCCGTGCTTCGCTGCCAACATCACCAGCCCGAAAGTTAACCGAGCACCCACGCACGCCCGATCGGCTCGTGGTCGATCGCGACCAGGTCGGCGCGGAACAGGCGCGATCGGATCTGGCGTAGCCTCCGGGGCAATGAGTGTATTTCTCCAGCGCGTGCTCGAGCCGCCTGCCTATGGTTGGTCGCGAGACGGAGCGTTTTACAAGCCGACGCGGCGCGAGATCATGTCGCACTGGTTCTCGCGGATGAACGTGTTCGCGGACCGCAAGAACTGGCTGCCGTTCACCGACTGGGTCTGGACGCTCGCGCTGGTCCCGTTCACGGTGCTGTTCTTCACCCGCTACTTCTCCTGGCCGCTGCTGCTGGTCGGGTTCTTGTACGCGATGGTGTTCCTCGGCACGACCAACATCGTCTGGCTGCATCGCTACTGCACGCATCGCGCGTTCACCTTCACGCATCCCATCTACCGGTTCGTGCTTCGCAACCTGCCGCTGCGCCTGGTCCCCGAGGAGACCTACGTGCTGTCGCACCACGTCCACCACGCGTACACCGAGCAGCCCGGCGATCCCTACAACGCCCACGGCGGGCGCCTGTACTGCTTCTTGGCCGGCGAGCTCCACCAGCCGATCGCCCGCGACCTCTCGCGCGAGGACTATGCCAGGGCCGTGGCGATGCTCAACCATACCGGCGTTCGCGCGAACAGCTACGAGCAGTATCAAAAGTGGGGATCGGTCTGCCACCCGGCCAACCTGTACCTCCACTTCTCGCTCAACTGGCTGGCCTGGTACGGGATCTTCTATCTGCTCGGCGGACACGGGTTGGCCTGCGCGATCTTTGGCATGTCGGCGTTGTGGGCCATCGGGATTCGTGACTTCAACTACGACGCCCACGGCTGCGGGAAGGACAAGCGCGACTGGGCGGACTTCAACCGCGAGGACCTGTCGATCAACCAGCTGTTCGCCGGGACCGTCTCGGGCGAATGGCACAACAACCATCACATGTTCCCGAACGGATCGCGCTCGGGGTTCTTGTGGTGGCAGCTCGACACGGCCTGGTGGCTCATCCGCCTGACCAAGCTGCTCGGCGGAATCAAGTCGTATCGCGACTACAAGGCGCGGTTCCTGGCCGAGGTCTACGAGCCGTACCGCGCGGCCGAGGACGCGCGCAGGGCCGCCGAAGCGACCGACTGAGCCCCTGGAGCTCGGAAATTGAAGCGCCCGCGCAGTCGTCGTTGCCGACGACCCGCGGGCGCGTGAGAGCAGAGCTCGAGCTCAGTAGCGGTCGCGACCACCGCGGCCGCCACGGTCGCGGTCACGACCGCCACCACCGCCACCGAAGCCGCCGCCGCCGCCGCGCTCGCGGTCGTTGGCCTCGTTGACGCGGATCGTGCGGCCGTCGAGGGTGCTGCCGTCCATCGCACGCATCGCGGTCTCGGTGCTGGCGGCGTCGCTCATGGTCACGAACCCGAACCCACGCGAGCGGCCGGTGTCGCGATCGGTGATGACCTTCGCGTCGACGACGTTGCCATGGCGCGCGAAGCCGTCGCGCAGTAGCTCGTCATTGGTGTTCCAGCTCAGCCCGCCTACAAACAATTTGTTCGACATTACGTTTCGTTCTCTTCCAGTCACGGGCGCGTGTGTTCACGGCCCGCGTTCTCGTGCTTACCGGCCTCGCGGCCGCCGTCGCTGCTCCCAGCATGGGCGCGTCGGCTGCCGTCCGAGCGGTACGCGTTGATACTCCTGATCGCGCTGCAAAGCACCTGATCACGCCGTGAAGCGACTCACGAGGGCGCTCAAACGATGGCCAGCACCAATGGCTGGCCTCGTAGGCCCGATCGAGCGGGACACCAGCCACGGCCCGGCGCCCACGTCGTGCGCCGTCGATCTGATAATTACGGATCGGTGAGCAGCGCCGAGGCATCGGGCGTCCGGCCGGTCGTTCGCACCCGCACCTGCGAGTACCACGTGCGCGAGGACGGGATCATCGTCCAGACCGTGGTCGCCCACTCCGGCAAGCTCACCGTCGACGACGCGCGGGCCAACACCCGGCTGTTCGAGCAGTTCGCCGACGGGGCCAGGCGGCGGCTGCTGATCGACATGACCGTGCCCTACACCGCCGAGCCCGGCGTGCGGGAGTACCTCGCCAGCGAGCAGGCCAGCTGCTCGATCGCGGCGGTCGCGATGGTCTCACCGTCGGTCGCAACGCGGGTCATCGGCAACCTGTCGCTGAAGCTCGCACGATCGAGCCACCCCTGCAGGATGTTCGGCAACATCGACCGGGCGGCGGCGTGGTTGCTGCGACAGCCGGCCGATCGCTGACAATATCAATCCCGCAGCGGCAACTTGGTGCACCGAGCTCGCCGAGCGAGAGCTTGAAATGGCGTGCATGCCGCGAGCTCCTCGGAGATCCGCAAGCCAGCGATCGCAAGGGCCAGCGCCATTACCGCCTGCCCTCGTGGGCGCACTTGCGCATTCGGTTGTTGTCGGCGATGGCGGATTGATCGAAGGACCGAATAACGAATTTTGCGCAAAAATACCGATCGGCGATCAACGTATTACCCATAATCGAATGGCACTCTCGATGGTCGGCCCAACCCGCGGATGGTCGATGTTTCTCACGGCGAACGTCGTTGCATGATTGCGCGAAAATGTGTTAGATGAGTGCAAATGTCGCTAGCATCGCCGGTCGATTTTCGTCAGTTCATTACCGTTTCGATGGCGCTCACAGCATGTCTCGGCGTCGCCGGATTTCCTTGCGATGCATTTGCCGGCAAGAAACAGCTGATTCCACAGGGCAACAACCGCTACTCGGTCGAGGTCAAGGCCAATTTCAAGCCCGAGGACCTCGCCGCGCTCCAGGTCACCAGCGCCGACGCACAGGGCTACTGCGACCTCTTTCGCGAGGCATCCCGCCGGCTCTGGCGGATCACCAACGGTCAGCACTACTTCGAGAACGTCACATTCGGCTACGGGGCGCAGGAAGCCGACATCTTCTTCTTGCAAGGCGATCGCTCGTTCGCCAACGGCAACCGGGTCCTGCTCCACATCGGCTCGGCGCCGTCGGGGACCGACACCTCGACCGTCGGCGAGCTCATCCACGAGTGGAGCCACTACTTCTACGATCTCCCCAACGAGTACAATGAGACCACCCACGGCAAGTATCAGATGGGATACTGCACGGACTCCACGGAGCACGGCTCCAGCGACCTGTGCACGACCTTCCCCTCGCCGAGCTGCGGGACCGGGGCCCGCTGCGTCCGGCCAAAGTCCTGCGTCGACGCCAGCATGACCTACGACGGGTACATGGTCGATCCAACAGTCGGGGCCCCTCCCTACGATGCGGGCGTGGTCGCGGACTGGGGCATCGTGACGACCGCCCAATGTACCGCACCGGGCGTGAACGGGATTGTCCCGAGCAATTTGTGCGTGTTTCACGATCCCATCGAGGTCATCACCACCCAGCAGCTCGGCGGCGATCCCACAGCCTGGCCGAATTGGGGCAAGCCGTGCTCGCAGAATTCGGATTGCTTCCATTTCGGCAATGATGGCCGCTGCACGTCGACGTTGTACCCGGAGGGGGGCGGAAACGCAACGCATTCCGTGTGCCAGGCAGGTTCTTCCTGCCTCATGGCTTACCAAAACGGCGGCCAGGACCAGTGGTGCACACACACCTCGCACGAGCCCTACGACTCGGACGGTCGTAGCCTGGCCCACCAAGGCGGCCTCATGACCAGGGCCGCCACGCTGTTCGCCAGCGCCGAGGACTGGAGCTGCTGGGACTACGCCAAGTCGGTCACGGGAGTGCTGCAGCTGCCGGCCAATGGCCAGTACGCGCAAAACCTCGGCGATCCGCCCAACCACGGCGATCCCAACTTCTGCACCTGGAACGTGCCGGACTATGACGACGTCGAGAATCTGCTCGATTGGTCGATGATCGTCATCGACGCCTCGGGCTCGATGGGCACCGATGCCAACGGTGTCCCCGGCTGGAAATATGCGGCCGACGGCGCGCTGTTCTTCAACCAGCTGGCGGTCGACAAGCAGAGCAAGGCGGGCGTCTACGCGTTCGGCGACGAGCTGTGGCCGGTCCAGTGGGCGAGCGTCGTCAACGGCAACATCCAACCGCCGAACCCCGGCCAGCAAGAGATGGTGCTCGGCGATCCGGTCGATCTCAGCCCGTCGAATGTCGCGCTCTACAAGGACGGCATCGAGGACTACATCGACGAGTTCCACAATACCAGCCTGTGTAGCGTGCTCGAGGGGGCCCAGGACGCGTTCGACACCGCCGAAGCGCCACCGGGAGATCGCGAGGTGGTCCTGCTGACCGACGCGATGTTCAGCCGCCATCCCGCCTACGATGCCTCCAATTGTCGCGGGGTCGAACGCTGGATCATCGACGAGCCCGGCATGGCGAGTGAGATCTGCAACGAGGCGGGAATGCGCGTGAACGTGATCAGCACGGGCGCGTTGGTCAACGTCGATCTGGCCAGCTGGCTGGCCGACAGCTGCAGCGGCTGGCACTACTACGCTGGCGACGAGCAGGCGCTCGGCGGCTCGTTCCCCCACTCGGCCAAGGTCTACGCCTCGATGGCCAAGTCCGTGGTCGCCGGCCAGCAGATCTCGCTGCACGAGCGCGCGCCGCTCGAGGCCGCGACCAGCACCGAGTCGCACTCGTTTCCGGTCCCGGCCGGGACCGACGCCCTCGACGTCTCGTGGATCGGCAGCCCGGCCTTCGACGTGACCGGCCTGCCCACGCCGGCCTTCGATCTGCTCGGGTTCCAGCTCGAGTCACCCAGCCAGCTGGTCTACAACCCGTCCGGAGACTCGGCCGAAATCGACGGCCTCTATCGCCGGATCTCGGTCTCGAGCCCCGAGGCGGGCGTATGGACGATGCGCATCGACAAGAGCCAGCTGTCGCAATACCTGCGCCCGCAGGTCGACATGGGCTGGCTGGCCGCCATCGATCACCCCGGCTACGGCGCGAGCGCGTGGATCGACCGATCCGTGTGGACGCTCGGCGAACAGGTCACGATCAAGGGCTCGGTCCAGCGGCACGACAACGGTATGGGTGGGATGCAGGTCTCGGCCCGGGTCTCCGGCGCCGGCGGGAGCTGGGTGGTCGACATGTTCGACGACGGTCGCCACGACGACGAAGGCCCCGACGACGGCGTCTACGGCGGGCAGTTCTCGCCGACCGCCGCGGCGCCGTACTCGGTCAAGGTCGACTTCGATGTCGTCTCGGGCACCAGCTACACGATCCCCGGCGAGTCGGTGTTCGGCAGCGGGCCTGGCCGACAGACCCTCAACGAGAGCGCGTGGTTGATCGCGTACTCGTCGTTCGAGGCCCGCACGACCGAGGTCGGGGTCGTGCGCGCGGTGCTGCCGGACCTGCATACCGGCTACACACACCACAACCTGACCGCGACCATCGAGGGCTTGTTCGTGCCGACGCCGGGGACCGTGGTCTCGCTCGGTCAGGGCGTGGCGGTCAACGACCTCGAGATCGCCTGTCTCAACTGCGATCAGGGCCAGGGTGACATCGCGCCGGAGGACATGCGCTACGAGCTGCGCTTCAGCGTCGACGTCGCGAGCGATGCTCCGCTGACCCAGCGCGATCTGCTGGTCGAGATCGGCACCGCCGACTATGTCGGGGAGAACGCCACGACGGTGGTCGAGGGCAACCCGGCGCTCGACACCGACGGCGACGGCACGCCCGACGCGACCGACGACGACGACGATGATGATGGCCTGCCCGACTGGGAGGAGGGTTACCTCGACACCGACGGTGATGGCGTCATCGCGATGCTCGACGCCGACTCCGACGGCGACGGCGACGCTGACGGCGTCGACATCGATCCGCTCAACCCCTCGACGGTCTACCAGGTCGCATATGGCGACTTCGACGGCGACAGCGTCCCGGACCTCGCGCGCGGGGTTCCGTCCGCCAACAGCCAGGCCGGGCTCTTGCGCGTGACCTACGGCGCCAGCGAGGCGACGGTCGACTGGCATCGCAACAGCATCGGGATCCTCGATGTCGCGGTCGCCGGCGATCACTTCGGCGAGTCCATCGCGATCGGCGACTTCAACGGCGACGGCTACGACGACATCGCCGTCGGCGTGCCCGACGACGACGTGTCGACCATCACCGACGCCGGCAGCGTGCACATCCTCTATGGCTCGGCCAACGGCCTGACCGCCACCGGCGATCAGGTCTGGCACTCGGACAGCGCCGGTATCCAGGGCATCGCGGAGGCCGACGAGCGCTACGGCCAGGTCCTGACCGCCGGCGACTTCGACTGCGACGGCCACGACGACCTCGCCGTCGGTGTCCCGCTCGAGAGCCTCAGCGCCAATGAGGGCGGATTCGTCAATGTCCTCTACGGCTCTGCGGGCGGCCTGACGAGCCTCGATGACGCCTGGTACCAGAGCGGCAGCGGCGTGCCCGATACCTTCGAGGCCAACGACCACTTTGGTGCGGCGCTCGCCGTCGGCAACTTCAATGGCGCCCTGACTTGCGAGGATCTGGTGATCGGGGCGCCGGACGAAGACTACACCGGGTTCGTCGACGCGGGCTGGGTCTACGTCATGTACGGCACCCAGACCGGGCTCGAGACCACCGGGCAGTTCAGCTTCTACCAGAGCACCATCGGGTTCGTGGATACCAGCGAGACCAATGACCAGCTCGGCAAGCGGTTTTGGATCGAAGATCGCGACGAGGACGGCTACGACGATCTCACGGCCTGGGTTCCGGGTGAGCCGAGCTGCCCGACGGCCGGCAAGTCGGGCTTCCACGTGGTCTACGGCGGAAGCACCGGGCTGACCTCGGCGGGCGACGGTCTCGAGTGCCTCGAGGCTTACCAGCTCCACAAGTGACGAGCGCCGCCGAGAGGACTGAAGAAGACATGTCATCACGCAATACCATCATCGTCGCCGCGCTCGGGATCACCTTGCTCGCTACGCTCTGCTACGCCCTCGTGAATTGGGGTGACGAGGGCTCCGGGCCAATCGCCAACCAGGCGCCGCCCCGTCAGCGCACGACCGCGACCCAGCCCGCGCGTCCGTCGACCACGGAGCACGGCATCCTCGACCGCCGCGTGCGTGGACCCGACGGTCGACCGATCCGCATCGGCGATCTGCACCCCAGTCGCGAGGAGGAGCAAGACGTCGTGCCCGAGTCGATCGTGCAGGTGCGCGAGGGCACGGTGCAATCGGAGGCCGAGCGACGCTGGGACGCGATGTCGGCGGACCAGCGGCGAGCCCTCGCACGCGAGGCGGTCGCTCATGCGCTCGACGCCGATGCGGCCGACGGCGCCCGCGCCAACGCGGCCGAGTTGCTCGCGGTCGCCCGAGCAGACTTCTTCACGAGCGCCGAGGGCCAGGCAGAGTTCATTGACCTCGAGCGTGCAATCGGCGACTAAGGTGATCGCGATGCTGCGACGCGAATCCCTCCGCACGCCCGGTCGGCGAATCCGGCGCTTGGGGCTGACCACGCTGCTCTGCGTGACCGCCTGCGCCGACCGAGCCTCGCGGGGCAGCGAGGATGTGGCTGGCGACGGCGACGGCGAGCCCGGCACGGGCGACGGCGACGGCGAACCCGGCACGGGCGACGGCGACGGCGACGGCGAGCCCGGCACGGGCGACGGCGACGGCGAGCCGCACGAGCAACCCTGCGAATCAGAGCACGACGGGATGATCTGCATCCCGGCGGGCCCGTTCATCATGGGCTCGAGCGGCCTGGCCTATCTCGGCGAGCTCGAGATCCCCGAGCAGCAGGTCGAGATGTCGCGCTACCACATCGATCGTCACGAGGTGACCTTCGGGGAGTATCGCGCCTGCGTGGACGCGGGGGTGTGTACGCCCCCCACGGTCGAAAATCCCGACGACGATCTGACCCTGGGTTGTCGATGGAGTAATCCCGACATCGACGAATATCCGGTCGCATGCATCGAGTGGCCGCAGGCCCGCGCCTATTGCCAGTGGCGCGGCGCCGATCTGCCGACCGAGGCCCAGTGGGAGAAGGCCGGCCGGGGCACCGACGGCCGCAGCTATCCGTGGGGCAACGAGGAGCCGAGCTGCCAGTACGCGAGCATGGCGAGCGACCTCGGCGAGTGGGGTTGCGGCAGCGGCATGGCCCAGCTGCCCGGCAGCCACTCGCCGCAGGGCGATAGCCCCTACGGAGTCCAGGACATGGTCGGCAACGTGCAGGAGCTGGTCCTCGACTGGCTCGGGCCGGGTCAACCCAAGCTCGGCACCGACCCGGTCGGGCCGGCGCGCGGGACCTGGAAGGTCGCCAAGGGCGGAGCTTTCCACGTCACGCAGGAAGACAACGAAAACGGCGACTGGCTGCACCTGCCCTGGCGCGGCCAGGGCGGCTGGCCGCAGCCCGGCTTGCAGCTGGGGCCGATGATCGGGTTTCGCTGCGCGATCTCGGGCTGAGCCTCGCCGGCGCCACGCGGCGTGTGTGATCAGGCTCGACTCCTCGTTGTCCGAGTTTGCGACCGGCTTAAACGCTCAATCGAGCCCCGGACAATCGAGCTGGGGAAAGTCGGACAACAAACAGCTCGCCATGATCGCGGTCCCACTCGGCACCTCCACACCCGGACGACGCTCGACCACGAACTCGAGCGGATAGTTGCGATCCGAGCACTCGACCGAGAGATCGTCGTGGGGATCGCTGGTCAGGTCGCCGGGATCGACCAGGACCGCGTAGCAGATGTCCACGAGCTCGCTCGGCATCGCGTAGCGCTCGGTGTCCGGGTTGATCACATAGCCGTCGGCGCTGCGCAGGCACTCGGGGATCGCGGCTCGCTCGCCGGTCGGCGACTTCTGCTCGACCGTGCAATCGGGCTCGAGGATCGCCGTGTCGGGGTCGAGGTCCGCGACGCACCGCGTGTAGCAGGCCGGCCGGCTCCGCGGGATCACACTGGCGGCGATCGCCTCGAGCGCTGGCGCGAAGTCGGAGCTGCAGATCGAGAACAGGTTGGCGGGCGTAAACGCGTAGGTGAGCTCGCGCAGGCGCACCGGTGGGATCGCGCTGGTGCCATCGGCGGCCGTGCAGCCCGGGCCGATCCCGAACGAGTCCTGGAAGAGCGGATCTTCGGCATCGGCATAGACGATCGATCCGTCGTCCGTCACCCCGCCGATCAGCGCGACGATGACCTCCTGATCGGGATTGAGCTGGCGCTTGAGATCCTCGATGCCCTGCACCCGGTCGAGGTAGCGACCAAGCGGATGCAGGACCGCATCGCCCTCGGCCGCACCGAGCTCGCCGTCGAGGGTCTTGTCGACCGGATCGCAGGAGTCATAGCCGCTCGGATCGCCGACGCACTCGACCCCGGCGTTCCAGCAGACCGCCGCGCTCGGCGACATCGCGCTCGGGTCGGACCAAAACAGCTTGTCGCCGTCGGCGGCGAAGATGTCGGCCCAATCCTTGTCGTAGGAGCAGTCGACCTCGTCGGTCACGAACACGATCAGCAGGGCCGCATCGGCGCGAATGAACCCGTAGCTGCTCTCGCTGCTGGCGCCCGCGCGGGCGAGCGCGAGAACCATCGACTCGAGCGGCGACCCGAATTCGCAGCCATTGATGCCCTGCGGTCCGAAGCACGCGAACGCGTCGGCCATCGAGGTCCCGTCGGACAGGTTGCGCTGGCCGTCGATGCGCTCCAGCCAGGGCCGCGGCACCAGGTTGGGATCGACGTGGGTCCGAGTCGGGAGGATCTCGAGCTGCTCGTCATCGAGCTTGCAGACGTCGTTGCAGGCGAGATCGCGATCGTCGACCGCGTCGCCGAGCACGAAGTCGGACAGTCGGTTCTTGCACGACTCGAGCACCAGGTTGCCACCTTCGGGCGTCCCGCCCGGACACCAGGGGTTGCCGTTGTCGGTCGTGGTCACGCCAATTCGGTAGTCGATCTCGATCGGCGAGGACTCGAGCGCGTCGACGAACACATCGAAGCCGGCGGCGAGCTTGGCCTGCGCGTGGCCCATCGAGCTCGAGTTGTCGATCACGAACAGGATGTCGACGCTGCTGCGCGGCGGGAACGGACAGCCATGCGGGCCGGATGTCTGGTTCTCCTTGTCGAGCTCGACCGGCTTGACGGAGATGCCGTTGCAGGCCGCGAGCGTGAGCGCGCCGAGCACCGCGGCGGCTCCAGACCTGGTCGGGCGCAGCATGTCCCGATCCAAGCAAGCCGGGGGCCGGCGAGAAAACCCGTGGGATTTCAGCCCGGCGCCGCGAGAGCGATGTCAGCGAGGTTGGCACCCCTCGATGAGATCGGAGAGTGAGTCGAGCATGCCCCCGGCATGCTCGACTCACTTGGGCATGCCGGCGTCAATCCAGTCGAGCACCAGCTTGCGGCGGCTATCGGACAGATCGCGGGTCACCGGCATGTGCAGCGGATCGAGCATGCTGCGCGACAGCACGGTCTTGATCATCGCGTGATTGCGGACCACGCTGTCGTAATCGTTGAGCCCGATGTTGGACATGATCGGGTACAGCATGCCGTACTGGCCGAGGATCTCCGCGATCGTGTTGGTCCAGGTGACCGGCTGCGGCGCGGTCGCCTGCTGGTAGACCTGCACGCTGACCAGCTCGTCGGGCCCCTGCACATACGGCGAAGGCGGCGACTGGAATTGATAGCGGAGAAAGTAGACCTGACCGTCGACCGACCCACGCGGGTCGCCGGGATCGCTGGCCTGCAGCTCGAACCGGGCCACGCCGCGCGAGTCGCTGGTGCTGGTGGCACTAAATTGCAGGGCCGAGGCCGGGGTCGAGAGGTTGGCGATCCCCCGGGTGCCGCTGGTCCCGAGCGTGTTGCTGGTGTACGCGATGGCATCCTGCTCATCGAGCATCGTGAGGGTGACCGCGGCGTTGGGCAGCGGCTGGCCAAACTGCGTGACGTAAACGTTCACGGTGGCCGTGTCGCCGCGGGCGGGCGCGTCGGTCTCGGCGATGCCCGGGTTCATGCGATACACGAACTGGTCGGCCAGCATGTAATAGCCGTCGCCGTTCTCGGCCAGCAATTGCTTGGCCGGGCTCACGCTGGTGTTGGCCAGGCACAGCCGCTGTGTTTGAATGATGGTGGCCAGGTCCTTGCCGAGCTCGATGTCGACCACGCCCGCGCGCTCGGGGATCAGCGAATCGTAGTCGATGGTCGTGATCGACCGAAAATTGGCGCCGTCGAGCCAGCCGATCGCGAGCGCGCCGAGCTGCGAGGAATCGGGCGGGTCGCCGGGCAGCGCCGTCGGCAGCGAATTGCCCAGGTCGAGGGTCAGTCGCTGGCCGACCTGCTTGGCCGTGGCGAAGAAGGGCCCCGGCGGAAACACGGTCGAGCTCGGCCGCGCCAGCACCCGCGCGGGCGTCATGTAGGTCGGCTCGTCGGCGGCGCTCGGGCCGA
>Ga0079224_100006446_pt1 | contig 15552 bp, 17 predicted proteins | sample Stecom2015_FD_80414 | JGI IMG/M metagenome (GOLD analysis project Ga0079224, IMG submission 80414) | Agricultural soil microbial communities from Utah to study Nitrogen management - Steer compost 2015 | ecosystem: Environmental > Terrestrial > Soil > Agricultural land | place: USA: Utah...
ATTGTTGGTTTTGGTCTTTATGAATTATCAAGAGATGGACAACGTCTCATTAGTCCTGAAGTTAATGTAAAAAAATATCACCCTTTACCATCTCTTTTTTTAGGGAATCGTTCTCAAGCATCAATTGAATCTTTTGCTAAAGATATGGCAGGACAGGTTACGCTAGATTTATTTGAGATCGCTCCCATCACTTTGGAAATCAAAGGTGCCAAGACAGAAATGCTTCTTTATCTTTCATTTGAGGCTGAGTACTTGGTGAACTTCCCTTGGGATTTATTTGAAAAAGAAGTCTCAAGTCTTTATCAACAATCCAAAATGATGAATCAAACTCCTAAACTCGCGGGACAATTTCTTCCGATGTGGGAAGCCCTCGATTATATGGATAAGCTAGGTCAAGATACTCAGAGTGGGATCAAGATTCTGATCCTCGATCTTTCTCCTTTATTAAAAGTAGCAAGTTCAAAAGTATCCAATAAGTTTTTCTGGTCAACATTCTATAATGAGTTTTTTGTCCAGCTCTCAACAATCATTTCTCCTTCAACAAAACTCTCAGTTCAAGGTCCTTGGGAGATTACGTTCTTTGTTGAAGACTCTTTACTGGAGAAAGACTCTTTTGCACTTCAATCTTTTGTTAAAAAATTTAGTTACTGGAAATATTTTCAGGATCAATCAAGTATTCTGCCAGAAAACATCCATCCAACTTTAAGAATTACTCCGGCGAGCAGTTCACTTTATTTGAAAGGATTTGAAAAACAGCATAAGGTAGCTGACCCAGTACCAGTACAGGGATTAAGAAAGCGTAGTCAGTTATCAGTATGAGACATTCAAGTTTTTTAGAAGTTAATCTTGGTATTCTCGGAGAGAATTTTCAGAAAATAAGAACATTGGTTCCTAACGCCAACATACTTCCGATGGTGAAGGCCGATGCTTATGGTAATGGACTTGTATCAGTTTCAAGATTTCTTGCCCAGGAGTGTGGGGTAACTAAGCTAGGATGTGCAAGACTTTCAGAAGCTTTAAGAGTATTTGAGGCCTGTCCTGATTTAGTAGCATCAATGCTCGTTTTTTCAGATACAGAAATGGAAAACGAGACTCATCGGCAAGCCTATCTTAATTTCAACATCACTCCTGTTATTCACCAGGCAAGTGATTTAGAGATATTTCTTAATGATAAAGACTTTCAAAGAGTCCCTCTTGTTCTTAAAGTCAGTACCGGTATGAATCGACTTGGTCTTGCAGCAGAGGAAGTTGAAAAATATGCTCCTCGACTTCGTCAAAGGGGAGTTGATCATTTGATGAGCCACCTCGCTCGCTCACCTGAAAAGTTAAAGATCGGTGATAAATCACATAAGCAGCTTAATGAGTTTAATGAAATAAAAAAAATTCTCACAGATAACTCTGTAGAAGTGAGAGAGAGCTCACTTGCTAATTCTGGTGCGATTGAACAAGGCTTTGCGACGGACCTGAGTTACATCCGACCAGGAATAATGCTTTATGGTCCAAGTTCAACGGGTGGAGATTGGTCAGGTAGGATGATCTCAAGACTTGTCACGAAGGTCCTAAAAACTTTCGTCGTAAAAAAAGGGACCCCTGTTGGCTACGGAGTTAACGTGGCCCCTCGAGATTTATTTATTGCTGTTCTTCCTATTGGCTACGGTGATGGAATCCATTTATCTAGTACAGGAGTAAGGGTCAGAATCAATGGTTATGAAGGACAAGTCTTTGCCCGTGTGAATATGGATATGCTTTACGTGGCCTTTGATCCAACTATCGAGGGAAAAATAAAGGCCAGTGACCGGGTAGAGTTTTGGGGACATGATCCTCAGGACATTATTGATATGGCGAGTGTGATGAAAACTATCCCTTATGAGATTATGTGTGGAATTTCTGGTCGCATACCTCGAGTTTATAAAGTATCATAAATCTACATGGTTCAATTAGCTTTAAAACAAATCACAAATCTTGGGAATTCAATCATTGGCATGGTCAATGGATTGGGGGACTTCACCTTATTTACAGGTAAGACTCTCTTTTGGACGTTCAAGCCTCCCTATAGATTAAGGCTTCTCTTTGAACAGATCTACTTCATGGGTAATAAGTCTATCTTTATTATCTTTCTTACTTCGATTTTTACGGGAGCTGTGTTTGCCTTCCAAATTTATTTAGGAATTAAGGCCATTAATCCAGATTCATTTATTGGGCCAGTGGTAACGATTGCCCTTGCAAAAGAACTTGCTCCTGTTCTTTCAGGACTAGTCGTTGCTGGTCGTTGTGGCGCCGCCATGGCAGCTCAGATCGGAACGATGAAAGTGACGGAGCAGATCGATGCTTTAGAGGTCATGGGAATTAATGGTTATCAGTACCTTGCTGTTCCAAGAATACTTGGAGCAATGATTAGTATGCCTCTTCTTTCGGCTATCTTTTTATTAGTGGGATATACCGGTGCTTGGTTGATTGCAACTAAAGTGTTGATGATTGATGAGGTCCTATACACTCAAAAACTCTCTGATTTTATGACTCTTGGAATGGTTGCAGAAGGGCTTATCAAAGCAGCTGTTTTTGGTTATCTCATAGGGATAATTGGAACCTATCAAGGATTTAATGTAACCGGAGGTGCTGAAGGCGTAGGTAAAGGTACAAACATGGCAGTTGTCTGGGGAATGATTACTGTGCTTGTGGTGGACTTTTTCTTAACCAGTTTTTTGGCACAAATCCTATGAGTAATTTTTCTGTCGAATTTAAAAATGTTACTAAAAAATTTGGAGAATCCACGGTTCTTCATGATTTGAATTTTGGAATTCATGACGGAAAAATAACGACAATTCTTGGATTTTCCGGCGCAGGTAAAACAACTCTAATGAAACACATTCTCGGTTTAGTGGATCCCACTGAAGGAGAGGTGATTGTTAACGGAACTGTCATTAATCAGCTAGGAGAACTCGAATTAAGAGAGTTTCGCCGCAATTTTGGAATGGTTTTTCAATACGCGGCTCTCTTCAATTTCTTAACTTCCTTTGAAAATATGGCCTTTCCCTTAAGAGAGTTCACTAAGCTAAGTGAAAAAGAAATTAGCGAGAAAGTTTTAGGACTTCTCGATTCGGTAGGGATCGGCAGAGATGCTGCCTATAAACTTCCTTCGGAATTATCAGGGGGAATGAGAAAAAGAGTAGGTCTTGCTCGTGGTCTTGCTCTTGATCCTCATGTGATGCTCTATGATGAGCCCACTTCCGGCCTTGATCCGATCACGACTCATATGGTTTATGATCTGATGAAAGAAACACATCAAAGGAATTTAAACCGAGGGTTTAGCTCAATTATTATTTCCCATGATATTCATGCAACGTTAAAATACTCTGATTATATTTTATTTATGGAAAAGGGCCGAGTGGTTGAACACTCGGATACGGAAACTTTCAGGAAGTCGGAAAATCCGATTATAAGAAGATTTCTTGAGTTATAAACATATTCGATTAATATAGAATTATATTTATCGAGAGTGGGAGTGAGTTTGAATCCTCTGAAAGTAGGACTACTGGCCTTGCTTGCTTTATCAAGCGTCGTAGTTATGTCATTAAAAATTACTCAAAACCAAACTGGTTTTGGAAAGCACGTAGAGTACCAAACACTCTTAGATGATGCTTCTGGTATTCAAGAGAAAACATCCATTAAGGTTGCTGGTATCACCGCAGGCCGTATCAAAAGCATTGAGTTGCATGAGAATAAGGCCCTCATCACATTTGAAATTATCGATAAAGTCAAAGTTACTGAAGGATCCCACCTCTCTATTAAGAGTGTAGGTCTTTTAGGGGACAAGTATATTGATCTAAGACTAGGCTCTTCGGATCAACCACTTCCAAAAGGGAGTAGACTTAGAACGGAATCAGGAGCAGGTTTTGATACTCTGGCCCAGGATGCCTCTGCCGTTCTGAAAGAAGTTAAAGAAATCGCAGCAAGTGTGAAAGAAGCACTTCAAGATGAAAATGGTAATAATATGGTTAAGTCTATTATTACTAACATCAACGATATGGCAGAAAGCCTTAAGCGCATGTCCACAGGGAATGAAGGAAAGATCAACGAGATTATCGATGATATCAAACAACTCTCTGAACAACTCGCTTACGAAACAGATCGCTCTCAAAATAACTCTTTTGCCAATGATCTCACAAAGGTCGGACCAATTCTTGATAAAGTTGATTCTGCCATGGGCGATCTTAAAATCATCATGGCCGATATGAAGGATGGTAAGGGAACAGTCGGAAAACTTCTGCGAGACGACGCTGTTGTTGACCAAGTCTCTCAAACTCTCTCAAGTGTTAACCGTTTAGTTAATAGAATTAATAATATTGAAGCAGATATCGGTATTTCTACAGGAGCTAATACTCGCTTAGGCTCTGATACTCGTTTTGATATTGATATTTTCCCAGCACCGGAAAGATTTTTCCGCTTAGGTATTGTTACTAATGATTTCGGGCCTGAGCTTGAAAGAGAGACAACTACTTATACGACTGAAAATGGTGGCCCAGAAAGGGAAGTTACCAAGAGAAGAATTAATAAGGACGAATTTAAATTTAACCTTCAGATCGGTCGAAGAATACAAAGATTTGGTCTTAGAGCAGGTATCATTGAGTCTACCGGAGGTGTCGGTCTTGATTACTTCTTTCCTGATTGGGGAATACGTACAGGTGCTGAAATATTCGATTATCAAAAAGATGCAGGTCCTAACTTCAGACTATTTGGAGAAGTTAAAATTTGGAACGTAATGTTTGCACGTGTTGCTGGTGAAGATTTACTTTCAAAAGATGGGCATCAAAGTGCTACAATATCAGTGGGGTTAAGATTTAACGACCAGGATTTAGCGGCTCTAATTGGATTACTTGCAAGGTAACAAATGGATAAAAACTGGTTAATTAGAACAAAGTCTAATCATATTTTGGGACCAGTCTCGAAAGAGAAGGTCATAGAACTATACCAAAATGGCTCCCTTAAATCAGGAGATGAGATTTGTTCTGGTAATGGCTACTGGTTTTTTATCCGTGAAGAAGATATGGTTGCGCGTTTTCTTTTAGGAAATGAGGTGCAACCTTTCAATCCTCTCAGTGAGGCGAAGGATGTTCTCACTGCACCTCAGACTTCCGATACAACAGAAGAATTAATAGAGAGTGAGAATTCGTCACCTGATATAACCTTAGTAGGCAGTATTAATCTAGATGCTCTGGCCGAGGAATCATCTACAGAAGAGCCCCCTCCTGAAACAGACCCTTCAAATTCTCCTTCTGGAGCAGAAGATCCTCTTCCTCGTGAAGAGCAAAAAAAAAAATTAAACCTAAGCTAAGAACAGCAAAGAAACCTCGTAAAAAAGCTTCCGTTCCTACAAAAAAACACTCTTATTTAAGGTACGCATTCTTTGCCTTTCTTGTACTTTTGCTCTCCCTTACTTATTACCGCAAGCAAGTTATCCGTTTTCTTTTTGATGGTGAGATGACTCAGATTGTTCTTTTTCCCTCGGCCTATGCTCAAACAGAGTTAACTGATTCGAAAAAAAAAAGTTTCTTTGATGACCAGGTTGTCTTAGATGGGATTATTTTCAAACCAGAGATAAGTATAAATGGTTTTAATGTCATTTCTCAGATTAATCTTCCGACTTTTCAATGTGAAAAACTCAAAAGTGACATTTATAATTTGGCCTTTTTACTGTTTCCCCCTGACCGCTTCAATGAGAAGCTTCTTATAAAAATTAGGGAGTGCGCTACAGAGGAAGACAACGCCATTTTTACTAATTGGCTTAAATCAATAGATCAGAAAAAAGTTCTCTCTAAGAAAGAACAAAAGAATAGAAATAAGCTCATCAAAATTTTAAATTCTCCTTATAACCTCATTACTGATCAGAACTTAAAATCTGAACTTACTAATATCTTACTTGATATGCCCGGTGATACATTGGGCGAAACCCTTCTTAAGTCTTGGCTCTTTCTGATGCTAGGGAATATCACACGTTCTGATAGCTTGCTGAAAGAGTTCATCAATACTGCTCCATACTACAACTGGAAAAAAAGAAGTATTAATCCTTCTTTCTATCACACATTGAGCCTTGAGTTCCTAGATGGGATTTTAGAAAGATTAGCGAAACATCCATCTGATCGTCTGATATTTAAACTTTTTTGTGAATACGTTCTATCTTATTACTCGGATGAAACTCTTTTCTACAGAATCAAGAAAGTTCATAGCGGTTTTGCGACAGATTTCATAAATTTAGAGTACGTCAAAAGGCTTGCTCCGGCATTGGTGAATCACTTAAGACTCAAGGCCATGAGTGAAAGTAATAGGATTTCAACTCTGAGAAATGAGAAAATAATTACTCAAGAAGAGCAGTCCCTTTGGCATTGGCCATTTCTCAATATTGATCCTTTGATTACTGATGGGATTTATCCGACCTTGAAAAAATGGGAAGAGAGCGATCAGTTGTGGTTTATCTATCTTATGCACTCTGAAAAAATAATTGATGTTTGGTCTAAGAATTCAGGAAAAAGTTTTATACATGGTCGTCGTCAGTTTCTTCGTGAACATCTAGATGGAAAGGACTTTATGTTGGCCCTTTATAAGCTCATTAGGTTCGGAGATATTGACCCATCACTAGTAGAAAAAGTTAATAAACATCAGGCCCAGTAAATGGACTATGTTCAACCAGATTTTTATCGTTTTAACGAAGACTCCTTAAAACTTGTCGAAGCAGTTACTGACAATATTAAGCATGCCTCGCGAGTATTAGATGTGGGTGCAGGCTGTGGAGTTGTTGGTATTGAGCTTGCTCAAAAAATAAGGATTGATGAGTTAGAACTATTGGAAGTTCAAGATGTCTTTAAGCCTTATCTTGAGGAGAATATCTCTCTGTTCATTCCGTCAATAAAGTCTTCAATTACTATTTGTTCCTTATCCAAATTTCAGACACAAAACCAGTATGATTTGATTGTTTGTAACCCTCCTTATTACTTACCAGGAAAGGGTAAACCTAATAAAGATATCAATCGTGGAATATGCCGTTCTTTTCAGATTGATTCATGGAAAGAACTTCTGCAATTGTTTTACACATCTCTGACTTCTACAGGAACTGCTTGGGTGGTTATCAAAAACGATGAAGCTCTATTGCAAGTGATTGAGAAAGAAAGCAAACTCAACTCTTTACTCTCATCGATGATCGTTCAAAGTAAAATTGTGATAATAAAATTTTATCGTGAAGTTTGAATATAGATATTTATCAGTGTCTTTTTTAATTCTTCATCTTCAATATGTTCAAAAGTCTTCTGTGCTTTAGCATAGAGCATTCGATATTGCGGGGACTGAGGATGGAGAGTATTTTGTTGAATTTTAATCTCTTCATTTTTCTCAATAATATTCTTCTGCTGAAAGAAATGGGGCATGGCCATAAAGCTTATGTTCTTAATGACATTCCTTAATTCAGGGAATTCTTTAAAGATAGCGGTCTTAATAGGATCAGCATGATAGGAGAGTTCATGAGAGTAGCTAGGATGAATAGTCACAACCACTAAATCGCCAAATTTGATTTTTATAGGGGAGGTAACCTTGGAGAGTTGAGGACCCACTATCTCAGGCCATTTTTTCAAAAGACCTAGGAAATCAAAAGTTTGGTAAAAAGAATAGACGTCCTCCTTACGTTTATAATCGGAGGAAGAAATCCTGTCTAAGTCCTTGTAATTAAACCCTGATAAGGAAAGTTTTTTTAGCATCTTTTTTATGAGTATCCTAGCTCATCTAACTTGTCCATGGTATAGCTTTTCTATGCGAATTCTGCTCGTTTTTTTGTTTATTCTCGGTTGTAGCGGTTACCGTTATGGTCATCCGAATAATCCGTTATCCCAATATGGGATATCCTCTCTATCTGTTCCGATGTTTTATAATTACTCAAATTTAGCGTCGGTTGGCCCAGACTTTACTCAGCAAACTTATCTTCAGTTGATGAGCTTTTCCGGTTTAAAACTTACTAGTGGTTATTCAAATAAGACCGATGCGGTATTAATGGGAATCATTAGGTCTCCTGAAAAATTGAATGAGACTCTTCGCTCTGGAAGTATTCGTGTGGCCAAAAGTAAGGCCCCAGATGCCATAGGAGATAAACGTCAGAATTTTTATATCCCTGGTAGTACTAGCGTTCAGCTTTATTTACAAGTTATACTTATTAAGAAACCTACTGAAGAAGAGCTGAGTTTATTTCATTCAGAGATTTCTCCCCAGATACCTGCTAGCTCTCGAATCATTTTGAACGAAATCCTACCTTTATCTGAAAGTTATGTAAGAGAACTTATGGACAACGAAGGGGTACAAGTTCTTGCCACTCAGAATAGTGGTGTCCAACGTAAAAAAATAAAATCAATGGCAGAAGCAGCTGCTGAAACAATAAGAGACCTTATTCTTTATGCTTTCTAAGTGGCAAATCTGGGATTTCTTTTCTTCAGTTAAGACTGATTATCTGGAAAACGCCAGTGGAGTGATGGTTTTAAATACTTTTGACTTTCAATCGCTGAAGCTTATCAAAGACCATCTTTTAAAATCAATTTCTGCAACTGTTCATCACAAACTCGCTTCAGAAGTTACTCATGAATGGATTGAAAATGAATTCATGACACTTAGTTTTTTTAGTTCTTCAGAATCCTTCTTTATACATCAGGCCCAAGAACTCAATAGCGAGATCCTAGAAAAATTGATCTCTTTAGAACTTGATAACCGCTTTATCATCCTTAATTTTGAGTCAGAAAATGCTAGTTTTAAGAAACTCGTAAAAGAGAAGAAAACCCGAATTCTTCAAGTAGAATCACCACGTTTTTGGGAAACGGCTAAACTCTTGGACTTTACCGCTGCATTTGTTAGGCTTCCTTTGAGTTACGACGCCAAAACTTGGATGCTTAATTCTTTAGAGAATACATTTCAACAATTCTACAATTCTTGTTGTTTACTTAAATTGAATTATCCTCAGGTAAAAGAAGTCGGCCTAAATCAAGTAGAGGCCCTTCTTGCGGTTGAGAGACTAGATGCTTTTTATCTTGCTGATATTTTCGGTAAAAAGAAGCTTCGAGAGTTTTACTCTCATTTAGTTACTCTTGAGGGGGACTTCGAGAAGATGCGCGGGTTCTTTCTCTTCATGCAGTCTCACTTAATTAAAGTTGCTGACCCTAGTTACTTAAACAATAAAGATCGGTTGTCACAATATGATAAAGGGATTCTTCAGGTCAGCAAGCTTTGGAAACAAGAAGAACTATTGAGTTGGGTGAAAACCTTTAGTGATTTAGAGATCCGAGCTAAGAAGAAAGACTCCTCCCTATGGAATGATCTAAAACTTAGCTTCCTTCGAGAACTTAGATAGGTATTAATTACATTGTTTCAAATTGGGTCATTAAGACTTAATCTTTAATGAACTTTTTTTTAGAATTGACTAGGATTCTAGGTTTTAATTTGTTAGAACCTAATTCCAGCAATTAACTTTATCACTTTCAGGTGGACATGAAATTGACTGGCCTTATTTCACTCTTACTTCTCCTATCAACAAATTTATTGGCTTCATCTGATCTTGCACTGATTCAGAGTAGTAGGCCTAATAAACATGAAGAATTTAATGTTCTCAACTGGCGAAAGAACCTTCGAATTGGTTACTTTGGGGATTACACATTCACTACTCTTAAAAAGTTAGATGATAACCAGTATTACTCTGACGGCACTAAGAATCCGATGCCTATCAGTCTTTTAAACGAGTTTAATATTAGTTATAGCATTACCCCTAAACTGGCACTTTACTCCAAGCCAGAATTTTATGTCGTAACAGGGGATCGTAATGATTTGGATAGTAGTTATGACAGAAACTTAGTCACAATGGGAGATGTCCTTTTTGGATTTCAGTACCGGGCCTATCGCGGATCCAACGTGAACTATACTATTCGTGTTACTCATGGGCATCCTTTTTCACAATATTCCAGAAGCCAGAACTTAAAATCTGAGACTGATTTTCAAAACTTTATTATCTGGTTCCCAACTAGAAAGATCACGATGTTGATCTGGAATACTTATCGCTATTACATTTATGATTCGGATGTAAACTCTAGACGTTATAGAATTAATAACCGTTTTATTTTCAGTTATAATTGGACGGATAAGTGGGGGTATCAGTTTAATTCTGAGTATGTTCTCCAGCACCGTGCTCCCAAAACTGGACCAAGGCAAAGAAAGGCCAACCACTTTTCTGTGTATCGTAACACTCTCTCTTGGGGAGTTACTTATAAGCTTAATAACTACTTAACGATTATCCCGAATGTGGAAGCTCAGGACCTTGAGAACGTTAAGTGGGAGACATTACAGCTTGGTGTAACTTTCTTAGGTCGAGTTTTTTAGCGACAATCGTTGTTTTCTGCCCAACTTTTAAGGGTTAAGGAATCAGATTTCTGAGGGTTAAAAGGCTTGTTACCAACATATTGCCAGTAAAACCAATTAGAAGCTGTTGAGTATTGCTCTTTATAGATAGTTCCATCGCAAACGATTTCGTTACCTTTCTCCTTACCAACGACTCTTTTATTATGAAAGCCTTCAATGAGCTCTCTTTCACCTTTGCCGTTAGTGCATTCATATTGGCAGGAGAAGCGGACCTTCATTCCGTACCATGTCTTATTCCTTTCTTGATAAGTTTTTGTTGTCTCGTTAGTTTTACAAACACAACTGGTAGCAAAGCTTGATACCGAAAAAGTGAGAACAATAAAAGTTAGTAGGTACTTATTCATACGTTGGTCCTTGGTTTGAGTCGATTATACCAAGGACCTGAGCGTGAATAGAGATAAAATGAAAAAAAGAAAGAAGTGTCTAGATTCTAAACACTATATTTAATAATAAACCTGGGCCTTTGCCTGCATAAATGAGTACAGGAAAACTGCATTCGGGTCATTGGCCACACTGTTGAGTTCCTCTTTGGCCTTGTTAACCACTTCTTGATCCACATAGTTTTCGGCCACTAGTTGGTCAGCAGCGGATAAAAGGAGGGAACTCCAAAAGTGAATGGCCTGCTTACGAACTGAAGGTCTTCTATTATCAAAGTGCCAAGTTTTAACTTCTGTTTTAACTTGATGATAGCCCACTTGAGTTAGCAGGTTTCCAAGTTTAGCACCTATAAAAGGGTCGCCGGCCTTGTCATATTGATAATCATTGAAGGCCATCCAATATTTCCAAACGTTGGGAGAATAGGGATCTAAGAAAAATGATGAATTCATCACTTCGGTGACCACTATTTCTGATCCAGGACGAAGGACACGTCTGACTTCACTCAATACCTGTGCAGGATTGGGTACATGTTCTAAAATCCAGCACAGATAAGCGCCATCAAAAGTAGCTGGTTCAAATGAAAGACTATCAGCACTCATTTCATGAAGCTCGAATCGACCCTGTGCTCCTGGACAGCTATCTAAAAACTTCTGAGCAGCCTCAAGTTGTCTCTTATTTAAGTCAACACCAGTAACTTTTGTTTTTGGAAACCGTCTAAGAAGGATTTCTGTCTGTGCTCCAACTCCACAGCCGACTTCAATAATATTTCTGGCCTGAGAAAAGTCGATATTTTGAAAGATACTATACTCAGCAAATTCGGCTTGAGTTCTGAGACGTTGTTGTTCGGTTTCAGAGAAGCCATGTAGATAAGGAAAGTCACTTGTTTTACTCATTTCTAGACTCCTGGTTTGCAAAGTTTTTTGCAGCGGTAATCATCTCACGAAGAGAAATTCCTGCTACATAATTTCCAAAAAGACAGATATTTATACCATGGGCAAGGGTATGAAGTCTTTCAATTGCAAGACTTCGGTTCAGATCATAAAGGGGAATTGCCCTTTCCCAATAATTATTCTGGATAAATTCAAAGTCCGAATCTTCAAGTGAACTCTGTAGTTTTTTTAAATCTGCTTTGATCTCATCTTCGTGAAGCTTTCGAGGGGAGATAACAGTATAAGCGAAGATATTAGGATTGTTCGCCGGGAAGATGGCCTTGTTATTAAGAATCCCGGTCGCATTAAATCCCGAGTTATGAGGGATGAGAACGCCAAAGCTACCTGAGAGATCCTTAATTTGGCGGTGAAGAAAAATCGTAGCAGAACTAAGCTTTTGATAATTTACTCTACTGAGCTCTTTACTCATTTCTGGCTGAAACTTTTCTAAAAGATTTGCTGCAGATAAGGCGTCAGTACAGATGATTGTATTAGTCTTCGGGTAAAACTCTTCGTTTGTAGATAATTTAATATCGCTTTTTAAATGTTCATAGAGCTTATCGACAAGAACACTCATTCCTCCTTCAAAACTCACTGAACCTTTCACACGGGGTTGAGGCTTACTTTTCTTTTCTTTCCTCAGTGTTCTAAAGAATTCTCCATAACTTTTGAATTGAGAGTGCGAAGAAACCTCACTAAAGAGGCTCTTGAAATGAAGATTATCTGCTGTTGTCGCATAGACTCCACCAAGAATGGTATTGAGGTATTCCTCGATAATCTTATTACCTAGAAGAGGTTGAAAGAAATCGGCAACACTTAAACCATCAGTAAGTCTCGGGGGACGTCGACCAAGTCCTGAAACAATTTTTAAAATCGTTTTAATCCGGAAAGGAGAGCGGGCCTTACCATCAAGAAAGAGTAATCTTTTAAGTTTTGGAGTTGCTGGGAGAATATCGAGTTTCAACTCTTCTAAAAGTTCCAGCCCATCATAGTTGAGGAAGATGGCATTGGCCCCTGTTTCAGAGGGGCCTGCTGGTGTCTTAAGAGTTTGAATTTTTCCACCGGCCCGAGGTTCTTTTTCGTAGATGGTAATTCTTAGTCCTGCTTTTTTTAAGTAGTAACCAAGGACCAATCCTGAAAAACCTGCTCCCCAGATGTAAACTTTTTTTTCACTTGGGTCGAGTGAGCCGATGATGCTTTTCATATTAGTTGTTAGCTAGGAATTCTTGAAGCTCTCCTGATTGAAACATCTCTGTTACAATATCATTCCCACCGATAAGCTTACCGTTCACATAGACTTGTGGATAAGTTGGCCAATTAGAATACTCTTTAAGTCCTTGTCTGATTTCTTCATCATTTAAAATATTGAATGTTTTAAATGGAACTCCAAGGTGCTTAAGAATGGCAGTTGTATTAGCTGAGAACCCACACATAGGTGCATCAGCGTTACCTTTCATGAAAACCACGATTTTTGAACTATTAAGAAGAGTCTTGATTTGCTCAGAAAGTTCTACTTCTTTATTAAGGTCTACAATTTCTTCTACGGCATTATTTAAAATATTAAATGAATCACTCATGATTTATCCTTCTTGCATTTGTTGATATTTTTGGTGTGTATAGGTTTGCAGTTTCACTGCATGAATTCGAGACTTCAATTCCTCTTTGAGAATATCCATTAGCATTTGATGTTGTTCAATAAGAAGTTTTCCTTTGAATGCATCACTAATAACGGTAATGGCCAAGTGGTCTCTCGTTCCTGTCATATCTTCGACAAAGACTTTAGCATCTTCAAGTTTTGAAGTGATTAGTTCTTCGACAAATGAAAATTCACTCATAATCCTTCCTTCGGCGTCACTGCCCAAAAACTAGTAACAAAAGTTAAAATACGAAGTGTTAGTGTAGTCCAACCCAACAGCTTATGCTTAGAACGAATCCCTTTTTCATTTCTAAGTAGCTTTCTTCCTGTGAATACCATTAATCCATAGAAAATAACGGTAGTAATGGCAATGGCCACATGGATATTTAATATCATAGTATTCTCTATTGCACGAGAAGCCTTTAGAATGGCCGAACGAGAGAGTTCGATTTGCAAAATAAGGAGTATGTCCCAAATCATGGTGAAACTCATTATTTTCACATGAAGGGTTCTATTATGACGATAATAAATCCCAATGATCATAAGAATAACAATGAAAAACGATTGGGATTGCATAAGCCAGGTTTGCATAAACGAATTTCTCCTAAATCTATAAAATGAAACTTAGCATAATTGACGAAATTCTGCCTATTAAATTATGGTAAACCCATAACTTGTCACTTCGCATAAAGGCACCCTTATGAATTTAGGTCATTGGTCTGTTATTGATATCGAAACTACGGGAATAAATCCGGGAGTCGATGAAATAATTGATCTCGGTTTTTTACAATTTGAAGGGACTAAGTTAGTTCGAAAGTTTTCAAGTTTAGTGAAACCAGAGCATGAAGTGTCTCCTTTCATCACTAAGCTCACAGGTATTACCAATAAAATGCTTAAGCTTGCTCCTTCCTGGGACAAGGTTGAAATTGATTTAGTCAGTTTAGAGTCGCATGCTTTAATTGCTCATAATGCTCGTTTTGAAGAATCTTATTTGAAAAGATACTTTGATGTTCTTCCTGCCCATGAACCTCGTGAATCATTTCAAGATTCAATGTTTTATTTGGCCCTTTTAGTACCAGAAGCACCGGCACTAAATCTCGAATACTTCATTACTCATTTAGGCATTGCTGACAAAGAAGAACATAGAGGGCTAAGTGACTCTGTTGATCTTTTGAAAGTCATGCTGACCATCACATCCTTAAGCTACTTTGAGACTGAAAAACGAATGAAGCTTAAAGAAGTTATGATGAGTTTTAATGAGGAGGACTTTTGGTTTAAAAAATTCTTTTTTCTCTCACAAGAAGAGTTAAGTGATATTGCCTTTGAGATAGACTTCAATTTGGAAAAAACTGTTGAAGATTATCGAATCTCTCGAGTGAAAGAAGAGAAGAAAACTATTGTGGGGGGAGGATTTTCTTTAGAGTTCAATGGACAGAATCTTCAAAAAATTCTTCGAGATGAATCGAGTGTAAAAAAAGTTCTTCCACATTATCGGTATAGAGAAGCTCAGGAGTCATTGTCTTTGAGAGTAGGACAAGCCTTCAAAAATAAAATCCATGCTCTTATTCAGGCCCCGACAGGAACTGGTAAGACAATGGGTTACCTCTTACCAAGTCTTCTCTTTTCAATGCAGGAGAGTGAGCGCTGCTTGATAGCGACCGGGACTAAAACGTTACAAGATCAGGCCCTCGCTAAAGATATTCCTCAAGTAAAAAACTTATTGGGCTTAGGAGATGAGACGAAAGTCGTTAGGCTCGTGGGAAGTAATAACCATTTATGTGAACTTATCTTTAGGGAAAACGATGATAATAATTTAAGCCTTCTCGATGACTTCACAACAACTTTTACTAAAGCTTATTTTGAGATGTTTTTCTTCTACAATCAAAAAAACGCTTATCATGACAAACTTACACGCGAACAAATACCTTTTGTTCTGAAGAAGATTTTCCCAACACTACAAGAAAAAGAAAGCGAGCTTGCTGTTGATTATCGGGCCTGTGTTGGAAGTAGCTGCCCAATGGTTGACCAGTGTTCTTATATGCAAGGTCTTCGGGAAGCAAAAGATGCAAAACTTATTATTGGAAACCACGCCCTGATGTTGAATTGGCCAAGAAGTATCGATAAGCCACAGTACATAGTTGTGGACGAGGCCCATCGATTAGAAGGGGAAGCTACTAA
>Ga0079224_100006448_pt1 | contig 15551 bp, 14 predicted proteins | sample Stecom2015_FD_80414 | JGI IMG/M metagenome (GOLD analysis project Ga0079224, IMG submission 80414) | Agricultural soil microbial communities from Utah to study Nitrogen management - Steer compost 2015 | ecosystem: Environmental > Terrestrial > Soil > Agricultural land | place: USA: Utah...
CGCCTCGGGCTGCGCGTGGTGCTGCTGCATCGCGGTCCGTACCTCATGAATCGCCAGCTCGACGCCGACGGCGCGCGGCTGCTCGCCGAGTTCCTGGCCGCGCGGGGGATCGAGACCCGCACCAGCGTGGCCATCGACGGCCTGCGCCTGCACGGCCGGCGGGTGGTCGTCACTGCACGAGCGAGCGCAATTGCAGATGGGAACGCGACTGCGGGGACGAGCGGACTCTCGTTTGCGGCGGACCTCTGCGTCGCCTCGATGGGCATCCAGCCCAACGTCGAGCTCGCCCGCGAGGCCGGCCTCGACGTGCGCGGCGGCATCGTGGTGGATGCCGGGATGCGAACCTCGGATGCGCGCATCTTCGCCGCCGGCGACGCGGCGGAGCTTGCAGGGTGCGCGTCCGGCCTGTGGCCGGTCGGCGCCGCGCAGGGCGAAATCGCCGCCGCGAACGCGCTCGGCGAGGCGCGCCGCTACGAGCCGCAGCTCGTGCCGGTCAAGCTGAAGTGCGACGGCATCGATGTGCTGAGCTTCGGCAGCCTCGAGGCCGGGGAGGGTGCCCAGGTCGAGGCGTCCTTCGACGGCACCCTGGCGCGCCGCGTGGTTCGCCGCGACGGTCGCATCGTGGGGGGTTGCTCGGTCGGCGAGCCCGGATCGTCTAAGGCGCTGGCGGCAGAGATTCAGCGGAGCCTGCCGTAGTCGCGCCCGGCGCCGTCGTCTTGAGCCCTGCGGTCAGGATGAACTTCATGGCGTCCTCGCGCGTCATGTCCACCGGCTCGAGCGCTTCCTTCGGCATGAACACGGTGTAGCCGCCCACCTGGTAGCTCATGGGGAAGTAGACGGCGACCTGGTCGCCGGCGATGCCCTTCGGCGCATCGCCGCAGTCGCTGCGCGTGACGAAGCCGAGCAGGCGCCACTGCGTGCCGGGCACCGTCACCATCACGACCTGCAGCGCCGGGTCCTTGTGCTGCGCGAAGAGGCCGAGAAGGTCGCGCATCGCTGCGTACACCGAGCGCACGAGCGGGATCTCGAGCAGCACGAGCTCGAAGCGCTTGAAGAGCGTGCGCACCACGTACGCGTGCATGAGCGCACCCACGGCGAAGACGAGCACCACCGCGATGGCGAGCCCCATGCCGGGGCGGTACCAGGCGTAGTACCACTCGTTGGGCACCACGGCCTTGGTCTGCAGCCCGAAGAAGCGCTCCAGCACGCCGAAGAGCCACACGACGAAGTACACGGTCACGGCGAGCGGCAGGACCGTGAGCAGCCCCGTGAAGAAGATGCGGCCCGCCCTGCGGACCGCCGGGTGTGGTCGTCGCACGCCGGCATTACACCGGGGTTTGCCTGACGGCGCGTCGCTGCTGCATGATCCGGGAGGAAGGGGGTTCGATGGTCCACAGCTTCCTCTTCGCCGAGGGCATCTGGCGGGCCGACGGCGAATACGTCGACGCTGGCGGCAGCCGCTTCGCCGCCACGGGGGAGACGACCATCCGCCACGAGCCCGGCCGCTGGCGCTTCGAGGCGGTCCTGCGGCTGCGCGGCGACCCGGCCCGCGTCACGCACAATCGCTACGACATCGAGCCCTTCGCGCCCGGCGCGCGCTCCACGCACTGGACGTCGATCAACCCGGCGATCGGCACCCTGCGGGGACGCTTCGTGCTCGCCGGCGACGCCATCCTTTCCTTCTACGAGAGCCCCACGGCGCGCTACCGGGGCTTCGAATGCATCCAGCAGGTGGAGGGCACCCGCTACGCCGCGAGGGGCACGCTCCTCGACGAGGACAAGGTCCTCTCGACCTGGGCGCTCGAGCTCGTGTGGCTGGCGGAGGGGGCGCGGTTCTGAAGCGCGGCGTGCGCGCCGCGATCAGTCGAAGTCGAAAATTTCGCCGAGGAAGCCACGCTTCTTCTTGCGGCGGTAGCCATCGTCGTCGTAGCGCGGTCGGCGCTCGCGATACGCGCCGGGGATTGCAGCCGGCTCGGCTGCCGGCAGGGAGCGCTCGATCAGCTTGTCGAGCTCGCCGCGGTCGAGCCACACCCCTCGGCATACGGGGCAGTAGTCGATCTCGATCCCCTGACGCTCGGACATCGTGAGATTGGGCTCCTTGCAGACGGGACATTTCATGCGGCGTTCGACCCGCGCCGCCCATTTCGGGTTCCGCCATCCGGAAAGACCGGAGTAGCTGCCGCACACGGGCGCCGTCAAACAGGCGCGGGCTCGATGGGACGCACGGTTTCGAACGCGCGCGCGGCGCGAAGGACGAGGGCGTCGCCGTATTTCGGGCCGACGATCTGAAGGCCCACGGGAAGCCCCGCCTTGGTGCGCCCGCAGGGAATGCTGGCGGCGGGCTGCTGCGTCAGGTTGAAGGGATACGTGAAGGGCGTCCAGTCGGTCCAGCGCCCGCCTTGCGCGGCGCCCGGATACTCCTGTCCCACCTCGAATGCCGCGACCGGCAGCGTGGGCGTGAGCAGGAGGTCGTAGTCGCGATGAAACAGGTTCATGTGCTGGCCGAGCGCGCCGCGCCTGAGCTGCCCCTCGAGGATTTCCGCGGCGGAGATCTTGTCGCCCTGCGCGGCGACCTCGAGGAGTCCCGGATCCATCCGCGTTCGCTTTTCGGCCGGGATGGCGCGCACGACGAACGCGGCGCCGCTGAACCAGTGGGTGCGGAAGATGGGCTCCGGGTTCTCGAATCTGGGGTCCTTTTCCTCCACCCGCGCGCCGAGCTCCTCGAAGACCTTCGCCGCGGAAGCGACGAGGGTCCTCACCTCGGGGTCCACGTTGGGGACATAGCCGAGGGCGGGCGAGAAGGCGATGCGCAGCCCCTGCACGCCGTGATCGAGGTTCATGCGCCAGTCGCGCGGGTCGTGCGGCAGCGCATGCCAGTCGCGAGCGTCGGGCAGCGCGATGACGTTGAGCAGGAGCGCGGCGTCGGCGACGCTGCGCGTCATCGGCCCGACGTGCGCGACGGTGCCGAAGGGCGATAGCGGCCAGGCGGGCACGCGCCCGAACGAGGGCTTCAGGCCGAAGAGGCCCGTGAAGCCGCACGGGATGCGGATCGATCCGCCGCCGTCGGTGCCGAGCGCGAGCGGCCCCATGCCGGCGGCGAGCGCCGCCGCCGCGCCGCCGGAAGAGCCGCCCGGTGTCATGGCGGTGTTCCAGGGGTTGCGCGTGATGCCGTTCAGCGGGCTGTCGGTGACGCCCTTCCAGCCGAACTCGGGCGTGCTGGTCTTGCCGAGGAAAAGCGCGCCATGCTCGCGCAGCCGCGCGACGACCGGCGCGTCGTCGTTCCAGGGACCCGCCGGGTCGATGGTCTTCGAGCCGCGCAGGGTCGGCCAGTCCTTCGCGAGGAGAAGGTCCTTGATGGAGACGGGCACGCCGTCCAGCAGCCCGCGGGGGGCCCCCTTGTGCCAGCGCGCCTCCGATTCGCGTGCTTCCTCGAGCAGCCGCTCGCTCACGAGCACGAACGCGTTCAGCGTCGGATTCAGGCGCTCCATGCGAGCCAGGACCGCCTGCGCGACCTCCACGGGCGACAGGGTCCTCGTCCGGTAGCCCTCCACGAGCTCGGTCGCGCTCAACAGGCAGAGATCCGTGCTCATCGCCGGCAGTGAGTGGTCGTCATCGATGCCTCCTCGGGCGCAATCGGAACCGCGCGTCCGGCCGGAAAGTGTATGGTGTAATCGCGCCATGAGCCATGTGTTCCATCGCGATCCGCGCCAGGCGTATCCCGTCGCCGTGCGAGGGGAGGGGCCTTATCTCATCGACCGGGACGGCAAGCGCTACCTGGACGCTTCGGGCGGGGCGGCGGTTTCCTGCCTGGGGCATTCGGACGAGGCGGTGATCGGCGCGATCCGGCGCCAGCTCGAGCGGCTGCCTTTCGCGCACACCTCCTTCTTCACCAACGAGCCGATGGAGGCGCTCGCCGACGAGCTCGTGCGCCGCGCGCCGGAGTCCTTCGACCGGGTGTACTTCGTCTCCGGCGGGTCGGAGGCCATGGAGGCCGCGCTCAAGCTCGCACGCCAGTACTTCGTCGAGAAGGGCGAGCCGCAGCGCTCGAAGCTGATCGCGCGACGCCAGTCCTACCATGGCAACACGCTCGGCGCGCTCGCCGTAGGCGGAAACGTGTGGCGCCGCCGGCAGTTCCAGCCGCTGCTGGTCGACGTGGCGCACGTGTCGCCTTGCTACGCGTACCGGGGAAAAGGCGATACGGAATCAGAAGACCAGTATGGGGAAAGGCTGGCGAAGGAGCTCGAAGCGGAGATCCAGAAGGCAGGACCGCAGAACGTCATCGCGTTCGTTGCCGAGACGGTCGTCGGCGCAACGCTCGGCGCGGTGCCGCCGGTGCGCAACTACTTCCGCCGCGTGCGCGAGGTCTGCGACCGCCACGGCATCCTGCTCATCCTGGACGAGGTCATGTGCGGCATGGGGCGCTGCGGGACGCTGTGGGCCTTCGAGCAGGAAGGCATCGTGCCGGACCTCGTCGCGATCGCCAAGGGCCTCGGCGCCGGCTACCAGCCGATCGGAGCGGTCATGGTCTCGCGCAAGGTGTCCGAGGCGATCATCGGCGGCAGCGGCTTCTTCCAGCACGGCCATACGTACATAGGGCACGCGGCGGCGTGCGCCGGTGCCCTTGCGGTGCAGAAGCGCTTCCACGAGGACGGCGTCCTCGCCCGGGTGTCGCCTTTGGGGCAGTCCCTCGAGGCAAAGCTGAGGAACGCTTTCGGGAGCCACCCGAACGTCGGCGACATCCGCGGGCGCGGACTCTTCTGGGGCCTCGAGCTCGTCGAGGATCGCACGACCCGGCGGCCGTTCGATCCCAAGCGGAGGGTGCACGCGCGCGTGAAGCGGGCCGCCCTCGAGGCCGGGCTCCTCTGCTATCCCATGGGCGGGACGGTCGACGGGGCGCAGGGCGACCACGTGTTGCTCGCCCCCCCGTTCATCCTGGAGGAAAGGCAGCTCGACGAACTTGTGGATAAACTACACGCCGCCATCATGGTTACTCTCACCCAGGAGGAAGTCACATGAAGCTCTCGCTCGTCGCCGCAGCCATCGCGGGCGCCGGACTGCTCGGCGCACTTCCAGCGGCCCAGGCCCAGCAGAAGTTCATCACCATCGGAACCGGTGGCGTCACCGGCGTGTACTACGCCGCCGGCGGGGCGATCTGCCGCCTCGTCAACAAGGACCGCTCGAAGCACGGAATCCGCTGCTCGGTCGAGTCGACCGGCGGGTCGGTCTTCAACATCAACACGATCCGGGCGGGCGAGCTCGACATGGGCGTCGCGCAGTCCGACGTGCACTACAACGCCGTGAAGGGGCAGGGCCAGTTCCAGAAGGACGGCCCGTTCAAGGAGCTGCGCGCGGTGTTCGCGCTGCACCCCGAGCCCGTCACCGTGGTCGCGCGCAAGGAAGCGAACGTCAAGACCTTCGCCGACTTCAAGGGCAAGCGCTTCAACGTGGGCAACCCGGGCTCCGGCACGCGCGCCTCGCTCGAGGAGCTGATCGGCGCGATGGGCTGGAAGCTTTCCGACTTCTCGCTCGCCTCCGAGCTCAAGGCCGACGAGCACGGCCCCGCGCTCTGCGACGGCAAGATCGACGGCTTCATCTACCTCGTCGGCCACCCGGCGGCCAACATCCAGGACCCGACCACCGTATGCGGCGCGCAGCTCGTCTCCGTCACCGGCCCGGCCGTCGACAAGCTCGTCAAGGAAAAGCCGTATTACGCGAAGGCCACCATCCCCGCCGGCCTGTATCCGAACAACCCGCAGGCGACGCAGACGTACGGCGTGCTCGCCACGATGGTGAGCTCCTCCAAGGTGCCCGCCGAAATGATCTACGCCGTCACCAAGGCGGTGTTCGACAACTTCGACGAGTTCAAGAAGCTGCATCCCGCGCTCGCCAACCTGAAGCCGGAGAACATGGTGAAGGACGGCCTCAGCGCGCCGCTGCACGAGGGCGCGGTGAAGTACTACAAGGAGAAGGGCTGGGTGAAGTAGGCCCCCGCGCAACCCCGAAAAAGGGGTCAGAGCAATTTTCCGGAAACGCGAGGCAGGAAGGCGTGACCGGTCCATTGCTCTGACCCCTTTTTTCCCTTGGAGGAGGGACGATGGCTGAGAAGGCGAAGGGAAAGCCGAGCGCAGAGCTCCAGGAGCTGGTGGCGGATGCGGACATCGGCGGCCGCGCGGCGGGCGGCCTGGCCGGCAAGGCGATCTTCGCCGTGTCCGTGGCCTGGTCGCTGTGGCAGCTCTGGTACGCCTCGCCGCTGCCCTTCGAGCTCGGCACGGGCCTGCTGAACGACACCGAGGCGCGGTCGCTCCACCTCGGTGCGGGCATGCTGCTCGCCTTCCTCTGCTTCCCGCTCGTCAAGAAGCAGCGCCACCGCATCCCGTTCTTCGACTGGATCCTCGCGCTCGCCGGCGCCTTCGCCGGCGCATACTTCCTTCTCTTCTACAACGAGCTTGCGACCCGGCCCGGGCGGCCGATCCTGCAGGACATCGTCGTCGGCTCGATCGGACTGCTGCTCCTGCTCGAGGCCACCCGCCGCGCGGTGGGCCTGCCGATGGCGATCCTGGCGGTCCTCTTTCTCGCCTACATCATGCTCGGGCGCTACCTGCCGGACGTGCTCGCGCACAAGGGCGCCTCGTTCGAGCGCATGCTCTCCCACCAGTGGCTCACCACGGAGGGGGTCTTCGGCGTCGCGCTCGGCGTGTCGGTCGGCTACATCTTCATCTTCGTGCTCTTCGGCACGCTGCTCGACCGCGCCGGGGCCGGCAACTACATGATGCAGGTGTCCTTCGCGCTCCTCGGGCACATGCGCGGCGGGCCGGCCAAGGTGGCCGTCGTGTCCTCGGGCCTGAACGGCCTCATCTCCGGCTCCTCGGTGTCGAACGTCGTGACCGGGGGGATCTTCACCATTCCGCTGATGAAGAGGGCCGGCTACGGCGGCATCAAGGCCGGCGCGATCGAGACCGCCTCGTCGGTGAACGGCCAGATCATGCCGCCCGTCATGGGCGCGGCGGCGTTCCTGATGGTCGAGTACGTGGGCATCCCGTACACGGACATCGTGAAGCACGCCTTCCTGCCGGCGGCGATCTCGTATGTCGCGCTCTTCTACATCGTGCACCTGGAGGCGCTGAAGCTCGGCATGGAGCCGATGGCGAAGGCGCGGACCCGCACGCCCGCCCAGAAGGCGATCGCCTGGGGCCTCGGGATCTCCGGAACCATCGTCGTGTGCAGCCTCATCTACTTCATCGCCCAGGCGGCGAAGAACCTGTTCGGTCCGGCCGCGCCGTGGATCCTCGGCCTGCTCCTCGCGGCGTTCTATGTCTACACCGTGTACGTGGCCGCCAAGTGCCCGGACCTGCCGGAAGACATCGATGTGGAAAATCCGGTGCTCCCCGAGACCTGGCCGACGGTGAAGGCGGGCCTGCACTTCCTGATCCCGATCGGCATCCTGATCTGGTGCCTGATGATCGAGGAGCTCTCGCCGGCGCTCTCCGCGTTCTGGGCGACCTTCACGCTGCTCGTGCTGATGGCGACCCAGCGGCCGCTGACGGCGTTTTTCCGGCGGAAGCTCCACGCCATGAAGGTCGAAGCGCTCCAGGGCCTGGCCGACGTGATGCATGGCCTGAACGACGGCGCGCGCAACATGATCGGCATCGCCATCGCGACCGGCACGGCGGGCATCATCGTCGGCGGCATCACGCTCACGGGCCTCGGCTTTCGCATGACGGACTTCGTCGAGGTCGTGTCCATGGGCAACGTGGTGCTGATGCTGCTCTTCACCGCCTTCGTGTGCCTGGTGCTCGGCCTGGGCGTGCCGACCACGGCGAACTACATCCTGGTGGCGACGCTGATGGCGCCGGTGATCGTCGAGCTGGGCGCACAGTCGGGGCTCGTGATTCCGCTCATCGCCGTGCACCTCTTCGTCTTCTACTACGGGATCATGGGCGACATCACGCCGCCCGTGGGCCTCGCGACCTTCGCCGCGGCGGCCATCTCGAGGGAAGACCCGATCAAGACCGGCGTCCAGGGCGCGCTCTATGCCATGCGCACGGTGGTGCTGCCGTTCGTGTTCGTCTTCAACCCGATGCTCCTGCTCATCGACGTGCCGAGCTGGTGGGACGTCGCCCTGGTCGCCTTTTCCGCCACCATCGCCTCGCTCCTTTTCGCCGCCGCGACGCTCGGCTGGTTCTACACGCGCTGCAAGTGGTGGGAGATCGTGCTCCTCCTCGCGGCGACCTTCGCGCTCTTCCGGCCCGACTTCTTCATGGACCGCATCGCCGCGCCGTACACCGAGGTGCCGGCGGGCGAGGTGTTCAGGGTCGCGGGCGAGCTGCCCGAGAACGACCGTCTCGTGCTCGTCATCGCCGGCATGACCATCGAGGGCGAGGACGTCAGGAAGACCGTGGCGGTGCAGCTCGGTCCGAAGGTGGAGGGCAACGCCGTCGCCGCGGGGCGCAAGCGCCTCGCCGAGGCGGGGCTCACCGTCACCGCCCTGGGGCCGCAGGTGCAGGTTGCCGCGGTGCGCTTCGGCAGCCGGGCGCGCAAGTCCGGCTTCGAGCAGGGCTTCGAGGTCGCCGCCGTCAAGGTGCCGACCGACCGGCCCTCGGAGCACTGGGTCTACATCCCCGCGCTGGCGCTTGCCGCCTTCGTCTGGTTCATGCAGCGCGCCCGCTTCCGGGTCGGCGCCGCCGGCGCCCGGCGTGCGGTGCGGCAAAGCTAGGCGCCGCGGCGCAGGCGCAAGCCCGGCGGCCCGCCACGCGCGGCGCTTACCCCACGAGGACGTTCGCCCTCACGGTTGCCTCGCAAATCTGAAATAAGGTAAGTTTACTTACGATTTCTCTTGAGGAGGCGTCCATGGGCATTCGATTGCGCGCCGCCGCGGCGGCGGCAGTATTGGCGGTATCGGCGGTTTCGTTTCCCGCGGTGGCGCAGGACTGGAAGCCGACGAAGCCCGTGCGCTTCGTCGTGCCCATCCAGGGCGGCACGGTCGACATCCTCGCGCGGCTGACCGCGCCGCGGCTGCAGGAGAAATGGGGACAGCCGGTCGTGGTGGAGCAGAAGCCGGGCGCCGGCGGCAACATCGGCACCGACTTCGTCGCGAAGAGCGAGCCCGACGGCCACACCATCCTCGTCGCCTTCACCGCGCCGATCACGGTGAACCCCACGCTTTTCGGCGACAAGATCACCTACGACCCGCAGAAGGACCTGACCCCCATCACCCTCGCGGTGACGACGCCCCAGTTCTTCACGGTCAATCCCGAGGTGCCGGCCAACACCGTGGCGGAGTTCGTCGACTACGCGCGCAGGAACAAGGGCAAGCTGAGCTACGGCTCGGTCTCGATCGGCAGCGCCTCGCACCTCACCATGGAGATGTTCAAGTCGGCCGCCGGCGTGGATCTGGTGCACGTGCCCTACAAGGGATCGGCGCCTACGGTGACCGACCTCCTTGCCGGCGTCGTCCAGGCGGCGATGCTCGTGCCCGGCAACGTGGTGCCGCACCTCAAGAGCGGCAAACTCAAGGTGCTCGCCACGACCGGCCGCAAGCGCTTCTCCGGGGCGCCGCAGTATCCGACCCTCATCGAATCGGGCTACGAGGACTTCGAGGCCGTCGCCTGGATCGGCTTCCTCGCGCCGGCCGGCACGCCGCGCAACGTCATCGACACCTATCACCGCGAAATCGTCGCCATCCTCCAGACGCCGGAGGTGCAGAAGCGCCTCACCGACATCCACTTCGAGATCGTCGCCAGCACGCCCGAGAAGTTCGCCGAGTACATCCGCTGGGAGACGCCGCGCTGGGCCAAGGTGATCCGGCAGACGGGCGCCAAGGCAAACTGAGGCGAACTGGGGCCACCTGAAGCGAGCTGAAGAGAACGCAGGCACACCGAGACAACCATGAAGTCCGCCGAAAAACCGTTTCCGCATCCTTCCGTCTTCCTCGACCGCAAGAAGCTCGAGCGCATCAAGGGCTATCGCGTGCACGAGGCGCGTACGCCGGAGAAGCCGGTGCGCGTGGTCACGCCGTCGCAGACCATCGGGCCCTTCTTCGCGCTCGGCCTGGTCGCCTCGAACGAGGACGACCTCGCCTGCAAGGCCGCCGGCGGACCCCGTGCCGAAGGAACGCCCATCGTGGTGAGCGGCCGGGTCACCGACGAGGCGGGAAAGCCCGTGCGCAAGGCGCTGATCGAGGTGTGGCAGGCGAACCGCTGGGGCAAGTACGAGCATCCCGACGACGTGACGCCCGCCCCGGTCGATCCCAATTTCAAGGGCTGGGGCCGCATGCTCACCGACGGCGAGGGACGCTACCGCTTCCACTCGATCAAGCCCGGCGCCTACCCGAACCCGGGCTACGACAACTGGATGCGCCCGCCGCACATCCACTATTCGATCTTCGCCGCCGGCGTCATGCAGCGCCTGATCACGCAGATGTACTTCCCGGGCGAGGCGCTGAACGACATCGATCCCATCCTGAACGGCATCGAGGACCTCGATGCCCGCGCCTCGCTCATCGCGCGCGAGACGGGCCCCGGCGCCTACGAGTTCGACATCGTGCTGCGCGGCGCCGGCGAGACGGCCTTCTTCGTCGACGGCTAGCGCCCGGGCGGCTTGCTCACGGGCGAGCGCGAGGACTCGTTCAGCGCGCCCGTCAGCTTGGCGAGGAGCTCGACGAAGCGCCGGCGCTCGCGCGCCGGAAGCGGCGCGAGCAGCCGCTCGGAGGTGCGCCACGCGGCGCCGGCGGCGTTTCGCAGCACCGCGCGGCCCTCGGGCGTGAGCACGAGCGTTTTCCGCCGCTTGTCTTCGGCGGAGCCGTCGCGCCGCAGCAGGCCGCGGCGCTCGAGGCCTTCCAGCACCTGCCCGACCGTCGCGCGATCGAAGCCGATGGCGCGCGCGAGCGCCGCCTGGTCGATGCCGGGGTGGCGCTCGATCACCATAAGCGTGCTGTGCTGCGGCGGCGTGAGGCCGAGCGAGGCGCATTCCTCGGCGAAGATGCCGACCGCGATCTGGTGCGCGCGCCGCAGGAGGAAGCCGGGGCGGGCATAGAGGTCCTCGAGGTTGCGTTTTGCCATGGCGGGAGCAAGTATAGGCTGGCGGGGCGCGTCGCTCCCCGGGCAAGGGCCGCGCAGGATTGACAGCGCTTCTGCGATGCTTTTATCGTAAGAATACTTACTAATTTTGCAGCGAGACGCTTCGTCATGGACCATGCAACCGCAGAGCTGCTCGTGCGCACGGGGCCGGGCACGCCCATGGGCAACCTCATGCGCCGGTACTGGGTGCCGGCGCTGCTCGCTTCCGAGATCGCCGAGCCCGACTGTCCGCCGGTGCGCGTGAAGCTTCTCGGCGAGCGCCTCGTCGCCTTCCGCGACAGCGAAGGCCGGCCGGGGCTCGTCGACGAGTTCTGCGCCCACCGCGGCGCCTCCCTTTTCCTCGGGCGCAACGAAGAGGGCGGCATCCGCTGCTCCTACCACGGCTGGAAGTTCGACGTGACGGGGCAGTGCATCGAGCTGCCTTCGGTGCCCAACCTGGCCTGCAAGATGAAGATCAAGTCGTACCCGTGCATCGAGCGCGGCGACATCGTCTGGGCCTACATGGGGCCGCCGGAGAAGCAGCCGGCGCCGCCCGAGCTCGAATGGTGCCTGCTGCCGTCCAGCCATCGCTACGTCAGCAAGCGCTTCCAGCGCACCGGCTGGCTGCAGGCGATGGAAGGCGGCATCGACACCACGCACGCGTCCTGGGTGCATCGCTACGAGCTCGAGCAGGACCCGATGCACAGGCACGCCAAGGCGAACAAGTACATCAAGGCCGATCGCAATGCGGTCTTCGACCTCGAGGAGATGCCGCACGGCCTCACCATCTTCGGCCGGCGCAACGGCGAGGACGACTCGCACTACTGGCGCATCACGCAGTGGATCTTCCCCTGGTTCACGCTCATCCCGCCGTTCGGCCCGCACGCGCTGGGCGGGCACATGTGGATTCCGATCGACGACGAGAACTGCTGGGCCTGGAGCATCAACTTCCTGCCCGATCGCCCGCTGCCTGAAGAGGAGCTCGCAGCCATGAAGGAAGGCAAGGGCATCCACTTCAAGGCGATTCCCGGCACCTTCATGCCGGTCGCGAATCCCGACAACGACTGGCTCATCGACCGGCGCGCGCAGAAAGAGCGCCAGTCCTTCAGCGGCGTGGAGGGGTTCTCCATCCAGGACGCCTCGCTCCAGGAGAGCATGGGCCCGATCCAGGACTACTCCAAGGAGCACCTCGTCGCCACGGACAAGCCGATCGCCATGGCGCGGCGCATGCTCGCCAAGGCCGCGCGCGCGCTCGAGCAGGGCGTCGAGCCGCCGGCGCTCGACCCCGCTTCGCAGCGCGTGCGCGCCGCCTCGGTCCTTCTCGACCGGGGCGTGAAAGCGCACGAGTGGGCGCGCGAAGCGCTGGATGGCCTGACCAAGCCCGTGTACTCGGTCTGAGGCATGGCGTCGGCAGGCCAGCCCGTCAAGGGAAGCGTCGTGCTTGTCACCGGCGCGAACGGCGGCATCGGACAAGCGCTGGTGGAAGCGTTCCGGGCCGCGGGGGCGGCCGAAGTGATCGCGGCGGTGCGGCCGGGGAAAACCGCGCCGGCGGGAACGACGCCCTGCGCGCTCGATGTCTCGGACCCCGCGTCGGTCGCCACGGCCGCGTCGCTCTTTGCGCAACGCGTCGACATCCTCGTGAACAACGCCGGCGTCAACGGGAACGGACGCCTCTTCGCGCCCGGCGCCGAGGCGGCGGCGCGGAGCGAGATGGAGGTCAACTACCTCGGTTTGCTCGGCATGATCCGCGCGTTCGCGCCGGCGATGCAGGCGCGCCGTAGCGGCGCCGTCGTCAACCTGCTGAGCTTTCTCGCGCACGTGAACCTGCCCGTCATGGCCACCTACTGCGCAAGCAAGGCGGCGGCGTACTCGCTTACGCAGGCCGCGAGGGCCGAGCTCGCCCGCTTTGGCGTGCGGGTGCTCGGCGTCTTCCCGAGGCTGGTGGATACGGCGATGAGCGGCCATATTTCAGCGCCGAAGCTCTCGCCGGCGGAGCTTGCCGGCGCGATCGTCAATGCTCTCGAGCAGGGCGTGGACGATCTCTATCCCGGCAACGCGGTCGAGGCCTACGAGGCGTTTCGAAAGGATCCCGGGAAGCTCGAGCGGGAGTTTGCCGCGCGGCTGCCCGACTAGCCGGCGGATCGTTGATCGCCCGCGCCGCACCGGGCGGCAATCTCTCCGGCGGTGGCGAACCAGACGCCCTCGCGGCGGCGAAGATCGGCCAGCACCTCCTCGAGGTACGAGATGCGCCAGGGCTGGCCGACCAGCCACGGGTGCAGGCAGAGGACGAGCGCGCGAGGCCGGCTTTCGCCGTCGGCCAGCAGCCGCTCCGCCGCGTCGGCGATCGACTGGCGCCAGCGCGCCATGCTGAGCTTGCGATGCCAGTGGGCGAAGACGTCGTCGAGGTCGATCGCCATCGGCAGCGAGACGAGCGGCCCGCCTGGCGTGCGCATCGGGTAGGGGAGCTCGTCGTTCGGCCAGTCGAGCACGTACCGGATTCCCGCTTCGGCAAGGAGCGCCGGCGTTCGCGCCGACTCGCCCTGCTCGGGGCCGAGCCAGCCGGCGACGTCGCCGCCGGCCGCTTCCCGCACGGCTTGGAGCGCAGCGCGGATCTGCGAGCGTTCATCTTCCTCGCCCAGGCGGCTGGAAAGCAGGCGCGTGACGGCCTCGCCATGGGCAGCGATCTCCCAGTTCCGGCGGCGGCATTCGTCGACCACTACGCTGCGTTCGCGAGCGCAGTAGGCGTCCACCGCCGCGGTCGCCCTCATGCCGTGGCGATCGAGGGCGTCCATGACGCGGAACACGCCGATGCGGTTGCCGTACTCGCGGTGGGACCACGTGCGGAAATCCGGGTAAGGGCCGCGACCGAAGCCGCCGGGCAGCGAAGCGGGCCAGGCGGCCTGCGCCGGCGGCTGCATCTCGTAGTACTCGACGGCCACGACGAACGCGACTGCGAGGCGCGCTCCGCCCGGCCAGGCACCGCTCGCGCGCGCGCCGATCGGGCTCCAGTCGAACCAGTCGTGCGCGGCGGGGTTCATGTCGTCGCGCGGCGGGCGTCGAGCCAGCGCTGCACCGCTTCGAAGTGGCTGGCGTAGTAGTGATCGGCAATCTCGTCTCCGGTCGCCTGCCAGACGCCGGGACGCGAGAGCATGTAGGCGAGCATCTCGTCCAGGTAGCGCACGCGCTGAGGCTGGCCGATGAGCGCGGGATGGAGCGAGAGGCACATCACGCGAGCCGAATCGGCGCCTTCCACCCAGAGCCGGTCGAACTGGCGCCTCGCGGCCTCGGCGAACTCGTCCGCGTCGAACGCGGCGCCGAGAAACGGCGCATCGTTGATCTCGAGCGCGTAGGGCAGGGAGATCAGCCGGCCCTCGCGCACCCGCAGCGGGAACGGCTGGTCGTCATGGAACCAGTCGGCGTGATAGCGGAACCCGAGGGCCGCCAGCACGTCCGGCGTGCTTTCCGTCGCCGACTGCGGCCCGGGGCCGCCCATGCCCTGCAGCGTGACGCCGGTGAGCGCATGGAGGCGGCGGCGCATGTCTTCGTAATACGCGCGCTCCTCGGCTTCCGACAGCCCGTAGATGAAGCGCGAGTTGCTGATGCCGTGGCCGAGGTAGCGCCAGTCGCGCGCCACCGCCGCCTTGCAGATCTCGGGATGGCGCTCGAGCGCCTCGACGTTCACGCAGGCGGTGCAGCGGACGTTGTGGGCGTCGAGCACTTCCAGCATCCGCCAGAAGCCGACACGATTGCCGTAGTCCTGGCGACCGTAGGCGAGCACGTCGGGCTGCGGCATGCGGGTCCACATGTCGAGCCATGGGTCCGCCGGCGCCATGTACTCGTAGGACAGGATGTTGGGGCAGATCCAGAGCGCCACGCGGGCGTTGTCCGGCCAGCGCAGCACCGGCCGGTCGATCGCGGGCACGTAGTCGGTCCAGGCCTGGTCGGCATCCCCGTGCCGTCGCGTCTGCCGGGTGGGAGGTCCGCCCGCGCGATAGCGATACTGCAGCACCTTCAGCTCACCGGGCTTCGGTACGCCTGGCGGGCGTCTTGCGCGTGCCGCGAGCGCGCGTGCCCTCGCGGGTGCCCTTTTTGCCGGGCGGTTGCCTGCTCGCAGGACTCGCGCGCATGCGCCCGGCGGCGAAGAGCACCTTCGCTTCGGCTTCCAGCTTGTCGAGGAGCGCGTCGAACGTCTTTTCCTCTTCCCGGGTGAGCGCGCGGCGCCACTTTGCGTCGAGCTCGCGGAAGGCCTGCTCGATCTCTCCGTAGACGGTCCTCCCCCTGGGAGAGAGGCGCAGGATGACCCGCCGGCGATCGGCGTCGTCGTTGCTGCGCACGACGAGGTTCATGTCGACGAGGCGGTCGACTGCTCGCGTCACCTTGTCGGGCTCCATGGTGCACAGATGCCCGGCGACCCCTGCGAAGATGGGCTCGTAGCGGCCGATGATGGAGAAAATGCGCCAGAGGGCGGCCGAGAGCCCGTGCTTCTTCGCGTAGAGC
>Ga0079224_100006449_pt1 | contig 15548 bp, 15 predicted proteins | sample Stecom2015_FD_80414 | JGI IMG/M metagenome (GOLD analysis project Ga0079224, IMG submission 80414) | Agricultural soil microbial communities from Utah to study Nitrogen management - Steer compost 2015 | ecosystem: Environmental > Terrestrial > Soil > Agricultural land | place: USA: Utah...
CCTCGACGAGCCGGCCCGCCAGCAGGTCGTCCGCGTCCTGCCCGACGAGCCGGCCATCGGCAAGACCTTCGACTACCTGGTCCCCGACACGCTCGGGGACCAGGTGCGCGTCGGCGACCGGGTGCGGGTCGCGCTCGGCGGGCGGCGGGTGGGCGGCTGGGTGGTCGCGGTCGGGGTCGAGCCGCCGCCCGGGGTGGCGCTGCGGCCGCTCGCCCGCTGGTCGGGCCGGGGCCCGACGCCGGAGCTCCTCGAGCTGGCCCGGTGGGCCGCCTGGCGGTGGGCGGGCCGGCCGGCAAGCCTGCTGCGCACCGCGTCGCCCGAGCGCGTGGTCAAGCGCCTGCCGCCGCCCCGCCGCGCGCCGGCGCGGCCGGCGCCGCCCTCGCCGGTGGCGCGCCTCGTCGACCACGCGCTCGCCCGGCCCGTGTCGCTCGTGCGCCTGCCCCCGGCCGCGGACCCGACCGAGGTGCCGGTCGCCGTGGCCGTCCGCGGCCACACGCTGGTCGTGTGCCCGACGGCGCCGCTGGCCGCGGCGGTCGTCGCGCGGCTGCGGCGAGCGGGGGTGCCGGCGGTGCGCCACCCGGAGGGGTGGGCGGCCGGGGCGGCGGGGGCGACCGTGGTCGGCACCCGGGCCGCGGTCTGGGCCCCGGTCGGCGACCTGCGGGCCGTCGTCGTCGTCGACGAGCACGACGAGGCGCACCAGCAGGAGCAGGCACCGACCTGGCACGCCCGGGAGGTGGCCGTCGAGCGGGCCCGCCGCGCGGGCGTGCCCTGCGTGCTGACCTCGCCGTGCCCGTCGCTGGAGGCGCTCGCCCTCGCCCGCCCGCTCACGCCGCCCCGCAGCGTCGAGCGGGACGGGTGGCCGGTCGTCGACGTCGTCGACATGCGCCGCGAGGACCCGCGGGCCGGGCTGCTGACGCCCACGCTCGTGCGCCTGCTCCGCAGCGACCGCCGGGTGCTGTGCGTGCTCAACCGCACCGGTCGCGCCCGCCTGCTGGCCTGCGCCGCCTGTGGCGAGCTGGCCCGGTGCGAGCGCTGTGACGCGGCGGTGGCCCAGCCGTCGGCCGAGGTCCTGCGCTGCGCCCGCTGCGGCACCGAGCGGCCGGTGGTGTGCGCGGCGTGCGGGGCGGGCCGGCTGAAGGCCCTGCGCCAGGGCGTCACCCGGGTGCGGGACGAGATCGAGGCCCTGGTGCGCGAGCCGGTGGCGGAGGTGACCGGTGCCCGGCCGGCGGAGGGCGCCCCGTCCGCCCGGGTCGTCGTCGGCACCGAGGCGACGTTGCACCAGGTCGACCGGGCCGACGTCGTCGCCTTCCTGGACGCCGACCAGGAGCTGCTGGCCCCGCGCTACCGGGCGGCGGAGCAGGCGCTCGGGCTCCTCGCCCGTGCGGCCCGCCTGCTCGGCGGGCGGGCCGGCGGCGGGCGCCTGGTGGTGCAGACCCACGTCCCCCGCCACGAGGCGGTGCAGGCGGCCCTGCACGGCGACCCGGCGCGGGTGAGCGAGGCCGAGCGCGAGCGCCGCGCGCTGCTGCGGTTCCCGCCGGTGACCGCCCTGGCCGAGGTGTCCGGCCCGGCGGCGGGTGAGCTGGTCGAGGCCCTGGGCGACCCAGCCGGCGTCGAGGTCCTGGGACCGTCCGACGGGCGCTGGCTGCTGCGAGCGCCCGACCACCGGACCCTGTGCGACGCGCTCGCGGCCACGCCGCGTCCGCCCGGTCGGGTCCGCGTCGCGGTCGACCCGCCCCGGGTCTGACCCGGTCGGCCGCCCGCCGGGGTGCGCAGGTCCACCCGGCGGCTCAGGCGTCGGGGCGTGGACGGTCCGGGGCGGCGCGGGCGGCGACGACCAGGGCGGCCGTGGCCACGGCGTGCCCGGCGAGGGCCAGCACCAGCGCGGGCGCGGGGTCGCTGCGCAGGCCCGCCACCCGTGAGCACCAGGCGACCAGCACCACGTGGACGGCGACGAGCACGAGCGCTCCCCGGGTGCCGCGGGCGACGGGGAGGCCGCCGAGCCGGCGGAGCGGCGGCTCCAGGACCAGCAGGCCGAGGCAGGCGACGCCCCCGACCACCGATCCGAGGCGCCCCCGGCCGTCGAGCGCGACGGTCCACGCGACGACGCCCACCGCGGCGAGCACGCCGCCACCCCCCAGGCGGCCCCAGGCGAACGGCCAGCCGAGGGCGGCCGCCGGGAGGGCGGCGCCGAGGACCACCGTCGCCATCTCGGTGTCGGGGACGGTGAGGTAGACGCCCGCCACGGTGACGGCGAGCATCACCGGCCCGACGCCCGGGGCGAGGTGCAGGCCCGCGCCGACCCGCCTCGGCCGGCGTCCCGCGGCGCGGTCGAGGTCGGCCGCGGCGGCACCGCCGAGCACGGTGGTGGTCACGACGACGGGCCGCACCCAGCCGGGGTCGGCGGGCAGCGCCGCCGCCAGCACGAGCGCGCCCGGCACGGCGGCGAGCACGTGGAGCGACCACCGCTCGGCCAGGTACCCGCCCGCCGCCAGCAGCCCGAGGCCGGCGACGACCTGGTCGTCCACCGGCAGGACGTCCCGATCCAGCGCGGCCACCGCCGCGGCGGCGACGACCACCCCCGCGAGCGGCACGCGGCGGCGCAGGGCCAGTGCGACCGCCGCCACGAGGGCGGTGCCGAGCGCGGCCAACGAGCACGCGTCGCGGAACCCGGGCTCGTCGATGAGGTCGGTCAGCGTGTCGATCATGCGCGCCCGCCGGCGACGCGCCGCCGCGTCCCCGGGCCGGCTGCCGAGCCTAGCGGCGGGCCCGCGGTCGGGTCGGGTCGCGCGGCGGCCGTCGGTCCGCGCCGGGGCGACACCGCTGCGGGCGCTGCGCGTGCGAGGATCGGGCGCCCGGACGAGGGCAGGCAAGGAGCGGCGGTGGCAGGAGACTGGAACGACGCCGAGCTGGCACGGGCCGACGACCTCGACCTGCTCGTGCACGCTGCCCGGTTGCTGGGTGCCGACGGCTCGCTGGCGGTGGGCGGTGCGGGGGCCGTGTCGGTGAAGGGCACGGTGACCGACGTCCTCGGTGAGCCGGTCGACGTCCTGTGGGCCACCGGCCGGGACGCCGACCTGGCCGCCGCCGAGCGCGCCGAGCTGACCCCGCTGCGGCTCGAGCGGCTCGCCGGCCTGGCCGGGCTGGCCGCGCTCGACGACGACCGCCTCGACGCCGAGCTGCGGGCCGCGTCGCTCGACCCGGACGCACCCGCCCCGTCGCCGGCGGCCCTCCTCCACGTGGCGCTGCCGTACCGCTACGTCCTGCAGACGCCGGCGGCACCCGTGCTCGCCCTCACCGCCACGCCCCGGGGTGCCGACCTGGTCGCCGAGGTGTACGGGGACGAGGTGGTGGTCGTGCCCGACGCCGACCCGGGCCTGGCGCTGGCGCGCGCCTGCGCCGAGCGCTGGCGTGCCCAGCGCCACGAGGGCACCCGGGGGATCGTGCTGGTCCACCACGGGCTGTGCACCTTCGCCCACGACGCCCGCACCGCTTACGCCGCGCACGTCGAGCTGGTCCGGACGGCGCTGTCGCGGCTGGAGGCAGGCGGTGCGGCCGCGGCTCCGCCCGCGCCGCCGACCGCGGTGCCGGCGGCGCCCGGTCCCGCGGTCACCGGCGGCGATCCGGCCGTCGACGACCAGCTGGTGGGCGACCTCGACGCCTTCGGCGCCGGCGATCCGACCGCCTACGGCGCAGGGGCCGGCGTCCCCGGTGGGGCGGCGCTGCCCGCCCCGTCACCGGACGGCGGCACGGCGCCCGCGGTGCCCGCGGGGGACGCGGGCGCGACCGCCGCGCTGCGGCGCGCCGTCTCGCTGGCGGCCGGCCGCCCCGTGGTGCTGCGGACGGCCGAGGACGGCGCCGCCCGTCGCCTGGCCGGGCGGGAGGACCTCGCGGCGCTGGTCGGGTCGGGCCCGGCGTCACCCGAGCTCGTCCGCCACGTCGGACCCGCACCCCTCGTCGGGCGGGACGTCGACGCCCACGTCCGGTCACGCACGTCCGAACCGGTCCACGGGAGCGGCGCGGGGGAGGGGCGAGGCGACCCGCGGGGCGCCGTGCCCCGCGTCGTCGTCGATCCCGAGCTCGGGGTGCTGGCGGTGGGCGACAGCCCTGCCGAGGCGGCCCGGACGCTCGAGGTGTTCGAGCACACGGCCTGGGTCGCCGAGCGCGCCGCCGCGCTCGGCGGCTACGTGCCCCCGCCCGCGACCGCGCTCACCAGGGCGGCCCGTGCCGCCCGCCGGACAGAGCCGTCCGACCACCACCGGCCGGAGCCCCTGGCGGGCCGCGTCGCTCTCGTGACCGGTGCCGGGTCGCCGGTCGGCCGGGCGACGGTCCGGGCGCTCGTCGGCGCGGGGGCGGCGGTCGTCGGCCTCGACGGCGACGCCCACGCGCCCGACCTCGCCGGCGGCCCCGCCTACGTCGGGGTGCCCGGCGACCCGACGGACCCCGAGGACGTCGAGGCGGCCGCCGCCCGGGCCGTGCGGTGCTTCGGCGGGCTGGACGTGCTGGTGGTCGGGGAGGCGGCGCCGGTGCCGGACGGGTCGGTCGCCGGGCTGTCCCGGGCGGCGTGGCGGCAGGCGCTCGACGGCGCCGCCGCCGGGGCGCTGGCGGCGCTGCCGGCAGCCCACCCGCTCCTGCGGCTGGCGCCCGCCGGTGCCGCCGTGGTCGTGATCGCCCGGCCGTGCGGGTCCGGGGCGGCGGGAGCGGCGGCCGACGTGCTCGCCCGGCTGGTCCGGGTCGCGGCGCACGAGTGGGCCGGCGACGGCATCCGGGTCAACCTCCTCGAGGCGGGCCCGGTCACCGGTGCCGGGAGCGGCGACGGCGGCGGGGCCGGCGGGGGTGCCGCCGCCGGGGCCGGGGCCGCCGAGGTCGCCGCCGCGGACGTCGCCGCCGCCGTGGTGGCGCTGTGCGGGCCCGGCCTCGGTCGCACGACGGGGGCCCGGGTCCCGGTCGGCGGCACCCCGCTGCCGACCTGAGGCCGGGGGCCGGCCCCCGGGTGGGACCCGCAGGCCGCCGGGCACGACCCCTCGGGTGCGAGCCCGTGGTCGAACCGTGCCCGGGGTGGGACGCCGGGCCGGACCGGCGGGGTCAGAAGATGAAGGCGCACCAGGGCGCCCGGGCGGTGGCGAAGGCGGCGGTCGCCGCCGCGACCGCACCGGGGCGGTGCTCGTCCACCCACCCGGCAGCGGCGAGCCGCTGCCACGAGTGGCCGCCGAGGTAGGCCGCGCCCAGGGCGCCGACGCCGACGGTCAGGTCCGGCTGGTCGGTCGTGGGCGCGCAGTCGCCCCCGTCGGGCCCGACGTCCAGCCGGTACCGCCCGTCGGCGTAGCCCATCGGGTCCCGCACCTCCAGCACCAGCGAGGCCGGGGCGGCGTAGCGGCGGGCGGCGACGGCGGCCGGCAGGTCGAGGACCCGCAGCCAGACGTGGTCGGACCGGTCGACGAGCTGGGCCGCCCGGCCGTCGACGAGAGCCAGCGGTGCGGGGTCGTCGAGGGTCCGGAGCGCGACGGTCGCCGTGGCGATCCAGTCGACCGAGGCGAGGTAGCGCAGCAGCTCGATCTCGGCGCGGGGCGTGGCCGCCACGAGCAGCTCGGCGTGCGCCTTGCCCGCCGGGCGGTTCGCCTTCCAGGTCTCGTCGACCGTGTAGGTGACCGCCCCCTGCACCTCGCCACCGCCGTCGCGCCACAGCGCCTTCAGGGCGTTCCGCCGGCGCTCGTGGTCGCCGTCGTCGACGTCGAGCAGGGCGGCCAGCACCTGCCAGCGCTGGGTCGACGCCCCGATGTGGCCCGGCCTCGCGGGGCGGATGCGGTCGTAGAGCTCCTCGACCACCTTGGCGAAGGTCTCGCCGTCGACGAGCTCGACCTCGCCCCGGGGCGCGTCCAGCCAGGCCGCCGCGTGGGCGTCGACCCGGAGCGTCGTCGCCTCGGTCGCCGGTCCGTAGCCGTAGCGCCCGTAGATCGGGTACTCGGCGGCGATGAGCACCGCGACCGGCTCGCCCCGCTCGACGGCGTCGTCGAGGTGGTGGCGCATGAGGCGGGTGAGGTGGCCCTGGCGGCGGTGGGTGGGCAGCACGCCGACGCTGCTGACCGCCGACGCGGTGATCACGCCGCCGGGAACGGTGAGCGGCGTGGCGAACGAGCGGGCGACCCCGCACATCCGCCCCCGGGCGTCGACGGCGGCGAGGCAGCGCTCGATGTCGACGTCGCGGCGCCGTGCCTCGACCCCGGCGGCCGTGGGCGGCGGGGAGAGGAAGGCCGTCGCCTTGACCTCGAGGAAGCGGTGGAGCTCGTCGGCGGCGATGGGCCGGACGGCGGGTGCGCTCACGGTTCGAGGCTAGGGACCGGGCGTGGCGTCACCCACCGAATTCGGGTCCGCCCGGCCGGGGTCCCCGGCGGCCCACTCGCGACGGCGCACCTCGTAGAGGGCGACCGCGGTCGCCACCGCCACGTTGAGCGAGCCGACCCGGCCGAGCTGGGGGATGTACGCGACGTCGTCGCAGGCGGTGAGCGCGGCGGGAGAGAGCCCGCGGTCCTCGTGCCCGACGACCAGGCACACCGCGGCCGGCAGGGCGAGCTCGGGGAGCGGGGTGGCCCCCTGGGCGAGCTCCAGGCCGACCACGCGGTAGCCGCCGGCGCGGGCGGCCTCGGCGGCCTCGGCGACGGTGTCGTGGTGGGACCAGCGGAGGTAGCGCTCGGTGCCGAGCGCGGTCTTGGCGGTCTTGGCGCCGGTCGGGGGCGCCGTGTCGCCGACCAGCCACAGGTGGTCGACCCGCAGCGCGGCGGCCGTCCGCAGGATCGAGCCGACGTTGAACGGCGACTGCACGTTGTCGAGCACCAGGCCGACCCGCCCGGTCGTGCGGTGGCGCCACGACCGGTGGAGGCGCTTGAGCCCGGTCGAGTCGAGCGGGCGGCTCATGCCTCGCCGGCCGTCCCCGTCGCGCGACCCCCGCCGTCCCCGGGCCCGGCCTCGGCCGCGGCGGGTGGTCGCACCTCCAGCAGCCGGTAGCCGAGGCGGCTCGCCAGCCGGGTCACCCGCCAGCCCCGGCCCGCCAGCCACCGGTGCAGCGAGTCGGAGCCGAGGTGCTTGTGCACGACGAGGACGGCGGCCCGGTCGGGTTCGAGGCGAGCGAGCCAGCGGGTGAGCAGCTCGTGCAGCGCGCGCTTGCCGATCCGCACGGGTGGGTTCGACCAGATGCCCGCGAACCGCACCTCCTCGGGGACCTCCTCGGGCCGCACGACCCGCACGTTGTCGAGGCCCGCCGCCCGGACGTTCCGGCGGGTGAGCTCGAGGGCCCGCTCGTTCACGTCGACCGCCCACACCGTCGCCCCCGGCGCCCGCACGGCGAGCGTGAGGGCGATCGGTCCGTAGCCGCAGCCGAGGTCGAGCAGGTGGCCCCGGGGGGCCGGGGGCGGCGTCTCGAGGAGGAGCACCTTGGTGCCGGGGTCGATGCGCCCCGCCGAGAACACCCCGCGGTCGGTGCGCAGGTCGAGCGACAGGTCCGGCAGGACGAGGCGCACCGTGCCGGGACGCGACGGCGCGGCCGGCGAAGGGGAGAAGTAGTGCGGTTGGCCGGATGCGCCCACAGGCGGTGACGGTAGCCTTGGTCGGCATGGCTCCCTACCGCATCCGCGTCGTCGGCGACCCGGTGCTCCGGCAGCGCGCCTCCGAGGTCACCGAGATCGACGGGCGCCTGGCCAAGCTGGCCGAGGACATGATCGCCACCATGTACGACGCCCCCGGTGTCGGCCTCGCCGCCCCGCAGGTCGGCGTCGAGAAGCGCGTCTTCGTCTACGACGTGGGCGAGGGGCCGCGCACGATCGTCAACCCCGAGATCGTCGAGGCGACGGGGGAGTGGACCTACGAGGAGGGCTGCCTCTCGGTGCCCGGCCTGTCGTGGCCCATCACCCGGCCCAAGCAGGTGCTGCTCCGAGGGCTCGACCTCGACGGCAACGAGGTGGAGATCGAGGCCGACGAGCTCGAGGCCCGCTGCTTCCAGCACGAGGTCGACCACCTCGACGGGGTGCTGCTGCTCGAGCGGCTCGACCCCGACACGCGCCGCGAGGCGCTGCGGACCATCCGCGAGCGCGGCATCTCGCCGTCGGTGCTCGCCGACGCCGAGCCGTTGAGCGGCCTGTCGCTGCGCAAGTGACCGCGGCGCGGGCGCCCCGGCACCCGGAGCGCCTCGTCTTCCTGGGCACCCCGGCAACGTCGGTGATCCCGCTGCGGGCGCTGCTGGACGCCGGCCACGACGTCGTGCTCGTCGTGTCACGCCCCGACGCCCGGCGGGGCCGGGGCGGGCGCACGTCGCCCTCGCCGGTCAAGCAGGCGGCGCTCGACGCGGGCATCCCGGTGACCGCGTCGGTCGACGACGCGCTCGAGGTGGGAGCCGACCTCGGCGTGGTCGTGGCCTTCGGGCAGATCATCAAGCCGCACGTCCTGGAGCGGCTGCCGATGGTCAACCTGCACTTCTCGCTGCTGCCCCGGTGGCGGGGCGCCGCGCCGGTCGAGCGAGCGATCCTGGCCGGCGACGAGCGCACGGGCGTCGACCTCATGGTGGTGGAGGAGGGCCTCGACACGGGCCCGATCTACGACCGTGCCGAGGTCACCATCGGCCCGGACGAGACGGCCGACGAGCTGCGGGCCCGGCTGGCCGAGCTGGGCGCCCGGCTGCTGGTCGACAACCTGGCCCGCGGGCTCGGCGACCCCGTGCCGCAGCAGGGTGAGCCGACCTACGCCCACAAGATCACGCCCGACGAGCTGCGCATCGACTGGTCCGCGCCGGCCGAGGTCATCCACCGGGTGGTGCGGGTCGGCGGCGCCTGGACCACCCACGACGGCGCCCGCCTGAAGGTGTGGCGCACGTCGCGGTCCCCGGCCGGCCGTGACGCGCTCGAGGTTCCGACGGGCGACGGGCCGCTGTGGCTGGTCGAGGTCCAGCCCGAGGGGCGTCGCCGCATGCCCGCGGCGGCATGGGCCAACGGCGTGCGCGGCGACCCGGTCGCCGGCCTGGGGCGGTGAGCCGGGCACACCGGTCGCGGGGTGGGGCACCGGCGCCCCGACGCGGTGCGGGGCGCGCCGGTGGGGGTGGCCGCAGCGCCCGGTCCGTGGCCCTCGACGTGCTCGACCGCATCGACGCCCGCGGCGCCTACGCCAACCTGGCGCTCGCCGGGGCGCTCGAGCGGTCGGGCCTGGCGCCGGCCGACCGTCGGTTCGCCACCGACCTCGTCTACGGGACCACCCGGATGCGACGGGCCTGCGACCACCTGGTCGACCGGTTCCTCGCCCGCCCCGTGGAGGGGCGGGTGCGCAACGCGCTGCGGCTGGGCGCCTACCAGCTGGCCTTCGCCGGGGTCCCGGCCCACGCCGCGGTGTCCGAGACGGTCGCGGCCGCGCCCCGCCCGGCGCGGGGCCTGGTCAACGCCGTGCTGCGCCGGGTGGCCGAAGCGCCGGCCGACTGGCCCGACGACGCCACCCGGCTGAGCGTGCCCGACTGGGTGCTCGACGAGCTGACCGCGTCCCTCGGGCGGGAGCGGGCCCTCGAGGCCCTGGCGGCGATGAACGAGCCGGCCGCCGTCACCGAGCGCGAGGACGGCTACGTCCAGGACGCGGCGTCGCAGGCGGTGGCCGGGGCGGTCGGCGCCCGCCCGGGTGAGCGGGTGCTCGACGCCTGCGCGGCGCCGGGGGGCAAAGCGACGGCGCTGGCCGGCGCCGGGGCCCGGGTCGTGGCCGCCGACGTCCACCCGACCCGGGCCGGGCTCGTTCGGGCGAACGCCGAGCGGCTGGGCCTGGCGGGGGAGGTCGCCGTCGTGGTCGCCGACGGCACCGCCCCGCCGTGGCGGCCGGCGTGCTTCGACCGGGTGCTCGTCGACGCGCCCTGCACCGGCCTCGGCACCCTGCGGCGCCGGGCCGACCTGCGGTGGCGGGTCGAGCCGGCCGCGGTGGCGCGCCTGGCCGCGCTGCAGCGGCGGCTGCTGGCGGCCGCCGCCGAGGCGGTCCGCCCCGGCGGGGTGCTCGTCTACTCGGTGTGCACCCTGACGGTCGCCGAGTCGACCGGGGTCGACGAGTGGTTCGCGGGGGCGCGCCCGGACTTCGCGCCGCTGCCGCCGCCCGCGGCCCCGTGGGAGCCGTGGGGCCGGGGCGCGATCCTCCTGCCCCAGGCGGCGGGGACCGACGGCATGTGCATGTTCCGCTACCGGCGGGCGGGCGCGGCCGGCGGCGGACCCGCGGGCGGCCACGACGACGAGCACGCGGACGAGCACGAGGAGGCGCGGGGGTGAGCGGCGAGCGGCGCTGGGCGGCGAAGGTGCTGACGGTGTCGGACGGCGTGGTGGCCGGGACCCGGGAGGACCGCTCGGGCGACGCGCTGGCCGGGCGCCTCGCCGCCGCCGGCTTCGCGGTGGTCGAGCGCCGGGTGACCGGCGACGGCGCCGAGGCCGTGGCCGCGGCGCTCCGGGAGCTCACCGCGGGCTTCACCGGGCTGGTCGTGACGACCGGCGGCACGGGCTTCGGCCCCCGCGACCTGACACCCGAGGGCACGCGGGCCGTGATCGAGCGCGAGGCCCCGGGCCTGGCCGAGGCCATGCGCCTGGTCAACCCGCTGGGGCGCCTGTCGCGGGCGGTGGCCGGGACGGTGGGGCAGGCGCTGGTGCTGAACACCCCGGGGTCCTCGTCCGGCGCGGTCGAGACGCTCGAGGCCGTCGTCGACGTCCTGCCCCACGCGCTGGAGCTGCTGGCCGGCGGGCGACCGCACTGAGTCGGCGAGCGGGGCGGGCGACGTTGACCAGGATTAGAACACGTTCTAATTTTCGGGCCGTGCCCGCGGCCGCCCGTACGCTGCCCGACGTGACCCCGCAGGCGTCGGCGACGGCCGACCACCGCCACATGCTGCGAGCCGTCGAGCTCGCCGCGGGCGTGCGCACGACGACGTCGCCCAACCCCTGGGTGGGCAGTGTGGTCCTGGCGCGCGACGGCCGCACCGCCGAGGGCGCCACCCGGCCGCCCGGCGGCCCCCACGCAGAGGCCGTCGCGCTCGACGCCGCGCGTGCCGCCGGCCTGCCCCTCGCCGGCGCCACCGTCTACGTCACCCTCGAACCGTGCAGCCACCACGGGCGCACCCCGCCCTGCGCGGACGCCCTCGTCGAGGCCGGCGTGGCCCGGGTGGTCGTCGGCATCCTCGACCCCGACCCCCGGGTGCGGGGTCGGGGCGTCGAGCGGCTGCGGGCCGCCGGGGTCGAGGTCACCGTCGGCGTCGCCGCCGACGTCGTCGGCGAGCAGCTGGCCGCCTACGTCACCCACCGCACGACGGGTCGCCCCCACGTCGTGCTGAAGCTCGCCGCCAGCCTCGACGGGCGCACCGCGGCGCCCGACGGCTCCAGCCGGTGGATCACCGGGCCCGAGGCCCGGGCCGACGCCCACCGGCTGCGGGCCGAGAGCGACGCCGTGCTCGTCGGGGCCGGCACCGTCCGGGCCGACGACCCGGCGCTGACGGTCCGCCACGTCGAGGGCCCCGACCCGCTGCGCGTCGTCCTCGGCCGTGCCCCGGCCGGGGCCAAGGTGCACCCCTGCCTCGAGGTCGAGGGCGACCTCGGCGACGTCCTCGACGACCTGGGCGCCCGCGGCGTCGTGCAGCTGCTCGTCGAAGGCGGCCCGACCGTGGCCGGGGCCTTCCACCGGGCCGGGCTGGTCGACGCCTACGTGCTCTACCTGGCCCCGGTCCTGTTCGGCGGCGACGACGCCCGCGGGTTGTTTGCCGGTCCGGGAGCAGCCACCATGGCAGACGTCTGGCGCGGGCGGATCGTCCGCGTGACACCCCTGGGCGACGACATCCGCGTCGACCTGCAACCGAGGAGTACCTAGCCAGATGTTCACAGGCATCGTCGAGGAGCTGGGCTCCGTCGTGTCCCACTCCCCGGGCCGCATCCGCATCGGCGCCCGGGAGGTGCTCGACGACGCGAGCACCGGCGACTCGATCGCCGTCGACGGCTGCTGCCTGACCGTCGTCGCCACCGGGGACGGCTGGTGGGACGCCGACGTGTCCGACGAGACCTACAAGCGCACGACCATCGGCGATCGCCAGCCCGGCGACCCGGTCAACCTCGAGCGCCCCGTCCGGGTGAGCGACCGCCTGGGTGGCCACATCGTCCAGGGGCACGTGGACGGCGTCGGCGAGATCGTCACCCCCGCGCCCGACCTGCGGGTGCGCGTGCCCGACGAGCTGCTCCGCTACGTCGTGGAGAAGGGCTCGATCGCGGTGGACGGCGTCAGCCTGACCGTCGTCGACGTGCTCGACGACGGGTTCACCGCCGCGGTCATCCCCCACACCGCCGAGGTCACCACGCTCGGGCGCAAGGGCCCGGGCGACCGGGTCAACCTCGAGGTCGACGTCACCGTGAAGTACGTCGAACGCCTGCTCACCTGGCGCACCGGCGGGGCCGGCGGCGCCTCGACGGAGGAGTCCTGATGCCCTACGCCAAGGTCGAGGACGCCATCGCCGCCATCGGGCGCGGCGAGATCGTCATCGTCGTCGACGACGAGGACCGCGAGAACGAGGGCGACCTCATCATGGCGGCCGAGTTCGCCACGCCCGAGGCCATCGCCTTCTTCCTCCACCACACCTCGGGCGTGATCTGCGCGCCCATCACGGCCGAGCGGGCCCGCGAGCTCGACCTGCCGCTCATGGTGGTGAACAACACCGAGGCCATGCGCACGGCCTTCACGGTCAGCGTCGACTACCGCCACGGCACCACCACGGGCATCTCGGCCCACGACCGGGCCGCCACCATCAGGGCGCTCGTCGACCCGGCGACCCGGCCCTCCGACCTGCTGCGGCCCGGGCACATCTTCCCGCTGGCCGCTCGCGACGGCGGCGTGCTCGTGCGGGCCGGCCACACCGAGGCGGCCGTCGACCTCGCCCGCATGGCCGGCCTCTACCCGGCCGGCGTGCTGTGCGAGCTGGTCAACGAGACGAAGGACGACATGGCCCGGGGCGAGGAGATCGAGCGCTTCGCCGAGGAGCACGGCCTGCTCCTCATCTCCATCGCCGACCTCGTGCGCTACCGCCGCCAGACCGAGAAGCTGGTCAAGCGGGTGGCCGAGGCCCGCATCCCCACGAAGTGGGGGGACTTCACCGCCTACGCCTACGAGTCGGTGCTCGACGGCCGCCAGCACGTGGCCTTCGTCCGCGGTGCCGTGCAGGGCCAGGAGAACGTGCTCGTCCGGGTGCACAGCGAGTGCCTGACCGGCGACGTGTTCGGCTCGCTGCGCTGCGACTGCGGCCCCCAGCTCGAGGAGGCGATGCGCCGCATCGCCGAGGAGGGCCTCGGGGTCGTCGTCTACCTGCGGGGCCACGAGGGCCGGGGCATCGGCCTCGGCCACAAGCTGCGGGCCTACGCCCTGCAGGAGCAGGGGCACGACACGGTCGACGCCAACCTCGCGCTCGGCATGCCGGTCGACAGCCGCGAGTACGGCATCGGCGCGCAGATCCTCGTCGACCTGGGGATCACGACGATGCGCACGCTGACCAACAACCCGGCCAAGCGCGGCGGGCTCGAGGGCTTCGGCCTGAAGATCACCGAGCGGGTCCCGCTGCTCACCAAGCCGAACCCGGAGAACATCGCCTACCTGCGCACGAAGCGGGAGCGCATGGGGCACCTGCTCGAGGGGCTCGACGATGTGCTCTGACCGGCGCCGCCGCGACGGCCGACGACCGGCAGGGAGCTGAGATGGCAGCAGGGACGGGACGGGCCGGCGTGCCGGAGGGACTCGACGGCCGCGGCGTGCGGGTCGGCGTCGTGCGGGCCCGGTGGAACGCGCACATCGTCGATCGGCTGGCCGACGGGGTGCACCGGGCGCTCAAGGCGCTGGAGGTCGACCCCGGCGACGTCGTCGAGGTCGAGGTGCCGGGCTCCTTCGAGATCCCCTTCGGTGCCCGGACGCTGGCGACCTCGGGCCGCGTCGACGCCGTCGTCTGCATCGGCGCGGTGATCCGGGGCGAGACCACCCACTACGACATCGTCGCCGGCGAGTGCGCCCACGGCGTGCAGCAGGTCCAGCTCACGACCGGTGTGCCCGTGGCGTTCGGCGTGCTCACCACCGAGGACGAGCGCCAGGCGCTCGCCCGCTCGGAGGGCCCCGGGGGCCACAACGTGGGCGAGGAGGCCGCCGCGGTGGCGGTCGAGATGGCGCTGTTGCGCCGGCGGTTCGGCGCGCCCTGACGCGCCGGCCCGGCCGCCCCGGGACGGCGCCCCCGCCGAGTCGATTCCCGGCGTCGGCCCGGTGGTGCGTACCCTTCGAGGCGTGTTGAAGCTCGTCCTCCCCAAGGGCTCGCTCGAGCGGGCCACCCTCGAGCTGTTCGAGGCCGCCGACCTGACCGTCAACCGCTCGTCCAGCGTCGAGTACAAGGCGTCGATCGCCGACCCCCGCATCGACGAGGTCCGCATCCTCCGTCCGCAGGAGATCCCCCGGTACGTGGCCGAGGGCCTCTTCGACCTCGGCATCACCGGCCGCGACTGGGTGGAGGAGACGGCGGCCGAGGTCGTGTCGCTCGGCGAGATGCGCTACTCGAAGGCGACCACCCGGCCGATCCGGATGGTGGTGGCCGTGCCCCAGGACAGCCCCGTCGAGCGGGTGGAGGACCTGCCCCAGGGCGTCCGGGTCTCGACCGAGTACCCGGAGACGACCCGCCGGTACTTCGAGAAGAAGGGCATCACGGCCGACATCCGCCTCAGCTACGGGGCCACCGAGGCGAAGGTGCCCGACATCGTCGACTGCATCGTCGAGATCACCGAGACCGGCCGGGCGCTGCGGGCCGCCGGTCTCAAGGTGGTCGACGAGATCCTGCAGAGCTACACCGAGCTGGTCGCCAACCCGGCCGCCTACGCGGATCCCGAGAAGCGGCACGCCATGGAGCAGATCAAGGTGCTGCTCGACGGGGTGCTCGAGGCACGGGGCAAGGTCCTCGTGAAGCTCAACGTCGCCCGGGAGCACCTCGACGCGGTCATCGAGCTGCTGCCGTCGATGAAGTCGCCGACGGTCAACGAGCTGTTCGGCGAGCGCGGCTACGCGGTCGAGACCGTCGTCGCCAAGGCCGAGATCAACACGCTGATCCCGGCGCTGAAGGACGCTGGCGCGACCGACATCCTCGAGCTGCCGCTGTCCAAGATCGTCCACTGATGCCGGCGGTCCACCGGAAGGTCCTCACCGGGGTCGTCGAGGCCTTCGACGAGGCGCGGGGCCTGGGCACCGTGCGCGCGGACGACGGGGCGGCGCTGGGCTTCCACTGCACCGCCATCGCGGACGGCTCCCGGGCGATCGCCGAGGGCACCCCGGTGCGGTTCGTCGTCGTCCCCGGCCACCTCGGGCAGTGGGAGGCGGCCGACATCGTGCCCCTGTAGGCCGGGCGCCGCCGACGGCCGGGAGCGCGGGCCGGCGGTCGGTCAGTCCGGCATCACGCCGATCGTCGCCATGACGACGCGGGCGTAGCGCTCGCCCCCGGCCTCGGTCAGGTGGATGCCGTCCGGCAGGCGCACGGTGATCGTGCCGTCGGGCCCGCACTC
>Ga0079224_100006450_pt1 | contig 15548 bp, 13 predicted proteins | sample Stecom2015_FD_80414 | JGI IMG/M metagenome (GOLD analysis project Ga0079224, IMG submission 80414) | Agricultural soil microbial communities from Utah to study Nitrogen management - Steer compost 2015 | ecosystem: Environmental > Terrestrial > Soil > Agricultural land | place: USA: Utah...
GCCGGGCCTCCATCCGTTCCCGGGTCGGGCGGCGCTGCCGGAGGAGCAGGCGGCGGCAGATCCACCGGCGCCGGCTCACCTGTCGATGCCCCCACGGGTGCTGCAGCGGCTTCCCGGGCCGTTTCCTCCCGTTCTACCGGGGTGTAATTGCCTGTGCCCAAGGCCTGGGAGATGACCGGTTCACGGCCGGCGGCGGGAACACGGTTTTCCTGCTCCAGGGCAGCCGGTGACGGTGGCCGGGAGCCCGAAGCCGATGGCCCAACCTGGGCCTGACTCCCGGTCTCCCTGCCGGATCCTTCCCGGCCGGCGGTGATCACGGCAGCCGGCGCCTCATCCCCTGGATCCTGTGGGCCGTCCAAGGCCTGGACTTGCAGTTCCACGGCCGGCCCGGCCTGGGAAACCGGGGCTTCCATCGCCTGCTCCCCGGCCCCGGGGACGGCCTCTCCTTGGGGATGATGACCCCAGGCCGCGGTTACCGGTCCTTGGAACCCCGGCAGGGTGCCGTTCACCTTCACGGGCACCGCGCCTGCATCCGTCGGGGCTCCGGGCTCGCTCAGGGGAACGGCCTCCCCCTGGCCGGCGGCCTGCCCTGACCACGGCAGAGGGGCGACAGCTGCGGCTGCCGCCAGGGTCGAGGGGTCAGGGGACTGGCCTCCGGGCACCCCCCGATCATCAGGGGAGACCGGGGCAGCCTCCAGGGCCGGTGCCTCCCGGTGGCCGCCGGGCCGGCGGGCGGCCAAGGCCGACTGGAAAGATGCCTGTCCACCACCGTCATCCCCCGGCGATCCGGCACCCAAGGGGCTGCGGCCCGACCGGGCGCCCCCCGCCAGGCCCGCCAGGCCGCCGGTGCCTCCGGACTGCCGGGCCTGACTGCCGCCTTGGGCGGGCCCTTGGGCCAAGGGCAAGGTGAAAGTATTGGTCACTGGTCTCACCTCCTTTCAGGGCTGCTCTCCATCACCGCCGGCGGGCCGGCCTCAGGCGATGCTGAAGCCGTTGCCGCGCCAGCGGTAAACCTCTTCCAACTGAAGCTGCTCGCGTCGCCGGGCTTCCTGGTAGAACCGCTCCCACGCCCGGCGCCGCAGGCGGCGGTAAACTTCCTCCTGGCGGTACCGCTCCTGGTACAGGAGCCGGCACCGGTCCACTTCCTCCTGGGCGGTCTGCTCCCGGGCCGCCGCTGCCCGCACCAGATCCTGCAAATGGGCTTGATAGGGCCCCTGGGCCGCCACCAGCCAGCCGGGAGCACCCTCCCGCAGGCGCAGGTGGTTTTGTCGCCGGGCCTCCCGGAGGGAGCCGACGGCGGCTTCCCGGTGGGCGGCTGCCTCCTCGGCAGCCGTCAAGGCCAGGGCCAGGCTGAGGGCCGCCTGCCGGCGTTCCTGCCGGGCCAGGGAGAGCAGGCGCTCGTAGCGAAAGCGAAATTTTTTCACGGCTCATCCCCCCGTACCACCTGGAGCAGCGCCCGGCGGGCTTCCTTGAAGGTGAACCCCTCGGCGGCGTCCTGCCGGAGGAGGGCCCTCATGGCCGGCAGCCGGTCCAAGGCCTCGTCCAGTTCGGGGTTGGTGCCCCGCTTGTAGGCGCCGATGGCCACCAGATCTTCCGCCTCCCGGTACTGGGACAGCCAGGCCCGGAACCGGGCGGCGGCGGCGGCATGCTCCTTGTCCACCACGTGGGGCATGATGCGGCTGATGCTGGCCAGCACATCGATGGGGGGATAGTGGCCTTCGTCGGATAGGCGGCGGGACAGGACCAGATGCCCGTCCAAGATGCCCCGGACCGTGTCGGCCACAGGCTCGGAAATGTCGTCCCCTTCCACCAGCACGGTGTAAAAGCCGGTGATGCTGCCTACGGGCGCCTGGCCCGAGCGCTCCAGCAGCTTGGGCAGCTGGGCGAACACCGTGGGCGTGTAGCCCCGGGTGGCCGGGGGTTCGCCGGCGGCCAGCCCCACTTCCCGCAGGGCCATGGCGAAGCGGGTGACCGAGTCCATGACCAGGACCACGTCGTGGCCTTGATCCCGGAAATACTCGGCCACGGCGGTGGCCACGTAGGCCGCCTTGATGCGCACCAGGGGCGGCTGGTCAGAGGTGGCCATCACCACCACCGACCGCTGGAGCCCTTCCTCGCCCAGCTCCCGCTCGATGAATTCCCGCACTTCCCGGCCCCGCTCGCCCACCAGGGCGATGACGTTCACGTCGGCCTCGGTGTAACGGGCCATCATGCCCAGCAAGGTGCTCTTGCCCACGCCGCTGCCGGCGAAGATGCCCAGGCGCTGGCCCCGGCCGCAGGTGAGGAGGGCGTCGATGGCCCTGACCCCGACGCCCAGCACCCGGTTGATGGGCGGCCGGGTCAAGGGGGCCGGGGGCGCCGCCACCGCCGGATACCAGTCCACGGGGGCGGGCATGGGCCGGCCGTCGGCTGGACGGCCCAGGCCGTCCAGCACCCGTCCCAGCAGATGGGGGCCCACAGGCACCGCCAGCACCCGGCCCGTGGCGGCCACCCGGGCGCCGGCGGCCACGCCCCACATCTCGCCCAAGGGCATGAGGAGCACGTTTTCCTGGCGGAAGCCCACCACTTCGGCCAGCAGGGGCTCCCCGTCGGCCCGCTGGATGGTGCACAAATGGCCCACTTCCACGGCAGGGCCCTGGGCTTCGATGGTGAGGCCCACCACCTTGGTCACCCGCCCTTCCAGGGCCGGGGGCGGGGCGGTGCCTACGGCGGCCTGCCAGCGGTCGAAGGGAGGCAGGTAGGACTGCCAGGGACGCCGGCGCCGCAGGGGCGCCAGCCCCACGGGCCTGACGCCGGCGGCATGTCCGGGCGCTGCATGCCCGTTGTCTTGATCGGCGAGGAGCATCGTCTTATTCCTCACCGGCGTCCTCCTCCTCCCCGTCGGCAGTTCCCGTGCCCGTCAGGTGCCCCGCCAGGCGGTCCAGCTGGGTTTCCAACCGCAGGTCCAGGCGGCCCCGCTGGGACTCCAGGATCAGGTCCCCCCGCTGCAGGCCGGGGTCGCCGATGAACTCCCAGCCTGGCCACTGGTCCTCGGCGCCGGCGGAAGCCAGTCCGGCCAAATCCTCGGGGTGGACGTAAACTTTCACCGTCTGCCCGTTGTCCAGCTGCAGCTGGGCCCGGGCCTTGGCCAGCATGCCGGCCAGGCGCTGGGGCGAAGCGGTGATCTCCTCGGTCAAAATCTCCTTGGCTACGGCCAAAGCCAGATCCAGGGCGCCCCTGGTGGTGGCGGCCAGCAGTTGATGGCGCTCCTCCACCAGGTCCTTGGCCAGCTGCCGGAGATGGATCAGGGTGGCCCGCAGGCGGGTGCGGACCTGCTCGGCCCCCGCCTTCTCACCGGCCTGGAAGCCTTTCCGGTAGCCGGCTTCTTGGGCCTCGGCCCTGACCTTCTGGGCCTCCGCCAGGAGCCGCTGGGCTTCCAGGCGCATGCGCCGGGCTTCCTCCTGGGCTTGGGCCAGCACGCGCCGGGCTTGGGCCGCAGGATCGGGTCCACGGCCGGGTCCGGGGCCGCCCTTCCCGTTGCCGTTGCCTGCGGGCGGCTGGGGCGGCCGGGGCAGGACCGGCCATTGCTTCAAATTGAGACCTTCAGGCGTCAGGGCTTTCAGCACGTCAGACAACCAGCTCATCCCCCTGGCCGCGGACGACCTCGATTTCCCCTTCTTCCTCCAAACGACGCACAAGGGCCACGATGCGCTGCTGGGCCTCTTCCACAGCCCGCAGGCGCACGGGCCCCAAGTACTCCATGTTTTCTTCCAGCGTTTCCGCCGCCCGCTTGGAGATGTTTTGCATGATCTTGGCCTTGACGGCATCGCTGGCCACTTTCAAAGCCAAGGGCAGGTCTTCGTTCATGTCCACTTCCCGCAGCAGGCGCTGGATGCTGCGGTTGTCCAGCATGACCAAATCCTCGAAGACGAACATGCGCTTCTTGATTTCTTCCGCCAACTCGGGGTCGTTGATTTCCAGGACGTCCATGATGCCCCGTTCGGTGCTGCGATCCACGTTGTTCAGCACCTGCACCAACGCCTCGATGCCCCCGGCCATGCTGAAGTCCTGGGTCACCACGGAAGACAGCTTGCGCTCCAGCATGGTTTCCACTTCGGCCACGATGTCGGGGGCCGTCCGGTCCATGATGGCGATGCGCCGGGCCACTTCCGCCTGATCTTCCGGCGGCAGGGCCGACAGGATGGCCGCCGCCTGGTCGGGCGGCAGGTAGGCCAGGACCAGGGCGATGGTCTGGGGGTGCTCGTTCTGGATGTAGTTGAGCAGATGGCTGGGATCGGCCTGGCGGATGAATTCAAAGGGCCGCACCTGGAGGCTGCTGGTGAGCCGCTCCAGGAGATCCGACGCCGCATCTTCGCCCAAGGCCTTCTCCAGGAGGCCACGGGCGTACTCGATGCCCCCCTGGGCGATGTACTGCCGGGCCATGGCCAACTGCTCGAACTCTTCCAAGACCAGGTTCTGGACTTCCGCCGGCACCTGGCGCAAGGAGGCGATTTCCAGGGTCAGTTGCTCGATTTCCGTTTGGTTCAAGTGCTTTAACACCTTGGCCGACAGTTCGGGGCCCAAGGCGATGAGCAGCACGGCCGCCTTCTGCCGGTTGTTCAACTGTTGGCGAACGCCCTGAAGGGAAACGGCCATAGCCCTACCTCCTTACTGTTCTTCCGCCAGCCAGGTGCGGATGACCTGAGCCACGTCGTCGGGCCGCTCGGCGGCCAGGCGCTCCACCTGGCGCTGGCGGCTCTGGGTGCCGTTGGCCATGAGATCCACCAACAAGGGTTCCGGCTCCACCTGCTTGGGCGCCGGCTGCATCTCCCGGGCCAGGGCTTCTTCCTTGCGCTGCTGGGCGGCCCGCCGGCGGCGCACGATGAACCACACCAAGGCGGCCAGGAGCAGCAGGCCTGCCAGTGCGCCCAGGACGATCAACTGGAGCTGCCGCTGGCGCTGGAGGGCCTCGGCCTCCTGGGCCAGGGCCTCCCGCAGGGAATCGGCCACCGAGGAATCAAAGGGCACGCCCAGGACGTTCACCTGGTCGTTGCGGTTGGCGTCGTAGCCCAGGCTGGCGGCCACCGTCTCCCGGATGGCCTCCACCTCAGCCGGGGCCAAGTTCCGGTTGACCACCACCGACACCGACAGGCGGTTCACGGTGCCCGGGGCGATGGTGCGGTGCTCGTGGATCTCGTTGATCTCGTAGTTGCGGATGGATTCTTCCCGCTCGTACTGGGAATCGCCGCCGCCGATGACGGCTTGATAGGCGGGGATGTTGCCGTCGACCCCCGGCACGCCGGCGGGGGCGCCGCTGCCTTCGAAGCGCTCCTGGAGGTCCTGCACGCTGCGCAGGATGCCCTCCCGGGCGTCGGGGGCCGGCTCAAAAATGGTCCGCTGCACGGAAACTTCATCGAAGTTGAGATCGGCCCAAACCCGGGCCACCACGTTGCCGGGGCCGAAGATGGGCTCCAGCAGGTGGCGCACGCCGGTTTCCAGCTCCGACTGGAACTGCTGCTGGATGCTGAGGTTTTCCAGGGAGCGCAGGGCGCCGGCGGCGTCGCCTTCCGGCGGCAGATCCGCCGACAGTAGACGGCCGTGGACGTCGATGACGGTGACGTCCTTGGGCTCCAGGTTCTCCACGCTGCCGGCCACCAGGTTCATCACGGCCCGCACCTGCTCGGGCTCCATGACGTAGTTGGGCCGCAGCTCCAGCAGCACCGCGGCCGTGGCCTGCTGCTGCTGGGACACGAAGAGGGACGGTTCAGGCAAGGTGAGGTGGACCCGGGCGTTTTCCACACCATCCATGCGGGAGATGGTGCGGGTCAACTCGCCCTGCAGGGCCCGCAGGAAGCTCATGCGCCGCTCGAATTCGGTGGCGCCGAACCGGAAATTGTCCAGAACTTCCAAGCCGACGACGCCGCCCCGGGGCAGCCCCTCGGCCGCCAGGGCCAGGCGGGTGGCATGGACATCGTCCTTGGGCACCAGCACCGCGGTGCCGTTGGCGTCCAGCCGGTAAGGAACGCCCTGCTCCTCCAACTGGGCCACGATGGCCGCCGCATCTTCCGGCGACAACTGGCTGAAGAGGGGCGCATAATCGGCCCGGGCCCGCAGGGCCATCAGGCCGCCCGCCACAAGGACGACGACCACCGCCGTACCGATGGCTTTTTGCCATGGGCCCAAGGCTTGAATCCGGGCCCAAACCTGTTGTGCTGTTTCACGCAGTTTATCCAACTGATCCCCAGCTCCGTCCGGTCTCCTCCTGACCGGGCAGTACCCCTGGTCCGGAACGAATTACCGAGATGAAATGGCAGAAATCAAACCTGCATGCGCATGATCTCCTGGTAGCTCTCCAAAACCTTGTTGCGCACCTCCACCGCCAGTTGGAAGGTGAGCTGCGCCCGCTCGGCAGCGATCATGACGGCGGCGATGTCGGTGTCCTCGCCCGTGGCCAGCCGGACGGCCAGCCGGTCGGCCTCCTGCTGGCCGGCGTTGACCTGGGCCAATGCGGCCTTCAGGGCCTGGCCGAAAGTCTGGGCCGCCTCGTGGGCTTTGGGCCCGTCGTCATTCCGGATCTGTCCCCCAATGCGGCCGCCCATGGCCGGCACCCCGCCGGCAGCAGCCGCGTCCACGCTCCCTGGACCGTAAATGGAATTCACGGGCATCCTCCTTCCCCCAAGTACCCCCCGGACGAAATTCCTAGGACCGGCTCAGCCCCATGTCCCCCTAGCGGCGACCGATCTCCAGGGCCCGCAGCGCCATGTGCCGGGCGGCGTTGAAAGCGGTTACGTTGGCCTCGTAGGCCCGGGTGGCGCTGAGGAGGTTGACCATCTCCTCCGCCAGGTCCACGTTGGGCAGCAGGACAAAGCCGTTTTCATCGGCGTCGGGATGGCCCGGATCGTAAACCTGCTGGAAGGGGCGCGGGTCTTCGTAGATGCCGTCCACCTGCACACCGGTGGCTGCCGGCATGCCTGAACGCCGGCCGCCCAGGTATTGCTGCAGGGCGGCGGCGAAGCCGCTGCGGCCCCGGGGCGCCATGGTGACGACGCGACGGCGGTAGGGCCCGCCTTCGGCGGTGCGGGTGGTGTGGATGTTGGCCAGGTTTTCCGACACCACTTCCAGCCGCAGGCGCTCCGCCGTCAGGGCCGAAGCGCTGGCCGACATGGCTTGAAACAGGCTCAAGTTCAGCGCCTCCCTTCGGTGATGGCTGTGCGCAGAAGGGCCAGCCGCCTGGCGGCTACGTCCACCAGGGCTTGGTACTCCAAGGTGTTGCGGGCCAGTTCGGCCATCTCCCGGTCGATGTCCACGTTGTTGCCGTCGGCCCTCATGGTGGTGCTGGAGTCCTGGAACACCTGGGGCCGGTAGTCGTGGACGCCGGCAGGCCGGCCCAGGTGGCTCCGGTGGGTGGCAGCCAAAGGCAGGCGGCGGCCGTCGCGGCCCATGGCCTCGGCCAGCTGGGCCTTGAAGGCCACATCGGATCGCTTGAAACCGGGAGTCTCCACGTTGGCGATGTTGTCGGCCAACAAGTTGTGGCGGATAGTCAGGCCTTCGATGCCCCGCTCCAAGGCCCATTGGATGCCGTCCACCAGCATGCTGTCCCCCACCCTTCTGCAACAAAAAAACGGTGTATGCCCGATAAAGGCACACACCGTTAAACGAAAACGGGTGCAAAAAACCGAAAGCTCCTTCTTCGGCAGCCCGGCTGTCATGGTCTTGAAAGACTTTAGACCCGTGGCTTTGCGCCCCCGCCTTTCGACGGGTTTGCCTTTATCGGAAAGGGCTTTTGTTGTTGTTATGGCAACCCTGGAAATACCGACCAGGGTTCAATGTGCCTTCAGTATTCGACCGGTGTCGAAAAAATCCTTCTAATTTCCTATTCGAATTAAAAAATTTGTTGCTTACCCCCCGTGGGGTCCCCGGACCTTGGACCTATGGGGCGGGCGGGCCGGACGGGATTACAAAATATACCGGCTCAAATCGGTGTCGGACACTATATCTTGCAGCCTCTCCCGGACATAGGCGGCATCGATGCGGACCTGTCCCGAGACTTCCTCGGGGGCGCGGAAGGCCACGTCCTCCACCACCTTCTCCAGCAAGGTGTGGAGGCGGCGGGCGCCGATGTTCTCCGTCTGCTGGTTGACCCGCCAGGCCATGTCCGCCAGTTCGTCGATGCCGTCGGGGGTGAAGACCAGTTCCACCCCGTCGGTGGCCAGCAGGGCGCTGTATTGCTTGATGAGGGCGTTTTCCGGCTCCCGGAGGATGCGGCGGAATTCTTCCTTGCCCAGGGGCTCCAGTTCCACCCGGATGGGAAAGCGGCCCTGGAGTTCGGGGATCAAATCCGAAGGCTTGCTGACATGGAAGGCGCCGGCGCAGATGAACAGCATGTGGTCGGTGCGGACGGGGCCGTACTTGGTCTGCACCGTGGACCCTTCCACGATGGGCAGGATGTCCCGCTGGACCCCTTCCCGGGACACGTCCGGGCCGGCCCCCTGCTCCCGGCCGGCTATCTTGTCGATCTCGTCGATGAAGATGATGCCCGACTGCTCGGCCCGCTGGACGGCTTCGGCCGTCACCTGGTCCATGTCGATGAGCTTGTGGGCTTCCTCCTGCTGCAGGACTTCCCGGGCTTCCCGCACGGGCATGCGGCGTCGGCGCTTCTGCCGGGGAAACATGCCGCCGAACATGTCCTGGAGGTTGATGGACAGCTCCTCCATGCCCGAGCCCGACAGGACGTCCATGACCCGGGGGCGGTTGTCTTCCACTTCAACTTCCACCATCTCGTCTTCCAGGAAGCCGGCGGCCAGCTGCTCCTCCACCTGGCGCCGCTTCAGACGGGCATCGGCCAGGCGCTGCTCGAAATCGCCGCCCGCCTCAGCACCGGTGCCGGTGCCGCTGCCGAAGAGGGCCTCAAAGGGGTTGCGGGGCGTCTTTTCCCGCTTGGCCAGGGGCGCCAGCAAGTCCAGCAGCCGCTGCTCCGCCAGGACCCGGGCCCGGTCCTGCACCTGCTCCAGCCGCTCCTGCTTGATCATGCGCACCGCCGTCTCCACCAGGTCCCGGACCATGCCTTCCACGTCCCGGCCCACGTAGCCCACCTCGGTGAACTTGGTGGCCTCCACCTTGACGAAGGGGGCCCGGGCCAGCTTGGCCAGGCGGCGGGCGATTTCCGTCTTGCCCACGCCGGTGGGGCCGATCATCAAGATGTTCTTGGGCACCACCTCATCCCGCAGTTCGGGGGGCAGCTTCCGGCGGCGGTAGCGGTTGCGCAGGGCAACGGCCACCGAGCGCTTGGCCTCTTCCTGCCCGATTATGTATTTGTCCAGTTCCCGCACAATCTGCTGGGGTGTAAGTTCCGTTGCCTCACCGGGCATGGCGTACGCTCCCTTTGCGCCCATGGGGCGAGATCAAGCCAATTCCTCCAGGACGATTTCCTGATTCGTATATACACACAGTTCGGCGGCAATGCGCAAAGCCTCCCTGGCCACCGCCACGGCGTCCAAGTCGGTGTGGCGCACCAGGGCCCGGGCGGCGGCCATGGCGAAGGCCCCGCCGGAGCCGATGGCGGCGATGCCGTCGTCGGGCTCCAGCACCTCGCCGTTGCCGGTGATGACCAGCAGCTGGTGGCGGTCGGCCACCAGCAGCAAGGCTTCCAGCCGCCGCAGCACCCGGTCGGAGCGCCACTCCCTGGCCAGTTCCACGGCGGCCCGGGATAGCTGCCCGGCGTGCTGCTCCAGGCGGGCTTCAAAGCGTTCCAGCAGGGTGAGGCCGTCGGCGCCCCCGCCGGCGAAGCCGGCCAGCACTTGCCCCTGATAAATACGCCGGACCTTGCGGGCTTTATGTTTCATGACAGTCCGGTCGCCCAAAGTCACCTGCCCGTCGCCGGCCAGGGCCACCCGGCCGTCCCGGTGGACGCCCACGATGGTGGTGCCGTGCAAGGATCCCGAGGCTGGTAAGGCCATGATGTCCTCCTAAGAACGGGGATGAGCGGATTTGTAGACTGCCTGGAGATGTTCCATCGATATATGAGTATAAACCTGCGTGGATGATAAAGAAGCATGGCCCAGCATTTCCTGGACCGCCCGCAGGTTGGCCCCGCCCTGCAGCAGGTGGGTGGCGAAGGTGTGGCGCAGGGTGTGGGGCGAGGTGCCGGGGCCCACATGGGCGGCGGCGGCGTATTGGGCGATGCGGTAGGCCACCGCCCGCTGGGTCATGCGCCGCCCGCGGCGGCTGAGAAAGAGGGCCTGCTGGGCATCGGCGGTCACCCGGGCCGGCAGGTTCTTACCCAGGCGCAGAAGATGGGGGCGGGCCGCCCGCTGGTATTCCGTCAAAGCCCGCAGGGCCTTGCGGCCGATGGGCACGATGCGCTCCTTGCTGCCCTTGCCCAGCACCCGCAGCAGGCCCGTGTCCTCCCCCGACTGGGGAGCCATGATGTGGCCCACGTCCAGCCCCACCAATTCCGACAGCCGCAGGCCGCTGCTGTAGAAAGTCTCCAGGATGGCCCGGTCCCGCAGGCCGATGGGATCGGTGGCATCGGGCTGGGCCAGGAGGAGTTCCACCGCCGCCGGCTCCAAGGCGCCGGGCAATTTGCTGGGCTGCTTTGGCGTGCTCACGTGGACCATGGGGTTGTACTGCAGGTGGCCCCGCTTGACCAGGAAGCGGAAAAAGGACCGGAGGGCCGACAATTTCCGGGCGGTGGTGCGCCGTTGGTATCCCCGGGAGTGGAGTTGAGCCAAATAGCGGCGGATATGGTGATGGGTGATTTCCCGGAGGGCGGCGGCCGGCGGCTCCGGCGGCAGGTCCAGGCAGGCGAAGAAGTCCTGGAGGTCGGCGCCGTAGGCATCCAAGGTCAAGGGGGAAGCCCCCCGCTCCACCGCCATGTAGTCCATGAACTGGCTGTACAGGCCCGGGGCCTTCTCACGGGACATCCACAGGCACCTCGACTTGGGCTCCCTCGGCCTGGGCCCCGGGCAGCCCGTGCCGGCCCATGAAGTCCCGCAGGGAAGCCAGGGCCCGGCGGGCCTGGGCCTCCTTGCGGCGGCGCTTGCCCCGCACCTGGTCGCCGGGAGGCGGCAGCAGGCCGAAGGTGATGTTCATGGGCTGGAAGTGGTCCGGGTCGGCGGCGGTGATGTAATGGCAAAGGGCGCCCATAGCCGTGTCCCGGGGGAAGGTGAGGGGCGGCTCGCCCCGGAGGAGCCGGGCGCCGTTGATGCCTGCCACAATTCCCCCCGAGGCCGATTCGATGTAGCCCTCCACCCCGGTGATCTGGCCGGCGAACAGCAGGTCGGGCCGCTGCCGGGTCTGGAGGGTGGGCTGGAGCACCGCCGGGGAGCAGATGAAGGTGTTGCGGTGCATGACCCCCAGGCGGACGAACTCCGCTTCCTCCAGGCCGGGAATGAGGCGGAACACCCGCTGCTGCTCACCCCATTTCAGGCTGGTTTGAAAACCTACCATATTATATAGGCTGCCGGCGGCGTTATCTTGCCGCAGCTGGACCACGGCGTAGGGCATGCGGCCCGTGCGGGGATCCCGCAGGCCCACAGGCTTCAGAGGGCCGTAGCGCAGGGTGTCCCGGCCCCGGCGGGCCATTTCCTCCACGGGCAGGCAGCCTTCGAAGACCAGGTCCTCCTCGAAGGGGTGCCGTTCCACCCGCTCCGCCTGGACCAGGGCTTCCCAGAAGCGGTTGTACTCCTCTTCGTTCATGGGGCAGTTCAAATAGGCGGCTTCCCCTTTGTCGTAGCGGGAGGCCCGGAAAATGACCGAATGGTTCAGGCTTTCGTAGGTGACGATGGGCGCCGCCGCATCGTAGAAGGCCAGATGGTCCCGGCCGGTGAACCGGGCGATGGCGTCGGCCAGAGGGTCGCTGGTCAGAGGCCCCGTGGCGATGATGACGGGCCCGTCCCCCGGCTCGGGGATGGCCGTCACTTCCTCCCGCACTATGGTGATGAGGGGGTGGCGGGCCAAGGCGTCGGTGACGAATTGGGCGAAACCTTCCCGGTCCACGGCCAGGGCCGACCCCGCCGGCACCCGGTTGGCGGCGGCAGCGGCCATGGTGATGGAGCCCAGCATCTCCATCTCCATTTTCAGCAGGCCGGGGGCGCTGGCCAGCCCCGTGCCCCGCAGGGAGTTGGTGCAAACCAGTTCCGCCAGCTGCTGGGTGTGGTGGGCGGGGGTCTGCCGGTGGGGACGCATTTCATACAGCCTGACGGTAACGCCCAGCCGGGCCGCCTGCCAGGCGGCTTCCGATCCGGCCAGGCCGCCGCCGATGACGGTAAGAACCCCCTTGCCTGAAGTCATCCCTGGCTCCCTCCCTTGCCGGCTGTCTAGGACCGGTTCCGGGTCACCACCTCTTCCGTTGCTGCCGGGGTGTCGGCGGTTTCCCCGGTTTCGCCGGTGTCGCTGGTTTCGCCGATGTTCTCGGTGTAGCCGCACTCTTCGTTGGCGCAGGCCAGGTGCTTGCCCCTGCGCCGGGAGGACTTTTCCACCATGTAGGTGCCGCAACGGGGGCAGTTGCGCCCGGCCGGTTTGTCCCAACTGAGGAAGTCGCAGTCGGGATACCCGCTGCAGCCGTAGAAGACCCGTCCCCGCTTGGTGCGCCGCACCACCAGATCTCTGCCGCACTTGGGGCAGTTGACCCCGATCTTCTCCAGCAGGGGTTGGGTGTTCTTGCACTCGGGATAGCCGGGGCAGGCCAGGAAGGGCCCGTACCGGCCGTACTTGATAACCATGTTACGGCCGCACCGGCTGCAGACCTCGTCGGTCTCCTCCGGCTCCAGGTCCACCTGCTGGATGGCTTTGTCGGCTTTGGCCAGGGCTTCGGTGAAAGGCTCGTAAAAGCCCTGCAGCACCTCGCGCCAATCCCGCCCCGCCTCGCCGATGGCATCCAGTTCGCTTTCCATCTGGGCCGTGAATTCGATGTCGATGATGCTGGGGAAATGCTCCTTAAGCATCTTCGTCACCAGCCGGCCCAGTTCCGTGGGCTTGAACCGCTTCTGCTCCTGCACCACGTAGCCCCGATCCTGGATGGTTTCGATGGTGGGGGCGTAGGTGCTGGGGCGGCCGATGCCGTGCTCCTCCAGGGCTTTGACCAAGCTGGCCTCGGTGTACCTGGGCGGCGGCTGGGTGAAGTGCTGCTGGGGCTCCATATCCTGGAGGAGAAGCTCCTCCCCCTCCCGCAGGGGGGGCAGGGGCTTGTCGCCCGTCTCCTGATTGTTTTCGGCGTCATCGGTTCCTTCAATATATACCTGCATGAAGCCGGGGAACTTGATGACCGACCCGGTGGCCCGGAAAATGGCCCGGACGCCTGCCTCAACAATGGCATTCATGTCGGACCGGGCTTCGGGCCCTAGGGCGGCGATGTCCACTGTGACGGTGTCCAGCACCGCCGGCGCCATCTGGCTGGCGGTGAACCGCTCCCAGATGAGGCGGTAGAGTCGGTATTGATCCCTGGTCAGGGCGCCCTTGATGTCGTCGGGCAGCCGGGTGACCGAGGTGGGCCGGATGGCTTCGTGGGCGTCCTGCACCCGGTTGTTCTGCCGGGACCGCCTCCTGCCGCCCACGTACTGGGAGCCGTACCGCTCCTTGATGAAGGCGGCGGCTTCGGCGGCGGCCTGCTGGGAGACGCGGGTGGAGTCGGTGCGCATGTAGGTGATGAGACCGACGGAGCCCACGCCGGGAATGTCCAAGCCCTCGTACAGCTGCTGGGCCACCCGCATGGTGCGGCGGACGCTGAAGCCCAGCTTGCGGGACGCCTCCTGCTGCAAGGTGCTGGTGGTGAAGGGCGGCGCCGGGTTGCGCTTCCGTTCCTTGCGGGTGACGGAAGCCACCTGGAACCGGGCCCCCTCCAAGGATTCCAAGAGGGCGTCCATTTCTTCCTTATTGTTTATTTCCCGCTTGCCCTGCTGGTCGCCGTGGTAGCGGGCGCTGAACAGATCGCCGCCGCCGGTGGCGAAGTGGGCGGTCAGGCTCCAGTATTCCTGGGGCTCAAAATTTTCAATTTCGATTTCCCGGTCCACGATGAGGCGGACGGCCACCGACTGCACCCGGCCGGCGCTGAGGCCCGGGCGGATCTTGCGCCAAAGCAGGGGGCTCAGACGGTAACCCACCACCCGGTCCAAAATGCGCCGGGCCTGCTGGGCATTGACCAGGTTGTGGTTGATGCCCCGGGGCTTCTTGATGGCCTCCTTCACGGCGTCTTTGGTGATTTCCTGAAAGACCACCCGCACGTCATCGTCGGGGTCCAAGCCTAAGGCCTGGGCCAGGTGCCAGGAAATGGCCTCCCCTTCCCGGTCAGGGTCGGTGGCCAGCAGCACCTTGTCGACCTTTTGGGCTTCGGCCCGCAATTGGTTGAGGATGGGACCCTTGCCCCGGATGGTGATGTACCGGGGTTCGAAGCCCCGCTCGGGGTCCACGCCGAACTGGGACTTGGGCAGGTCCCGGACGTGGCCCATGGAGGCGGCCACTTTGTACCGGCGGCCCAGGATTTTTTCGATTGTCTTGGCTTTGGCGGGACTTTCGACGATGACCAGAGACCTGGACACCGGACCTCATCACTCCTTATGCAGGCGCGGCTCCTCTTGGGGAGCCGCCCGGACGAACAAGCCATTGCCCACGCAGTGGGCCAAACCTCTTAGTTCCAGGCGCATCAAGGCTGCACCGATCCGGCCTGCAGGGAGGCCGCTACGGGCCGACAACTGCTCATAATCAGCCGGGCCCGCGTCTAGCAAAGCATACAGGAGCCTTTCCTCGGGCGTCAAGGAGACCTCCGGCTGCGGGGCATGGGGTTTGGCCATGCCCAGAAGGGTCAAAACATCGCCGGCGTCCTCCACCAGATGGGCCCCTTCCCGGATAAGGTTATTACAGCCCTGGCTGGAGGATACGCCCGCCGGGCCGGGCACCGCCGCCACGGTGCGGCCGTAGGCCAAGGCGTAGCGGACGGTGATCATGGTGCCGCTCTTAAGGCCCGCCTCTACCACCACCACTACCTGGCCCAGGGCGGCCATGAGGCGGTTGCGGGCCCGGAGGCGCCCCACGTCCACCGCCACGCCGGGGCCGTATTCGCTGAGGAGGGCTCCCCGCTGCCGGATCCGGCGGGCCAAGGAAATGTGGGAGGCAGGATATGGGACGTCCAGCCCGCAGGGCAGCACCGCCACCGTGCCGCCGTCGCCGCTGAGGGCGCCCCGGTGGGCGGCCCCGTCGATGCCCACGGCCAGGCCGCTGACCACCGTGACCCCGGCCCGGCTCAGGTCCAGGGCCATGCGGGAGGCCACCTGCCGGCCGTAGGGAGTGCTGCGGCGGGTGCCCACGATGGTGACCATGGGCCGGGCCAGGTAGCCCAAGGCGCCGGCGGCGAACAAGACCGGCGGCGGGCTGGGCATGACCGACAGCTCCTGGGGGTAGCCTTCATCGCCGGGGACGAGGAGCATCAGCCCGAGCCGGCCCAGGGCCCGGCGGAATTGGTCGGGATCTTGCTTTTCCCGCAGGGGGCGCCACAGGGCCAGATCCTGGGGGCCGATGCCGGGCACCGCCAGCCAAGGGGGGCCGAACCGGCGCCAGGCCTCGTGGGCCGAGCCGAA
>Ga0079224_100006454_pt1 | contig 15547 bp, 12 predicted proteins | sample Stecom2015_FD_80414 | JGI IMG/M metagenome (GOLD analysis project Ga0079224, IMG submission 80414) | Agricultural soil microbial communities from Utah to study Nitrogen management - Steer compost 2015 | ecosystem: Environmental > Terrestrial > Soil > Agricultural land | place: USA: Utah...
GCCGAACACGGCCGAAAGCCGGGCTGCGTCGAACCGATGTGCTTCCAAGGCCAGGTTCCTAATGTCCTTGATACCGAGTTTGCGCATTTCCCAGAACTGAAGCCCCCCCAGGCGCAAGCCTCCGGATAGCCGCAAACTGGATCCGGCCACGGAAAAATCCAGGGCCTCGGCCTCCAGGAGCGACTTGTCCCAGGCGCCCACGGCGTTCAGGACCATGCTTTCGCCCTGAAAGACCAAGGTGGAATGCAGGTCCGCGCGCCCGGTGCGGGCGAGCCAGTCCCAAACGAAACTCCCCGTGAGCACGGGACGCATGGCGGCCGGCAGGCCTGCGGAAAAGGTTTCCAGCCTGGCATAGGGGAGCTTGCGCACATCCAGGCTTTCGGCCTTTACCGCCAGGCTTTTTTTCATGGGCATGGAGTATTCCAGAAGTCCGTGACGCGGGTGATGAGCGCGAAAGGCCAAGGCGACCCTACTCCTGTCGGCCTTGCCGCGGCGGCCCTTCGCTCCTCCTTTTTTCCACTCCACCTCGCCGGTCACCGGCCATACGGTCCCTTTGGCATGAAGCCTTGAGGCGGTCAGGTAATATCCCGTCCGCGTCACGGTCTGCGCCGCGTAAAGGGAGTCCCCGGCCGCGCCATAGGCGCGGGGATCGCGAATCCAGGCCTCGACGTTCAGGCGTCCATTCCCGAATTCCCCCTTCACCCGGGCATGACTGTAGTCGATATTGGTATCGACCCAGGCATGCGCCCAGGTTTCCTTAAGGCCGATCGTTCCCGTGAACTCGCATTTCCAGGCCGAATCGGCCCGGGAACCCGCCGGATCCGGCGCGCGGAACGCCGTGGCTGCTATCAGGGAATTGTCGCGGGTTCTCAGTTCGGCTTCGAGCCGGAGCCCCGGAAGAACCTTGAGCCGGCGGATTTCCGCGTCCCCCGGAAGCACCCGGCCTCCGATCGGAAACCGGAAGCCGCGGCTATAACCCGATAAAGAGGCGGTGAGGTCGGATGAAATCGCGTTCCAGCCCGCGCCGGAAAGCAACAGCGATCGGAAATGGCCCTGCAAGTAGAAGCTTTCCCCGTCATCGCCGCGCGCGGCCAGCACCAGGCGTCCCGCTGAATCCTCCACCGCGAGAGTCCCTTCCACCCGCTGCGGGCCTATGTGCCATACCGGCGGCGCCGTGAACCGGATAAGCGCCCGCATCGACCTGTGCGCGCCGTTCTCGAACGCCCCGCTCATGTTCAAACCGCCGATTTCCGGGAGGCCCTTCCCGGGAAAGAAAACGGAAAAGGCGGATAGGTCCGCAACTTGCAAATCCAGGGAGTCCGCTCCCTTCCGCAAATCGATTTTCGGCCGCTCGCCCACGAAGCGCAGGAAATCCCCCGTGGGGGTTTCGGCGCCTCCCTGATAGCGCAGGGTTTTGCCGAACCAACGGGCGGAGGCGCGGAATGAGGCGGTCGAGGACGACAGGGTGTCGGATCCGTCCTTGGCGGGCAGATCGGCGCCCGCTGCTTTCAGGACCACGCCTTTGGGACCGTCGGACCGGAAATCGAGACCTCTTATCCGGCCCAAGGTCTTGGGTCCCGCCGCGAGTTCAAGACTCGCCACGGTCGCGCGGAATTCCACGGGAATCCGGACATTGGGAAACGAGGGAGGGTTGCGGGAACGTTTGCGCGCCGACTTGGCGCTATCGCCGGCGGAGTCCGGAACCAGGCGCAACCGGGCCTCCTCCGCATCGATCCGCAGGCTGGGCTTGAGGCTGGCCAGGGAATTCCAGAGGCGCAAATCCGTCCGCATGCGTCCGGCGCGGACCTCGAAAGCCGGAGATTCCACGGCGAGGGAATCGGTGGTAAAGGTCAGGTTCCACCCCAAAACCGGATTGGAAAGGCGGATGCGGATGTCGCCGAGCGCGAGTTCGCGTTGCAATTGGTGGTGAAGCCAGATGCGCGAAACGATGAAAGCGGAGGGAAGAATAGCCGTGGGCGCGAGCACGAGGCCCCACAAGACCCAGCGCCTGGCTCTAGTCATGACTCCTCATCCGGGCGCGCAACCGCCTGAACGGCATGGTTTTACGTATACCCCTAGAAAACTTTTCCATTACCGTTCCCGCCGGCGGCCCGGTCCGTTGGCCTCGGGTTCAAATTACTAATTCAGGGTCTTTCGCGTCTCCACGGAGAGACGATCCTTGACCTTCTCCGCGTCCGGGCCGGATGATATGATCAGGAACGGATCAGGAAAGAATCCGATCCGGCGGCAATATGGAATTCCAACAGAAATTGAAATTGGCCGTGGCCCTGAAGTACAGGCTGAACGAGGATGTCGCGCCCCTGGTGGTGGCCTCGGGCAGGGGCGCCTTGGCCCAGGCCCTGGTCAAAAAGGCATTGGATCTGGAAATCCCCATTCATCCGGACGGGGAACTCGCGGAACTGCTCGGCGACGTCGAAGTGGGAAGAAGCATTCCCGAAGAATTATATGAGGTTGTGGCCCAGATCATGGCCATGGTCTACCGCATGGACGCCGCACTCGAAGGAAAACGGCTCGAATGAAAAAGCATATCATGCTGGAGACTTCCGGCGATGGAGCGAGCGCCGGAAATACCTGTTTGGAAAAACTCCCGGAGGTGTTAACTTATACCTCGCGGGCAGCGAGAGGGGAATTTTTTGGAAAGCCAGTCTAGCAAAGCATCGGGGTATTCGGTCACGCTTCCCAGCGATTTGGAATATATTCCCCCGTTGCGGCAATTCGTAGCCGAAATCGCCCGGGTCGAAGGGTTCTCGAAAAAGTTCTGCTTCCGGACGGAGATCATCGTGGACGAACTCGTCACGAACGGAATCCTGCACGGCTCCCAGGATGTGCATTCCTCAATCTCCCTTTCCGCGGTCTTCGAGGAAGGGAGCATGAACCTGTCGGTGCAGGATCAGGGCGGTACCCGCCAGAACATCGAGAACCTGACGCGAGCCGTGTACAGTCCCAAGCCCCCTTCCAACGATCGCAAAAAAGGCCGCGGCCTGGTCATCGTGCAAATGCTCAGCTCCGAGGTGAAAATCGACCTCGGCGAAAACGGCCAGACCCAGGTACATGTCATCAAATCCAAGGATATCGACGAGGCCTCCGCCCAACGCGAAAAACTCCTCTACGAAAGCGATCTATGAGGATCACCCAGCAGATCAGCTCCCATGACGAACGCATTGTCCTCTTGCATTTCGACGGGGACCTAAACGCCAGCGATTGCGAAGCGACCAGCAAGATATTCCAGGAAATCATCGACTCCAAGAAATACTTCATCGTGGCCATGATGGAGAATGTCACCTTCGTTTCATCTCCTTTCCTGGGCGAGTTGATGGGGTGCAAGCTCCGACTGGTGGAAAAGGGCGGAAACATCGTCATAGTGGGCCTCAACTACGATCTGCGCGAGCGCCTGATCCAGATGGGGGCGGACAAGATTTTCCAGTTCTATCCCGACACCCACACTGCGTATAACCATTATCATTGGGAATATACCCAGACCACCCAGGTGGTCACGCTCACCCTCCCTCCCAAGCTGCAATCCGTTCCGGCCGTGCGGAGGTTCATCGCCGGAATAGCCCGGCAGAAGGGATACACCTCCCGGGATGCGTTCCGCATCGAAACCATCGTGGACGAAATCGCCAACAACGCCATTGAGCATGGGGATTCCTCCCAGCCGGAAATCTCCGTCGAACTGCGCATCGATCGCAAGAAGTTCGAGCTCCTGGTGCGCAATAAGACTTTGATGGACAAGGCCAATCAGCTCAAGTACGTACTCGAAGCCAACAAGGAAACGGCTCAGAGCGGGGATTCCCGCGGACGCGGCCTGGCGCTGGTCAAGTTGATCAGCAACTCCATAAACGTTTCCATCGACAAAACGGGCACGGAAGTGAAAATCACGAAAATGCGGGAGGATAACTAGCACATGGACACCCAAATAGAACTCCAGATCACCGACCTGGACGGCGTCCCGCATGGGAAGCTCATCAAGTTCATGGGCGATTTGGACGCGACCAACGTGGAATCCACGTTGGACCAGGTTACCAAGCTCATCAAGGACGGATTCGTCCAAATCGTCGCCGATTTCCGGAACCTCCGTTATGTGAATTCCACCGGCCTCGGCATCCTGCTCCACTTCAGCAAGACAGCCAAGGAGAAAAACGGTTGTTTCAAGATTTCGAACGTAAACGACAATGTCTATGAAATCATTGAGATAATCGGAGCGAATACCTTGCTGGATATTTACGACAATGTCGAGGACGCCATCTCCTCCCTGCAGGCCCGCAGGTAGCCTCCCGCGAAGCCGGCGGCGCGAATGAGGCCGGGCGCGCCGCCCTTTTTCGACCTCCATTCCCCTTATTCCCGACGCCCGGGTCCATTTCCCCCACAATCGCAAGCGAGCGGACATATTTGGTCCGGTAACCTTCGTGGATGGTTTTTACTAAATTAATGCCGTTTTGGGGTCTCACCCATTTTCACAAAGGATTCCTATGAAGCGCATTTTGTGTTTCCTTCCATTGATCGCATTGGCGGCCTGCGACGGCAATAGGGAGGATCGCGGCAAAGTCCTGGCCAAAATCGGCGGAACCAGCTACACCCAGAGCGACTTCGAATTCATGCTCAAGACCTTGTCGCCGGAACGCCAGTCCGAGATCATGAGCGATTCCGACGCGAAGCGCAAGCAATTCAACCATATGCTCAAAACCAAGCTTCAGGCATTGGCCGCCGGGAAATCGAAATATGGAAAGAGCGAAAGCTTGGCCGATCGGCAGGATTTGATCGACAAGCGCATCGTGACGCAGTCTTATTTTCAAACCCACTTGGGAGAGAACAACGGCATCCCGGTGGCGGACCTGGAAGCGTATCACAAGGCCAATCCCGCCCGGTTTTCGGACGATTCCGGAAAGGTCCTGGCTTTCGAAGCCGTCCGCTCCCGGGTGGCTGATTCCCTGGTCGTTTCCAAGGCTCCGCTCGATTCCTTCTTCAAAGCCAATGACCGGCTGTACGAAGAAAAGGAATTCTGCGAGATTTCCATGATCCAGGTCCGGAACAGGAATACCGCCGAAGAGGCATCCAAAGCCATCGCGGGCGGCATGTCCTTCGCCGATGCTGCCGCAAAATACTCGCTGCACGAAGCCAGCAAATCCAAAAACGGCAAACTGGGACGCCTTATCAGGGGCGAACCCCTTTGGGATCTCGGTACCGATCTGAATTTCGACAGCGCCTTCTTCAATGAAGAGACCAGGCTCAAGGTAGGGTCCCTTTCGAAACCGATCAAGAAAGACAGCACTTATCTGCTGGTCAGGACGGACAGCTGCGCCCCCAAGGCGGTACCGCCCCTGGAAACCGTTCGCCACCGCGTAAGCGCCGACTACCTGAGCCAATATAAGGCGAGCCTTTCGGAAAACGCCCTGGCCAGGCTGAAAGCCAAATATGGGGTGACAATGGCCAGCGATAAGGTGGGTTCTTCCGTAGCGGAACTGAAAGCCTACTACGAGGCCAATAAGGACGCCTATTTCTCTCCCGAAACCTATGATGTTTACCACGTCGAATCCAAGAGCAAGGAGCAACTGGAAAAACGGATGGCCGGAATCAAGGACCTGGAAGCGTTCAAGGCCGCCGCCGGACAGATTTCCGAGAACCCCACCAAAGCGGAACTCGGCCATATAGGCATCATAAAACGCGACCATAGCCTTCCCTACGGCATAGGAATGATGCCTGCGCTGTTTTCGGTTCTCGACACCATGTCCGCGGGACTCGTACCCGCCCCTATCCAGAATCCGGCCACCAAGCAATGGCATGCTTTCTGGCTCGCGGCCAAATTTCCCAGGCAGGCCAAGCCTTTCGATCGCGTGAAGGCATTGGTCAAGCAGGACTTCAAGTCCGAAAAGACCAGCGTGGTCAAGCCGGAAGATACCGTGGCCGTTTACGCTAAAGGCAAAATCCTGCGGCAGAAAGACATCGATTTCCTGCGCGAGGAAATCCCACCGCACATGCAGGAACGCTATACCCGCGAAGCCCTCGCGGATTATCTGTTGACTTGGGATTTGGCGACCCTGGAATCGCAGGCCTTGGGCCTCCTGGATGCTCCCAAGCTCAAGTCCCAGCGCGAAGAAAACCGCTTGAACTATTGGGTCCAGATCTACCAGGATTCCATTGTCGCAAAGACCGCCGGGCTGGATTCGGCCACTCTCAAGAAGACCTTCGAGGCGAACCGGGCCTTTTTCACCAAAGACTCCGCGGAAAAGGATTACCGCAAATATGTCCGCGACATCGCAGGCTTCCTCACCTTGGACGCGAAGGATCTTGAAATCGAATACCGCACCTATCCGGAACGTTATCGCAGGGACACCGTGGACATGTCCTTCGAAGAGGCGCGCTTCGACATATTCCAGAACCTGAAGGGCACGGCCTTGGCCAGGGCCGAGGAGAATCAGCAAAAGCGCCTGGAGAAGGAATTCCAGGTCGTGGTGATGGATCCCTCCCTGCTGCCCCCGAAAATCAAAAGCCCGCAGGAGGCTTATAAGCAGGCCCAGAACCTGCATTACGATCGCAAGCTCGATCTCGCCCTGGAACATTATCAGCGCCTTCGCAATGAATTCCCCAAATCCGAGACCTTGCAGGATTCGGTTTGCTTCGGAATGGCCCAGATCTATATCGAGCAGGAGAAATACCAGCAGGCGATGGCGGAATACCGGCGGTTGTCCTACCTCTACCCCAAGAGCCCGAACAATTACAAGGCCATGTTCATGGTCGGCTTTATCCATGCCGAGCATCTCAAGAACGATTCCGCCGCCGTGCGTTCCTTCGAGAAAATGCTCGTCCAATACCCCAGTAGCGACCTCTCGGACGATGCGGATTGGATGATCCGGAACATCCGCAGTGGCGGCAAGCTCATGCCGGTGCTCGAAGGAGATGCGGATTACGTGCCGGACTCCACCGGAACGGCCACCGGGACCAAGTCTCCCGCGGATACGGTCGCAGCCGGCTCCGACAGCGTCAAGGCCGCCAAACCGGCCAAGTAACGCCGCCGGGGGTCATGATATTGATGGAGAGGGGGAAACCGGGTCACGGTCTCCCCCTCTTTTTTTGACCATCCATCATGTCGGAAAACAGGCCATGCGGAAATTTCGACTCTCTCTCCCCGAAATGGTTTTTTTACCTATAGGGCAAGGCCTTGCGCTTCGCCTGTTAAAATCATCAAAGGAGCAAGTCCATGAAATTCCTCAAACCGAAAGTCCATGGTTATCTGGATTACGCGGTCATCCTCCTGCTTTTCATCGCCCCGTCCCTTTTCAACTTCGTGGAGGAAGCCGCTACCGTGTCCTACGTCCTGGGGGCGATTTACCTGCTCATGGTTCTGGCCACCGCCTATCCGCTCGGGGTTTTCAAGCTGATTCCCTTTACGGTTCACGGAACGGTGGAATTGATCCTAAGTCCCCTGCTGATCGCCATGCCCTGGTTGGCCGGATTCAGCTACGATTCTTCGGCCCGCTATTTCTACATCGCGGCCGGAATCGCGTTGTTCCTCGTCTGGCTTACCACGGATTACAAGGCGGCCGACATGACCTATGGAAAGCGGGGAACCGACCTGGGCCATATGGGCCGACCGCGCGGGGCCGGCGCCTGACGGAATCGGACTTTGCCAACGCCCGCCGGGGACCCGCCCCGGATTGGGCCTTCGCACCCGGGTTCAGGTTTCCTCAAGCAAAGCGCGCCGCATATCCTTCAGCCCCGCTTTCGCCTTTTTGTCCAAATCCGGGTAGTTCATTTCCAGGCCGGCCAGGGTTTCCCTGAGTACGGCCGAAACGACGAGTTGGGCGTTTTTCTTGTCGTCCGCCGGAATGATATTCCCGCCCGTTCCGGATCCACCCCCTGCTTTACGAGCAGCTCCGGATGGACTTTTACGACAAGTACTTCTTCATAATAAGAACGGTTGAAAATCCCAATCCTCCCCCGTTCCGGCAGGCGGCATTGGGTCCGCCAAAGAAAATCGTGTTCCAATTCCTCATCGCTGGGTTTCTTGAAGCTGAAAACCTGGCACCCCTGGGGATTCACGCCGGACATGACGTTCTTGATGGCGCTGTCCTTGCCCGCCGCGTCCATGGCCTGGAAAATAAGAAGCAATACGTGGCTGTTGGCGGCATACAGCAGTTTTTGCAGGGTACGCAACTCGGATACTCCCTGTTTGCGGAGCTTCTTGAAATCGCTTTCCGAATCGTAAAATGGCTTGATGCGGGTAGGCCACGCGCGCAAATCCACCTTGGTTCCCGGAACTACCTGATATTCGCCCGTCCTGATATTTATGCTTTCTTCTCCCCGTTCCGCCGTGACGGATCCGACCCGGCTTCGCCGTCCTTCCCGGGCTCCATCCCCTGTTCCGCCCGCGCTTCGTCGGTCAGGGGCACCGCATGGGGAGAAGGCTGATAACGCGAACCCATTCTTACCGAGTAGGCCTTGGTGAATTCCGCCCCGTACAGCAGGATCTGCGAAGAATAATAAACCCAAAGCAGGATCACCACCAAGGAGCCCGCCGCGCCATAAGAAGAGGTCACACTGGAGCGGCCCAGATACATTCCGATTAGAAAGCGCCCGACCGAGAACAGGAAGGCAGTGACCATGGCGCCGACCCAGACATCCTTCCAGGCGATTTGAATATCCGGAAGAACCTTGAAAATCAGGGCGAAAAGCAACGAGATGACGAAGAATCCCACCAGGAAATTCGCGACCTGCATGACCGCCCCGGGTATGGGCAAGGCATTGCCCAGGAACTTGCCCAGCGCTGCCAAACCCGCGCTGAGGATCAGCGAGACCAGCAGCATGAAAGCGATCACCAGAACCATGGAAAAGGAAAGTGCGCGCAGCCGCACCATCCCCTTGATGCCTTGCCCGGGTTTCGGCTTCACCTCCCATATGGTATTGAGGGCATCCTGCAATTGCCCGAATGCGCCCGAGGCTCCGAAAAGCAAGGTGGCCAGACCCAGGGCGGTCGCCAGTGCCCCGGAACCCGACTTATCCGCGGCCTCGACCATGGCCTGGATGGCCAGAGCTCCGGAATCCCCGAACAATCCGCGCAACTGGACATAGATTTCGTTCGTGGCGGCCTCCCTCCCGAAAACGAATCCCGCCACGGCGATGGAAATGAGAAGAAGAGGCGCAATCGAGAAAATCGTGTAGTACGAAAGCGCGGCCGCAAGGCGGGAGGCCTTGTCCGCACTCCATTCCTTTGCGGCTTCTTTGACTATCGCCAAAAACAGCTTGAGCCTGAATCGGTTTCCACGGGAAATGCGTTCCGGAAACAGAGAGGAATCCGCAGCTATGGCCATTGTGCAACTCCGTTACAGCGCGCTCAAAGGGTGGTGCGACGGCCCAGGAAAAATGTCAGGATCCATATGGCCAGGAAAACGAAGAAAAGCACTTTGGCGATGGTGGCCGCCAGGCCGGCTATCCCCCATACTCCGAGGAAGGCCGCGGCCAGAGCGAGAATCAGAAACACCAGGGAATAATGAAGCATGCGAGACTCCGGGAAGGTGGTTCGAGGTCGGGAATCCGGCCATTGCCGGCGCCTCCCTCTGAAATCCAATAAAAAATCCCGACGCCGGAAAACAAATGATTTCGCCGATCCGAAATGCGCGCTACTCAGAACCCGGTATTGAAGGTATCCCGGCCGGATCGCGGTTTTACTTTTTCCAGGCTTTCGGCCACGCGTCCTCGCATTTCCGGGGACAGCAGCTCCGGATCCTTTTCATGAAGGAGAGTAAAGGCCTCCAACAATTTCGCGGAAACCTTGTTCAGCAGGGAGCTTTCTTCGGCCTCGGAAAGGACTCCGAACTCACCGAAGGCGCGCTCCAGAGTTTCCACGGCCAGGTTGAAATTCGCCGGTTTGCTTGGTTTCATGTCCGCTCCTGGGTGGGCTGGGTACTCGTTCCGGATTTACGCCGGCCCCTGGGGGCCGGTCATCGGGCGTGAAACAGCAAAGATAGTGATTCGGATCGAGCGCTGCTATGGCGACTCAGCTTAAGCCATGGGAAGGGCGCCTATGGCATGGGAAGAGCATTCCCGGCCGTGACCGGTTCGGAAGCCGGTTCGGGTTCACGATGCGGAGGATGGCTTTCCTTTTCCGCGGCCAGGTAGGAATACATGGCGGGAATCACGAACAGGGTGAGCACCAGGGAGAAAAGCACGCCTCCGATCACGGCGATGCCCATGGAAACCCGGCTTTCGGCGCCCGCCCCCAAGGCGAGCGCTATGGGAAGGGCGCCCAGCGAAGTCGCAAGGCTGGTCATCATAATCGGCCGGAAGCGGGAAACCGATCCTTCCAGAATGGCCCGATCCAGCGGCACGCCGGCCTCGCGTTTCTGATTGACGAACTCGACGATGAGGATACCGTTCTTGGTGACCAGCCCGATCAGCATTATGATGCCGATTTGGCTGAAAATGTTCAGGCTCTGGCGGAAGAACCACAGGGAAATGAGGGCCCCCGCGAAAGCCAGGGGCACGGTGAACATTACGATCAAGGGATCGCGGAAGCTCTCGAATTGGGCCGCGAGGACCATGTAGATGAGCACCATGGCGAAGACGAACGCGAACAGCAGGGTCGAAGAACTCTCTTCGAAATCGCGCGCCGGCCCCGTAAGGGCGGTGGTGAAGGTTTCGTCCAAGGCGTCGCCGGCGGCGGCCCGCATGGCCGCCACGCCCTCTGCGATGGTGAAACCTTCGGAGAGTCCCGCGGTGATGGTAGCGGAGGAAAAACGGTTGTACCGGTACAATTGCGGAGGCGTGCTCCGCTCGCTCAGGCTTACCAGATTGTCCAATTGGACCAGGCTGCCGCTGCGGGTGCGCACGTATATGGATTTCAAATCCAGGGGCGAATCCCGGCTCCGTCGCTCCAATTGGCCGATGATGGAATATTGCTTTCCGTCCTTGATGAAATAGCCGTACCGGCCCTCGCTCAGACTGAACTGGAGGGTTTGGGATATGTCCGCGGCGGTGACGCCGAGCTGGCGCGCCTTTTCGCGATCGATTTGCAGATCGATTTCGGGCTTGGTGAACTTGAGATTCACATCCAGGTTCTGGAGGGCCGGCTCGCGCCCGGCGCGTTCCAGAAACACGGGGAGCTTCTCCTGGAGCTTGACGAAGTCCGTGTTCTGGAGCACGAATTGGACCGGATCGCCCCCCCGCCTGCCGCCGATGGTTTGTTCCTGGGACACGGAAATACGCACGTCCGAAAAAGAACGGACTCCCCGGGAAAGGGCCGCGGCGATCTGCCGTTGGGAGCGCTCCCTATCGCCCGGATCCTTAAGGACGACTTGAATATTGCCGCGATTGATTCCGCCGGAGCCGCCTCCCGGCGAAGTGCGGGAAATGACGGCCTCGCTCTCGGGAACCTCGGCCATGACGAATTTCGTCACCTCGTCCATTAGGCCGTCCATGTAATCGAAGGTGGCCCCCTCCCTGGCCGTGACGGAAATGTTAAGCCGGCTCTTGTCCTCCAAGGGCGCGAGCTCCGAGGGCAATATGGAATACACGATCCCGATCAAGGCCAGGGAAACGCCCATGACAGGCAGCGCCAACCAGCGCCGTTCCATGAAAGAAGCCAGAGCGCCGCGGTATCCGGCCGTCATGCTTTCGAAAAACGGCTCGGTGCGGCGATAGAACCTCCCGGGACGCTCGTTCCTGCGCAGCATGCGGGTTGCGAGCATGGGCGTGAGGGTAAGGGATACGAAGGCCGAGATGAGCACGGATCCCGCCACCACCACCCCGAACTCGCGGAACAGCCGTCCCGTCATGCCTTCCAGGAAAATGATGGGCAGGAACACGGCGGCCAAGGTCAATGTGGTGGACACGATCGCGAAAAAGATTTCCCTCGAACCCTTGTGGCCGGCCTCGACGGGATCCATGCCGTTTTCGACCTTGGCATAAATGTTCTCCAGGACCACGATGGCATCGTCAACCACCAGGCCCGTCGACAGGACTATCGCCAGCAAGGTCAGTACGTTGATCGAAAAGCCGCTCACGTACATGATGAAGAAAGCGCCCAGCAGCGAAACCGGAATCGCCAACACCGGAATCAGCGTCGTGCGCCAGTTCCGGAAAAAGACGAAGATGATCAGGAGCACCAGAACGAGAGCGATGAGAATGGTCTCCCCCACCTCGATCAGGGACTTGCGTATGAAAACGGTATTGTCGAATCCGGTGGTCAGGCGGATGTCGTCGGGAAGATCCGTTTTGATTTGGGCCATGCGTTTCCGGAATTCGTCGGCGATGGCGATATGATTGGCTCCGGGCTGGGGTATCAGCATCACCCCCACGGCGGGCATACCGTCGTTTTTCATGGCCGTGCGCATGTTCTCGGCCCCCAGTTCCGCCTTTCCGATATCCTTGAGCCGCACTACCTGGCCGTCGGCCTCCCGGACTATGAGATTGTTGAATTCCTCCGCATCGCGCAAACGGCTCACGGCGCGCACGGAAAGCTCTACCCTGTCCCCCTCCACGCTTCCCGAAGGCAGTTCCACATTCTCGCGGTCCAGTATCGCCTTCACGTCCTGGGAGGCGACCCCCCGGGCCGCCATTTTGTAGGGATCGAGCCATAACCGCATGGCGTAGCTTCTCTCGCCGGCCAGGCGAACTTCGCTGAGGCCGGGAATGGTCTGCAGGCGCTCCTTGAACAGGTCGTTCGCGATGGAGGTCAGTTCCAGATGGTTGCGGGTTTCGCTCAGGATGCTCAGCAGCAGAATGGGAGAAGCGTCGGCATCGGCCTTCGAGACCGTGGGATTGTCCGCATCGGCCGGGAGGTTCCGCATGGCGCGCGAGACCTTGTCCCGCACATCGTTGGCGGCGGCCTCCATGTCCACACCCAGATCGAATTCGACGTTTATGGAACTGCGGCCGTCGCGGCTGGTGGAGGTGATGGAACGGACCCCGGGAACGCTGTTGATCGATCCCTCTAATGGCTCGGTAATCTGGGACTGGATCACGGCGGCGTTGGCCCCGCCGTAGGTCGTGTTGACCGAAATATTGGGCCGGTCCACGGCGGGATAATCCCGGATTCCGAGCGAGCTCAGTGCGACCAGCCCGAACAGCATGATGGCCAGGTTGAGGATTATGGCCAGCACCGGCCTCCGGATGGAAACCGACGAGAGGCTCAAGTAGCGGGCTTCCTCTCTCCGGAAAGGCGCACCGCGGAGCCGGATTGGATCTGGATCAGGCCGGAAACAATGAGCGTGTCTCCGGGCGCTACGCCTTCCACCTGGACCCGATCTTCGCTGCGGTATCCGAGGGTTATGGGAGCGGCCTGCGCTTTGCCGCCCTTGTACAGCATCACGGATTGGCCGCGTATGTCCGGAAGAACCGCCATGCTCGGAATCATGATCGCCTCCGGCAAAGGCGGCAGGTAAATCTCTACGCGGGCGGATCCGCCGGGAGGAAGCAGGTGCTTTTCATTGGGGCAATATCCCCGGATAAGGAGCATGCGCGTGGAGGGATCGACCTTGGGCTCAATGGCGTACACGGATCCGGCCACCGGCTCTGCGGCCCCTTCAACCGCGATGCTTATGGAATCCCCGGGCCGGATATGGGCGAAATACTGCTCCGAAACGGAAAAGTCGATTTTGAGCGGATGCAGGCTGTACATTCCCGCAATCCGCATTCCGGGAGTGACATAACTTCCCTCGGCGACTTCTTTGAGCCCCACTACTCCGTCGAACGGCGCGCGGATCTCGGTGGTTTTCAGTTTCGCCCTCAGCAGATCTGTTTCGGCGAGCAGATTTTCCTTCTCCTGCAGGGCGATCTCGTATTCTTCGCGACTTACCATCTGCCTTTCGAGCAGGGTCCTTTGCCTGAATTCGCGGGCCTCGGCCAGCTTCAATTGATGTTCGGCCTGGCGCGCCTGGGCTTTGAGCTCGGCATCGTTGATTTTGACCAGCAAGGTTCCCTTTTTGACACGGGCCCCCTCCAGTAAAGGCAGGGAAACGATACGGCCCTCGGCCTCGCTTTTGAGGGCCACCTCTTCCCCGGCCGCGAGGGTGCCGGAACTGAGCAGCTTGCGCGCCAAGGGCCGGGCCTCCAGCACCATATAGGAGACTTCCAATTCCCTGGGGCCGGAACGCGCTCCCCCCGCCGCGCTTTTTTCCGGAGCGGTGAGTCCACGCGCGGCGAGCAGCCCGGCGATCAGGGCGCAAGCCGCAGCCGACCAAAGGACGCGTTTCCGGAATCGGCGTTCGTGCTGGTTATTCATCGCATCCTTTTCCGGCCCGGGCCGGAGCCCGGGCGGCGCGTTCCGTGCAGCGGAAGAATTGGACCATCGCCGCGCCCGATCGGTTCCATCATTTCCGGCGATTTCGTCGGATTAGGGGGAAGGCGCATTCGCTTGTAGTGCCGATGGTTCTTATAATATACCTTCACCTTCGGTCCGGGAAAGGGTCGCCCATTTCCGGAGGATGGAGAATTCATGGCAAAATTAATAATCGTAACAAACCGACTGCCCTTCACCGTATCCGATAAAGGCGGAAAACCCGAACTCCAGGAAAGCACCGGAGGACTGGCGACCACCCTGAAGACTTATTTGGCCTCCCGCAAGCCGGATCCGAATTTCGAATGCGTCTGGGTAGGCTGGCCCGGCATGTACATGCACGGGCAGCGCCAGGCCGAATTCACGGCCATGGCCCGCCGGCAACATTCCGCCCACCCGGTCTGGATGTTCTCGGAGGAAATGGACGCTCTCTATAACGGATTTTGCGACCGGACCATCTGGCCCCTTTTCCATTACCTGCCTTCCTATACTTGCTATGAAGAAAGTTTTTGGGAGGCTTACAAAAGAGTGAACATGCTTTTCCGGGACGCGGTCCTGGACCTGTACCAGCCCGGAGACACGATCTGGGTGCACGACTACCAGCTATTGCTTTTGCCGCAACTCCTCCGCGATTCGGCGCCCGGGGTTTCCATCGGATTTTTCCTGCACATCCCCTTCCCCTCCTTCGAATTGTTCCGCCTGATTCCCACCGATTGGAAGCGGGAAATCCTGCAGGGCATGCTGGGAGCGGATTTGATCGGGTTCCACACCCATGATTACACCCAATACTTTCTCCGCAGCGTTTTCCGCACCCTCGGACACGAGCACAATGTCGGGGCCATCCTCTTGGGCGATAGGGTCGTGAAGGCGGATACTTTTCCCATGGGGATCGATTTCGACAGGTTCATGCAGGCGGACTCCGAGCCGGAGTCGGCCGAAGAAAAGAACTCTCTCGCCGCCAGGTTCTCCGGAATGAAAATCATTTCATCCGTCGACCGCCTCGATTACACCAAAGGCATTCTCCACCGCCTGAAAGGCTTCGAATCCTTTCTGGAATCGAATCCGGAATGGCGCGGCAAGGTGGTATTCCTCCTGACCGTGGTCCCCTCCCGCGAGGAAGTTGCGCAGTACCAGAAGATGCGTAAGGCAATCGACGACGCGGTGGTAGACATAAACGGCGCCTACGGAGTCCCTCGCTGGACTCCGGTTGTGTATCAATACCGCCCTTTATCCTTCCCATCCCTTACCGCCTTGTCC
>Ga0079224_100006455_pt1 | contig 15546 bp, 8 predicted proteins | sample Stecom2015_FD_80414 | JGI IMG/M metagenome (GOLD analysis project Ga0079224, IMG submission 80414) | Agricultural soil microbial communities from Utah to study Nitrogen management - Steer compost 2015 | ecosystem: Environmental > Terrestrial > Soil > Agricultural land | place: USA: Utah...
GATAAATGTTTTCAGTGTCGGGGTTTTGCTTAGTAAAAGGTCTCACAAGAGGGTTTAGCCGACTCTGAACAAATTATACACCTATTTGAACGATATGTCCGCTCCCATCACAACATTTTTCTCGTATTTGCCAATGGATTATAAACTTATTCGTAAACCAGTTTTCATGACATCGGCAGGCGATGTATACATAAGGGTATGTGGAGGGCAGATGAGGGCTTTTCCTGCTGTTATAAAAGCCGACGAAAACAAGGCTGGTTTTCGTGGCCACGGTAAGAAAACAATAGCGGTGATGCCTTTGCCCGTGGCCGTATGGAATGCGAGCATATGAAAAGGTATTTTCAAAATAAGATGAAACTAGATGATGATTTTCTCGACCCATATATGGATTAGACGGACGTGGCTGCAAAAAGCGTTTATACGCATAGGCGTCCTATTGGCACTGACGGGCCTGTGTTGGCGCTGTGAAGGTGCGCTGCAGAACGATATGAATAAAGAGATGGTCCCGTTTAGCCAAAATAGTGTGCCTCTGATTGATTCCCTTATTGCCGCTGTAAGGGATAGCTATGGCGTCCCCGGCTTGGCCGCAGCCATCGTGCAGGGCGATTCTGTGTATACAGCGGCTGTCGGTATCCGCAACGAAGAGGGGAGTCCGCTTTTAGTAACCACGCCGATCCATGCAGGTACCCTGTCTGAACCTATGCTCGCCTATGCAACGCTTCTTTTGGAGCGGAGCGGCAAAATAGATTTGGAAGATAAGGTTGTAACACATTTGCCTTATTTCAAGATGCAGGGAGAAAGCTATAAGCTGATAAGCATACGTCATCTTCTTACCCATTCGTCGGGAATCGAGAATTATACGCTGTTTTACGACAGTCCCTCGTTCAACCCTAACGCTCCGGAAACAACGACACGTAGTATCGGAACGCAGCGACCAAGATGGCAGTTGCCTGAAATCCAGGTGCTCCGCTCTGCCTATAACTATGATATTTTATCAGACCTTATTAACAAGGTAACAGGACAGCCGTTCGAGGCCTACGTGCGGGAAACCGTCTTTAAGCGCCTAGGTATGGCAGATAGCTATTTTCATAGGCGGGAAGGAGCTGCAGAACCGTTCTACACTACACATTATTTAGATTACTCATACAGACGACAGCCGGTTTATCCATATAACCGCGAACATGGAGGCAGTAGGGGACTGCATATCTCGGCAAAAGACCTAGGCCACTGGCTGTTTAACGTGCTGCACGGCGACAATCCCATCTTCTTCAGCAAGGAATTAAACACATCAGGTCACACAGCGGTTGGGTTCGGCTGGGAAATTGTAACGGACACCGCCGGGTACGAGATCTACACAAAGGAGAGTGCGATAAGTGGATTTACAGGACAACTGATCGCCATACCGTCCTTAAAGATCGGCGTTGGGGTGCTCGCCAATATAAACAGCGATCTGGATGTATCGCGAATGGCTACCGTACTTACCAGCTGGTTGCGGAAGCGTGAAACATTAATGCTGAAAATGCCTGTCCATATACCAATGGCAAAACAAATAAAAACCTCCCGTGATGTAGCTTCTTCCCTGTGCCTTTTCCGCAAACTTAAGCGCGACGAGCCCGAGGCTTATGACTTTTCTGCGACGTCGCTGCTTCAATTAGCTGGCAATTTACTTCATCGGGAAAAGCATACGGAACAGGCAATCGAGCTATTGAGATTCTGTTCCGAAGAGTTTCTCCGCTCAGCGCAGGTGCCTCTCCGTTTGGCCGAGGCGTATCTTGAGAAGGAGGATCTGATGAACTGCCGTCTGCAGATCCAAAAAGCTTGGGCCGCGCCGGACGATACTACCGGACGTTGGACAATGGTCCGGTTTCTGGAGGAAAAGATGGAAATGGTCGAAGAGCAAAAGCGGCTGCCCATACCTGAGTCACCAATTTAAATTTTTCAATATGAGGACAAACAAAAAAACTAAGATCAAACGGCTGCTATGGTCGTTGGTTCTGCCCTTAGCTGTGGTTGCCTGTGCAAAAGATATGCAACCTATACCCGACAATAGGGCGTTTATTGTAGACAACGATATTTCGCCCATGGCAGCCGCCTCGCGGACTGTAAATTTCAGTAGGCCTGACGGCGTGTATACCAAAGCGCAGGCTGAAGCCGACTTTGGAGGAGCCATCCTGAACACGTGGAAACAGACTGATATCTATAGCAACCAAGCGCGCGTACGTGTCCCTGCGAATTCCCTGTCTAATGGAAATATCGTAAATATCGACGTAGCGGACGGCACTGAGTATGAGCTATCGTTCCGTGTCCGGTTTGGACCTAATTTTGACTGGAGCCGTGGAGGGAAAGTAGGATTTGGTTTTCACATAGGAAATGGATATACGGGTTGTAACAAGGCGGACAATGGGCTTGGAGGGACAGCCCGCTTAATGTGGTATAACGGTGCAGGCAGTAAAACCAATTACGTAACCGGCGGTACCTACTTTAGACCTTATGTGTACTATAGGGACATGCCTGACAACTGTGGAAACAGCTTTGGAAAGCAGAGCAAGCAGCTAAATAAGAACGTATGGTATACCGTAAAGGTCCGAGTAAAAAGTAACACAGGATCGGCAGCCAACGGCTACGTCAGTTATGAGATCGATGGAGTAACGCTGCTCAGCCAATCTATCAGATGGACGACAAATGATGACTATCGAAAGATACGTTATATAACCTTTCATACCTTCAGAGGAGGAAGCCAAGAGTATTGGCAATCGACTACTGATGGTCTTATCTACTATGACGATCTGGTATTCACGCGCATCAGCAGTTGATGTCCGCCTTAGCGCGGCACGTTCTCTTTGAACCGCAACTGTAAGCAGGAGTTAATCGGATGTACGACAGCTGACGTGCGATTCCTGCTTTTTCATTGCTATATCGCGAGTAGTTATACCAATTGGCCTATCAAACGATTTCTACGCATAAATAGAACGATTTCTCCCCCTGTTTTCTTTGCTGATGACACATTTTTGCTTCACGCAGACTGATAACCAAAGTACAAAACCCGAATATAAACCCAAATGTTATGATTAATTTATTACCTAATCTCCATAAAGGCATTATCCTGCTGGCCTTTATGCTCATCGCAACAAATTTTGCATTGGCTCAGGATCGACGGATCCGCGGATCTGTCCATTTCGAAGATGGGAATGCGGCTCCAAATGTGAACGTTGCTGTGAAAGGAACGGCTGCGTCCACTTCGACGGATCAGAACGGACACTATGAAATAGCCGCGGAATCGCGCGCGGTTCTTCAATTCAGCCTGGTTGGATATCAAGTGCTTGAGGTGCCCATAAATGGCAGAGCAGTTGTTGATGTAGTGCTGGCGGAGCAACAATCCAGCCTTGACGAGGTGGTCGTCGTGGGATATGGAGCACAGAAAAAGGTAAATCTCAGCGGGGCCGTTGCCCAGATAAGCGGAGAGGATATCGTAGACCGGCCGGTAGCAAACCTCACAGGTGCCCTTCAGGGGATGATGCCGGGTATCGCCGTCACGCGCGGCAGCGGAAAGCCGGGCGAAGAAGGCTACAACATCCGCGTTCGAGGTTTTAGTTCTGCGAATAATATGTCGGCCCTCGTGCTGGTGGATGGTATACAGATGGATCTTAACCTGATCAATCCGGAAGACGTCGAATCTATTTCAGTTCTTAAGGACGCTTCTGCCTCCGCCATCTACGGCGCCCGTGCAGCGGGCGGCGTTATCCTGGTAACAACAAAAAAGGGGAAGCGGGGCACGCCGGTCATTAATTACAACAACTACTATGGTATCAATATCGCTGCGCGTAGACCCGAAAGACTAGACTCCTGGGATGAACAGATTTTGATCAACGAATCGCGGGAGAATGCGACGGGTAATCCGGAATTTACTGACGAACAGATAGAATGGCTGAAAAACCCCAACTTTTGGGTGCGCCCCAACCCTACGCAGGACCGATGGGAATATTTTGACAACAATAATTGGATAAAAGAAGGGATGAATACGTATAGCGGTATGCACAATCACAACTTGTCGCTAGGGGGCGGGGGAGAAAAAGTAGTTTATAATGTCTCGGCAGGCTACTACCAGCGTAACGGTGTTTTGCGCTATGGTCCGGACGACAATGCAAGGTACACACTGCGCACCTCACTGAATGCAGAGATTAATAAATTTATGTCGTTGGACATATCGGCAAATTATGTAGGATCGGAGGTAAACCAGAACGCCTATGGAACCGATCAGATCATTGATAGGATGTACCGCAGCCGTACGAGGCAGAGCGTATATGTTCCGCAGGAAGATATTACAGGTCAGCCATTCAACGGCGATCTACAGGTGAACCCTATTGATATTCAGAAGAACGCCGGAACATTTAATCAGCTGTACGAATCGTTTACAGGGCGTGCGAATTTAAAAATTGCCGATCTTGTAAAGGGACTAACCGTTAACCTCAGCGCTTCACGCAATCAGGACTATTATTCGATGCAGCGCGATCGGCGCACGCTGCTGTGGTACGGACGCTCCACGAACACCATACGTTTCCGTATACAGGATCCGAACTCGCGTGATAACGTCAAAAACAGAGGCTATTTAAACAACGCGCAGGCAGTGGCTACTTACGATTTTGATGTTACGGAGAACCATCATTTTACCGTATTGGCAGGAACGTCGTTCGAGGAATACCGCAAGGACGAGCTCATGGCGGGTGCGCAATCGCTGATTACAAACGATTTTTTCAGCCTTAATTATGGGAACCCGGCAACAAAAACGAATGGCGACCTCGTCGAGACCTGGGCAATAGGATCTTACTTCGGACGCCTAAACTATAATTTCCGCGAGAAATATCTGTTTGAGGCGTCGTTCCGCTACGATGGAAGTTCCCGCCTGGCTCCAGAGAACCGATGGCATCTGTTTCCGTCGTTTTCGGCGGCGTGGAGGCTGGATCAGGAAGATTTTTTACGGGAAAATGCCGTTATTGACCTGTTAAAAGTCCGTGCCTCTTGGGGGCAACTCGGCAATGGTTCGTCGCTCGGACTGTACGACCACATCCCACTGCTACTGAGCGGCCTACGCGAAAATCCTAACCTCATATTTAATGATACGCGTGAGCAGTATCTGTATCAGGGACAGCTGGCGTCCCCGCAAAAAACATGGGAGATTGTGCAGCAGAGCAATATCGGTGTGGATATGGCCTTCATGGCTAACAGGCTGTCATTCACAGGCGATTATTATGTTAAGCGCAATAAAAACATGCTGGCAGCTTTAAACCTTCCTTCTGTTATCGGCATCGCCGTTCCCTATTTTAACGTCGGAGAACTGAAAAGCTGGGGGTGGGAGTTCGACATGAAGTGGAAGGATAAGATCAACAGCTTTGGATATTCCATTGGGTTCAACCTGTCGGACAATCAAAATGAACTGGTCAAGTTTGAAGGCCGGAATGTCATTGGCGAAGGGGTGGTATCCTTGTTGGAAGGCTTTCCGATGAATAGTGTCTGGGGATACCGGACGGACGGGTATTTTCAAAGCCAGGAAGAGTATGAGCAGTACAAACAAACGGTTTCAGTTCCTTTTTTTCCAAACAATGCGGGCGCCGGCGATGTGCGGTACGTGGATATCAATGGCGATGGAGTCATAAACGCTGGAGGCGGTACGCCGGAGAGCCCGGGCGATCTGATCAATTTCGGTACGACAAACGGCCGGTATTTTTATGGGTTGGACCTCGGATTCCAATGGAAGGGCTTCGACGCGAATATCTTCTTTCAAGGTGTCGCTAAGCGGGTGTTTGTCATCAATACCGGCACGCTGTCGCCGATGTTGGGAACTGCCGACTTGCCGTGGAGCATCCATATGGACCGGTGGACACCCGAAAACCCCGATGCGATGTTTCCACGGATGTACCAGACCAGCTCGCATAACTACCGCCCCTCCGATAGGTGGATACAGAACGGCGCGTATCTGCGGTTGAAGAACGTCCAGTTCGGGTATACGGTTCCGTTACGGACGAAGCACATTCAAAAAATGCGCGTGTTTTTCTCAGGGCAGGATCTGTGGGAACACACCGATGTCATGAAAGTATTCGATCCCGAAGTGTCCAACAATGTATCGGCAACGACTTATCCTTTTTTTCGTACGGTTTCCTTCGGCATGAATCTAACCTTTTAATAATTAACACTATGAAAGCAAACTCTAATTATATTAGGATAAATATCCTGTTGGCGCTGGTTCTTTTAATGGCCGCCTGCAGCTTGGATCGGTTTCCGGAAACGGAATTTTCAGATCAACAGTTCTGGAATACGGAGAACGACTTGAAATTCGCTGCTAACCGCTTATACCAGCAGCTTGCTGGCGTGCAGTTGGACAGCCGCGCCGACGACAACGTGAATCAGACCGTTAATCTGATCAGCAACGGCGCATGGAGTATTCCAAGCACGAGCGGAGATTGGTCCGGCCCATACGCGATGATCTTTACTGCGAATAATATCCTCGAGAAAGGTCAAAAGGCAGTTGTGGAGGAAGCTGTAAAAAATCGCTACTTCGCTGAGGCGCTGTTTTTCCGGGCGTATGCGTATTTTCAGCTGGTACAAAAATACGGCGACGTGCCGCTCCATCTGAAGACGTTGGATTTCAACGCCGAAGAGCTGAACATGCCGCGCACCGACCGATATCAGATTGCTGCGCAGCTGTATGAGGATCTTGATTTTGCAACCGATTGGCTTCCAGTGTTTAAGGCGCTTCCTGCTGCCGAGTATGGCCGGGTGACGAAAAGTGCGGCGCAGGCTTTAAAGGCACGGATAGCGCTCTTTCTTGGCACCTTTGGAAAATACCACGGCATACCGGAGTCGGCGTATCGCCCGCATCTTCAACGCGCGGTGCAATCGTGCGTCTTCGTAATGGAAGAGGGACACCTGCTGTTCGGCGACTATGGAAAGCTTTTTATGCACGACGGAGAAGGACCGGGAAATACGGAGAACATATTCGTAAAGATATACGGCGTAGATGCGTCCAATGTCATTCTCGGCCATAACTATTCGCGCGATCTGGAGAACGGCAGGGTCGCCGTAACACGGAACTTCATCCGGCAATACCTTTACAACGACGGGCTTCCGGCGTTCGGCGAAAAGAATGATCTGAAAGCGAACAGATCGGCATTCTTTGTGCCGGAGGACAAAGAACAGAGTTACAATACGGTATTCGCCAATCGAGACCCGAGGCTCACGTATACCTTGTTTCAGGCCGGCGAGGAGGCTTATAAGGGGCCTTGGGTGCCCACGACGACGCTGGGCTCCCGAACAGCGTATGCAACCAAGAAAGGATTTAGTATCGCAGACTGGCAGACTAATGGTGCCGGCACAACGGATAAGATTTTAATCCGGTACGCGGAGGTGCTGTTAACGTATGCTGAGGCAAAATACGAATTGGACGCAGACATATCCGACGCTGACCTCGACCGGACCATCAACCTGCTGCGCAGACGGGCCGGCCTAGACGTAAAGCTTTCCAATTCCTTTGTCTCCGCTCATGGCTTGAATATGCTGGAGGAGATACGGCGTGAACGTAACGTTGAGCTCGCACTCGAGGGTTTCCGTTACCCCGATATCATTCGTTGGAAGCTGGCGGAGACTGTACTTACGCAAACACTTTTGGGTGCCAAGTACACCGCCCAAGAGTGGGTAGGCGCCGATGTTCGCAATCTGAACCTCAATAGCGACGAAGTGCTCGTTGTAGAGGATAAAGGAACCCGCCGCTTCGATCCGGCCAAAGACTACCATTATCCCGTGCCGCTAAATGAAATCTCTTTAAGCGGAGGAAATATCATACAAAACCCTAATTGGAAATAACATGAAGACGATGAATATTACAAAGATATACCGTGTTACCTTGCATACGGTCGTACTACTTGTCAGTGGATTTTTTACTGCCTGCGAAGACCGGGATTATCCCGCAGGTCTGCCGGAGTTTGAGCATCACTACTATATTGTATATGTTCCGAATAATAACAGTTCGGTAACGGTTAAAAGGAGCCGTACCGAACTATTGGAGCTGCCCGTACAGTTTTATTCGGAGTTTAGCCGTGACTATGATGCCGTGGCGGCCTATGAGATTAACACGGACGGGATCGCAAATCCAGCGGTGAGAGGACAGGACTTTGAGATTGTCGATGAAGATGGAAGGGCGCTTACCACAGCAGATGGCAAGTATCGGTTGGTTTTTCCGAAGGCTGAAAAAGCACAAGCCAGAATTTTTGTAAAACTACTGAATAATGCCGCTCCAGGAACAAGGGCGTTTGAACTCAATCTCATAGACAATATAGAAGCCAGCTTTCGGGTTGATGTGTTTTCCACAGCTTACAAACGGACTATTCAAATTGACTAGGCGATGAACGACATACAGGCTTACTCTGTGTGGTTCGCGATAGGATGGCAGGCAAGAGCCGTAAATCCAGCGTCATTAGCTTTTCGGTTTGATCGCTGTAGCATGAGCTATCGACACTGGCACTGCTAGCAGCTGCAGTAGAAAACTATTTTTTTAAGTACTTTAGTAGAAGCAAGCATATAGCCATTCATATAAACCGTTGATGAGAGCACTTTTTTTTACATATCTGTTAGGCATCCTGCTGGTCAGCGGGACGGCTGCGGCGCAAACGGTGCCTCCGGCCGCGAGATTCATGCATATAACGACGAAGGACGGGCTGTCCCAAAGCAGTGTGTTTTCAATCACACAGGACTACCTTGACCTCGTATGGATAGGCACGCGCGACGGTCTTAACAGGTACGACGCCCGTCGGTTCATTACATATAGAAATACGCTGTCCGATAGCACGTCGCTATCGGACAACTACGTTACGGCACTATTGGAGGACAATACGAAAAGACTCTGGGTAGGCACAGCTCAAGGGGTAAACCTATACGACCGTAACAAAGATCAATTCGTCCGCCTGTCACTTTTGGGCGGCGCCGTTCCGGAGCCTCTGATATATGCCATCGTTCAAGATCGTTCCGGAGTTGTATGGTTCTGCTCGAGTGCCGGGCTGTTTGTCCTGAAGAGCGATGGGCCAAAGCCTCGGGCTGCCATGGTCTTTAATGGCAGGAACATCGCCAATAAATCGCTTCCGGCCGGATCGAGGAATGTACAGCATATTTACCAGGACTCGCGGGGTAGGCACTGGTTAAGTACGACAAATGGTGTGTACGCTTTCGATGGGTTAGTCTCGGGGGCCGTCCCGAAGCTGGTCTACGAAATTAAAGGAGGACAGCGTTCACTCAGCAGCGAAGATGTGCGATTTGTGTACGAGATGTCTCCGGGATGTTTCTGGATGGGGACAAAAGAGGGAGGTATTAATGTGTTTGAAGAAAAGACGGGGAAGTTCCGCTATATCACCGTTACAGGTGAAGCAGGGAAGTCCATAAGTAGCAACGACGTACGGACGTTGGTAAAGGACAGGCAGGGGGGCTACTGGATAGGGACAATCAATGGTCTTAATTACTATGACAAAGCATCCGGATTTGTTTCCTACGTAAAAGACGAGCACGACGGACATTCGCTTGCAGACAACTCTGTTAGATCCATTTATCAAGATCGACGGGGATCGATCTGGGTGGGAACATATTACGGAGGCATCAGTATCTTTGATCGGACAGTAGCTCGCTTCAGGCACTACAAAAAAGATGGGCTCGCCGCAAATCTCTCCTATAATGTTGTCAGCGGTATAGTGGCAGATAGCAACGGCGGATTTTGGATTGGATACGAGGGTGGCGGACTTGACTACATGGATGGGTCTCAAAAGATTGTCCGCCATTATAGACATCGTAGGGACGAACAGAACGGGTTGAGTAACAATCACGTAAAATCAATTTATCTAGACAGGGCGCAGAATCTTTGGGTAGGTACCTACACTGGGGGGTTGAACCTGCTTCGGAAGGGGAGTCAACGGTTTGAGCATTTCAGACACGACCCGGAAGATGTGTCTTCCCTGTCAAACAATAACGTATACGCTGTTGCCGAAGATGAAATGGGTAACCTGTGGATCGGTACGTATGGCGGTGGAATCAATTTCAAAAAAGCTGGTACCGAAGGATACTTCGAAAGCTATCGTTCCGGAAGAGAGGAATTCCGATTAAGTTCTGATCTCGTCCGCGATGTCTTCATCGACAGCAGACAGAATCTCTGGGTTGCAACCGAGAACGGTCTAAACGTGCGATGGGCCGGAACGGATTATTTCGAAGTCTTCCAATTTCATGTTGACGATCCCAGCAGTATCAGCAGCAATATCGTTTTAAGCATATACGAGGATTCACGGAAACGTCTCTGGATTGGAACGTCTAAAACCGGACTGAATGAGTTTAGGTATCGGACAAAAGACTTTCGGCGGGTAACCTTCGCGCCCGGCGTTGCAGGAACCAACGTGGTCAGTATGCTTGAAGACAACGGTATATTGTGGTTAGGCACCAACAACGGCATTTATGCGTTTGATGTAGAGCAAGGGGAGATATCGCCTTACAATACGAAAGATGGACTTCTGGGCAACGAGTTCGCTATCGGTGCGGCGGCACGCAGTAAAAAGGGGGACTTGCTGTTTGGCGGAACACATGGCATCACAGCATTTTATCCCGGTGAGATCACGCGGAGCGACTTCCGACCGAAAATGATCTTCTCGGAAGTGCGTATCCATAATAAGGCGCTTTCACCCCAGGAAGGGATGCTTGCGTCCCATATATCCTTGGCAACGTCGTTAACATTAACCCATCGCGATAATATCATAAGCATTGACTTCTCGACGTTAAACTTTATCATTCCCGAAAAAAACAAATATGCTTATCGTTTGGAAGGGTTGGAAGAAGAATGGAATTATGTGACGACGCCGACAGCGACTTACACCAACCTGGCTCCCGGCAACTATGTACTTTCTATTAAGGGCGCCAGCAACGATGGGGTGTGGAGTAAGGATGCAAAGCAGCTCCGCATAACCGTGCTGCCACCTTGGTGGCGTACGTGGTGGGCTTACGTGCTTTACGGCACGCTGGTGGCCTTCGTGTTGTTTGTGGTGCTTCGCTTTACCCGTGGCCGCAGAGAGCTAAAGTACCAATTACGCCTTCAGCAGATAGAAGCTGCCAACGAAAAGAAGGTGGCAGAAATAAAGGCCAATTTCTATACGAATATCTCGCATGAGCTGCGGACGCCGTTGACGCTAATATTAGGCCCGCTTCATCATATGTTATCTGAAACGCCGGAGAAGGATCCGCATTGGTCGCTGCTCGACGTTATGCGCCGAAACGCGCAACGGCTTCTTCACTTGGTAAACGAGTTGCTGGAGAGTAGAAAAAATGAATTGGGACTAACGCGGCTGACGATCGGTAAAAAACATATTTCTAGTTTGATAAATGGGGTGTTATCCTCGTTTCAGGAAGACATCCGCCAAAAAAACGTATCGGTAGACCTCCGCTACCCGGATCCGGAGCCGCCCCTATGGATAGACAGCTTCCAGATGGAGAAGGTGTTTTACAACATCACAGCGAATGCGCTCCGCTTTGTTCCACAGAACGGAAAACTAGACATATCGGTGAGGGCTGTTGCTGACAATGAGGAAGCGCAGACGGCTTTTTTACGTGTGGAGATTAAGGATAACGGCGTTGGAATCCCTGCCGCCGAACTTCCTTTTATTTTTGAGCTGTTTTATCAGGCGGAGAACCGATTGCTGACAAAGAATAAATGTGGTAGCGGTTTAGGGCTCTCTCTAGCAAAAGAAATTGTTCATTTACACGGAGGAAAAATAGCTGTACAAAGCTGCTATAACAAAGAGGGCATTGATTCCTATACCAACTTTTTGATCGACCTTCCCCTAGGAAGGGACCATTTTCCGTCGGGTTCAGTGGAAATGGAACACGACGAGGCTCACAGCATTGAGGCACCGTCCGGCAAGGGAGAATCCTTTGTAGGCACCGAAGCTCCATGGCCGCCGACGGAGCTCGATGACGTGCAAGGAAGGACGTTGATTCTGATTGTCGACGATAATAAGGAGATACTTTCTTTATTAACCTTACACCTAGGAAAGTTCTATTCGATCGTCACCGCTTCGGACGGAGAGAAGGGGTGGGAGATAGCGAGGGAGCAACTTCCGGATATCATTGTGACCGATGTCATGATGCCGAATCTAGATGGCGTCAGTCTGGCCAGGCTCGTGAAAGGCAGCGAGATAACATCCCATATTCCCGTGATCTTGCTTACTGCCCTTTCGTCGGAACAGGATATGCGGCTTGGTATGGAATCTGGATCAGACGACTACCTCGCCAAACCGGTGAATGTCGAGCTTCTGCTATTGAAGATCCAGAATACCCTTTACACGCGTAAACATGCGAAGCGCAGGTTTATACAACAATATATGTTGGAGGGCCCAACATATACCCCGGACGGAAGTGAAGAAAGGGTGTTTCTTGAAAAGGTTATTTCGTTTATCGAGGAACGGTTGTCAGGAGATCTAAATGTCATGCAGCTTTCGTCCGAACTGGGAATGAGCCGGCCCGTTCTGTATAAAAAGATAAAGCAGCTTACTGACCTCAGCATTATAGAACTGATTAATGTTTTACGCCTCCGGCAGGCAACGAGGCTGCTGGGAAGCGGGCATATGGGCATCAGCGATATCGCTTATCAGGTGGGCTACTCCGACCCGAAATGGTTCAGTAAAAGTTTTAAAGCTTATTACGGTATCACGCCAACGCAGTTTGCAGCCCTTCAACCTCCGGAAAAAGCGCGGATTATAGAAGAACATAAACTTTTCCATATCCTTAGCAGATGAAGTCCCGGAAGTCACGCTGAGGGGTCGTTAATTTCAAGCCCATTACCGCGTGGATAAAGGTGAAAGATATACATATAGCGAGTAGAATTATAAGAATAAAAAAATAAAAATGAAGAAGACTTGTTTAACTGTACTACTACTTTTCATGGCCGCTGTCAGCTTAGAAGCGCAATGGTTGTGGAACCGGCAAAAGATGGACGCAATAAAAGCCAGCCTGCATTCTTTTACTTATGCGCCGGCATACAGGAAGTTGATTGCGGACGCCGACCGCGCTGTTGCCAGAAATAAGCATTATTCGGTTACCTTTAAGCAGGGTACAGCACCGAGTGGGGATAAACACGACTACGTCAGCTTGGGGCGCTACTGGTGGCCCAACCCTGATGCGCCCGATGGTATGCCTTATATCCATAAGGATGGCGAGTCGAATCCCGAGCTGGCGAAATATGACAGGAATGCGTTAGGAGACATGTGTGCAGACGTTAATACGCTGGCTCTGGCCTATTACTACAGTGGGGAGGAGAAGTATGCCATGAAGGCCGTTGACCTGCTGAAAACGTGGTTCCTCGACATCGAAACCCGAATGAATCCGCATCTCGAATATGCACAGTTTGTGCCGGGCAGGAACAAGTCGAAAGGGAGGCCGGAAGGGCTTATTGACAGCTATTCGTTTGTCGAGATGCTGAGCAGCGTGCAACTGTTGACTCCGTCGGCGAGCTATACAACCATCATCGATGCGGGGCTGAGGAAATGGTTTGCTGATTTCGCCTCCTGGCTGCAGCGTAGCGATCAAGGAAAAAAAGAACGCCGCGCGAAAAACAATCACGGCACCGCCTACGATGCTCAGCTGATTACGTACCTTTTGTTCGCCGGCGACGAGACGGGGGCGAGGCATGTGATCACCGAGTTTCCCAGCAAACGGATTTTTCCGCAGATCGAGCCAGACGGGAGGCAGCCCAATGAACTTTGGCGCACATTAGCGTATCACTACTCGTGGTATAATCTCAGTCATATGCTCGACGTCAGCGCCACGGCTCAGAAGCTGGGAATAAACATGCTGGAAAGGAAATCGGGCGATGGAAGATCTATTTCAGCTGCGGTAGATTATCTCGCGTCCTTCCTCGGCAAAGAGCGTAACAGCTGGCCCTATAAACAGATCAGTGGATGGGAACAGAAACAGCAGGATGTCTGTGTTGCCCTCCTCCGTCTATCGAGTATTGATTCATCTAAGGCTGCCTATAGAGATATGTACCACAGGCACGCACGTCTGGATATCAATAGTAGGGAGCGATTGCTCTACGGGGCAGACGATCCGATAGACTCGTTTTTCGCGTTCGCAGCGTCCCAGCTGGACTATGCTATGACGAGAATAGATAGCGCGCAGAAAACAGGAAGCCACAAGCATATCATGCCCAGATCAGTCGACGAACAGGGCAAGCTGGTGCTTGTGTCGTCGAGGGATTGGTGTTCAGGCTTTTTTCCAGGTTCGCTTTGGATGATGTATAACTATACAAAAGATGACCGGTGGCGTACAGCAGCAGATCGCTATACGAGGATGTTGGAAGGAGAGAAGAACGACAGAAGCACCCATGATGTAGGCTTTAAAATCAACTGTTCTTACGGAAACGGATTTCTGATGACAAAAGATTCCGCGTACAAGGATGTTCTCGTGCAGGCAGCATCCACATTGTCTAAAAGATTCCACCCGAAGGTGGGAGCCATAAGGTCATGGGACTTTAACCGTCAGGTTTGGCAATTTCCCGTGATCATCGACAACATGATGAACTTGGAGCTACTATTTGAGGTGTCACGGCTTTCGGGAGACGACCGGCTCTACCATATAGCTGATACACATGCGGAGACCACGTTAAAAAACCATTTTCGTCCGGATTTTTCATCCTTTCATGTGATCGATTACGACACGGTAAGTTCGCATATACGGCACAGGAACACCCACCAGGGATATGCCGATGGATCGGCCTGGGCGCGCGGGCAAGCCTGGGCACTCTATGGTTACACGATGAGCTACCGTTACACGCGCAAACCATCCTACCTTAAACAGGCTGAAGGGGTGGCTGCGTTTATACTAGGGCATAAGAATTTACCTGAGGATATGGTGCCTTACTGGGACTATGACGACCCCGCCATTCCGAACGCGCCAAGAGACGCCTCCGCAGCGGCCATCACAGCTTCGGCCTTGTACGAACTTGCTGCATACAGCGCGGATCAACAGAGGTATATAGCTATAGCAGACGATATCGTCGCTAGTCTCCTGCAGCATTACCGAGCTACATCAGGTGCCGACGAAGGCTTCCTGTTGCTGCATGCTACCGGCCATTATCCACATCATAGCGAGATTGATGTGCCGATAAGCTACGCAGATTATTATTTTTTGGAAGCGCTAATTCGCAGAAAAGCGCTCGATAAACGGTAGTAATTGATACCTCGATACGTACTGGTCCCAGATCCGGCAATGTAGGGAAACGTCGTTCCTATTGCGGGATTTGGGACTGTTATTTTTTTATGTTTCGGTAACTTGGTTACAGTACTCAATAATCCGTTGTGCATTATAGCTTATTATTGTCCGTAAAGTCGGAGGCTTCGACAGGCTCAGCCTGACATTATAGAAGGATAGGGATTTCGCTCTTCGACAGGTTCAGACCGATATCAAAGGTTTGTCATTCAACAATGTTCAGCGTGACATTCTCGTAGGACAGGGATGTCGCTCTTCGACAGGCTCAGC
>Ga0079224_100006456_pt1 | contig 15545 bp, 9 predicted proteins | sample Stecom2015_FD_80414 | JGI IMG/M metagenome (GOLD analysis project Ga0079224, IMG submission 80414) | Agricultural soil microbial communities from Utah to study Nitrogen management - Steer compost 2015 | ecosystem: Environmental > Terrestrial > Soil > Agricultural land | place: USA: Utah...
ATGACCGTCTGGGCTCGAGGCGCTTGCGAGCGCGGCCGCCCCGACGGTCCAGCGTCCTCGCTGCACTCTCCGCTTCCAGGAACCAGGCTTGCATTGCGTCGGTTCCCCGCCGTCTCGCAGTCCACGTCCGCCGCTCGCGCCGGCCGTCCAGTCGCAATGGGGCCGCGAGCTGCTAAGATTTCGCCGTCCTTATCAGTGGTTTTTCCCTTCATGCCCATCTGCCACGAGCACAACCTCGCCCGTCCACTCCCGTCGAAGCGTCCTTTCGGCATCCGCGTAAAGCTGCGCTCCTCGGACCCGTTCAAGAATCTTGTGGACCCCAACTGGAATCGCGAGCATTGGTTTGCCACGCGCGAGGAGCGCGATCGGGCGCTCAAGGAGATGAGCGGCCGGTATGTCTACTTTCGGCCGGGCGATCGGCCGAGTTTGGAGTTCGAGAAGATAGAGAGATAAGAAGAAGCGGTTAGCGGTTAGCGGTTAGCGGTTAGCGGTTAGTTGAACCGCTAACCGCTTCCCTCCTCAGAACGTCCTGCCAAGGAACAGGTAGAAGGCCCTTTCCCCTTCCTCATCGAACCCGGCGCCCAGGTACACCGGGCCGAGCGGTGAATCGACGCCGAAGAACAAGCTGCCGTTCTTGCGCAGATCACTGAAGCTCATGTCACGGCGCGTCATCCAGGTGTTGCCGGCCTCGAGCGAAACCCCGGCATAAGCCGGGAAGTCCAGCACGCCCTCTCCGCCGCGGCCGACGCGCTTGTAGTACATCAGGCGTCCGACTCCGTAGTGCGCGCCCGAGAGGAAGCCGGGCGGCAGACCGGACAGATTGAGGAAGCCGCCCAGCGAGAACAGATTCTCCGGCGTGGGCGCATCGTCCGCCGTGGTCGTGCCCGCGCCGATCGAAAAGATGAGCGTGTGACGCTTGAACGAGCGCGCCACCAGCCACGCGGTGGTGAAGCTGTCGAAATCCTGCTCCGCGCCGATGCGCTCCCGCTCACCCCGCCATTCGAGCTCGAACTGCTGGCCGTGCCGCGGGAAGAAAATGCTGTCGAGCTTGTCGTAGGAGAATCGGGCGAAGAACCCGCCGCGCTCGAACTCGTCGGTGGGCAGGCCCGGCTCGCCGATCAGTACGCGCGAGCGGCCCGTGCCGCGACGCACGCCGACGCGCACCTCGCCCCAGTTGGAAATCTCCCGCCCAAAGTCGATTCCGCCCTGCACTTCGCGCACGCGGTATTCGGCGATCCGGTCGCGCTCGCGCAGCTCGAAAAGGCTGCGCTCCTCGAATTCCGCCTGCGGAGCGATGAAGTAGCGGCTTGCGATCGACAGCGGCTGATAGAGCTCGGTGAAGATCTTGGGGTTCTCGCCGATCTGCAGGTCGGTCAGCCACTCGCCGCCGAGCGGGTTCAGCTCGGTCATCAGGATGCGCACGGCAGCGTTGTAGCGGCTGTTGCCTGCGAAGTCGTCCTCGAGGTTCAGTCCGACGCGAATGTAATTCGGACCCCAGCTCTTGCGGCGCAGATCGATCTCGAGCCCGGTGCGTCCGTCATCCTCCACCAATGCGTAGTCGATCGATTCGAAACGGTCGAGCGCGTACAGCGAAGAGAGCCGGCCTCGCACCAGATCCTTATCGAGCGGCCGGCCGATCACATCCTGCATGGTTTGCGCCACCAGGTTTGCGTAGGCGCCCGACTGTGCATCGGCGCGCACGAACTCGATCACAGGCGTAGTCGTCGCGCGCGGATTGCGCGCCGCCAGATACGCCTCGTATTCGCGCTCATCGAGCGACAGTTCCGCAAGCTGCGACTGCGCCGACTCGGCGCCGCGCTCGCCGGCCGCCAACGCATGCGGCACGCGACTGAAATCGAACGACGGAACCCGCCCGAGAGGCGGATCGATGATGATGTCGCGCGGGCCCAGTGTGGCGCGCTGCTCCAGCGTGCGCCCGCGGATCATGATGGCGAACGCCTGGTTGGTGACCTCGATCGGGGAGTTCAGCTCCTCGCGAGCGTACAGGGGGAAGCTCACATCCACGACGATCAGCCGATCGACGCCCATGGCGCGCGCCGCCTCGATCGGCAGGTTCTCGACTAGCCCGCCGTCCACCAGCAAGCGGCCGTTCAGCTCCACCGGGGCGAACACGCCGGGCGCGGACATGCTGGCGCGCATCGCATTGACGAGATCGCCCGAGTCGAGCAGCACGGCCTGACCGGTTTCCAGATCGGTGGCGAGCGCGCGGAACGGAATCGGCAACCGATCGAAATCCTGCACTTCCGCGACCGGCAGCGCCGCATCGCGCAGCACCTGTTCGAGCTTCTGACCCTGAATCAGTCCGGGCGGCAGGATGAAGCCCTCTGAGCTGAAGCCCAGCGCATAACGCACCAGGAACTCGCGGTTGTCCTGCTTGCGGCGAAAACCCAGTTCCTCGCGCGGCGGCCGGTCCTGGAAGGCGTCCTGCCAGTTGAGCGAGCGGATCAGCTGCTCGATCTGGTCGGCCGACATCCCAGAGGCGTACAGCCCGCCGACCACCGCGCCCATGCTGACGCCGGCGATCGCATCGATGGGCACGCGCATCTCCTCGAGCGCCTTGAGCACCCCGACATGCGCGGCGCCGCGCGCGCCGCCGCCGCTCAGCACGAGTCCTATGCGTTCGCGCTGCGCGTCGGCCGCTTGGGCGATGGCGATCGGGAATACGAGCGTACAGAGCAGCAGTGCGCGTAGGAAGGGCATCACTTCGTGGCGTGTTTGAGCCTGGCCCGCGTACGCCGGCCCTGGAACTGCCTTGGAAAATCGGCGTCACGGCGCGCCGGCCTGGCGGTCGAACCCATGCGATCCTCGCGCGCCGCCCGCGCCGATAGTAACAGCAGCAGTTTGGGCGTTGAAACGCCGCTCAGCTACGCTTACCTGGATGAACATTCCGCACCAGGACCTGGATTCAGCGACGCATGACGCCATGCGTGGCTTCGCGGCGGCGCGCGCCGCGCGGCCGACTCGCGAGGTCGTTCCGGCCGACGCCATCGGCATGCCCGACATGGCCGGCGGCTTGGTCTCATCGGCGCCGCAACCGACGACTGCCTGCGAGCGTTCGATGTGGGAAAGTAACGCTGGTCGCTTCGACATCTACGTCGTCCCTCGAAAGCAGCCCACATCGTCCTGGATCGGAAAACCCTCTCCGCGATAGCCTGCGAACAGAGTTAAAAACATGCCCCCTGGTCAGAACCCGCCCGCATCAGCGGCAAAGGACAGCGTACACACCATGCCATTCTCACGATCGACATTCCGTTTGTGCGCCGCAGCTTTGCTGCTGCCGATGGGCGCAGCCCAAGCCGCGGAGCGACTCCAGGAGGTCATCGTCACCGCCACCCGGCAGGCGCAGGACGTGCAGCGCTTTCCAGGCAGCATTTCGGTGGTGGGCGCCGAGGACGTCAGGCTGGTCGGGTCGACGCACCATAGCGAGATCATGAACCGGGCCCCTGGCGCCATGATCCAGCGCAACAACGGTCAGGAGAGTCTGACCGCAATCCGATCGCCCGTACTGTCGGGCCCGGGCTCCTGCGGAGTGTTCCTGTTCCTGGAGAACAGTGTGCCTATTCGCCCCACCGGGTTCTGCAACGTGAACGAGCTGTTCGAGGTGAACAGCGAGCAGGCGAGCTCGGTCGAAGTGCTGCGCGGGCCAGCTGGCGTGGTGTACGGCTCCGGCGCCATGCACGGCGCAGTCAACGTGATCCAAGCCGCGCCCGCCGAACTGCCGCGCCACAGTCTGGCGCTCGAGGCTGGGCCGGATGAGTTCTATCGCGGCAAGCTCACCTTGAGCCGCACCGGCCAGAACACCGACGTAGGGGGCTCGCTGCTCGCCACGCACGACGGCGGCTGGCGCGATCAGTCCGGCCTGGAGGAGCAGAAGCTCAACCTCGGACTGACGCACCGGATGGACGGCGCACAGCTCGGATTGCATCTGGCGGCGACTAATCTGAACCAGGAGACGGCCGGCTTCATTCAGGGCGAGAACGCCTATCGCATCGAGTCGATCGCCAAGTCGAATCCCAACCCCGAGGCGTACCGCGACGCGTACGCAGTGCGTCTCACCGGCGAGTACCTCGCCTCGCTGAGCGAGAAGGTAGACCTCGCCGTGCGCCCCTACCTGCGCCGCTCGCGCATGGACTTCCTGCAGCACTTCCTGGTCGGCAAACCGCTCGAGGAGAACGGACAGGATTCGCTCGGCGTGATCACGACATTCGACATCGAGGCGTTCACGAACACGCGCATGCTCGCCGGCTTCGACCTGGAAATCGCCGAGGGCTTTCTGAAACAGACGCAAAGCGGTCCGGCGACCGACGGCCCGCCGCCGGCAAACGCGATCCGACCCGCCGGCAAGCAGTACGACTACGAAGTGCGCAGCAACGTCGCAGCCGGCTACGTTCAGCTCGAACAGCCGCTCGGCGAGCGCTGGACAGCGTCGGCGGGGGCGCGGCTGGAGTACGTCGAATACGACTACGACAACCGGATGATCGCGGGCAACACCCGCGAGGACGGGACGCTCTGCGGCGCTCAGGGTTGCTTGTACAACCGCCCAGCGGATCGCAAGGACGATTTCACCAATCTCACCTCCAAGGTCGGCCTCACCTATGCGGTCACGCCCGAACACACGCTCTACGCTGCCGCAGCCCGCGGCTACCGGGCGCCAGACACGAGCGAGCTGTACCGCCTGCAGCGCCAGCAATCCATCGCCGATCTCGACGCCGAGCGACTCGACAGCCTGGAGTTGGGGGCGCGCGGCGGCTTCGGACCGCTACGCTATGCGCTCGCCGCATTCGTAATGGAAAAGGACAACGTGATCTTCCGCGACGCCGACGGCTTCTACGTCAGCGACGGACGCACCGACCATGAAGGCGTCGAATACGAGCTCTACTGGAATCCGCTCGATGTGCTGTCGCTGGCGATCGCCGGCACGTACGCCAAGCACACCTACGACTTCAACGCGATGGAGGGTAACGAGCTGATCGTCGCCGGCCGCGACGTCGACACTGCGCCGCGCCACATCAACACGGCGCGCCTGAACTGGCGCTTCCTGCCCGCGGCCAGCGCCGAGCTGGAATGGGTCGGAGTCGGCCGCTATTACCTCGACGCCGCCAACCAGCACGAGTACGGCGGCCACGATCTGCTGAATGTGCGTCTGGCGTGGAGCATGGGGGAGAACTGGAGCGCGGTCGTGCGCGTGAACAACGTCACCGATCGCGATTACGCAGACCGCGCCGACTTCGCGTTCGGCGACTACCGTTATTTCCCCGGACGCGGACGCACGGCGTTCGTGGAGATGCGGTACGAAGTACGCTGAGGCCGCCTTGCCCGGCGACTCGGTTGAAGAAACGCCCGCAATGCAGGGCGTTTTCGAGCGGCTCGAGATCACAGACACTGAGTAAGTCAGAGATTTACTAAGGAAGCTCTGATTAACCTACTGCCCCGACGGTTCAGCCCGAAGAAATGCCCGCAATGCACCGTGTTTCGAGCGGCTCGAGATCACAGACACTGAGTAAGTCAGAGATTTACTAGACGATGGGATTGAAGGCGATCATCGCGCGCTGCACCTGGGTCGCGCCCAGGCTGTGCGAGGGGAACGCGGTTGTGAAGTCGCCGGCCTCGCCGTGCAGCGCCATGTAGTTGAGCAGCACGGTCTGCACGAGCGCATTCACGTTGTTCGCGGCCGGACTGCCCGAAGTGACTACATCGCCCCCGGCGCTGTAGTAGCCGAGCTGCTGGCGCCGCTCCGGCGCAATACCGTCTTCTTCGAGCAGCACCGGACGGCCGAGAGGGTTGTATACGAGGAAGAAGGCGGCGGCGACCTGCTGGTCGTCGCCCGTCCACTCGCCCTTGCCGCGCCCATTGACTGAATCGTCCACACGGCCGTTCGATGACAGCGAGCCGTCGCTGAATACATAGAGCATGAGCGGTTTACCGCGCCGCGCTGCGAACTCCAGGCAAGCGCCCATGCAGCGGCCCGCACGCAGATCGCGAATCTCGCCGGTGGCGCGCTCGCCGGTGTGATAGTCATAGCCGCCCATACTGACCGTGCCGGCCCCTGCGTAACCTTCGATCACCAGCTTCATCACTGCGGCGGTCTTCTCGAACTCACGGTCGCCGCCGAAATTCTGGCCGAACACGCCGCCGGCGCCGGTGATGTCGGGATCGGCCGCAGGGTTGAGCGCCGCCGGATCGCTGAATTTCTCGACGGTGTCCGCGGTCTTCACGTAGCCGCAGCGAAATTGATCCTTGATCGCGGCGTCGTCCGCCAGTCTTGTGCTGACGCGCTCGACCTTGGCGTTGCTCAGACGCACCATCGATTCCATGACCGCGACGGTGTCGCGCGAATCCTCGAAGAGCTCGCCGAGCTTGCCGGTGTCCACCAGTCCGGTCACGTCCGAAGTGCGATCGACCTTGGTAGGTCGATTGATCGGATCGATGAGCATCGCCGGCGCCATGGAATTGCCGCCGGATTCGGAGTTCTGTGAGCCGATCAAGGTGAGCAGCTCTCCTTTCGCGCCGGCGCGCGCGATCCCGTACATCGGATTGTGCGGGTTGTTGCTCGTGTCGTTCTCGGAGCGAGCGGCGATTACGGCGCCATTGATGTTGGCGCGAGTCGCCGGCGAGGTCATTTCGAGAATGCCGCGCAGGAACGCGCTGTCGGAGTGGAAGGCGAGCCCGAGCTCGGTGTTGATGAAGTTCGTGGTCGGGTTGTTCGGCAGCATGTTTCCGGGCAGGCCCTGCTTGGAGTAGCCCTGCGTGCTGAGAAAATCGAGCTGCCCGCCTTCCCCGCCGACCAGTACGTTCGAGCCGGCGATGCTTGCGCCGCCCGCCAGATCGAAGCAGATGAAGGGAATCTTGCCGGCGCCGGCGGTGATGCGGCAGATGTTCGTCGCCATCTGCTGGATGTCGGGCGATAACGCGCGGGACACGCGCGGGTTGAGCAGCATGCCGAGCATGCTGGGGGCCAGAAGCGCGGCGCCGCCCGCCATGAAGCCTTGCGCCAGAAAATCGCGGCGCGTCACCGGACGCTTGTGCGATTCGTGCCGGATGGGTTCATCAGGATGGAGCGCGCGCTTGCGGCGGGATTTGATGATGAGCATCGCTTCGGCTCCTTACTTGACCAGCAGCGCGGCGCTGCCGACAGCCGCACCGCACACCGCCTTCACCACGTCCACCGTACGCGAGCCGCCGCAGGCCGCGGTGTTGCACAGGCTGGTGATGAGCGAGTCGAGCTCGTTGCGCACCGCGGACGACTCGGGCTGCGATGCGACGTCGCCGAACACCCGCTCGATGAGCGGATCGACGATGGCGTCGCGATCGGCGGATCCGGCGGGCAGCGTGGAAGTCCAGTTCATGCCAGGGAAGTAGCTGGCGCGCGCATTCGTGTCGTCGACCAGCGCAGAGCAGTATTGAATGGCGAGCTGCGCAATCGAGGTCTGGTGCGAAGAAACGAACGCCTCGATGCTATGCACTGCGGGCAGAGACTGGCGGACACTCTCGTATGTGGCCTTGACCTGAGCGTTGTTGGGGCTCACGCCGGTGACGGCCGCCATCGCCGCGTTGATCTCATCGAACGTGCGCACCCCGATGTCGGATGAGGCCGGCAAATCGGTGTAGGTCGCCGGCGCCGGCGCGGCGTATTCCGAGCAGACGTTCTGCCGCGCGCCCAGCTGATCGAAGCACAGGAAGAACTCATCGGATGCGGGGCCCTGCTCGAGCGGAATGATCGTGCCCACGCGCGACAGCTCCTGACCGGCTTCGGGCGTGTAGTAGCTCTCATCCAGCACCAGGTCCAGTAGACGATACGCCTGGCCCACGCTCGGCTCGGCGCCGTTCAGGCCGATGCGCATCCCCTTGAGCACGATGTTGTCGGGACGGGCGTTCGCATCCAGACTGATGAACTTTGGATTGTTGAACAGGTAGCCATGGCTGTCGTACTGGGACGCCTCGAACATGATGTACGACTGCGCCACATCGATCAGGTGCCCGACGCCGAACAGCAGAAAGAACTTCTCGCCCACGCCCGCCGCGAAATTCTGCTGCACCTGCTCCAGGGTCAGCGCGCGGTCGTGGATCGCGACCAGGCGGATGACGCCGGTCCACTGATGGTTGTTGTTCACTTCGGCGCCGAGCACCAGCGCGAAGCTGTTGTCCCAGTCGCCGAGCACGCCGCCGCCCTGGGCGTCCAGATCGCCCGTGAACTCGCCGTTCACGTAGATTCGGCGGCCGTTCACCGGATCGAAGGTCATGACCACGTGCTGCAGCGTAGCCTGCAGACGCCGGTCCGCATCAGCCGTCGAGAGCTGCGGCGCACCGTTTGCGTCGGTGGCGCTGCTGCGCGCGTAGAAGTCGTAGCTGTAGAGCGTCTGCCCCATCGTGAAGTTGCGGGCCGTCGCGCTGCCCGAGTAGCTCACGATGCGCGCGTCCTCCTGCGTGACGGCGCCCGGCGCGACCCACGCTTCGATCGAGTACTCGCCAGTCGCGGAGATGAGCTGGTGGAGCTTGCGGCTCGCGGTTGTGGAGGCCTGCGCCTTGCCGTTGCGCACATTGAGGCCCCAGCCGCCTACCCAGCCGACATCGCCGGACAGCATCAGATCCGCCGCAGGGTCCACGCCGCTCGTGTCGTACGCGACGCCGCCCGAGCCGGTCTTGAATTCATAGAGCGCGATCAGGTGGTTCTCGTAGCGGGCGCCGCCGCTCGCGATCGTCCCATCGTAAAGCGTGACGGCTTTGCTGACCGCCAGCGCCGGATCGATCTGCGTGGGCGGGATGCTGTCGGCCATCTGCTCGATGGCCAGGCGCAGCGCCTCGGCGTCGGAGCGGCAGTCGCTCCAACAGTTGTGCGACTCGGCGGCGAGCCGGATGTAGAAACGCGAGCGCTCGGGTTCGTCGAGATTGATCCTGGGAATCGCCGCGATGTAGGCCTCGTCGATGTCGTCCGCCGCAAAGTACGGCGACTGCGCCGTGGCCGCATTCGACTGATGGCAGTTCGAGCAGTGCGCGTCCAGCAGCGCGTACAAGGCGCCGAAGTTGGCGCTCAGCGGATCGGACGGGAAGCGTCGGCTCGAACCTGGATCACGCAACGGCGGCGCCGCCAGCTCGATTCGCCTTCCGCCCGTCCCTGACGAGCCGACCCAGTCCTGGATCCAACGCGTCATGATGCTGGCGCGAGCCCCCGCGTCCGCCAGCCAGCAGTTGTGGCCGCCGGCGACCTTGAGCACGATGGCCGACTGCGACGGGTTGTCGCGATCGACCACTCCCGAGGCCTGCTGATAGGCCGCGTTCACGTCGTCCGAGCGCGCGAACTGCGGCGCCTGGTCGCCCGCAGCGTGACAGACGCCGCAGCGATTCGCGCCGCGCACGTTCTCCCAGAAGTTGATGCGGAACGCCTGGATGTCCGCGGTGGCCGGCGGCGGTCCCGCATAATCCGGCGCAGCGTCCGGACCGGAGGTCGTCGGGTTCTCGACCGTGTCGGCTCCGCCGCCGCATCCAACCAGCGCCAGCAGTGAGATCGCCAGGGCCAGGGCGGGATTCAAAGCGCGCTTCATTGCTGGCCGCTCCTTTGCCTAATCGCCCGCACAATAAGCCGCCGTCGCGGCGAACACGCGCTTGAGATTGCCGTCGGTCTGGAAGCCGCCCACGACGTCGGCCGCCAGCGAGCGGTCTGCGGCGTTGCTCGGCGAGCGCAGGCAAACGGCGCGGAACACTTTCTCGACCTGGCACTGCGCGAACGCATCGCTCGAAGCCAGTTCCTGGCCCATGGTCTTTGCGCCGGCGCCGCGACCAGGCAGGCTCGGCGACCAGCCGAGCAGAAGGTTCGGTCCGCCCAGACGCCAGCGGTTCTCCCAACTGTCGTCCGGCGTGACGAAACCAGGCTTGAAGTTATCGGAATTCTGCAAGTACTTCGGCTGCACCTGACCTGGCGTGTAGACCAGCCGCTGCTGCATCTCGTCGAAGTCGTAATAGGCGAACGCCTGCGCGAGCGGATCCATGCCGTTATGGCAGCCCACGCAGTTGTTGTTGAAGACGCTGCTGTCGCCGCCTGGGCTGCGCGTGACGTCCTGACGGATGCGGTCCGGCGGATAGCTCGTGTCATGCACCTGCTCGAGATCGCGACACAGGTGATTGAGCATGGTGAAGCGGAACATCGCCCGGTTCGTGCCGTCGATAAAGAACGCCTCGGCCGCAGCGCGCGACGTCATCACGCCGGCGACGGCGTTCGACGGCAATCCATTGAGCGAGGACTGCGCCGTGGGCTGCAGCACGACGCGCAGGTCGGCATTGCTGCTCTCCAGCGCTTCATAGTGCGCGTTGCTGGTCGTCGAATACGCCGGCGTGACGCCCGAGCCCACGTACAGTATGTCGTCCGACAACAGGCCGCGGAAATCGACGTCGTCGCGCACCATGCCGATCACGGTTGCGGTGTAATCGTTGAGCGGTGCGAACACGTCCTGGTCGCGATTGGTCCAGGGTGTAGCGAAGTTCTTCAGCACCACGCTGTAGAAGGGGCTCGAATGGGGCTGTTGCGGATCGACGATGTACATCGCCGTATCGAACAGCTGATTCTGCGAACCGCCGCCCACCCGACTCTCGAGTTCATCGAGCAACGTCGGCGAGGGCGGCGTACCCGTGAGACGGTCGTACATGCGCTTGGCCTGCTCGCGCGGACCGGCGTGCGCTTGCGGCGCAACGGCCGCGAGCGCAGCAACTGCGACGACTGCAACCGCCAAGCTTCCCAGAGTCGGATGCTGCGAGTGCGCGCGTTGCGGCTGCGATTCGTTCTTCACGCTCCCCATACCGGCTTCCACGCGGTGAACCCCTGTGCGGCGAATATACGCGCCCGCCTGCGCCTCAATAGCTGTCTCAATCGACACACGTCGCTGCGCGCCGACACTTCCGGCCGTTTTGCGCATGCCCATAGTCTGCGATGCTGGGAGGCCTTGAACGCGGCGTTCGCTCTGACGAATGTGAACGAGGTCACGCTACGAAAGATTGGAAACGGAGCCGCCGCGGCGCCGACGCATACACGCAGTCACGCCAGCCAGCGACGCGCCCGCATCATGAATGATGCACAGTCGAGCACAGCGCGCAGGCGGCCGGCCCGGCATTGTTCAGGAACAGTCAAGGCGCGAGCATATGCACTCTACGGCGGAGCATCCCGAATGATTTCGAGGGCGCAAGGCGCACAGCCGCGCGGCGTAACGCTCGTCGCGCTCGCGGGCCGTATCGCAGCGGCGGCGTTCGCGGGCGCGCTCGCCGCGTGCAGCAGCGGCGAGGGGGGAACGGACGTCACGATCGGCAGCGGACAGACCGCCGATCCCGTAACGCTCGACTTCCCGATCTTCTACATCAAGCGCCCGGTTCCCGGTCCACAGGACGCCGCACCCGACGATGCGCGCGAGCTGCGCCGGTTCCAGATCGGCGCCGACGTCTACAGGCCCGACCGGGCCTCGGCCTCAGCCGCTGAGACCAACCTCACCGGCGAGATGACCCAGGGACTAGGCGACGTGCGCGACCTGGATGTGAGCTACGACGGAACCAAGGTGCTGTTCGCAATGCGCGCGCGGTTCATCGAGAACGCAGACGAGCAGGACCAGCCCACCTGGAACATATGGGAGTACGACACGACGAACCGCACTCTGCGCCGCGTGATCGCCTCGGACACGATCGCCGAGGAAGGCCACGACATCATGCCGCATTACCTGCCGGACGGCAGAATCGTGTTCTCATCCACGCGCCAGCGCCAGGCGCGCGCGATCCTGTTGGATGAGAACAAGCCGCAGTTCGCCGCCCAGGACGAGGATGACAACGAGCCCGCGTTCGTGCTGCACGTGATGGAAGCCGACGGATCGAACATCCACCAGATCTCCTTCAACCAGAGCCACGACCTCGATCCCGCCGTGCTGCCGAACGGGCGCATCGTCTTCACCCGCTGGGAGCACCACATCGACGACAACCAGTTCGATCTGTACAGCGTGAACCCGGACGGATCGGACCTGCAGCTGCTGTACGGCGCGCACAGCCACGCCGCCGGCGGGGCTGGTCCTGACACCGCCAACGTCGTGCAGTTCATGAATCCGCGGCCGACGCCCGACGGGCGCACGCTCGCCCTCATCCGACCGTTCCAGGGCACGGAGGAAGGCGGCGACCTGGTGCTGATCGACACCGAGAACTTCGTCGACAACGATACGCCGGCGACGCCCGACTCCGGCTACAGCGGCCCGGCGCAGACGCGCGCGCTGCCGACCGACGTGCGCACGATTCCAGGTCCATCGCCGGGCGGACGCTATCGCGCGGCTTGGCCGCTGTTCGACGGCACGGATCGCCTGCTCGTGAGCTGGTCGCAATGCCGTCTGCTGGAAGAGGGTCGCATCGTGCCGTGCACCAGCAGCCGACTCGAGGATCCAAACGCCGTTCCTGCGCCGCCGCTGTACGGCGTGTACGTCTATGACGTCCGTCAGAGCACGCAGCAGCCGGTGGCGGCGCCGCAGGAAGGCGTCATGTTCACGGAGGTGGTCGCTGGCTCGCAGCGTCCGTCGCCGCCCGTGATCCTGGATCGCGCGCCGGGCGTCGACTTCGCCGACGACCTGCGCGCCGAAGCAGTCGGCGTGCTGCACATCCGCAGCGTCTACGACATCGACGGCGTCGATCAGGCGCCCGGCGGCGTCAACGCCGTGCGCGATCCGACGAACGCCGCCTACGCCACACGACCCGCCCGTTTTCTGCGCATCGAAAAGGCGGTTTCACAGCCCGATGACGATACGTACGACGTACCGGACGCGGCCTTCGGACCGAACCGGGCGCTCGGCATGCGCGAGATCCTCGGCTATGCGCCGATCGAGCCGGACGGCTCGGTGAAGGTCAAGGTCCCGGCGAACGTGGCGTTCGGGATCAGCGTGCTCGATGCGAACGGCCGACGTCTGCCCGGCGTGCTGGGCGCACGGCACACCAACTGGCTGCAGGTGACGCCGGGCGAGTCGCTCGAATGTAACGGCTGCCACAACCCCAACGGCAATCCGCCGCGCGCGCACGGCCGCGCGGGACTCACGGCTTCGGTCAACGCAGGCGCGCCGACTGAGGGCCCGTTCCCTGGCGCGCGCCCGGATCTGTTCGCCCACATGGGCGAGACCATGGCCGAAGTGCGCAACCGCATCATGTGCAATGGCGCCTGCGAACCGAGCGTGGACATCGCCTATCACGACTACTGGCCCGCCGCACCGATCCTGCCCAGCTTCGAGATGTGCTACTCGCAAGGCCCTTCGACGATTCAGACCGATCCGGCCGATCCCGCCGTTCGGCACGTATGCGCATCCGGGCTGAGAACGCCGCCGCCGCTCGCGAACTGCGGCAATAACGATTGGAACAGCCGCTGCCGCATCACGATCCATTACGAACAGCACATCCATCCGTTGTGGGACCTGGATCGGTTCGTCGATGCGGACCAAGACGGCGCACCGGACCTGGACCCGATTACGATGCAGCCGATCAATCATCGCTGCACTGGCTGTCACGCGCCCACCGACGCGCTGGGCGCGGCGCAGGTCCCGGCCGGCCAGCTCGACCTCACGGACGGCCCTTCAGACGAACAGCCGGATCATTTCCGGGCGTATCGCGAGCTGCTCTTCGCCGACACCGAGCTCGAGCTGCAGGGCGGCGCGCTGGTCGAGCGCCAAGTGCAGGTCGGCGTCGATCCGCTCACCGGCCAGCCGCAGTTCGCGCCGGTGCAGGTCGCGCCCTCGATGAGCGCAAGCGGCGCACGCGCCTCGACACGCTTTTTCAACGAACTCGAAACCGACAACGGCGGGGTCGACCACCGCGACTTTATGTCGCCAAGTGAGTTACGCTTGTTGTCCGAATGGCTGGACATCGGCGCGCAGTACTACAACGATCCATTCGCCGCCCCGGAGAATTGATGCCTCGTCTGCTTCCGCTGCTCGCCCTGCTCGCGACGATCTGGACGGCGGCGGCGCAAGCCCAGGGTCAGGATCGCGACCGCGATGAGGATCGCAACAGCGGTCGCGCCATCATCATCGCCGATCCGTACATCGAGTTGCGCAGCGGCCCCGGCCGGGGCTATCCCGTCTTCCACGTGATCGAGCGCGGTCGCGAGGCGACGCTCGTCAAACGCCGCACCGACTGGTTCCTGATCCGCTCCGCCCGCGGCGTGGAGGGCTGGGCGCCGCGTGAGCAGGTGATCGCGACGCTCGAGCCGCCCGGCGAGCCGCTCGATCTGCAGGAGCCGACGCGCCAGGACTACATGAGCCGGCGCTGGCAGGCGGGCGTGAGCGCCGGCGACTTCGAAGGCGCGAGCTTGGTGTCTGTGTTCGGCGGCTACGCCTTCAGCGACAATCTCTCGATCGAGCTGACGCTCAACCATATCCTCGGCGAATACTCGAACGGCTACAGCGCGACGATCGGCCTGGTGCACGTGTTCGCGCCAGAGTGGCGCCTCTCGCCATACTTCACGCTCGGAACGGGTTACATCCACACCGAGCCGAAGTCGACGCTGGTGCAGTCCATCGATCGTGACGATCAAATCGGCTACGTGGGCGGCGGGCTGCAGTTCTATCTCACGCGGCGCTTCATGCTGCGCACCGAATACCGCAACAACGTGATCTTCACGAGCCGCGACGACAACGAGGAAGCAGACGAATGGAAGTATCTCGGGTTCGCGTTCTTCTTCTGATCGCCGCCTCGGCCTGCGCTCTGCCCGGCTGCGCCACGCTCGAGCGTATCGGCGGCGGGCCTGTCGAAACGCCGCAGCCGCCCGCGGAGCCGGTCGGGGACCGTCCGATCATCGAGCCCGAAGTCGAGCGTCGCGAGATCCGTCGCGCCCGCATCGACACGGAAAACTTCGAAGTCGGCGCCTATGCGGGCGTGCTCAGCATCGAGGATTTCGAGAGCAACGCGGTGTACGGCGCGCGGCTCGCGTACCACGTCACGGAGGACTTTTTCCTCGAAGCGAGCCTCGGGCGATCACGCGCCGGGCGCACCAGCTACGAGAACCTGTCGGGCTCGGCGGAGCTGCTGACAGACAGCGAACGCGACTACACCTACTACGCGCTTTCACTCGGCTGGAACATCCTGCCGGGCGAAGTGTTCATCGGCCGCAATCGCGCCTACAACAGTGCGTTCTATCTGATCGCCGGCATCGGCGCCACGAGCTTTGCGGGGGACGATATGTTCACCGTGAGCGGCGGCTTTGGTTACCGCATCCTGCCGACGGACTGGCTCGCCGTGCACTTCAACGTACGCGATCACGTCTATGACACCGACCTGCTGGGCGAAAAGAAGATCGTCAATAATCTAGAAGCGCATCTCGGATTGTCGATTTTCTTCTGAGCGAGGATGGGAAGAGGAAGAAGCGGTTAGCGGTTGGCGGTTAGCGGTTAGTTCGGAATGAGGTTCTTTGAGCCTCCCTCGCTTTTCCGGACCTCTAAGTTGTTAGGCTAATGACTTGGAGAGAGGAAGATGATCACGAAGAGAAAGTACACAGCAGAGTATCAGACCGAGGCGGTGCGCCTGGTTTTGCA
>Ga0079224_100006457_pt1 | contig 15544 bp, 10 predicted proteins | sample Stecom2015_FD_80414 | JGI IMG/M metagenome (GOLD analysis project Ga0079224, IMG submission 80414) | Agricultural soil microbial communities from Utah to study Nitrogen management - Steer compost 2015 | ecosystem: Environmental > Terrestrial > Soil > Agricultural land | place: USA: Utah...
AAAAATAAATGGTTACCAGGAATGGTAAAAGGTACTGTAATTTCGGCCATTGCTATGACTGAACCTGGTGCTGGTAGCGATCTTCAAGGCATGAAAACAACTGCTATTGATAAAGGCGACCACTATTTATTAAATGGTAGCAAAACCTTTATCACAAATGGTTATTTATCAGATGTAGTTGTAGTAGCTGCTAAAACAGACCCTAATGCAGGTGCAAAAGGTATCTCTTTATTTGTAGTAGATGTAAAAAGTGAAGGTTTTTCTAAAGGTTTCCCTTTCGAAAAAGTAGGTCTGCACGCACAAGATACTTGTGAACTTTTCTTCGATAATGTTAAGGTTCCTAAAGATCACCTTTTAGGTGAAGAAGGTAAAGGTTTTACCTATTTAATGACAGAATTAGCCCAAGAACGTATAATAGTAGCAATTACTGCAGTTGGTGGAGCTATTTGTGCATTACAAGATACTATTGAGTTCGTAAAAACACGTACTGCATTTAAGAAAACCGTAGCCGACATGCAAAATACTCGCTTTAAACTAGCTGAATGTTTCGGCGAAGTTGACCAAGCGCGTTTATATATGGAACGCATGATTGAATTACATGCCGATAAAAAATTAGAAACTTACCAAGCTTGTTTAGCTAAACAACGCTTAACCGATATGCAATCGAGAGTTGCTGATGAATGTCTGCAATTACACGGTGGTTACGGTTATATGTGGGAATATAGAGTTGGTCGTATTTGGGCAGATGCACGCGTACAACGTATTTACGCAGGTACCAACGAAATTATGAAAGAAGTAATTGCCCGTAAAATCTTATCTTAATCGATATGCTAAATTTTGAAAATACTAAACTCCGCCGTATGGTTGTACACCAAGTGGGCAACCGTTCGAAAATGGAGGGCGTAAAATACAGTAAAACAGCTCACACTATTAAAGACGACTATGTGCGCGATCTTTTAATGATGTATTTTACCAAACCTTTCGATGGTCAGATTATGTATCAATTCCGTCACGATTCCGGAAACCTATCGCTGAACGAAATTTATACCTATATCTCTGATATTTTCTCTGACCCAGATCAACTATACGATCAATCAGTAAACATTGCAAATCACCTTTACGAAAAAAGTAATCACCCTAAAATTAAAAAAGGGGAACTTTATATTGTAGAGTTTGCTGGTACACAAGTTGATGATGAAATCGTAAATGCTATTGGTATCTTTAAAAGTGAAAACAAGGATAAATTCTTAAAAGTTTACCAAAAAGACGAAGATTTCGAGATCGATTTTGAAGATGGTATCAATATCCATAAGCTAGATAAAGGTTGTATCATTTTCGATACCGAAAAAGAAGGTGGATATAAAGTTGTAACCGTCGATAAATTAAATCCAACCGGCGACGCTGCATTCTGGAAAGATGAATTCTTACACTTACAACCTATTCCAGACGACTATTACCTTACCCGCAATTATATGGAAATTGTAAAGGAGTTTTCTAAACTTCATTTCACTCCTGAAAATGCAGTGGAAGAAGCCGTTATAGATAAACGTGGACAAATAGACTTTAATTCAAAAGCAGCTCGCTATTTCGAAGAAAAAGAAAACTTTGAAATTGATGATTTCGCAAATGAAGTAATTGGAGTTCCTGAAATTATTGAAGATTTTAAAGCCTTTAAAGAAGGTTTTGAAGAAGATTATAATGTTCCTGAATTACCTGTATCTTTTAATGTTCACGAAGACGCTAAAAAAGAAATTCAGAAGAAATTTAGAAGTGTAATTAAACTAGATAGAAACTTCCATCTTTATGTTCATGGCGGTTCCGAATTACTGGAAAAAGGCTACGACGAGAAGAAGAAAATGAATTTTTATAAATTATACTTCAACGAAGAAAACTAAATTGCAAAGCTCCTTTAAGGAGCTTTTTTTATTCTCTCTATTGGTTCTCGTTAAAAATTTACCTCTAATGTTATAGATAGTCTTTTTTATTTTTCATTACTTGATGTAATAAATCGCGCGCTCTGAATAACTGTGCTTTCACAGTACCTAACGGCATTTCTAGTTTATCAGCAATTTCTTCATAACTCAATTGCTCGTAATACCTAAGCTCAATTAAACGCTTATATCTTGGTTTTAAAGAATCGACAAATGAACGCAGCATTAAGGCTTTCTGTCCGCTGATTAATTCCTCTTCAGGGTCTAATGAATTATCAGCTACCGTCACTTGATATTCATCTCCATCACTTTCTTTAATGGTTTTATCTATAGAGAAAGTGCTTAATTTTTTCTTTCTGATATGGTCTATACCTGCATTAGTTGCAATCTTAAATAACCAAGTACTAAAGGCAAAGTCTGGCCTAAATGCAGGTAAACTTCTAAATGCTTTGGCAAAGGTTTCTATGGTTAAGTCATCCGCATCATCGCGGTCGTTTACCATTTTTAAAATTACATGGAATATGGCCTCTCTATAGCGCGATAAAAGTTCAGCATAAGCTTGCTGATCGTTAAGTTCAACCGCTCTACGCACAAGTTCTAAATCATCTTTAGCCTTTGCTGAAAAATTATTTTCGTTTATCGCCATTTGTTAGTGGGTGCAAAAATGCTTGTTATGGTGAAAATAAACAAACAAAAACTATAAAACAAATCCCATATAGGGAATAATATAACTTGAAGTGAACTTTCGTAACGTTCGCCTAACTTATCGAAAATATATGTTTTATATAACCAATAAATTAGCAACGCAAATAGCACTACAATTCTATATTCCGTGAATAGTAAAATAATTGTGGATAAATACAAACACCATAAACTAAATCTTTCTAAACCCAACTCTAATAAGGTAGATTTTTTATAGAAGTGTCCGGCACTTACATGTCTTTTTTTCTGTGAAAACCATTCAGACAAGCTATTTGGCGCACTCGACCAAGTAAATCCTCGCGGATGCATACAAAGTGCTACATTATTGGGCTTGGCAAGCTTTTGAACCAAAATATCATCGTCGCCATAAGGGTTATTTAATTCTGTAACTTCATTTAATGCTTTTTCGAAAGCTGACTTCCTAAATAAAATATTTCGTCCAACTCCCATATAAGCCTTTTTTCTTAATGCAGCCGACATAAAAGAAGCAACAGTATATAAAGTATCAAGCTGAACTAAATTTCCTAAAAGATTATTCTTGGTTTTATAACCTCCATATCCTAGAACTATATCAATGTTCTCTTTTACATTCGATAGCATTTCGCCCGCCCAAAACTTAGAGGCTGGTTTACAATCGGCATCGGTAAATAAAATGAAATCGTATTTAGCAGCACCCACTCCCACTTCTAGGGCGTATCGCTTCCCTTTCGACTCTTCAATTCGAACTAATTTCACTCGGTCATTTTCTTCAAGTTTCAAAGGAGTAAGAGAAGCATCATCTACAATAATTACCTCTAAAGCAGAATGTTTTTGTTCGAGTATTAAATCTAAATTTTCATGCAACTTAACTGCATCATTTTTACATGCAATAACTATAGAAATTCCTTCATGTTTATAGGCTTCATGGTCCCAAACATAAAGTACCATCTTAAAGTAATTACGAACTAAAAATGCTAGTTGTATAAAGAAGAAAATAAGAAAAACTATAAGAATATGCATCATAACAACTTAATCGTCGGCCCAAGCGGTATAGGCATTACTATCTAAAATATTCAGGTAATTCTGGTATCTAAAATCGGCAATTCCGCCAATTTCTAAAGCTTTTAAAACGGCGCAATCAGGTTCATTTTTGTGCATACAATTATTGAATTTGCAAGATTTTTTCAAAGCAAAAATCTCTGGGAAATAATCATCAATTTCCTCATTTTGCATGCGAACCAAACCAAATTCTTTAATTCCGGGAGTATCTATAATGCTTCCACCAAATTGTAGGTCAAACATTTCGGCGAAAGTAGTAGTATGCATACCTTTTTCGTGCTTTTTAGATATTCCACTTGTTTTAACGGATAGACCTGGTTGAATAGCATTTAACAGACTACTCTTACCCACACCAGAATGCCCAATAATTAAGGTGTTTTTATCTTTCAATTCTTGACGTATGGTTTCTACTCCTTCTCCCGTAATAGCATTTGTTGCAAAGCTAGAATACCCTAAAAAGGAGTATTCTGCCATTAATTCGTCTCTATATTCCTTTTCTTCCTCGTTTAATAAATCGCTTTTATTAAACACAATAATTGCGGGAACAGAATAAGCCTCGCAAGTAACTAAAATACGATCTATAAAGCCAGTACTAGTTCTAGGTTTAGAGATAGAAGCTACTATCATAACTCTATCTAAATTACTAGCAATAATATGAGTTCTTTTACTAAGGTTGGTAGAACGGCGGATTATGTAATTTTTACGTGGAAGTACATCTTCTATGACACCATTTTGAATTCTTACCTGGTCTCCAACAGAAACAGGATTTGTACTCTTAACACCCTCTAGCCTATATTTACCTGCTAGAGTACAATCAACAAAGGCATTGTTTACTTTCACTTTGTAATTACTGCCGGTCGACTTATAAACGATGCCATTTTCTACCATAAGGCAAAAGTAATAATATTGGATTTAAATAAGTTTTAAATAATTGTAACAATTTTGGCCGAATATGCGTCTCAAAATAAAGGGATTTTTTGTAACTTTAATGTCCCAAAAAACATTATCAAACACATCCTGTGTGAAAGCATAGGTAAAGAATGTGTGATACACATATTCTTTAAAAAATGGAGTTTGATTCTAACCGCTTTCTTCCAACTCAGAAAGCGGTTTTTTTATACACTCAACTTTTTATTCTCTTCTTTCGCAGCTTGATACATTGCAACCAACATGGCCATCATTGCCCAATATGGTACTGATGCTTTATCTAATTCTAAGAAATTATTCAAAAAACCATGTGCCCAATAGGTTACTAAAGCCAAGGTAATCCACATTGACAGCTTTTTATGGTCTGGATTCTTCGTGGTTTGATAAACTTTATTTCCAGTATAAAGTGCTGCAATTATCATAGAAATAACCAGAAGTAATCCAGGAATTCCTTGTTCGGAGAGTGGACCTAAATATTCGCTATGAGCATTCCCTTTATTACCCGCATTGGTACTAATCAAGGTTACATTTGTAGCCTTTTGGAAACGAGCATATACAAATTTATAAGTATTCGGGCCCCAACCTACTATAGGCCTTTCTTCGAACATAGAAAGGGCGCAATCCCAACGATTCAAACGTTCTAAGTTAGAAGCATCCGTACGAATATTCGACATAGACTTAATATGCTCCTCGAAATTCTCCGAACTGTCTTGTTTATTACGTCCAAGGTTAATAAATAGCTGTTCCTTTAGAGTTAAGAAAGAAACTAATCCAAATCCAGCTGCCAAAGCCACGAAATACCACCTAATCTTAAATCGAATTAAGAAATACACCCCAATAGCTGCAATAATACTTAACCAAGCTGCACGTGTATTCGATAAACGGAATGCCACTAAGAAACAAACAAGTACAAACAGAACCATAATCTTGATAAATAGATTATGATTATTTTTGAAAGTATAACCAAAAAGTATAGGCAACATAAGTGCCAAAATCATACCATAAGCCGTGTGGTCGTGGTAGAATGGCGACATAACCCAGTGGCCTGGTTGCTTCTCGAAGCCACGTATATAGTGTTGATACGTAGTATAGAAAATGACAATAAGTACCCCTAAAATATGAGCCCAAAGGAATTTGTAAATATTATCGGTCTTTTTAAATACTTCAGCGCCTAAGAAGAAGAAAGTAAGTACAAACCAAAGCCGAGATATTAAAAATTTGAATGATACAAGTGGAAATTCGCTTAAAGTAGCTGTAAAGAGCATCCAAATTAAATGTAGGCTTATGGCTATTGATAAAGGGTGATAGAAAATACGTTTATCGTAATTTCCTTCAATTAGTACTTTAGCTACGAAAATCATCATAGCAGAGATAATGAGAGGTTCAGCAGGCAAACTTAAAGCTGCCCCCATATTCATCTCTTCTATGGTTACACTAAGTGGTGTAAGAAAAGAAATAAGAACTAAGAAATTATCTATACGAACAAAAGCAAGAATAATGATAAGTAAAATCACAGGTATAGCTGCAAAGAATAGGAACTCCTTCCATATTAAAAAAGCATTTAATATGGCAAACGAGCCCATAATAAGGCCAAATACCCAAGGTTTTTGCAATTGTCGCATATAGAACCGAAGTTTTACGCTTTCGACTTTTTGTAAGCTCTATAGTTATCTAACCCGATTAATACAAGTATAGATAATAAAAACGCACCTAATCCGGCTCCTAAAACAATATATAAACGTTTAGGATAAGACTTTTTCTCTGCTGGGAAAGCGCGGTTAACGACGAATTTATGAGAGATGTTTTGAGTTGCATCCACCGTAGCTTCTTTCAACTTAATTTTCATTAATGATAACTGCTCACGGTATAATTCAAGTCCATCTTTTAATGCGGTATAAGCTCCACCGTATTTAGATAATATCAAAATCTTTTCTTCTAATGCTTTTATAGCTCTTTGGTCGCCACGAGCTAATGCACTAGCATATTCTTTATTAATCACCTCAGACTGCGATTCATAGTCGTTAATCCCTAATAAACGAATGGTTGTTAATGAGTCTTCCATTGCTTGTACCATATCAGCTAATTCGTTGTACTCTTCTTGTACAATTTTTAGACCTTCAATAGCACGTTCTTTTTGCATTCTGTTTTTAACCGAATCGACCAAATTGGCAATATCATTTGCTATATCAGCAGCCATTTGAGGGTCTTCGTCTAATACATTAACCTCAACAGATAAATATTCAGTACGCGAAAAGGTAATATTCTCTTTATATCTTTTTTGTAGTTTAGTATACGCAAAACGCTCAGTAGGTTTAATACGGTAATGCTCCATCAAATTATATTTATTGATGATACGATCTCTAATTTCATCAGAATTTAGAATCTGAATTAATTGATCAGCATCTTCCTCCATACCAAACTCTAGGATATCGGCTTTAGAGCTTCCTTGCACGTCGATCAAGGCTTTAGATATAGAGTGAGTGGTTGAAGGGAACATTACCACCGTACTCTTAAACTTATCTCTAATTAAGAATGAAGCTGCAGCCGCTAATACCGCTGCACCAAATGATGCAATAGCAATTGGTTTCCACCAACGAATAATAAAATCAATTATACTTACTGATGAAAATGAAAAGCCTTCGTTTGAGTTTTGCGTCATGATTTTAGGAATTTGAGACAAAAATAGGATTAATTATATATTTAGTTGCTTTTACTGTAAATAGGGCGATTAAATATATGAAAGAAGAAGCTTACAAAGGTCACAGCCGCTTGTGTTTCAAATACATCTTCGTTCAACATACTACAAAAGGTGAGAATAATAAAAAATAGTAAAAGTGGATTATATTTTATTTTCTGAGTTAATGGATATACTACACAAATAAATAACCAAAGCATTCCGTAAACCCCTATTGCTACAGCAGTTGTTAAAAATTGATTATGCGCTCCATACGATTTATCATACCGAATTGGATTGGGATCGCTATATACAGCCTGCTGCATGGCTACACGCACATCGCCCGTACCTACGCCAGCAAGTGGATTCTCTCGTACAATTTTATAAGCCGATTTCCAAAGTTCAAATCGAGTGGCTAACGATTTCCCTTGCGCATCGCCTGAACTCCACCAAATCTCAAGCTCCCAAAGTGTTTCATAAATCCTTCCCTGTATTCCAAACAAATTAGTATATACATAATTCGGAATTCCTCGCTCCACATTTCTTATATCTTCATCACTCATCATTGCCATACCCTCAGCATCTTTAGGATAATTTTTGCTGGTCATATAGCGCAATAAGGTATAATGTACTCTCAAACCATTTTCGAAATAACTTACTTGCGAACGCTTTTCCCACTCTCTTGCTAATTCTCCTGTACAGAATTTATCGTATACATAATGCCCATTTTCATAAAAACCTTGATCTCTCAAACTCTCGTATAAACAACCTTCTTTGGTATATTCTGGCGCTTCTGAAAATACGGGGTCTTCTCTATCAAAAAATTTAAAACTGTAAAAACTAATAGTTCCTATACTTAAAAGTATAGGCAACCAACAAATAGTCATTAATATTCGAGCCTTAATTCTATTTCTTAATTGCCCTGCAAAATAAAAACCTGCAATAAGTGCAATTATTAGTAAAACTAACAATGCTGTTAATGATTTTATAACGAACAACCACCCAATAAACACTAGTATTCCTAATAAATACATCCATTTATTAAAGAATTGCATGTCTTTATTCTGCTTGAATAGTAAAAAAGTTTGAATGATTATTCCTGTTACTAAAAACAAGCCCATTCTAATATGCGAAACCATAGGAGAAAGATCTCTATACGAAAAGCCTGTTTCTCTTTGCCCAATTATTACATTTAAACCAAGTGCTATATGAATATACAGACCAATTAAAAATGCATGAAGCACAAATGAAAATTTAATTCTACTCAAGGCAGGCATACTTCCTATAGCCACCGGAAATACCCATAATGGCATTTTCATTCGTATATCGCGCCAAAAATAAATGCTATCTTCTGAGTGTAAACCACCCAACATGAATAAAATAAACAAACCAACCCAGAGTAATGAAGTAGTATTCTTGGCAAGTCTTTGTATCTTTTCTCTATAATTTAATCCGCCAAATACTGCAACCCCAAATCCAAATTGTGCTATACTCATACCTATATGGGATAGAGGCAAACTTATGGCTACTAAAACTAAGGATAGAAAGTAGATGTTTTCAAAGAATTGCTTATACCCGTATGTATGATAAATTGGTATGGTACGCAAGGCTATTTCTTTTAAAGGTTTTTTTTCTGTTCTTTTATACCGTAAAAGTAAAATTTGTTTTGAAAGTAGTTGTAAATTGTAAATCACTTAAACCAGATCGACTTGATGGAATTGGTGTGTACTCACTCCAACTATTAACAAAACTGGTAGAGAAACGTAAGGATTGGACTTTTATTTTTGTCTACGACAAATTACCTTCAAACCCTTTCCCCTTCCCCGATAACGTGAAAAACGTATCTTGGATATGTCCTACCTATCGACCTCCATTTTTACAGGCTTACCTACACTTCTTAAATTATATTTGTAACAAGGAAAAAGCCGATGTGCTTTTTAGTCCCGACGGTTGGGCACCAACAAATCTCAAAATTCCTTTAGTGGTAACAATACACGATTTGAATTTTGTTCGCAATCCAGAGTACTTACCTTGGTATTGGTCTGGTACCTATCGTAAGCAATTCCCTAAAATTGCCGCAAAAGCCAATCATATTCTAACGGTTTCAGAATTTTCTAAAAAGGAAATTATGGAACTGTACCATATTCCCGCTTCTAAAATCTCTGTAACTTATAATGGAGTTCACGGCGATTTTAAACCTGGCACTGAAGAAGAAATTTCAAAGATTAGAGCAAAATATAGTCTAAACTCTCCCTACTTTTTATATGTTGGAACTTTACATGAGCGAAAAAATATTAAAGGACTTTTTGAGGCTTATGCTCTGTATAGAAAAGCAGGTGGAGTTTGGCCTTTAGTAATAGTTGGGGATCCATTATTTGGTGATGCTGCCAAAACTTTTATGGGACCCAATTATCCATATTTAGACTCTGTAATTTTTACTGGCAGAGTGAATTTAACCGAGCTTAAAAACTTATATAAAGCAGCTGGAGCTTTATTTTTCATCCCTTTTTATGAAGGATTTGGAATACCTGTAATTGAAGCTATGGCATCTGGAATTCCTGTCCTAACCTCCTCGGTAAGTAGTTTGCCCGAAGTGGTAGGGAATGCCGCACTTTTAACTCCTCCTACCGATCTTACTAATATAGCTCAGCTTTTAAAAGAACTTGAGGGAAATGCTTCTCTACGTGAAGAATTAAAGCAAAGAGGATTAGCAAGAGCCGCAGAATTTAACTGGGCCAAAGAAATGGAAGTTTTACATCAAATACTTTTAAAGTATGAGCGAACTTAAAAGATGGATGGAAAAAGGCCGTTTAGAGGCTGGTTGTGATGAGGCTGGACGTGGTTGTTTAGCCGGACCTGTAACGGCGGCGGCGGTAATTTTAAATCCTAAAAAAAAGATTTTAGGACTTAACGATAGTAAACAAATAACCGAAAAGAAAAGGGCGGCTCTTGCTGAAGAAATAAAAGAAAAGGCCTTAGCTTGGGCTATTAGCTTTGTTGAACCTCAAGAAATCGACAAAATTAATATACTACAGGCTAGTTTCTTGGCTATGAATTTAGCCGTGCAAGAATTGAAAACGCAACCCGATTTCCTATTAATTGATGGAAATAGATTTAAAAGTAGAGTGGATATACCATTTGCTACTATTGTAAAAGGTGATGGAATTTATCAAAGTATTGCTGCAGCATCTATTTTAGCTAAAACTGCTCGCGACGCCTATATGGAAAATATACATACTGAATTCCCCATTTATAATTGGCTTAAAAACAAAGGTTATCCTACCGTTGATCATAGGCAAGCCATCGAAGCTTACGGTATATGCAAATACCACCGAAAGACTTTTACAATTAAGAGTAAACAATTAAGTTTATTCTAAAAAAAAGAGCTGCTTTTCAGCAACTCTTTTCAATATATTAATCATTTGTCTTTTTAGCTCTACCAGGATAAGGTTTAGAACTTGCTTCGTTAATTTTACTTAGCTTATCGAAATCGAACACTAAAGTAAAACGAATTGTATTTTCGAGTGGGTTACGTTGTACAATAGGTATTAGGTAAGAGAAATCTAAACCAAATACACTATAACGAACACCAGCGCCCACGGTAAAGTAACGGCGACCACCTTTTTGTGTCGATTCGTGACTATACCCTACACGAGCAGAGAAAATACGGTTGTACCAATATTCAAAACCAGTAGCAATATTGAATTCATCTAATTCTTCGCGGAAGCCACCTGGAGCATCTCCGAATGAAGTAAACATGGCATTTACTACATTACGGTTAGGGTCCATACCAGCTTCGATATCTGGTTCTCCGTCTCCATCTTCGTCAACGAAGTTACCATTGTTATCTCTTTTATAAAGTGGAGCAGTTGGAACTAACAATTTATTAATTTCGAACGCCCATTGTAATGAGTTATAGTCGTCGAATTTGAAGGTTAAACCAGCTCCTGTACGGAAGTTCATTGGGATGAACTCGGCTCTAGAACTTTGAGAATAACGAATTTTAGAACCTAAGTTAGTAAAGGCAACGCCATAACGGAAAATAATAGGACGTTTAGCAATTTGCCAATTTTCGTTTTGATAATAAAGCGAGATATCACCAGCACCAGCCAATCCTGCACGGGTAGATTGCCCGTTAACAGTTTGACCTAAAGTAAGGTTTGAATAAATAAAGCGGAAAGCAACCGCCATACTTAAGTTATCTATTAATTTTTGTGAGTAACCAGCGTCTAATGCAAATTCGTTTGGTTTATAATTACCGATTAAACCACCGGTATTATCTGTAAATGTGATATCTCCTAATGAAAAGTAACGTAATGAAGCCGACACTGCTCCAAAGTCTTTAATCTTTTGATTAAAAGACAAGTAAGCTAAGTTAATATCTGGAACTAAATTACGTAACCATGGGCTATACGAAATAGCGACTGAGGTTTGACGCTCTTGAAATACAGATTTTGCCAAGTTAAAATGCATAGAGTTTGCATCTGGAGCTGTAGCAACGCCTATATCTCCCATACCACCGGCACGAGCATCGGGTGAAATATTAAGAAAAGGAACTGTTGTTGTAATAACATTCGCAAGTCCACCTTGTTTGTAGACCTCTTTATAATCTGTTTGATTGGTGACATCACCCGGAGTTTGGGCGAACACTGCTGAGCTTAAACCTAAAAACGGCAGTAAAAATATCTTGTTTCGGATTTGCATACTATTCATTAAAACGCGTCAAAAATACAATAAACCTTGAATAAACTAGTTTTGTGTAAAAATATTGTTAAAGTTGAAAAATTATTTCGACCTAACCAATTTAGCTGTTTTGGTTGCTACCTTACCTGAAGCACTAACTAGCGTAATTCTAGCTATATATACACCTGGAGCTACCGGATTCCCTCCTGGCATTCTACCATCCCAAGTCAATTGAACATTCTTATAATTCGTGTTCATCAGTTTTTGACTTACCGAATGTACTAAGGAGCCTCGCATATCATAAATCTGCAATAAAGCTCTAGTTTCTTCTTCAGGTAAATTATGATGGAATGCAAAATAAATTATATCGTCTGATGGATTGGGATATGGTAAAAATTCACTTATAATTCCAGCTGTAGTATCTACCATAAATACTATTTTATTTTCTCCATAACTATTACAATTATCCCAAGCACCAACATGTAAAGTATATTGACCTTGTGCTAAATTTAATAATGGATATGTCAACTCTCCTCTTTTATATGTCCCTTGATAACTTGAATAATATTCATTCAAATTAAAAGTTTGAACATTTTGATTTGGACCTTCAATGGTTAACATGATATCATGGCCGATTCCTAGTCCACTACTATTTATGCCTGATTCATCTTCAAAAACCACCTTAAGTTCAGGATTAGCGCTTACTATTTGCCCATCTATTGGAGAATTATTTAATAAAATATTTATTGAAGGGCCATCCGTTTCTATACAAGTATTTAAAGAACCTCCAACTAATACCGAATCATAACCATGTGCATCTGTGGTTTCAGAAGCAGCATAATAGCTTATTTTTCCGTAGTCAACTGTATAATTTATGTCTTTAGGTACTTTAAAGATAAACTCAAATTTCCCGTTTGTAACCTTAGCTGAGCCTCTAAACAATACATTCTTTTGAATAGTAAATGGAAGTGCATACGCATTCGCATCGTTTTGTTTGGTCACATAATTCGATGGTTTATCGTAAATAGTTGGATAAACTATACCATTAAAATCATTCATAAAAAAACCATCCTTATCGGCAATATACCCCTCAATACGAACAACTTGAGTTGCCTTTAAAGTATCAATTGGGTTATCATCTTCGTCGTAAATACCGCTAGTAAAGACTCTATTACGCGGATAAGCCATTCTTTGTGAAGGGTCTCCAAACAAACTAATTGGAGCACTGGTTCCATCGCTAGAATTATTTTTAGCTAACATGAAAACATCACCCAAAGTTGGCATAGTGCCATCAGGTTTAGGGGCAAATGCTGCATTATAAAATGCTGCATTAAATCCATTTACAATAGATATAGCACGTGTAGTAGAAAATAATGCAATGGCTCCACCATCAGCTCTTCGAGCCATTAATTCACCAGCAGATTCTTCTTTCGCTAAATCAAAACGAGTAAATGTACAAGTTGCTGTTAAGAATACTGGCAAATTATTCATGTTATTCCAATTAGGAACATCATCTATACTTAAATAGCGCTCGCCTCCAAGGCCAATTTCTCCACCATGACCAATATAATTGAAAAGCAGTACCCCTTTATCTAATTGAGTAAATACTTGCTTAGTGACCTCAGGATATCTCTGTCCATTAGATATGATTTGTGTATATGCATCTGCATAAATCTTATCTACATTATACTCTGGGAAATTATTATTAATGATATTAGCAATACCTTCAGACCCTGCAACGAATTGATTTTCCCAATATTCATCCATATCGTCAGCTAAAAGTACTATCTTATTTCTCCAATCACCTCTACATTCAAAGGCATTATCGTAATGGATAATTTTATTCACGATATTATCAGCCGATGCTTTATCATAGGCTAAAATACGGCCAACCCCTGATGAAAGCGGACTGGTAACACTCAGCGATTCGTATTCACCAACGCCAGCAATATTATTAGGATCAAGTAATACAAAATAATCATCCGATGGATAAGAGCCCCCAGCTCTACTTACCGAATTTTTGGTTTGCCAAGTAATAACCCAATTACGGTTTTTATTGGCAGCAGGATTAGCTGTATTATCAGGGACACGATTTAAGTATTCTTTATAGTCGTAAGAACCATCTCCGAACAACAACAAATATTTCACCATTGGATCTCCGGAACTAGTTCTTGACTTAAACATTTGCATCATATTTCGGATGGCCGTTGGATCTTGAGCTCCCGACGAGAATTCATTATATATTGCTTCAGGTGTTACAATAGAACTTGTAAAGCCATCTCTTTCGTATCTATGTTTAGCTAATCGTAGTGCTGCATCATAAAATTCTTTAGGTGCCACTATAATCATATCGACATAAGGCATACCATGAATATTTTGATTCTCCACATTTTTCACGAAATATGGATTATTGAATGAGCCATTTGGATTAAAAACGACAAACTCGTTCAATTGCCCTCCCTGAATATTAAAATTACCATTTGTATGTTCTTGTTCTAAAATATTAACAGGATCGCTAACATCCCAAATTTTCATTCCGCTTGCCCCAGCAACATTAAAACCAATTACAGTATTTTGTAAAGAAGCAGATGATCGAAATAAAGTTTGAGATCCATATAAAGAAAGAAGACGATTCACATTAATAACTACACGATCTAACCAAACATTGGTAACCGAACTAGGTTTATTGAAAGAAAAATTAAAAGTAGTTGTATTAGGGACCTTAAAAAATCCAGATTGAAGAAGCCCCATATCGGCATTGTATTGGTCGCCACTTGGATGAATGGCAATAGAACCAATATTATTACCATTTAAAGCAACCAATTGGGAAGAAGTACAATTTATACAACGAGTAATAAGATCCACTTTAATTTTAGCCGAATCGACATACCCAGAACCTTGAAATTGGTGAGATACTTTATAATTAGAAACATACTCGAAACTTTTCCAATACCAATTACGACCTGAATGAGTGATATTTAAGGAATCTTTTTCAATTAAAGCAATTTCCGAATATTTATTAACGTTAATAGTAGGAGCTGCGGCTAAACTAGGTCTTTGAGTTGGGGAAAAAGAATCAGAAGTAGAGTTAATACGAACGAAATAGTAAGAAGTATCTGAGTATGGATTCAAAGTTTGAACGAAGAAGTCGTTACCATTATCATAAGATATAGGGTTAGGGCCGAGAGCATAGAAAAGGATAGCATCTTCAGGGTCAAGAATTCCATTATTATTAAGGTCTTTAATATATATAGGTAATTCTGGAAGATCTTCTTTATAAGGAATGCCATTTTTTTCAGGAAGAGGAACGGCACCAAAACCGTGTACGGATATTCTTTTAATCGATACGCCAGAGATAGAAACCCCATTAGCATCAAAAAAAGATTTATCTAGAGAATATATACCAGACTGAGTAACACCAACTTTAACCCATTTTCCAGCAGCTAATTTAGAATTATTTATAACTTGACTGAAACCTAAAACGGAATTAAAGAGTATAAGAAGGATTAGAAATCTGAATTTTAACATTCGATTAATTTTTAAAATATTACTCAAAGTTAACTTAAAAAAAGTAAAATTATTATGTATT
>Ga0079224_100006458_pt1 | contig 15542 bp, 8 predicted proteins | sample Stecom2015_FD_80414 | JGI IMG/M metagenome (GOLD analysis project Ga0079224, IMG submission 80414) | Agricultural soil microbial communities from Utah to study Nitrogen management - Steer compost 2015 | ecosystem: Environmental > Terrestrial > Soil > Agricultural land | place: USA: Utah...
CAGGCCTCGCGCGGCGCCCCTGCGGCGGTGGGCAGCGCACCCCGTGGGACGACCGCGCCGCTCCTCTCCCGCGAGCGCCCCGTCGGGGCACGAGGCCGCGGACGGGGGTGCGCGGCAGTGGCTGAGCGCGGCGGGGCAGCCGGGGCCGACACCGTTGTGCCGCGGGGGGCGCGCCGCGCGCGCCGCGGCGCACGTCAGCGCGAGTCTGTCCATGGAGCACGAGATCAGCAGCGGGCGCCAGAGCGGGATTTCCGAAGATGAACTCGCGACCGAAGCGCTCGTCTCCCTGATCGGCGCCCGCCTGGAGCTGCAGGAGGTCGCGGTCGAAGTAGAGCGCCTCGAACGGCGGATAGGTGCGCGTGCGCCCTCCATCGATCCACAGGTGCGTCTTCCTCCCGAGAGGCGCGTACAGTCCCGCCCTCGGATCGACCGCGGTGTGCTCTTCCTCGGAAGCGAGATCGGCGTCGGTGATCGTGCCGTCGGCTCCGAGGGGATCGCCCAGCTCGCGCAACGGACGCTGCCCGGAGCGGAAGCGCTCGAAACGCGCTCCTCCTTCGATCTGGATCGATCCGTAGGACATCCGCTGCGACGCATAGAGGGCGAACTCCGATGGCTCGCGCGGCTCGTGCCCGGAGCGTGTGGCGCGATCGTCTCCATCGAGGCTGTATCCGTAGTTCTGCGTCATCTGGAATCCGCTGTCCAGACCGAGCGCCGCCTGCGTGGGAGCGAGATGTTCGAAGAGGCGCCAGCTCGTGGTGCGCAGCTCCGCGCCCAGGCGCAGCGGCGAGAACGCGAGTCCGTCTCCGGCGCGCACAGGGCCGCCGCTCCAATCGGTCTTGGTGTCGAGCGCGATGCGGAACGACTGCGTCAAGCTCCGCAGGTAGTAGTCGTAGAGATGGCCGTCGTCGACCGGGCTGGTGGGATCGTCCCCTTGCCAGCTCAGCCCGTCCTCGGTCGTTTCCGAATCTCCGCTCCGCACGTATCCGCTGAAGACGTCGAAGGCGTCGTCGTCGCCCGTCTCGAGATAGTCCCGCGTGAAGGTAAGATCGAGCGAGGCCAGGGTCGGGCCGATGTCGAGATCATAGGCGCCGCTCACCTCGAGCCAGGCGCGGTCTTCGCGCGGCGCGTGCGGCAAGTCGAACTCGAACGGGTGCAGGTAGTAGTCGCGCTGCGTTCCGTGTGCGTAGATCGAAGCGCGCAGCGCTCCCGGTCCGAGCTCCGCGACATGGCCCACGATCCTCGCCTCCAGTCCCTCCAGCTCGTTGTGCTCGAGATCCTCGTCCGCGACCGAGGCCGGACCGGCGTTCTCGAAGAGCGCGTACTGCAGCGTCGTGCTCACATCGATCATCCCCACCGCCGACGGAGTGTGGAGATCGAACGCGCCTTTCGCCAGGAAGCGGCCCGCGGTTCCGCCGGATCCGCCCGCGATGAGCTGGGTGCGCGGCGCCGGGCGGGTGAGCAGCCAGCGACGATCGTCCTTCAAGAATGCTGGGACCGTGCCGAGCGGCGTCTGCGCGCCGACCACGCGCCGATCGAGTCGGATTTGCTGCGGACGCAGGCGCGCCGGTCGATCGATCGAGCGCCCGTCGAGATTCGGATCCTGCCGCGGAGCGTGCGTGTCGACCGCATCGAGCGCTTCAGAACCGAGCCCGGGAAGGATGCGCAGCTCCGACACGTCCCATCGCTCCCAGTTGCCGAACGGCTCGGCGAAGACGTCCGAGACCTGGAACCGGCCGGAGGCGAGGTCGATGTGCAGATCGGTGGAGAGCTCTCCCGCCACCGTCACGTCCCATACGGCGAGTGTGATTCCGGAATGGCGCAGCTCGATCCGGCAGACACCTGGATCGATCCCGGTGAACCGCGCCGGTTGCGTCGCATCGAGAGGAATGTGGCGTTCTCCGCCGGGCGCGAGCAGGACGAGTGCGACGCGCGCGGGGTCGGAGATGGTGCGCCCCGCCACGAGCGGGCTCTCTCCCGCGGTCAGGGATGCGACGCCTGACCAGGTGAGCGCGATGCTCCCGTCGCCGACGCGCGCGTCGATGCGCGACGCGGTCAAGATGCAGCAACAGAAGGAGCAGACGATGAGGAAGAGCGGCTCGATCGGATTGCGGAACGGTCTGGGCCTGATCGGCTCCTGGTCCATGCAACATCCTCCCATCCGGTCCACCCCGGCCGCGATTGCCCGGAATCATAGCTGGCTCGAGGTGACGCTGCCAGCGCGCCCCGGCGCGATTTTCCCCGAACGACCGGGCCGCCGGGTCACCTTCCCTGGATTTTGGGTTCGGATTCCGGTGTGGTTGGTGACGTAGACTTCCAGAATGCACGAGGAGCCGAAATCGCCCTCCGCGAAATGGACGCGGGTCATCGCGCATGTCGACATGGACGCGTTCTATGCGGCGATCGAAGTGCGCGACGATCCGACGCTGGCGGGAAAGCCGGTCGTGGTGGGCGGCGGCGCCGATACGCGCGGCGTGGTGAGCGCGGCTTCCTATGAAGCGCGCGTCTTCGGCGTGCACTCGGCGATGCCGATGGCCGAGGCGGTGAGACGCTGTCCCGATCTGATCCGGCTTCCGGTGGACATGCCCAAGTACCAGTCGGTCTCGCGTCAGGTGATGGAGGTGCTGCATTCCTTTTCGCCTTCCGTGGAACCGCTGTCACTCGACGAAGCGTTTCTCGATCTTTCCGGCACGGAATGCGTCTTCGGCCCACCGCGCCAGACCGCGCAGCGCATCAAGGCGACAATCCGCGAGCGGACTGGCCTGATCGCCTCCATCGGAGTCGCGCCGGTCAAGTTCGTGGCGAAGATCGCCTCCGATTTCGAGAAGCCGGATGGGTTGGTCGTGGTCGAACCGGCGAATCTCCTGTCGTTTCTGCATCCGTTGCCGATTTCGCGGCTCTGGGGAGTCGGCCCGCGGACGAAGGATGCGCTCGCCGCGATCGGGATCCGCACCATCGGGCAGCTCGCGCGCACCGAAGTGCGGAGATTGCAAGCGCGCTTCGGGATCCACGGCGAGCATCTGCACCGGCTCGCGCACGGATCGGACGAGCGCGACGTGGTCCCCGATTGGGACGCCAAGTCATACAGCCACGAGGAGGCGTTCGCGCGCGATCAGGACGAGCCGCGGCTGCTCTACTCGGTGTTGCTCGATCAGTCGGTGCGCGTAGCCCGGCGCCTGCGGCGCGACGGCGCGGCGGGGCGGGTCGTCCAGATCAAGGTGCGCTATCCGGACTTCACCACTCTGACGCGGCGGCTCACCCTGCCGGCGGCGACGAGCGACGAGGATCGAATCTATCGGGTGGCGCGCGATCTTTTCGATCAGGTCTGGAACCAGGGGCCGGTCCGCCTGCTGGGAGTGGGAGTCTCGTCGATCCGTCCCGATGGGGGAGAGTCGTTCGATCTCTTCACACCCGCCGAATGCGTGGATCGCAAGCGACGCCTTTCCGAGGCGGTGGACCGTATCGAGGAGCGGTTCGGCCGTGGAAAGGTGATCCGCGCTCGCACCTTGCGCAAGCGCGCGATCCGCGGGACCGGCTCTCCTTCCGACCGCCCCATAGAAGACTGACCCGCCTTCGCATCTACCCTCGTCAGGCCGTCTCGCCGTCGAACGCGCCCAGGAAGCCTGCGCGGGTGGCGTCAAGGGTCGCCGTCCTCAGGGAGTTCCGCCGTCGAGACCGGCCGAGAAAGCGGAGTGCCGGGCCGGAGGGATCGCCGTCCTCCACGGCCATTCGGCGCGGCGCACGCGCAACCTCTCGTCGATCTCCGGATCTTCCCACGCCGCCTTTGCCGCCCGTCCGGCGGCTTCGTAGAACGCCGTCGTTTGCGCCTCGCTGCACTTGGCCGTGCACGCCGCGAGCAGCTTCGCGAAGTCGGCGGGAGCTTCCCCCTCCGCGAGCAACCAGCGGGGTGGGAGCGCGCGCAGATCGCGCCAGAACGAATCGGTCACGCCGCGCCAGGTGGCCGCGCTGCCGTTGCGCGGGTCATCCCCGGCCTCGCTCCAGAACCAGAGCGAAGGGCCGAAACCGATCCCTCCATACGCCGCCGCGCCCTTTCCGTAATCGATCGTCTGCGGCGTGAGCCCGGCAAACGCCGCGCGCGGCATCGGATATCCATGTCGCTCCAGCAGGGCGAGGATGCGCGCTCTCGCCGGATCGAGCAGATCGGTGTGACGCCCCGCCATCTGCGCCGTGAGCTCCGCTCCGTCGCGCCCCGCGCGTGAGAGCGGTGCCAAAGGGAGCTCCGCATAGCGGGCGATGCCGCGCACCACGGCGCGCTGTGTCTCCGGGGGAAGCGCGTCGAGTCGCGCGCCCGCCTCCAGGGCCCGGCTTTGACCCCATGCCACGCCCACGCCTTCCCACACGTGCATGCGCGCGTCCGCCGGCAGGAGCGCGATCGCATCGTCCAGCTCCTCGAACTCCACGGCGAAGAAGAGGCGCATACCGAGTCCATTCCAGAGAACGGGCGCGACCGTCGCGGGTGCGTTCGCGATCTGCTCCCACGAAAGCTTCTGTCCCACCACCTCGCCGAAGAGCGGCCAGTCGGTGCTCCGCAGTGGCGCCGCGAGCGGGCGGAACCGACCCTCCGAGATCGCGTACGCCTGCGCGCCGAGACCCCAAAGGAGCATGAGGAGTGTGAGGATGCTCCGGAACGTGCGTGGACGCGGAGCCGAGGGGATCGCGCCGGAGGCCGCGCCCGCGATCACGAGCAGCAAGAGCGGATAAACCGGCATGAGGTAGCGCGAAGAGCGGTCGGGCGCGCTGAGACAAAACGCGAGGAGATGCGCGATCACCCCCAGCAGGATCACTCCTCCCACCATCGAGGATGAAGCGCCCGCTGCAAAGCGGTTCGGCGCGGTGGCTGTTCCGTCCGTCGCAACGGCTCGAGCGTGCAACCCGACGGCGCGCCACGAGCGCAGGGCATGGACCGTGAGCGCGATCGCGCCCGCGAGGAAGGCGAGAGTGAAAGTGGCGGCGGCCGCGTCGTGTGCGGCTCCGGGAAGGTCGTAGCCGGCGAGGAATCCGTCCTTGAAGAGCAGGCGTGCGCGCGTCCAGGCTTCCGAAACGCTCTCGCCGGCGCCGAGAGGCCGGCTGTACACGCGCAGCGCGTCTCCGCGCGTGCGCGCGAGGCTCGCGAACCAGGGGATGCAACCAACGGCGCAGCCGGCGGCGCCGGAGAGCCAGAGACGCCGCGGCCGGGCGCGCGTGAGCAGGAGAGCGCTTCCCAGGATGGCGACCGTCACCGGAACGGTCGAGTAGGTGAGGAAGACTCCGAAGCCGGTGGCGAGCCCGCAGGCGAACGCGATCCGTATGCGTGAGGTGAGCGAACCCCGCGGTGTCGCCGCCCACGCCGCCAGGAACAGCACGCCGCCGATCCAGGTGGCCGCCTCCGAGTGATCTCCCTTCGCGATCCACATCGTGCGCACGAAGACGCTGGGAGCGAGAAGATACAGCGCCGCGAACCACCAGCCGGCGCGCCGTCCCCAGACCCAGGTCGCGAGCTGCGTCCAGAAGAGCGCGCCCAGGAGCGTGACCAGCAACGGGATCACCTTGAACGTGAGATAGTGCGGCCCGAACAGCATCTGCAACGGCGCGGCGAGCAGCGCGACGACGAGCGACCCTCCTCCGTAGGACATGAACTGATACGAGGTCAGCGGAAGTCCGAACCCACCCCGAATCGCTTCCGCGCAGGTGGCGGTGAACAGCTCTTCGCGATCGTAGAGCGGCCGTTCGGGACCTGCGCCCCACTCCAGGCCGGAGGGATCGAGCACTTCCATGACCCGCTCTTCCGCCGGATCGAGCGTGGCGAGGAGGAACGCGATGCGCAGCGCCGCCAGCACGGCAAGCATGATCAGAAGCGGCCCTACGGGGAGGAACGGGCGCGGAGCCGCCTCGGCTCCGGGAACAGAGTGCGTTTCGCTCACCCCCGATTCCGCTCCATCCAGTGCACCGCGTAGTCCACCAGCGGGCGCTGCGGAATGAGGAGCGTCTCGGCCGCGCCGACATGGCCGCGTTCGAGCGGTCCGCCGTCCTCCTCGTAATCCCTGCCGATCCGGATGAAGTCCTCTTCGTCGAGCGAAAGGTCCTCGAAGGTGACCCAGCGGCGCCGGCCTTCGATCGAGATCGGAGCGCCTTGCCTCACGACTCTCTTGCCCGGAAAGCGGGCGCGATGTTCCGCCAGGTGCAACGAGGTGTTGCGATCGTGACCCACTCCGATGAGCAGGATGCTTCCATCCAGATCGTAAATGCGGGCGAGCGGGGAGCCTTCGCCAAGACCAAAGTCGAGCTCGTGCGAGGAGATGATCCTGGAAGCGTGCGGACCGCGCGCCGCGAAGGAGACCTGCGGATGAGCCGAGCGCATCACTCCCGGCTGCGTGCGGAAAAGCTCCGGGAGCTTACCCATGAACCAGGTCGGGGTCCGCGCGGGCTCGTAGGGAGGCATCGACTCACGGATCACCGGCCACCACGACTCGGGGACGGGCGGATTCACCCACTCCGACGGCTCCGAGAGATCCGCAGAGTGCGTGGGAACGACGAGCGTGCCGGTCGGTCCGAGTGCGCGCGTCAACGCTTCGATCATTGCGACCGCTCCGCCGCAGATCCACCCGACCTTGCTCAGGGAAGTGTGCGCCAGCAGCACTCCGCTCACGCCGAGATCGAGCAAGTCCCGGGTCAGAGACTCGATCGTGCAGGGTCTCTGAGTGATGTCGACCGTATGGCCCAAACGCTGCGCCTCACCGTGGAAGGACCGGAAAGGAACAAGACTACAGGACGGGTCAGGCGTCGTCACGCCGCCCGGGGAGCTGTCGAACCTTGCGCTCCAGCGACGAAGCGCGCCCCGGTTCGCCCAGTGACTCTCGGATCGCGCCGCGCAGGACACCGCCTGTCGCGAGAAACGGTGTATGCTGCGGCATGGCTCTTCGATCCTCGCGCCGCTCGTACGCCGCCTGCTGGTGGCTCCTCGCGCTCTTCCTCGCGCTGCCGGCGCGCGCCGGGGATCCGCCCGCTTCCTGCACCTGCCCGCTCGGATTCGGCAACTGGATGCGCTTCGAGGACTCGAACAGCTCGCCCAACATGCCCGACTTCTGGGTCGAGGAGGTTCTCGAAGTGGACGAGATCTCTCTATGCCGGCACGGGATTTCGTTCGTCTTCCTGACCCGGCAGAACGAGAACCTCATCATCGCGTCGCTCTTCTTCCCCGAGCCGACTCCGGAGTTCATGGAGTCGCGGATGGCCCGGACCTCGAAACGCGATCTGGACGGAGAGCGGGTCCGGCTCGTGGATCGGTACACCACGCTGCGCTGGCGCATCGAAGAGCTGTTCGGCGGCTCCTTCGACGAGTACGGGCGGGTCGTCTTCCGCGAAATGGAGAGCGGCGAGCGACCGGAGATTCTCGATCCGTACAATCGCCTTTCGTTCCGGTGGAAGGGAACCGAGTTCGACCTGCGCGGATATCTCGACGTCTACTTCACGCAGCTGATGTGACGCAGCTTCAGCTCGGCAGCCCGAGACTCAGCTTGAAGATCGAGCGGATCTCTCCCACCGGTTCCTGGCGGAGATTGAGCACCGTCTGCCGGTGATATCCCGCGAGCGGTCCCCGCGCGTCCTCCGGCAGGATCCCGAGCTGGAAGAGCGTCTCGATGACTGCCGAGTCGCGCGCGCGTTGCGCCCCGTCTTCGATCTTGATGGTGATGCCCAGGCCCACTCCGTCGCGCACGGTCGCGACCGCGTACGTCCCCTCCGCTCCCGATTTCGCGACCAGCGGGACTTCGAAGGAGGCGGCCGCCTGCATCAGATCGGTGCAGAGGCGCCCGTGACGTCCCGCCACCAGATGCGGATGCGCGCGCATCGCGGTCCAGATCCGGCGCATTCCCTCGGCGATCGGCACCGGGAACGGATCGGGGCTTTCGCTCGACTCCTCCGGATCCTCCGGTTCGTCGCCATAGACGTCGAGCTCGTCGTCATCGTCGTCGTACGAGTCATCGTCGTCGGGACGGGGACGAAGCCGCGGCGAAAGCGGACGCGCCGGCAGATGCGAGATTCCTTCTCCTTCCGACGCCAGGCGAGCCAGCGCGAGGGAGAAGGAGCGGAGCGGCATGCGGAAAGAGGGAGCCGTGCAGCCATCCGGAGAAGTTTGGATCTCCTCCGGCTCGAGTCCGCACAGATAGCCGAGGATCCCGCGGATCGCGATCTGGATGGCGTGATCGGGATCCGTATACGTCTCGAGAGGCAGATCGAGGAAGCGCGCCGTCGCGAGCATCGCCGCATGCTTGCCCGAGCAGTTGTTGTGCAGCGCGGTGGGGCGAGCCCCGCGCGCCTGCATCGCTTCGCGGGTCGGCCCGTCGAACGGAGGATGCACCCCGCAGCGCAGCGCCGATTCATCCAGCCCCGCCTTGCGCAAGATGCTCGCGACCAGTTCCTGGTGCTCCGGCTCTCCGCTGTGCGACGCGCACGCGACCGCGAGCTCTTCCTGCGTGATTCCCAAACCGTCCGCCGTTCCAGAGCAGACGAACGCGAGCGCCTGGAACGGCTTCGCGCACGAACGGAGGTAGACGCTTTCTGATGGATTGCCGAGCGACGCCACCAGGCGTCCGCCCGCGTCGACCGCCGCGATGCTACCCCGGTGCGCCGACTCGACGTACATTCCCCGGGTCACTTGCACCGCCGGCGCAAACGACTGCTGGGTCACCGGTGGTGACTCCTTTCCCTGGGCCCTCGTGCTCGCCTTCCCTGGCAGCACCGGCCCCTGTCCATCGGGGGCCGGCGGAGCGACGCCTCCATCCTGGAAGTCGAGGACCGTGTCGACTTCAGTACACGGCGTCAATGCCGAGCCGGTCGAATCATACCAGCTTCCACGAATCTGTCTACGCGCCGAGCCCCGAGGAGGCTCGGCGCGTAGTCGAGGCCGAGCGTGAGGCCGAACCGATCACGCCATGACGCCGCTCAGCGTCTGGCGCATCGCGAGGCGGAGGCGCGACAGCCCTTCCTCCAGCACCTCCGGCTCGATCGAGAGCGGCGGACGGAAGCGGATCCCCTTGCGCCCGCTCGGCAGGATGATGAGCCGCTGATCGTGCGCCGCCCGGATCAGCTGCTTGCGATCGATCCGATCGGTCACGTCGAACGCGCAGAAGAGCCCCCGCCCGCGCACGTTCTCGATGACTCCGGGGAACTCCTCTTCCATCGCATGGAGGCGCCGGAGCAGGAGCTCGCCCGTTTCCGCGGCATGCTGCACCAGCTGCTCCTCTTCGTAGATCTCCAGGAAAAGCTGGCAGCGCACCATGTCGATGAGGTTGCCGCCCCAGGTCGAGTTGATGCGGCTCGGCACGTGGAAGACGTTCGTCTCGACCTCGTCCAGGCGCGGTCCGGCGAGGATGCCGCACACCTGCGTCTTCTTCCCGAAGGCGAGCAGGTCCGGATGCACTCCGAAGTGCTGATGCGCCCACATTTTTCCGGTGAGCCCGAGCCCGGTCTGCACTTCGTCGAAGATGAGCAGGAATTCGTGCAAGTCGGCCATCTTGCGGAGCTCCTGGAAGAACTCCGCCCGGAAGTGGTTGTCGCCACCTTCTCCCTGGATCGGCTCGATGATCAAGCAGGCGATGTCGTCGCGGCGTTCCCGCAGCGCCTGCTCGATCTGCGCGATCGCTTCCCGCTCCTTCGCGATGGTCGCTTCGAGATTCTTCCCTTCGAGAGGGAAGGTGATCTTCGGATTGACGATGCGCGGCCAGTCGAACTTCGGGAACCACTTCGTCTTGTTCGGATCGGCCGATTCGGTGAGAGAGAGGCAGTAGCCGCTGCGTCCGTGGAACGATTCCTTGAAGTGGATGACCTGCTGCCCCAATCCGTCCGGATGGTCCGCGGGGGAGATTCCCTTCTGGAAGTTCTTCTGCACTTTCCAGTCGATCGCCGCCTTGATCGCGTTCTCGACCGCGAGGGTTCCTCCTTCGATGAAGAAGGTGTACCGGAAGTAGTCCGGCACCGCGATGCGGAAGAAGGTCTCCACGAACGAGGCCATCTCCGGCGTGTACGCGTCCGAGTTGGCCGGTTTGTTGACGGCGATCCGTCCCAGACGCTGGATCACGTCGTCCGTGACCATCTTCGGATGGTTGAACCCCAGCGGCATCGACGAGACGCCGGTAAAGAAGTCGACGTAGCGCTCCCCGGTGCGGGCGTCGACCAGCCAGGCGCCCTGGCTGCGCTCCAGATCGACGACGAACGAGTACCCGTCCACCAGCATGTACTTCCCGAGCGTGCTCAGCGTCTGCTCCGGCGCGATGCGCGTCTTGAACATGACCCCTCCTCCCGGCGCCCTCACCGCGCCGAGTGTTGAAGAGTTTCGTGGCCTTGCCGGAGGCGCGAATCGGCGCCCGCGGACGCTGGAAGGCGCCCGCGCCGGCAGGGGGATCGTGAAAGGAATCGGGAACGGCGCAGCCCCGGGAGCTCGCGAACGCGGCTCCCCCGGGGCCGAGGAGTTATGTATTGAAGATCCAGTAGCGATACAGCAGTACGCTGCGGATGTATTTCGACATGTCCTCGCGCTCCCTCCGACTGGCCTTCCCGTCAGGGAATCGGCGCCGGAAATCCAGGGGAGATGCCCGGCCGCTGCCGTGCGGGCGGACTCGGGAATCGTACCTGTCGGGGTCGGCCGGCCACAACCCTCTCAGGAAGCTCGCAGGGCGGTCCGCTTTTCCTCGAGCGCCGCGAGGAGCTTGTCGTAGGGATCGTTGAACTTCTCGATCGCCTCGTCGAGCAGCTGGTCGGTGATCTCCTGGAACGAGATCCCGGCGGCTTCCAGACGCTCGAATGCCTTCCTCGCCCCGTCCAGATCCTCCAGCACCGTCTCCGGCCGGACCACCCCGTGGTCGAGGAACGCCTCGATCGTCTGTACCGGCATGGTGTTGACCGTGTCGCGCCCGATCAGCGTCTCGACGTAGATCACGTCGCGATAGTTCGGATTCTTGGTGCTGGTGCTCGCCCAGAGCGGCCTTTGCACGCGCGCTCCCTGCTGCTCCAGCTTGCGGAATCGATCCGAGCGGAAGATCCGGAGGAACGATTGATACGCCAGCTTCGCGTTCGCGATCGCGAGCTTGCCGCGGAGGGCAAGAAGCTCGTTCCGTTCCGCTCCTTGGACGCGAGAGGCGCGCTCTTCCAGCCGTTCGTCGGTCAAGGTGTCGATGCGGCTCACGAAGAAGCTTGCCACCGAAGCGACGTCGAGCGACTCGCCTTTCGCGGCCCGGGCTTCCAGTGCGCGCACGTACGCTTCGCCCACCGCTTCATAGGCGTCGATCGCGAAGAGCAGGGTGATGTTGATCGGGATCCCCTCGGTGAGGCACCGTTCGATCGCGGCCGTGCCTTCCTTGGTTCCCGGAATCTTGATGAACAGGTTGGGTCGATTCACCTGCGCGTGGAGACGCCGTGCCGCCTGGTAGGTCCCTTCCGTGTCGCGCGCCAGGTGCGGGGAGACCTCGAGGCTGACGAATCCATCCGCGCCGCCCATCCGATCGAACACCGGACGCAGCAAGTCGCAGGCGAGCTGGATGTCGCGCACTGCCAGCTCTTCGTAGACCTGCTCCGTGCCGAGGTCGGTGCCGGCGAGCTCGGTGAGCTGGGCATCGTACGAGGTGCCGGAGGTCATCGCCTTCTCGAAGATGGCCGGGTTCGACGTGACGCCGGTCAGTGCAGCCTGTTCGATGAAGTGGGTGAGGGTGCCTCGCTCCACGATCTCGCGGCTCAGCTGATCCATCCAGACCGCGGTGCCGGCATCATGCAGCAACTGACACGGATTCTTCGCCATGGCTGCCTCTCCTTCCCTGGGACCATTTCGGCCGAATGGCCGCCTTGCTTGAACCTGACTCCAGCCTAGCCGCCGCGACCGCGGCTGTCACGGCTCGCCGGCGCGGAGCGGTGTTCGCCGACCGGGTCTACGAGGCGAGGTCTTCGGATCCCGGCTCCACCCAGGCGCCGTGCGCCCGCAGGAGCTGGATCAATTTTTCGGCCGCTTCCGACTCCGGAACCGACTTCTCCACCCGTTCCTTGCCCACGTAGAGATCGATCTTTCCCGGTCCGCTTCCCACATAGCCGAAATCGGCGTCCGCCATCTCTCCCGGACCGTTCACGATGCAGCCCATGATCGCGATCTTCACGCCGCGCAGATGTCCGGTGCGCTCGCGGATGCGCGCGGTGGTGGTTTGCAGATCGAACTGGGTGCGCCCGCACGACGGGCAGGCGATGAATTCGGCGCGGGTCAGACGGACGCGGCAGGCTTGCAGGATCTGATACGCGGAGGAGATCGGATCTTCCTCCCACGCGACTCCTCCGGCGGGCCACGAGGACGGCGGGGCGAGGCGCGCGGCCGGTTCTTCGGCCGAAGGTTCCGACTCGACCAGACAAAGGGCGTCCCCGATTCCATCGCAGAGGAGCGAGCCGACGATCGGCGCGCTCGGGCCGTCACTCCACGTTTCCAGGAAGACCAGGTCGTCCGCGCTCCCCAGCGCTTCCACGAGCGAGCGGAGGCGCGCGATCTGCAGCGGACCCGGATCGCACACGAATCCGCACGCTTCCGCTTCCGCGCGCGCTTCCGCGGAAACCGTGGTCGCGATGGAAGGCGCCATCCAGGGAGAGAGCCGCCAACGGATCGGTCGTCCCGATTCGCGGCAGGCGCGTACGATCGCGCGCGTCTGCGTCAGATCGAGTGCGTCCCCGCGCTCCTGAGTCAGGTCGAGCCCGCCTGCGCGCAGCGGCGGTACGATCGACAGCGCGTCGACGCGCTGCAGCAAGGCGCGCAGGTCTTCGGGCGAAGTGGACGGATCGTCCCATTCGAGGATCAGGGGAGCCACGGGCGCCGCTTCCCGCACTTCCCGCAAGCGATCGTGCGCCGGGGCGATGGCGCCGGTGGACCGACCTTCGATCCGCACCGAAACCAGCTCCGGCCCGCGCGGGCGGCCGACCCGGGCGAGCCGTTCGCGCGCGCGCGCATCGAGCGATCCCTCGGCGGAAAGCCGCAGCCGAAGCTCCACGCGAACCGGATGCGAGTCTCCCACTCCCATCCCACGTACCGACCAGGAGGCGGTGCGCCGCCGGGTGACCAACGCCGAGTGACCCAGACGCAGCCACACCTCGGGCGGGCTCGTGTGCGCCGCGTCGTCTTCGACAGCCTGCCCGGCCGAGGCGCTGGTGGAACGCGCCTGCTCGATCGCGCGATTCGCGTCCACCGCTCCTTCGCGCGTCCCGATCGATGGAACTTCCTGCTCGATCGCGCGCAAGATCGCGTCACAGGCGGGAATCTCGTGTTCGGAGTCCTCGGTGAGCGAGACGCGGATCGTGTCGCCCAATCCCGAGGCGAGGAGCGATCCGATTCCGATCGCGCTCTTGATCCGCCCCTCGAGACCGTTGCCCGCCTCTGTCACTCCGACGTGGAGGGGGTAGTCCATCCCTTCTTCCGTCATGCGATGCACGAGGAGGCGATACGCGGCGATCATCACGCTCGGGATCGACGACTTCATCGAGAGGACGATGTCGTGGAACGACTCCTCACGGCAGATGCGGACGAACTCGAGCGCCGACTCCACCATCCCCTCGGGAGTGTCGCCGTACCGGTTCATGATCCGATCGGAGAGCGAACCGTGATTCGTCCCGATCCGCAGCGCCGTCCCGTGCTCCTTCAGCTTGCGCACGAGCGGGAGGAAACGGTCGCGGATCCGTTCGAGCTCCGCGCGATACTCCTCATCGCTGATTTCGAAGACCTGGAATTTCTTCCGATCGGCGTAGTTGCCCGGGTTGATCCGGACCTTGTCCACGATTTCCGCCGCGACCAGCGCCGCGTTCGGAGTGAAGTGGATGTCCGCGACCAGAGGAACGTCGATGCCCGCCGCGTCCAGGCGCCGCCGGATCTTGCGCAGGTTCTCCGCGTCCTTGATCGACGGGGCGGTCACCCGCACCAGCGGACAGCCGACCTCCACCAGCCTGCGGATCTCGGCGACCACCGCGTCGGTGTCGCAGGTATCCGCGATCGTCATCGATTGCACCAGGACGGGATGCCCGCCTCCCACGGTGAGCTTGCCGATCCGCACTTCTCGCGTACGGAACCGGCGCGGGCGAGGCACCTCGGGAGATACGAGATCGAACGGGGAAATGATCGCGGACTCGGACACGACGCTCCTGCCTTCGCGTTGAGATCGGGACGGTACAGGGAGGAGAGTACACGAACAAAAACAGCGGAGGGCGGTGATCTCATCCAGGAGGGCCGGTCGGTAGGTGGATGAGTCGCCGCCCTCACCCGCTGGGAGGGTCAATCAGCGCCGACCTCACGTCGGCTGAAATCGGAGCCGGAGAACCCGGGAGAGCGGATGAGCGGGAAGACTGGCGTAATGCGAACCTTCCCCTCTTTCCCGTTCACAGCCCTTGGTGCCCAGCTCAGCACCTTCGCGGCTCGATTTTCGACGGGCGTCGGCCGGGCTTCCTGCCCCGCTCCGCCAAATGCCGCACGCTGTTCATACCCCGCCGGGAATCCTGGTTCCGGGATTTTCCGGATGCGAGCATCGCGTTGCGTTCCTGCGGCTTGCCCATGGTCTCGCGGCGCGGCAAGATCGAAACCGGAACGGCCGCGGGTACCCGGAATGACGGACGCTCACCGGGGCCACGAAGATCCGGGCCGGAACGCGAGGACCTGTGCGACGCATCTATTTCGACTACAACGCGAGCTCCCCGATCGCCTCTTCCGTGATCGAGGCGATGACTCCGTTCTTGCGGGAAGGATTCGGGAATCCTTCCAGTCCCCACTGGGCGGGACGCCCCGCGCGCGAGGCGGTGGAACAGGCGCGCGCCCGGCTCGCTTCGCTCTTGCGTTGTCAGCCGCAGGAGGTCGTGTTCACGAGCGGCGGTACGGAATCGAACAACTTCGCGCTCAAGGGAACCTTTTACAGGCAGCCCAGGGGCAAGCACTTCGTGATCTCCGCCGTGGAGCATCCCGCGATCCGTCAGCCTCTCGAGTTCCTCCGACGGATGGAAGGCGCGCGCGTTTCGATTGTCCCGGTCGACCGTCATGGCCGCGTCGACGTCGAGCGCGTCCTCGAAACGATCACCCCTGAGACCACTCTCGTCTCGATCATGCACTCGAACAACGAAGTGGGAACGATCCAGCCGATCGAGCGAATCGGACGCGCCTGCCGCGAGAAGGGGGTGCCGTTTCACACCGACGCGGCGCAGTCGGTCGGCAAGGTGCCGATCGACGTGGAAACGCTGTCGTGCGATCTGCTCACGGTGGCGGGTCACAAGATGCAGGCCCCCAAGGGAGTGGGGGCGCTCTACGTGCGCGGGGGAGTGGAGCTGGAGCCGATCCTCCATGGCGCCGGCCACGAGAGAGGACTGCGCGCCGGCACGGAGAACGTGCTCTTGCAGGTCGGCCTCGGCGCAGCGGCGGACCTGGCGCGGCGCCGGCTGGAGGACCCCGAGCACGATCCAGTGCTGCAGTTGCGCGATCAGCCCGAAAGCGGGACCTTGACCGCGCTCCCGCGGCGCGTCAGCGTCAACGGGCACCTCGAGCGCCCACTCCG
>Ga0079224_100006459_pt1 | contig 15542 bp, 13 predicted proteins | sample Stecom2015_FD_80414 | JGI IMG/M metagenome (GOLD analysis project Ga0079224, IMG submission 80414) | Agricultural soil microbial communities from Utah to study Nitrogen management - Steer compost 2015 | ecosystem: Environmental > Terrestrial > Soil > Agricultural land | place: USA: Utah...
ATGCGCGGAGAGTGCTTGCAGTCGGGCGGGGGTTTTGCGGCCCCTCGCCGGCGGAAACGGGTCCACAACCGTGCCGCCGCCGATCGTCTCCCGCGCCGACTGGTCGCGGAGCACGAACCGGTCGCCCTGAAGCGCGCTGATCTGCCGGTCGAGCACAATCTGCGCCAGCCCTGCCTCGCCCCGCGCGAGGGTGGCGCTCTCGAGAGGCACGAGGCGGCCGGTCACGTCTGCCGCCCCGGTGTGGAGATGCACCGGCGTCCGTTCGCGCAGCGCCTTGCCCTCTCCCGGGAGCAGCCGCACCAACGCATCGAGACGTGTTGTCGGCTGATGCAGCGAGGGATCGAGCAGCACATCGCCCCGGTGCACGATGCTCCTGTGCACTCCCTGCCCGGCAATGTTGACGGCGCAGCGTTGCCCCACCTGTCCGACATGGGTCTCGACATTGTCGGCATGGATGCCGCGGACGCGAACCGGAACGCCGAGCGGCGACAGGACGAGTTCGTCGCCCACGCGCACGCGCCCCGACAGGATGGTGCCCGCCACGACCAGACCGGCTCCGGGCAGTGAGAAGCTCCGGTCGATCGACAATCGGAACAGGCCGTGCACGGAGCGCCGCGGCGTCTCCGCCGCGGCACGGTGCAGAAACCGTCGCAGTTCCGGGATGCCCGCGCCGGTGACGCTCGAAACCGGAAATACCCGGCTCTCAGCCAGCGGGGTGCCGGCGAGCTCCGCCCTGACCTCCGCCTCCGCCTCACGGAGCCGAAGATCGGTGACCCGGTCCACTTTCGTGAGGGCCACCGCACCGCGCTCGACGCCGAGCAAATGGAGAATGGCGAGGTGCTCGATTGTCTGCGGCATCGGGCCATCGTCGGCAGCTACGACCAGCAATGCCAGATCGATCCCGCTGACCCCCGCCAGCATGTTCCGCACGAATCGCTCGTGGCCGGGCACGTCGACGAACCCGAGCATCGTTCCCTCGGCGATCGCCTGATAGGCAAAGCCGAGATCAATCGTCATGCCTCGGCGCTTCTCCTCCGGCAGCCGGTCGGCATCGACACCGGTGAGCGCGTGGACGAGGCTGGTCTTGCCGTGATCGATGTGTCCGGCAGTCGCGACGATCATGCCGCACCCTTACCGAGGGGAACGACGCTCAGTTGCTCTAGGAATTCCTCTTCGTCCTCCATACACCTGAGATCGAGGAGAAGCCGACCTTCCTTGATCCGGCCCACGACGGGGACGGGAAGTGCGCGCAGCATGCCGGCGAGCCGCTCGGCCGATGCCTCCCCCTCCGGCCGCAATGCTAGCGCGGCGCTGGGGAGGAGATCGACAGGAAGCGAGCCGCTCCCGATCTGGCTCATGCATTCGATCACTTCCACCGAGGCCAGCCCCTTCAGGCATTTGGCGACTCGCTCGTGAAGCCGGCGCGCCTGGGCAACGATTTCTGCTTTGGGCCGGGTCAGGAGACGAAGCGTCGGCAGCCGCTCGGGGAGCCTCTCCGGATCGAGGTAAAGGCGGAGCACCGCGGCAAGCGCCGCGATGGTGACCTTGTCGATGCGCATGGCGCGCTTCATCGGGTTCTTTCTGATCCGCTCGACCAGATCAGCCCGGCCAGCGATCACGCCCGCCTGCGGACCACCGAGCAGCTTGTCGCCGCTGAAGGTGACGAGGTCGGCCCCGGCGGCTATCGCTTCCTGTGGGGTCGGCTCGTGCGGCAGGCCGAACCGGCGGAGATCTACGAGCTGGCCGCTTCCGAGGTCGACGACGTACGGGATCCGGTGCTCTCGCGCGAGGTTCGCGAGCTCCCGGTCGGAGACTGCGGCGGTGAAGCCTTCGATGGCGAAGTTGCTCGCATGGACTTTCATGAGCAGGGCCGTTTCCGGTCCGATCGCTCCGGCGAAGTCGCGCAGATGAGTGCGGTTGGTGGTGCCAACCTCCCGCAGCGTGCACCCCGCCCGGGTCATGATGTCCGGGATGCGGAACGAGCCGCCGATCTCGATCAGCTCGCCTCGCGACACCGGCACCTCGCGCCCGGCCGCCAGCGTGTCGAGCAGCAGCAGCACCGCGGCCGCGTTGTTGTTCACGACCGTGGCGGCTTCGGCACCGGTGAGACGACAGATCAGCGGCGCGACGTGATCGTCCCGGTCGCCGCGCTTGCCCGTCTCCAGATCGAACTCCACCGAGCAGGCCGCGGCGGCGGACGTCATCGCCTCGATGGCCTCCCGGGGCAGCGGCGCCCGCCCCAGGTTCGTGTGCAGCACGGTCCCCGTCAGGTTGAAGACGCGGCGGAGCGACGGGCGGGCGGACCGCTCCAGTCGCTCCGCGATCAGCCGCGGCAGAGCCGCAAGATCGGCCTCTTCGAACGCGCCCTCGGCCATCTTACCGCGCGCCGAGGCTAGCACTTCACGCACTGCGTCGGTGACGGCGGGCCTCCCATGCTCCTCGATCATCGCCGAAACGGTTGGGTCCCGGAGAAGCCGATCGACCGAGGGCAGGTTCGATCTGTGGGTGATGTCGTTCATCGGCACAGAATAGCGCGTCGAAGCGCTTCAGGCTGCCCCGTCCCGAGGGTCATCGCCGATCCGACCCGCAGAAGCGGCCCCGGCGGCGACTGCCCGTCGCCTACACCGGATCAAATCACTCCGCGGCCACGCAGCTCCACGATCTCCGGACCCGAATAGCCGAGCTCCGAGAGAACCTCGTCCGTGTGCTCGCCGAGCGCCGGCGGCGGCCGCTCGCCGACAGGGCCCGCTGGTTCCATCTTGAACGGGGCCCCGACGAGTTGCACCTCCTTCTGCAGGCCCCCGGATGGAGGAAGCTGCATCATCAGCTTGCGGTGCAGCACCTGAGGATTCTCCAGCATCTGCGGCACGGTCGCCACCGCTGCCGCCGGGACACCCGCCTCCGCGAGCACCGACTCCCAGTGAGGCGCATCATGCGACGCGAGCCCGAGGATGATCTCCTCCCGCATCTCCTCCGCATTGTCGCGGCGGGCACGCCGATCGACAAAGCGCGGATCGTCGATCAGCTCCGGCCGCCCGATCGTGCGGCAGAGAGACTGGAACTGCCCCTGGGTGGCGGCCGCGATCTGGATGAAGCCGTCGCCCGTGGGATAGATCGTGGAGACTTTGCTGCCTGCCTGGGACCCATTGCCGACCAGCCCCGGCATCACGCCGGCATTGACGTAGTTGGCGACGATCGGACCGATGAAGGAGATCGCGACGTCGAGCATGGAGACGTCGATGAACTGCCCCTCGCCCGTCTGCTCTCGCCGGAAGAGCGCGCTGGCGATGGCAAAAGCGGCGGTGATGCCGCTGGCCATGTCCGTCACCCAGAAGCCCGTCTTCGTCGGCCCGTTCTCCTCGAAGCCCGTCAGCGACATCATGCCGGACGAAGCCTGGATCGCCGGGTCGTAGGCCGCCGCGCCGGCTCGCGGGCCGGTCTGTCCGTAGCCCGAGACCGCACAATAGATCAGCCGCGGGTTGTGCTTCTTCAGGTCGTCATAGCCGAGCCCCATCCGGGCCATCGTTCCCGCCTTGAAGTTTTCGACCACGACATCGGCCGATTCGACCAGCCGCCTGATCACCTCCTTCGCGCCTTCATGCTTCAGGTTGAGCGTCATCGACCGCTTGTTCGTGTTCACGCTCAGGAACATCGGCGTCATGCCGGTCTCCGCGAAGATGCCGTCGAACGCCATCATCTGGCGCGACTGATCTCCGGTCCCCGGCTGCTCGATCTTGATGACGTCGGCTCCGAGGAGAGCGAGTTGCGCCGAGGCGTAGGGCCCCGAGAGAACCTGCGTGAAATCCACCACCCGGACGCCGCTGAAGTTATTGTTCTTCATTCTTCTCTCTCATGACTGGACGATGAGTCCGGGTAGCACACCACCCCGAATGAATCCAGCAGCGCCCGGTCCGGATCGAGGAGAGGACCGCGTTACGGAGCCCGCCGTCGGTCCGTCTTGGCCGTGCCGGGGAGATATAAGCGCGGCAGCGAAGTAGCGCGGTAGGCCGAGGTTAACTTCTCGTTCGCACACGCGCCGTATAGTCCGTCGACATCGGTTCGAGGGACGGAATCGCACGACGACATGATCTCGGTGAGACACAGACGCTGGAAGCGGCCCACTCCCCTGGAGCGGTACGGAGATCAGCTGGGCCGGATCGTCGAGCGGCACCGGGCGGAGGCGGCTCTTCTCGCCGCGAGGCAGGAAGCCGAGCGCGCCGCCGCGGTGGCCGAGAACGCGATGCGCGAGGCGCAGGCCGCCAACAAGGCCAAGACAGAATTCCTCGCCAACATGAGCCATGAGCTCAGATCGCCGCTGAACGCGGTGATCGGCTTTTCCAAGGTGATGATGGACGAGCTCTTCGGGCCGCTCGGGGAGCCCAAGTACGAAGGCTATGTCCGGGACATCCACGAAAGTGGGAGGCACCTTCTCCGGCTGATCAACGACATCCTCGATCTCGCCAAGATCGAAGCCGGCAAGATCCAGCTGGACGAACAGCTGACCGACGTCATCGAGACCGTGAGGTTCTGCCTCAAGATCATCAGCGACGGTGCCGAGGCGGCCGGCGTGAAGCTGCTCGTCAACATTCCGCCCGATCTCCCGATGCTCTATGCGGACGAGCAGCGTCTCAAGCAGATCCTCATCAACCTGCTGTCGAACGCGGTGAAGTTCACCGAGGCGAATGGCGAGGTGCGCCTCAGCATTTCCGTCAACGAACAGGGCCGGTTCGTGTTCGAAGTCTCGGACACCGGCATCGGGATGGCCGAGGAGGATCTCGCGCGGGTCATGGAACCGTTCATCCAGGTGGATGGCAGTCTCAGCCGCAAGTACGAGGGCACCGGCCTCGGGCTGCCGATCACGAGATCTTTCATGGAACTGCACGGCGGCAAGCTGGAGCTGAAGAGCAGGCTCGGAGTCGGAACGACCGCGACCATGATCTTCCCCGCCTGCCGCACGCACCGACCTTCCGTCCCGCACATTCTTCAGGACGAAAATCATGCTGGATAATGGCCCATCGATGGAGCTCAGCCTGAAGCCGGAGCCCGATGTCCGGATCGGCCGGGTCGTCTCGGTAGCCGGATCGCAAATCGTCGCCCTCGTGAGCACGGCCGGAGACGGTTCGGGCGAGCTGCAGATCGGCTCGATCGTCAAGATGCACACACCCGAGACCACCGTCTACGGCATGGTCAACGGCTTCAGCATTCCGATTCCGGCCGATGAGAAATCCGACCAGAGCGAGATGAAGATCGCCGAGCTCGACCTCATCGGCGAGAAATTGTGCGGACCGGACGCTACGGCCGACGCCTTTCAGCGCGGGGTCTCCGCCTTCCCGGCTCTTGGCGCCGACGTATACTGCGCGACCCAGGAAGACCTGAAGAACGTCTATTCGCGCTCCCACGCCTCGACCGTGCGGATCGGCTCGATCCATCAGGACCGGTCGCTTCCCGCCTACGTCGTGGTCGACGACCTGCTCGGCAAGCATTTCGCCATTCTCGGCACTACGGGGTCGGGCAAGTCCTGTTCGGTGGCGCTGATCCTGCACGCGATCCTGGCGCAGCACGAGAATGCCCACGTGGTCCTGCTCGACCCGCACGGCGAATATGCCCGCGCCTTCGGGGAAAAGGCAGAGGTGCTCGATTCGGCGACGCTGCAGCTTCCCTACTGGCTCTTCAACTTCGAGGAGCTCGCCGAGGTGATGTTCGGGGCGGACGGCGGCGACGTCAGCAACGAGATCTCGATCCTGCGCGAGCTCGTGCAGATGGCGAAGGTGAAGTCAGTCTCCGATCCGGAGGCGGCGAATTTCGTCACGGTCGACACCCCGGTGCCCTACAAGCTCGGCGACGTCGTTCGGCTGATCGACGAAGCTGCCGGCAAGCTCGAGCGGCGCTCCGACGTCGTACCTTATCTCCGCGTCAAGAACCGACTGAATACCCTGCAAGCGGACCGGCGCTACAGCTTCATGTTCTCGACCGGCGTCGTGATGCGCGACAACATGGTCCAGATCCTCTCGCGCATCTTCCGCATACCGGCCGACGGGAAGCCGATCGGCATCGTCGACCTCTCCGGCATTCCATCGGAGATCATCAATGTCGTCGTCTCGGTGCTTTGCCGGATGACGCTGGACGTGGCGCTGTGGAGCGATCGGGCGCTGCCGATCCTGCTCGTCTGCGAAGAGGCGCATCGCTACGCGCCGCAGAACACCAATCTCGGCTTCGAGCCGGCGAAGCGGGCGCTCTCGCGAATCGCCAAGGAAGGGCGGAAATACGGTCTGTCTCTCTGCGTGGTGACGCAACGCCCCTCAGAGCTGGAGGCCGGGCTCCTGTCCCAGTGCAACACCATCTTCGCCCTCAGGATGAGCAGCCAGAAGGACCAGGAGTTCGTGGCCGCCGCCCTCTCGGAAGCGACGCCGGGGCTAGTCGGCTCCCTTCCGGCACTTCGCAACGCCGAAGCGATCGCGGTCGGTGAAGGTGTTTCGGTGCCGATGCGGCTGCGCTTCGACGAGCTGCCCGAGGACAAGCGGCCGCTCAGCGGCAATGCCCGCTTCTCGGCTGCCTGGCAGGAAGAGGTCGACGACCGCGCCATCCTGAGCACGGTCGTCGAGCGTTGGCGCCGCCAGCGCCGCTAGGCTGACGGCGCCGGTTCGGCGCCTACAAGCCGAGCGCGTGCTTGGCGATGATGTTTTTCTGGACCTCGTTCGTGCCGCCGGCGATCGAGCGCGCCCGGTACTCGAAGTACTCCGGTGCCATTTTGAAGAGGTACTCCGGTCCGATCGGCTCCTCGTTCCAGCCGAAACGGATCGCCTGCGCGCTGTACGGCATCGCGTAGTACGAGCCCGCCTCCATGCAGGCTTCGGTGAGTGCCTTTCTGAGCTCTGCCATGCCGAGCTTGAGACCGGCGGCGGCGGTCAACGGCATCGGCTTGTCGGCCGACGCGTTGGCGAGCGTGCGAAGCGAGCCGACTTCCAGCGTCATCAGAGCCGCTTCGAGATCGGCGATCTTCCGACGGAAGTCCGGATCCTCGGCCAGGGGCCGCCCGTCCCGCCGCTCCTGAGATGCGATCTTCTTCAGCAGCTCCAGCGTCGCCTGCGCGCTGGCGACGCCGCCACCGCTTCCCCGCTCGTGGCCGAGCAGATACTTGGCGATGGTCCAGCCCTGGCCTTCCTCGCCGACCCGGTTCTCCACCGGCACCTTCACGTCTGTGAAGTACTCCTGATTGAACTTGTGTCGGCCGTCGAGCTTGATCAGCGGGCGAATCTCCAGCCCTTCCGACTTCATGTCAATCAGAAGGCAGGTGATGCCTTCCTGCTTCTTGCCTTCCTTGGAGGTGCGCACCAGCGCGAACATCATGTCGGCGTAGTGGCCGTGGCTCGTCCAGATCTTCGACCCGTTCACGATGTAATAGTCGCCCTCGCGCCGCGCCGAGGTCGTGAGCGAGGCCAGGTCCGAACCTGCCCCCGGTTCCGAGTAGCCCTGGCACCACATCGTCTCGCCGGAGAGGATGCCGGGCAGCCACTTCCGCTTCTGCTCCTCGGTGCCGAAGGCGAGCAGCACGGGGCCGACCATGCGCGTCCCGAACGGCACCACCTCCGGCGCGTTGGCCACGCTCAGCTCTTCCTCGAAGATGTACTTCTCGGCGACGGTCCAGCCGGGACCGCCATCCTTCTTCTCCCAATTCGTCGCCAACCATCCCTTCTCGGCGAGGATGCGCATCCATCGCTGATGATCGTCGCGGTTCAGCTCCAGCCCCTGCGCAACCTTGCGGCGGATGTCTTCCGGCAGCTTCTCCTTAATGAAGGCCCTCACCTCTTCTCGGAAGGCGAGCTGCTCGGGGGTGAACTTCATGTCCATCAGGGTGTCCTTCGGGTTTCTTCGTATGGGGTGCGCCATAGTATCAGGCGTGGACGAAACCGGGAGGACCCATGAGCGGAAAGAGGCTCCTGATCGTCGGGCATGTGCCCTCCGAGAACACGCGCGCCCTCCGCGACGCCGTGGAGCGCGGCGCCAGGCATCCGGACATCGAAGGGGTCGATGTCGTCGCCCTCAGCCCGTTCGATGCCGGGCCCGAAGACGTCCTCGCCGCCGACGCGATCGTCCTCGGCACGACCGAGAATCTCGGCTACATGAGCGGCGCTCTGAAGGACTTCTTCGACCGCACCTACTACGGAGTGCTCGAAGAGAAGCAGGGGCTGCCCTTCGGTCTCTACATCCGCGCCGGCCACGACGGCACCGGCACCCGGCGCGCGATCGAGACGATCATCACGGGGCTGCGGTGGCGACAGGTGCACGATACGGTGCTGTGCCGCGGCGAGTATCGCGAGGAGTTCGTCGAACAATGCGAGGAGCTCGGGACCTTCATGGCCGCGGGGTTGGAAGCCGGAATCTTCTGACGCCGGCAACCGACTCAGGCATGATCTCGGAGGCCCGATAGCCACAGAGCTAGGATGGGGAGGACGATAGATGAAGATCGGCGTTTTCTATTTCGCGACCGACTACGGCATCGACATTTCCGAGCTGGCACGGGCTCTGGAGGATCGGGGCTTCGCTTCGCTCTACGTGCCTGAGCACACCCACATCCCGACGAGCCGCCGCACGCCCTTTCCCGGCGGGCCGCTGCCGAAGAAGTATGCCCACACCCACGACCCGTTCGTATCCCTGTCGTTCGCGGCCACGGCAACCGAAAAGCTCGAGATCGGCACCGGCATCTGCCTGGTGCCCCAGCACGATCCGATCGTCTGCGCCAAGTCGGTGGCGAGTCTCGACCGTCTCTCGAACGGCCGCTTCGTATTCGGCATCGGCGGTGGCTGGAACGTCGAGGAGATGGAGAACCACGGTACCCGCTACGAGACGCGCTTCAAGCTGCTGCGCGAGCGGGTTCTCGCGATGAAGGCGCTCTGGACTCAGGAGGAAGCCGAGTTCCACGGCGAGATGGTAAATTTCGACCCCGTGTGGTCGTATCCGAAGCCCCTCCAGAAGCCGCATCCGCCGGTGATCCTCGGCGGCGAAACCGATTACACGCTGCGGCGGGTAGTAGATTTCTGCGACGGCTGGTTTCCGCGGGCCAATGCGCGCTTCACGGGCCGAACCGCGATGGAGCGGCTGCGCGTGATGGCGGACAAGGCCGGCCGCGACATGTCGAGCCTGTCGATCACCGTGTTCCGCGCGCCCGCCGATCGCAAGGTGCTCGACGAATATGCCGAAGCCGGCATTCACGCAGCGCTTCTCGAAGTGCCGGATACGAGCCGCGACGAGATCCTGCGCGGGCTGGACGAGCAGGCTGTGCTGCTTCGCTGAACTCGCGATCGCTCGGCGGGTGGGCTAGAGCCCGAGAACCCGCTTCGCGATGATGTTCTTCTGCACCTCGCTCGTGCCGCCGTAGATCGTCGTCTTGCGGAAGTCGAAATAGCCGGGCGCGAGTGCAGCGGCATACTCAGGCCCCACAGGCTCTTCGTTCCAGCCGTGCTTCAGGGCGCTGAGGACGTACGGCTGGGCGTAGTAGCCGACGGCTTCCATCAGAAGCTCCGAGAGCTCCTGCTGGATCTCCGTGCCTCGCAGCTTCAGCAGCGACGATTCGGGTCCAACCTCGCGATCGGCGGAGCCGGCGGCGAGATAGCGGAGCGCTGTCGACCACAGCGAGGCGACCTGACTCTCGAGCGCGGCGATGCGGCCGGCGAAGCCCGGATCACGGATCAGCGGCTGCCTGCCGTCGTCCGGCTCGTTTGCGGCGACCTCCTGCACCTGACGCAGGAAGCGGGCGCACATACCGAATCCGGCCGCCGCGCCCGAGCGTTCGTGGCCGAGCAGGTACTTTGCGATCGTCCAGCCCTCGCCTTCCTTGCCGACGAGGTTTTCCGCAGGCACGCGCACGCCCTCGAAAAAGACCTCATTGAATTCGTGCAGGCCGTTGATCCGGTAGATCGGCCGGACGGTGATCCCCGGGGTCTTCATGTCGATCAGGAGAAACGAGATGCCCTCCTGCTTTCTCCCCTCGGTGCTCGTGCGAACCAGGCAGAAGATCCAGTCCGCCCAATGGGCGCTGCTCGTCCAGATCTTCGAGCCGTTGATCACGTACTCGTCGCCTTCCCGGCGCGCACGGGTCTTGAGCGAAGCGAGGTCGGAGCCCGCCCCTGGCTCGGAGTAGCCCTGACACCAGAGCACGTCGCTCGACAGGATGCCGGGGATGTGGCGCTCCTTCTGTTCCGCCGTGCCGAAATGCAGCAGCACCGGGCCACACAGTGACACGCCGAAGTTCGTGTAGCGCGGCGCGCCGGCGAGGTAACTCTCGACCTCGAAGATCAGTTTCTGACCGGCCGTCCATCCGGTGCCGCCCGCCTCCTTCGGCCAATTCGGCGCGATCCAGCCCTTGACCGAGAGCGCCTTCATCCACTGGACCTGGTCCTCGCGGCTGAACTCGACACCGAGATTGTTCCTGCGGGCGAACTCCGGCGGCAGGCTTTCCGCCAGAAAAGCCCGGACCTCGTCGCGAAAGGCGCGATCTTCCTCGCTCAGCGGAAATTCCATCGGGCGTTCCTCCTGTGTTTTCTGCGATCGTAGGGCAAGATCTGGAACGCGCAAACGGGAGGAGCGGTCATGAAACGAAGGACGGCACTGGTGACGGGCTCGACACGTGGCATCGGCGAGGCGATCGCGCGGGCGCTCGCCGCCGAAGGCTGCAACATCATGCTCAACGGGCTCGGCGAGCCGGACGAGATCGAACGGCTGCGGACGGAAATCGAGGCGACGGCGGGGGTCGAGGTCCGCTATCACGGCGCCGACCTATCCAGGCGGCCCGAAACCGAAGATCTGGTGCGATCGACGCATGATGCGTTCGGCTCGGTCGACATTCTCGTCAACAACGCCGTCATTCGGCACTATCGATCGATCCCGGAGTTCGACCCGGCCGAATGGGACTACGCGATGGCGCTGAACGTGACCGCGCCGTTCGATCTGTGCCGATTGACGCTGCCGCTCATGCGGGAGAAGGGCTGGGGGCGCATCATCTCCATGTCTTCGGTTCTCGGCCTCGCCGGCCGCGCCGGCCGCGCCGATTACGTGACGGCAAAGACGGCCCTGATCGGCCTGACGCACGCGCTCGCCGCGGAAACGCTCGGCGACCCGGACATCACGGCCAACGCCGTCTGTCCCGGATCCGTGCTTACGCCCTTCATCCGGGACCGGATCGCCAGACTGGCACAGGAAAAGGGGCTGAGCTGGGACGAGATGTCGGTGCGCTACCGCCACGACCTCGGACAGCAGGCCGACTTCATCACGCCGGAGCGGATCGCGAGCCTCGTCACGTTCCTCTGCCGCGACGAGGCGCGCGACATCACAGGTGCGGCGATTCCCGTCGATGGAGGCCTTTCCGGTGCATGGATGCAACCCTTGCCGGCTTATTGACGCACCCGGGCCGGTGGCGGAACTCAGCCGCGCCTGCGCGGTTGCCGCGGCATGCCTCGGCTCCGGACGCGAGTTCTATTTGCCGCTCTGCAGGGGGCAGTCCGTCTCTTCGCCCTCGCTCTCTTCCTGCTGGCTGCCCTGCCGGCGACAGGGCAGCAGGTCGATCTTCCATCCTCGGGTGATGGCGGAGGGGGCAGTGCTGCGCCCGCGGAGTCCGAAACCGACGCCTACAACAGCGCCTGGTTCGAGGCGGAGGAGCTAAACTCCGGGCTCCCGCCGCCAGGCCGAATGATCAATCGCATCACGCCCCGATCAACCGTGAGCGAATTTCTCATCCTCGGCGATGCGGGCGCATTCGACCATGCGGCTCACCTCCTCGACCTGACCCTGATCCCACCGGATGATCAGGCACGCCTGGGGCCGATCCTGGCGGAGCAGCTCCACGAAGTGATCATGCGGAAGGTCCGCGTCGATTGGGAGAGCTTGCCGGAGCGCGAGGATGCGGTCGAGACGGTCGCATCGCAGAGCGACGCGCGCGCCGGGGAGCCCAGGAAAAGCATTCGTATCGCCCTGCTCGACCTTGAGCCGCGCCCGATGTCGATCCGGATCAATCGGATCAAATCGGGTGATTCCCAGCCTGTGTGGGTCTTTTCGGCACAGACTGTCGCCAACATTCCGCACCTCTACGAAGCTTTCGGCCCCACCTCCATCGAGCGCAAGCTGCCGTCATGGCTGAAGGCGAAGCTGATCGGGCGGTACGGCTGGTGGGAAGTCCTGATGACGCCGGCGATCCTCGGCATCTCCTGCCTTTTCGCCTGGGCCACCTACCGACTGATCCATCGGCTCAACCGGCCCTTGCGGGCGAGATGGTTGCGCACCGCGATCCAGAGCAGTCGCGCCCCCGCGGCGCTGATCGTCGCGCTCACGTTCTTCTATTCGGCGACGCGCTATCTCGGCCTCTTCTCCGGTCCCGTCTACAGCACCGTGCAGCCGATCCTCGTCGCCCTGCTGATCGGGAGCTTCACCTGGCTCAGCCTCCGGTTCGTCGACACCATTCTCGACTTCGCCACGAATCGGTACGTCGGCGAGCTGGGCCGCGAAGAAAACAGCGATTCGAGGCACCTCTACACCAACATCTCGGTGCTGCGACGGGTCGTGCTGCTGATCGCGGTCCTCGCCGCCGCGGGTCTGCTGTTCGAGGAGCTGAACGCATTCGAAAGCCTCGGTGGGGCCCTGCTGGCATCGGCCGGCATCATCACGATCGTGTTCGGCTTCGCCGCCCAGACCGTTCTCGGCAACATCCTCTCCAGCCTCCAGATCGCCATCGCCAAGCCGATCCGGATCGGCGACACGGTCCTTTACGAGGGCCAGTGGGGCTTCGTCGAAGAGATAAACTACACTTATGTCCTGATTCGGGTCTGGAACGAGCGGCGGCTCGTCGTCCCGGTGAGATATTTCGTGAGCCACCCGTTCGAGAACTGGTCGATCCGGGACACGCGCGTGACGATGCCGATCGAGCTGACGCTGGACCACCGCACCGACGTGCAGGCGATGCGGGAGAAATTCGCGGAGCTGCTGAAGGCGGACGAGCGCCAGGATCCGTCGCAGCCTCCGAAGACCCTGGTGGTTTCCCAGAACGAGAACGGGATGGTCCTTCGCTTCTACGCGACTGCCAAGGACTCTCTGGAGGCCTGGTACCTGCACTGCGACCTTCGCGAGAAGCTTCTCGTCTGTGCCCGGGAGCTCGAGGACGAGCGGTACCTGCCGCATACCCGCCTTGCCGTGAAGGCGAACACGGCAGCCGAGTAGCGGACGGTCGCCTTAACATAGCGGCGATGCGTCCCGAGACCGTCCTCAGCCGCTTAGGATCAGCCGGGTCAGCGCGTCGGGCGCGCTCAGCATCGGATAGTGTCCGGTGTCGAGCTCATGCCAACGGGCGTTGAGCGCCTCGGCGCAACGGCGCTGATGCGCCTCGCCGGGGTTGCGGGCCTGCCGGCAGAAGATGACGGACGCATCCCAAGGCTGCGACCAGAAGCTCTCGAGTCGGACCGGCTGATGGAAAACCGCTGCCGGGTGCAGCGTGCACCGCGGGGTGGCAAAGGCCTGAAGCTCTGGATCCAGTCCCGGAAACGGCGGCACGTCGGGATTGTGGCGGTCCGGCCCGACCGCGAGCTCGGTTTCGATGGCCGCGGACCGCGTGACGATATCGCGGATCTTCTCGCCGTCGCGAAGTGCCAGCGCATCGACGAACACCAGCCTCGAAATGCGTTCGCGGGCCTGTTCCGCCACTCGTGCGAGCACCATGCCGCCGCTGGAGGTGCCCACCAGCACGACCTCGTGAAGATCCTCGTAGAAAAGCAGCTGAACGATCTCGTCCGCCTGGCTTTCGGTGGTGATCCCCGGACGGATCTGCCCGGCACGCTCGCCGCACCCGTCCAGCGACGGCGCGTAGATTTCGTGGCCCTCCGCACGCAGCCGCTCCGCGACCGGCTTCCAGATCCAACCGCCCTGGTAGGCCCCGTGGATCAGCACGAAAGTCGTCATTCCCTCTCTCCTCCACGGTCGCGGATGCTACTGTCGGCGAACCTGGGTGCGGCCGCCATCCGCATCGATCCAATGTCATCATGCCGGCCGCACCGGCTTTCTGGAAGAGGAACTGCCCGTATGCACATCGGCTACAACATTCCGAGCAATCAGGGCGTCGAGGATCCGAACGATCTCGTCTCACTGGCCGTGCTGGCAGAAAAGCTCGGGTGTCACAGCGTTTGGGTGAGCGAGCATCTCTTTCACTCCGCCTATGTGGCGGAGCGTCTCGGCGATCGCCCGTATCATGATCCGCTCACGATCCTGACCGCTGCGGGCTGCGCCACAGAGAGGGTCCGGCTCGGCACCTCGGTGCTGGTGCTGCCGTGGCACGAGCCGCCGCGACTGGGAAAAAGCATCGCCACGCTCGATCATCTGTCGAGGGGCCGAGTCGATCTCGGAGTCGGCGTGGCAACGACGCGCGACGAGTTCGAAAATCTGGGCGTGGATTTCCGGTCGCGAGGGCGGCGCACCAACGAAGTGCTCGGCGCGCTGCAGGCGCTCTGGACCCAAGATGTTCCGTCGTTCCAGGGTGAGTTCTACCGGTACGAAGGTCTCAAGTTCTCGCCGAAACCTCTGCAGAAGCCGTATCCGCCCATCCTGGTGGGCGGGACCAGCGAGGCCGCTCTCCGCCGCACTGCCCGCTTCGGCGACGGCTGGCACACCCAGCGGCTGACGCCAGCGCAGGTCAGGGAGACGCTGCCACGCATCCGGGCTTTGCTGAAAGAGGCAGGCCGCGATCCGGAGCGGCTCCGGGTATCGATCGCGCTCGGCCTGAAATTCGTCGATACCCCTTCCGACATCCCCGCCACCGAAAGGAACACGCTCCGCGGGACCGAGGACGAGGTCGCCGAGACGATTCGCGCCTATCGGGATGTCGGTGTCGAGGAGGTGGTGATCACGATAGCGACGTCGAACCTGCGCGCTCACGAGGAAAGCCTGACCCGCCTGATGCGGAACGTCGCGCCGCGACTATAACCGCAGAACGGCCTCTGCGGCGGCGGGTCGGCTCAAGTGACCGAGAGCACGGCGAGACCTACCGCTGCCGCATAACGGGCGACCTCCGCCAGCAGACGTCCCCCCGGGTGGCGATCCGCTGAGCGCCAGACGCCGACCAGGGCGACGACGTTGTAGGGCACCGAGAGGCCGTAACCCACGAGCAGCGCCAGGACCGGCAGGTCCTGTGACAGGAGGGCGATGAACAGCCCGGTGGTCACCCCGTTGACCACCACGCCGCCGACGGCTGCCCAGCCCCAGAAAGCTTGAGCGAGCGGCAAGTCGCCACGCCAGAGCTGCCTCAATCCTCGAAGCATGGGCCGCGACCGCCGCGACGGTATCGCTTTTTCCGGGCGGTTAGTCTCTCCGGTAGCGATAATGGAAGCGGTCTGCGCCGTCCGCCGTGACGAGGCCGACTGTCGGCGCCGGGAAGTGGATCGGCAGGATCAATACGTCGGTATCCGCAACCGACGAGAGAAAGCTCCGCCGGGATCGCGCGGCCTGCTCCGGGTCCCAGTCCGGATTGACCGACCAGTCCGGCTCACGGCACTGGATCGCGTGGTGCATCA
>Ga0079224_100006460_pt1 | contig 15541 bp, 14 predicted proteins | sample Stecom2015_FD_80414 | JGI IMG/M metagenome (GOLD analysis project Ga0079224, IMG submission 80414) | Agricultural soil microbial communities from Utah to study Nitrogen management - Steer compost 2015 | ecosystem: Environmental > Terrestrial > Soil > Agricultural land | place: USA: Utah...
GCAAGAACGTACTTCAGGTCTGCGGAGCCATCCTCGTCCGGCGGGGTTCCAACCGCAATGAAAACCACCTGCGCATTGGACGCCGCATCTGCAACGTCCGTGGTAAACTGCAGGCGTCCGGCCGCCTGGTTTTCCTCCACCATGCGATCGAGCCCGGGCTCATAGATCGGAATCTCATTCTTCTTCAGCCGCTCGATCTTCCCCTCATCCAGGTCAGCGCAGATGACGTCGTTCCCGGTTTCCGCGAGACACGCACCCGCAACGAGACCCACATAGCCCGTACCGATCACCGTCACATTCACGTGCAAATACTCCCAGGCAGGCGGCAGTGCCGCTCAGTTGACTGTTTGCAACCACGTCCCGTGGCGCAGCCGACCGGGCGCACCTCCACGCCCCAGCGGCAACTCGTACGGCATTGCGACAGCCTCACGTTAGCGGGCCATGCCCGCCGCGGGAACCGCTGACAGCGCAATGAGTCGTGCCCTGGAGGGATGCATGCGGGCGGTTGCATTACGCGTGTCCACCACTACGTCCGCATGATCGAGCACGGTCTGGTAGTCCACCCCGTCGTGGTCCGTTACGATAACCACTGCATCCGCGCGCTCGAGTTCCTCCTGTGAGAACGGCACTCCAACCATGGAATGGTCGCCATCGCGGAACTGCGGGATGAACGGATCGTGATATACCACGTCGGCGCCGCGACCCTCGAGCAGCCGGATCACATCCAGCGCCGGGCTCTCGCGCATGTCGTCAATGTTCTTCTTGTACGCCACGCCGAGTACCAGGATGCGGCTGCCATTCACCGACTTCCTCACGTCGTTGAGCGCGCGGGAAACCTTTTCCGCCACCATGTCAGGCATGGCGCTGTTGATCTCGCTCGCCAGGTCAATGAAGCGCGTCTTGTAGTTGAGCGTGCGCATCTTCCAGGCGAGATAGTGCGGATCCAGAGGGATGCAGTGTCCGCCGATGCCGGGGCCCGGCGTGAACTTCATGAAGCCGAAGGGCTTCGTGGCAGCTGCGTCAATCACTTCCCATACGTCCACGCCGAGCTTGTCACAGACGATCGCCATCTCGTTCACGAGCCCGATGTTCACCGCGCGGAACGTGTTCTCGAGAAGCTTCACGAGTTCCGCGCACTCCGTGCTTGACACCGGAACGACCGTGTCGATCGTGGACGAATACAGCGCATGCGCAGCGCTGGTGCAGGCCGGCGTTATGCCACCCACCACCTTCGGCGTGTTCCTCGTGTGCCACACGTCATTGCCGGGGTCAACACGCTCGGGGCTGAAGGCCACGAACACGTCTTCGCCAACCGTGAGGCCGGCGGACTCGAGTCGCGGAACAACGAGCTCGCGTGTGGTGCCAGGGTAAGTGGTACTCTCGAGAACGATCAGCAGCCCAGGGTGGGCATTGCGCGCAACCGCGTCCATTGCGGAGAGCACATAGCTCATGTCCGGATCGCGCGTCTTGGAAAGTGGCGTGGGAACCGCGATGGAGATGGCGTCTGCCTCTCCCATGCGAGCCTCGTTCGTGGTTGCCACAATCTTTCCGGAGTCCACGAGCTGCTTCAGCTTGCTCGATGGCACATCCTGAATGTGCGACTCGCCGCGGTTGATACCGTCTACCGCGCGCTGGCTCACGTCGTAGCCGATCACCTTGAAGCCGGCGTTCGCGAACTCCACAGCGAGGGGAAGTCCCACGTATCCGAGTCCCACTACCGCTACGGTGGCAGAACGGTCGTTAATTCGTGAGAGCAGCTGATTGTGACTCTCGGAGGCTACTGGATTCATCGGATGTTCCTTACAGTGCGCGTCTGCGCGTTCTTATCGTCCGTAGAAGGCCCGCACCGCCGAGGCAACCTCGTCGAGCTGAACCTGCGTGAGCTCAGGGTAAATCGGGAGTGATATCACTTCCTGCGCTGCCTTTTCGGCCTCCGGGCAGCTGCCCGGCTGGTAGCCGAGGTACTCAAAGCAGGGTTGCAGGTGCAGCGGCAACGGGTAATAGATGGCCGAACCGATTCCGCGAGCGCCCAGATATTCCTTGAGCTCATCACGACGCTCAACCCTGAGAGTGTACTGGTTATAGATCGATTCGTTGTCCGGGTCCACCCACGGTGTTGTTACAGCTGCGAGATCTGCAAACGCCTCATTGTAGAAGGCTGCATTCTCCCGCCGCTTCGCACTCCAGCCTGCGAGATGCGGGAGCTTTGCACTCAGCACCACTGCCTGCAGCGCATCCAGCCTGCTGTTGTACCCCACTTCCTCATGATGGTAGGTGCGCACGCTGCCGTGCGTACGAAGCCTCATGAGGCGATTGAAAAGCGCTTCGTCCTGAGTGACGATCATCCCCCCGTCTCCGTACCCACCCAGATTCTTGGACGGGAAAAAGGAGAAGGTTCCGATTGTCGCGAAGGCCCCTGCCGGTGTCCAGCTGCCGCCTATTCGACGTCTCGCGCCGATGGACTGGGCGGCGTCCTCGATCACTGGCAAACCGCCTGCCGCCTGCTTCACGGCCTCCAGCGGCGCCATCTGCCCGAACAGGTCCACCGGAACCACGGCACGGGTGCGACTGGTCACCGCCGCCGTCACCGCCTCGGGCGAGATATTGAATGACCGTGGCTCGATATCCACGAATACGGGGCGCGCGCCGACGTTGTGGATCGTTCCGGCCGTCGCAAAAAAAGTGAACGGGGTTGTTACGACTTCGTCATCCCTGCCCACATCCAGGGCCCGCAGCGCAAGCAGGAGCGCATCGGTTCCGCTCGCACACCCCACCGCATACCGCGTATCCGAGAGCTCCGCCACCTCCCGCTCGAGCTTCGCTACGGCCTCACCGAGAATGAACCTCTGCTCCTCCACGAGAGAGAGTATTCCCGGAATCACCTCATCCCGGATGGTATCGTGCTGAGCGCGCAGGTCGAGCAGAGGTACAGGCATCTGTGTGGCCGGAATCAGGTCTGGTATTGCAGCTGGGAGTAGATGCGAAAAGTCGCTTGCCGCACTGCGATTGGAACGCTCACCGCCTGGTCTGCAACGGAATGGGAACCTCGCAGCCGGTACGCGCCGACTCGTAGATGCCCAGCACCAGTTCCAGCGACTTGCGCCCTGCACGACCATCGGTGTCCGGATTCATCTCTCCGCGAATCGCGGCGAGAACGTTCCGGTAGTAGCCCTCATGGCCGTACCCGTAGACGTTCGGCGGGTTGGTGTCGGCAGCATCCACCAGCTTGTCGTCGTCGTCGTAATCCTCGAACTGCCAGGTTTCCACGCGATTCACCGCGGTACCGCCAATCTTCACCGACCCCGTTTCACCCAGGATGGTGATGGATCCCTCGAGGTTTCGCGGATAGGTGAGCATTGTAACCTCGATGGTACCCAGTGCTCCGCTGCGGAACTTGAGTACGGCAACGCCCGTATCCTCGGACTCGATCTGCCTGGCGAGGGTCGCGGTCTTCGCGATTACACTCTCTACCGGGCCAACCAGCCACTGGATCAGGTCAACGTAGTGAGACGCCTGGTTGAGGAACGCGCCGCCGTCGAACTCCCACGTGCCACGCCAGGGAGCCTGGTCGTAGTACTCCTGCGGACGCGTCCACCTTACCGTGCAGTTTGCCAGGAAGATCCGGCCGAACCTGCCCTTGTCGATCGCGCGCTTCAGCAGCTGCACGGGAGCGTTCAGCCGGTTCTGCTTCACGACGAAGAGCTTGACGCCGGCTGCATCACACGCGTGCACGAGCTCGTCTGCCGCCGTAAGCGAGATGGCCATCGGCTTCTCGGAGATGACGTGCTTCCCCGCCCCGGCCGCCATGATTCCGTGCTTCGGATGAAGGCCACTCGGCGTGCAGATTGCCACCGCGTCGCAGGGCGCTTCCGAGAGCATTCGCTCGTAGCTGGTGAAAGCCGGCACGCCATGAGCATCTGCCGCGGCATTGGCGCGCTCCGGCACGATGTCACAAACGGCGGCCAGCTCCAGGCCTTCCACCCGCTCTATTGCCTCGAAGTGGTTGCGCGAGATACGGCCGCAGCCAACCAGCGCTATTCGCAGGGTGCCTGACGCGTTCAACTGGCCGCCTCGGTAACGACGGCGTTCACGATGCCTCTCGGATTCAACGGTCCTCCTCGATTAGCCTGAGTCCCTCGCCGGAGCGTTCGTACACGGTGCCACACGATTCACAGGCACTCTCCCCGGAATCGGCCAGCCTCTCTCCACACCGGCACATCCAGCCTATCCGGCGAGCAGGCATTCCGACTACCAGGGCAAATGGAGCCACATCCTTCGTGACAACAGCGCCAGCTCCGACAAATGCATACTCGCCTAGCGTCAACCCGCACACAACGGTGGCATTCGCCCCGATCGTGGCGCCGCGCCTCACCAGAGTGCGCTGGTATTCGTGCTTGCGCGAAACGGCACTACGCGGGTTCAGCACATTCGTGAACACCATGCTCGGACCGCAGAACACGTCGTCCTCCAGCTCCACACCTTCGTAAATCGACACGTTGTTCTGGATCTTCACGTTGTTCCCTATGCGCACCCCACCCATCACCACAACGTTCTGCCCCAGTGAGCAACTGTTTCCGATACGCGCGCCTGGCATAACGTGGCAGAAGTGCCAGATGCGCGTACCTTCGCCCACCTCGGCACCATCGTCCACGTAGCTCGATTCATGAATGAAGGGAGCAGACATTACGATATCCTTGCGCCCGGATTCCGGAATCAGGCTGCACCAACGGGTGACAGCGTTGCATGCCATTCCTGCAGCGACTTCACCGCCGGCTCGCGGGAACGAAGCGAGAGGATCGCATCTCCGGCAGCGGAGGCAGCGGACAGCGTGGTGGTGTATGGAACCCTGTTGGCTATGGCAGCCTGACGCAGCGTGTAGTCATCACGCTGTGCGTGCTTGCCAAGTGGCGTGTTGATCAGCAACTGGATGTCTCCGTTGACGATCATGTCCATACCGTGCGGCCTTCCCTCATGCACCTTCAACACCCGCTCGGCCGGGATTCCCAGGCCTCGCAGGTAGTTCGCGGTGCCTGACGTAGCCATGATCCCGAAGCCCATTTCATGGAATCGCCTCACGATGGGAACGGCCGCGGCCTTGTCGCCATCGTTCACGGTGACGAAGATGTTGCCCTCCAGCGGGAGCGAGTTCTCCGCCGCAACCTGTGCCTTGGCAAACGCGGTCCCGAAGGTGGTGGCAATACCCATCACCTCTCCGGTGGAACGCATCTCCGGGCCAAGTATGGGGTCGAACTCACGGAACTTCTTGAAGGGGAACACCGCCTCCTTAACGCTCACGAACGACGGAACTATCTCGCTGGTGAACCCGATGTCCTTCAGGAGTTCGCCGGTCATCACTCGCGCTGCGTAGGACGCGAGCGGCACACCGATGGCCTTTGACACGAACGGAATGGTGCGACTTCCACGTGGATTCACCTCGAGCACGTATACCACTCCGCCCTTTACCGCGAACTGAACGTTGATCAGCCCAACCACGCCGAGCGCCTTTGCAAGCGCAACGGTATGCTCGCGCATCATCTCGACGTCGGCAGCATCGATCAGGTACGGCGGCAGCACACATGCGGAATCGCCCGAGTGAATGCCGGCGTCTTCAATGTGCTGCATGACGCCGCCGATCACGACGTCGGTTCCATCCGAGATCGCATCCACATCGGCCTCGTACGCGTCCTCGAGGAAGCTGTCGATGAGAACCGGCCTGTCTTCGGAAACGAGCGCTGCACGCTCGAAGTACTCGCGCAGTTGCGCCTCGTCGTACACGATCTCCATGGCGCGACCACCGAGCACGTACGACGGCCGCACGAGAATCGGATAGCCTATCCGGTTGGCGATCTCAACAGATTCGTCCACGCTCGTTGCAGTCCCGTTCTCCGGCTGCCTGATTCCCAGCTGGCGTGCGATCGCGTCGAAGCGCTTCCGGTCCTCCGCGATGTCTATTGCATCCGGTGACGTGCCCAGTATCGGGACTCCCGCTGCCTCCAACTGCCTGGTGAGCTTCAGCGGCGTCTGTCCGCCAAGCTGCACTATCACGCCAAGCGGCTTCTCACGGTCTACGATCTCGAGGACGTCCTCGAACGTGAGCGGCTCGAAGTAAAGCTTGTCGGACGTGTCGAAGTCCGTGGATACGGTTTCCGGGTTGGAGTTGACCATGATGGTCTCGAAACCACGCTCGCGAAGTGCAAGCGCCGCACGAACGCAGCAGTAGTCGAACTCTACACCCTGCCCGATCCTGTTCGGCCCGGACCCCAGGATGATCACGGACTCCCTGCCGGTTCTCGGAGACTCACTCTCCTCGTCGTAGCAGGAGTACAGGTACGGGGTGGACGACGGAAACTCTCCCGCACACGTATCCACCATCTTGTACGCCGGGCGAATCCCGAGTGCCCAGCGGCGTTCACGCACTGCCTGCTCCGATTCCGCGCGCAGTACTCCAAGCTGCCGGTCGCTGAAGCCCATGCGCTTCATTGCACGAAGTGACTTCTCGTCAGTCTCCGCAAGCGCGGCATACTCGCTCTCCGCCTCAATCAGCTCCTCGAGCTGCCAGAGGAACCACCTGTCAATGCGCGTCAGTTCGTGGATCTCCTCCACGTCGAAGCCCGCGAGGAACGCGCGCTTGACCTGGAAGATGCGCTCGGGCGTCGGCTGCCTCAGTGCTGCACGAAGTGTCTCGGGGGTGGCGTCAGGCAGGCGATCGTCATCCAGCTTGTTTGCGGCTGTCCATCCGGTGCGTCCGTTCTCGAGTGCGCGAAGTCCCTTCTGGAACGCCTCCTTGAACGTGCGCCCGATTGCCATGGACTCACCCACCGACTTCATCTGGGTGGTCAGACGCGGGTCCGAAGCCGTGAACTTCTCGAAGGCGAACCGCGGGCACTTCACCACCACGTAGTCCAGCACGGGCTCAAAGGAGGCCGGCGTGGTACGCGTTATGTCGTTGGGAATCTCGTCCAGCGTATAACCAACTGCCAGCTTGGCCCCGATACGCGCAATGGGAAATCCGGTTGCCTTGGACGCCAGTGCAGACGAACGCGAAACGCGCGGATTCATCTCGATCACCAGCAGGTCGCCGTTCTCCGGGCTTACAGCAAACTGGATATTGCAGCCACCAGCCTCCACTCCGATCTCGCGAATCACCTTCACTGCGGCGTCTCGCATTACCTGGTACTCGCGATCGGTGAGCGTCATCGCAGGCGCCACGGTAATGGAGTCACCGGTGTGCACACCCATTGGATCGATGTTCTCGATGGAGCACACGATCACCACGTTGTCCGCGTGATCGCGCATCACCTCCAGCTCGAACTCCTTCCAGCCGAGCACACTCTGCTCGATGAGCACCTCGCCTACCGGAGATTCCGAGAGGCCGCGCCTCACGATTGCCTCGAACTCATCCCTGTTGTACGCCACACCACCGCCTGCTCCGCCCAGCGTGAACGACGGCCGGATGATGGCCGGAAAGCCGGTTTCCTCCGCAACGTCCAGCGCTTCCTGCCAGCTTGCCGCTACACGACCCTTCGGAACCTGAAGTCCGATCCGCTCCATCGCCTCCGAGAACAGCGCACGATCCTCGGCCACCTTGATAGCACGCTCCTTGGCGCCGATAAGCTCCACTCCGTACTTCTCCAGAACGCCATTCTCGGCAAGCGCCAGAGCCGTATTCAACGCAGTCTGGCCACCCATTGTCGGAAGGATTGCGTCCGGACGCTCCTTCTCGATGATGAGTTCCAGGTACTCCGGCGTCACCGGCTCGATGTACGTACGATCGGCAAACTCCGGATCCGTCATGATGGTGGCCGGATTGGAGTTCACGAGAATCACCTCGTAACCCTCCTCCCGAAGCGCCTTTGCTGCCTGCGTTCCGGAGTAATCGAACTCCGCTGCCTGCCCGATTACGATCGGCCCGGAGCCGATGAGCAGGATGCGGTTTATGTCAGTGCGTCGCGGCATGGATGAGATCGTCTATCAGGTCATCGAGCGTGCGCGTCGGCGCCCACCCGGTTGCTTCAACAAGCCTGGCAGGAGACCCCACCAGCACCGGCACATCAGAGGCACGAACAAGTGCGGGATCGGGTTCGAGCACCGCGTCTGCACCAACCCTGCTCAATATGAGTTGTGCGAGTTCACCAACGCTCGATCCCTGCCCTGAGCATACGTTGTATGACACGCCGGGCACACCGTGCTCGGCGAGTAGAATATAGGCTCCCACGACGTCCGCCACATGCGATATGTCCCGCACGGGCGTGGTATTTCCGATTGGCAGCGACCGGCCGCCGGATTCCCGAAGTTCCAGTGCTCTCCGAACGAGTGCGGGAAGCAGAAAGCGGTCGCTCTGCCCCGCCCCGCTGTGGTTGAACGGACGCGTGGCAATCACGCGCACGCCGTCCTTTCGCCAGCGTTGCAGTGCGGCTATCTCCTGCGCCGCCTTCGTGGCCCCGTATACGCCGAGCGGGCTCTGTTCGGCGGTCTCCATGAGCGGCATTTCATCGGCGTCGTGACGTCCATACTGCTCGGCGCTGCCCACGATCACAACCGAAGGGTCCATCGTGCCTGATGCCCGTCGCGCCGCGATCACCGAGAGCAGCCTGGCCGTGGCTGTGACGTTGACATCGAAGGCTTCGCCGGGATCGGCGTCTGCGCCCGGAACGAAGGACACGCCGGCAAGGTGGAAAACGGCGTCCGGCGTGGACTCGTCCACGGCGCGCGCCAGCAGCCGAGCGTCGCGAACGTCACCGTGCAACCAGTGGATTTCCTGAACTGGCAGGTTCGCAACTGCGTGGGTGCCTGGAAGCTGCTGCCCCGAGCCTGCAGCTGATCCACCATTCGGATGACGAGTGTCATCTGCAACGGGATCCAGCGACAGCGCGGTAACGTTCCATCCCTGGCTCAGCAGCTCGCGGCAGAGCCAGCGCCCCACGAAGCCCGCAGCACCCGTAACCAGCGCGGATCGGCCGGCACCTGGCGATGGCGAGGCAGCGCCGGAGTTCAGCGAAGGAGATGGGGCCCGCTCACCGGTGGAGCGCGGCGAGCCCCAAGCCGATGACGATCCGCTGCCACCCTTCACGCGGCCACCGGTTGCTTCAGATCCGCCGTCAGCGTCCGTCACGCAACCTGTCTATGTCCGCCTCCACCATCATGCGAACCAGTTCCGGGAACTCCACGGTAGGCTTCCATCCGAGTTCGTTCTCGGCGCGTGCCGGGTTGGCGACCAGCAGGTCCACCTCGGCTGGCCTGAAGAAGCGCTCGTCCTGCTTCACGTACTCCCGCCAGTCGAGGTCGACAACGGCGAATGCGCGCTCAACGAGATCGGCAACCGACCAGGTGCGACCTGTGCCAATGACGTAATCGTCAGGCTCGTCACGTTGCAGCATGCGCCACATTGCATCCACGTAGTCGCCGGCGAAACCCCAGTCGCGACGCGAATCCAGGTTGCCCAGCCGGAGTTCCCGCGACATGCCCAGGTGGATGCGTGCAACGGCATCCGTCACCTTGCGCGTAACGAACTCCAGCCCGCGCCGTGGCGATTCGTGGTTGAAGAGAATGCCGCTCACCGCATACAGCCCGTAGCTTTCGCGGTAGTTCACCGTGATCCAGTGTCCGTACACCTTGGCCACGCCGTACGGGCTTCTGGGATAGAAGGGTGTGGTTTCACTCTGCGGGGTTTCCACAACCTTCCCGAACATCTCGCTGGAGGAGGCCTGGTAGAATCGCGCGTCGGGCGCTGCCTTGCGCACGGCCTCCAGCATGCGTGTAACGCCGAGTGCGGTGAACTCACCGGTGAGAACGGGCTGGGTCCAGCTGGTTTGTACGAAGCTCTGTGCAGCGAGGTTGTACACCTCGTGAGGCTGGGCCTCCTTGAGCGCATCCACGAGCGACGTCTGGTCCAGGAGGTCGGCGGAAACGATCTCCAGGTTGTCGAGAAGGTGGCCTATGCGCTCGAAGGCGTGAGTGGAGCTTCGCCTCACGACGCCGACCACGCGGTAACCCTTCTCGAGAAGGAGTTCTGCCAGGTAGGAGCCGTCCTGACCGGTGATCCCGGTGATGAGCGCGGTGCGCTGTGTCACGAGCTGGGTTTCCGTGGTTACTGGTGCAAAACGGGGGACACGAGGGCGGGCTGGAATCCCGTCACGTGTCCCCCATCGAGACGCCCTGTTCCGCGTGAGCGGTGGTCAGACGACAGAGGCCTCACCGCGCGGTGCGCGAACTACCTTGCCGCTTGTAAGGCAGCGCGTGCAGACCTTCACCTTGATCACCTTGCCGCCTTCAGCGATGCGGGCAACCTGCAGGTTCGGGCGCCATACACGGCGGGTCTTGTTATTGGCATGCGAAACGTTGTTGCCGAAGGCAACTCCCTTGTCGCACACGTAGCAGCGATTGCGAGCAATGGCCATGATTCAGCCCTCCACGAGCTCAATGCGCGCCATCTCGGCACCGTCACCCTTGCGGTGGCCGGTCTTGAGAATGCGCGTGTAGCCGCCGGGACGGGTCGTGTAGCGGGGACCGACGTCCTGGAACAGCTTGTCTGCCACGGCGCGCTTCTGCACGTGGCGGTTGGCAAGGCGACGGTCGTGCAGCGTGCCCGACTTTGCCTTGGTGATCAGCTTCTCAACGAACGGCCGAAGCTCCTTTGCCTTTGCCTCGGTCGTCTCGATGGATTCATGCTCTATGAGCGAGCTCGCGAGCCCGCGCATCAGGGCGAGCTTCTGCTCGCTCGTGCGCCGCAGCTGTCGCCCGGCTTTACGATGACGCATCTCCTAATCCTCTTCGTCGTCTGGGGCGTTATCGGCGATCGGGCTCGGTGGTGATCCCCAATCGAGGATCCGAACGCCATCACCGTTATCCTCGTACCGCATTCCGAAGTTCAGTCCCTCACGCTCGAGAAGTGCAGCAATCTCGTGGAGCGACTTCTTGCCGAAGTTCTTCACCTGCAGGATCTGGCTCTCGGTCTGCCGAACGAGATCACCGAGGGTGCGGATGTTCGAGTTCTTCAGCGAATTCACCGAGCGAACCGAGAGTTCCAGGTCGTCGATGGGTGTGCGCAGTACCTCTGCCAGGCGAATGGCGTCTGCACTTGCCTGGTCGTTGCCCGTTACGGCGGGCGCGGAGGCGTGCGAGCCGAAGCTGGCAAAGTACTGGAAGTGCGTCTGGGCGAGAGCAGCGGCGTAGCTCACTGCCTCTTCCGGAGAAACCGTTCCGTTGGTTTCCACGGTAAGCTGGAGACGATCGTAGTCGGTACGCTGGCCAACTCGCGTTTCAGCAACGGAGAAGTTGGCGCGGCGAACCGGGTTGTAGATGGCGTCGATGCGCACCAGGTCAACCGGTGTGCCGCGCTCCATCACGTGCTGGTCGGCCTCGACGTATCCGCGGCCCTTGTTCACGTGCAGCTCGAGGTTGATGTCGCGCTCGTCCTGAACCGTGAAGAGGAGGTGCGATTCGTCTACCAGCCGAACGCCGGCGGGGAGAACGAGGTCGCCGGCGGTAACGGGTCCCGAGCCGCTGCGGCTCAGGCGGATGACGGCCTCTTCGACATCGTCGTCCAGAGCGAGCTTGAGCGTCTTCAGGTTGCCGATGATCTGGTGAACATCTTCCACGACGCCGGGAACCGTCTGGTGCTCGTGGAGCACGCTGTCCAGGCGGAACGCCCACACGGCCGATCCTCGGAGCGAGGACAGGAGCATGCGGCGCATTGCGTTGCCGAGGGTATGTCCGAAGCCGCGCTCGAGCGGCTGGATGCGGAACTCCGCGATTCCGGCAGCGTCATCACGCTTAACGACTTCAACGAGTGACGGGCGAACGAGCCCGCGCAGATCGATCGTCTGTGCCATTGAAAACCTTGTGGATCCTTGAGTTGGTCTGACCGGGCGACTGTCGCCGGCCACGCTCTGCCCCGCCCCTGACGCGCGGCAGACCCGTATGGGAGTCAGGGTCCCGACCGAGTCACCTTGAAGAAGGGGACCGGAGTAGCGGCGCGGTTTGAAAACCGGCCGATTCCCCGATCCCGGACTTACTTCAGTGTGGCTCCTTTACTTCGAGTACAGCTCGACGACCAGCTGCTCCTGCGCGGCGATCGGGATGTTCGGGCGCGACGGGCGCTCGAGCATGCGACCACTGAACGACTCGCGATCGACTGCGAGCCAGGAGAGCGAGGCGCCGCGTGCGGCCTGCTCCATTGCTGCTGCAACGAGAGTGAGCTCGCGCGATGCCTGGCGGAGGCGAACCTCCTGTCCCGGCTTCACGATGTAGCTGGGAATGTCCACCACGCGGCCGTTGACTTCCACGTGGCAGTGCCTCACGAGCTGCCTCGCAGCCTTGCGGCTGGGTGCAAAGCCCATGCGGTAAATCATGTTGTCGAGACGCGACTCGAGTGCTGCAAGCAGGTTATGGCCGTGAATGCCGGGCATTGCCGCCACACGATCGAACGTGTTGCGGAACTGCTTCTCGCTGAGGCCATAGATGCGCTTGATCTTCTGCTTCTCGCGCAGCTGCTTGGAGTACTCGGACATCTTGCGACGGCGCGCAGTGCTCTGTCCATGCTGGCCGGGAGCGTACGGACGACGCTCGACGGGGCATTTTTCGGTGAAGCACTTGGTGCCCTTGAGGAAGAGCTTCGTTCCCTCGCGGCGGCACTGGCGGCAGCTCGGACCTGTATAACGCATGAGACTCAGACCCTCCGCCGCTTGGGCGGCCGGCAACCGTTGTGCGGGATCGGGGTTACGTCCTTGATGGATCGTACCTGAAGCCCTGCTGATGCGAGCGCCTGGATGGCGGACTCACGACCTGAGCCCGGCCCCTGCACGCGAACGTGCACGCGGCGCAGACCCATGGACATTGCCTCACGAGCCGCCTGCTCCGACGCAACGGTCGCCGCAAACGGGGTGCTCTTCTTTGATCCCTTGAATCCGGCCTTGCCAGCCGAACCCCACGAAAGCGCGTTTCCGCGAGCATCCGTGATGGTGATCGTCGTGTTGTTGAAGGTCGCCTGAACGTGTGCGACGCCTTCGGCATCCACAACCTTCTTGCTCTTCTTCGTTGGATTAGCCATGGGTCGCTTACTTCGTCACTTTCTTCTTGCCGGCGATTGCGCGGCGAGGGCCCTTCTTCGTGCGGGCATTGGTATGCGTTCGCTGACCACGAACCGGAAGACCGCGGCGGTGCCTGATACCGCGATACGATCCGATGTCCATAAGTCGCTTCACGTTCATCGATGTCTCGGTGCGAAGCGCACCTTCAACACGATACCCGCGCTCGATCTCCTGGCGCAGGCGATTGACATCGGCGTCGCCCAGATCGCTGATGCGCGTCTGCGGATCGACTCCGGTGGCCTCAAGAATCCGAGCCGCCGTAGCGCGCCCGATTCCAAAAATGTAGGTGAGCCCGATCTCTACCTTCTTGTTTCGCGGGAGATCGACGCCTGCAATACGTGCCATGTATCAGCCTTGACGCTGCTTGTGCTTGGGATTGCGGCTGCAGATGATTCGGGTCACGCCGTCCCGCTTGATCACCTTGCAGTGCTCACAAATCGGCTTGACGCTGCTGCGGACTTTCACGGGCGCGCTCCAGATATCTCGAACAGGGAATAATTCCGGCCAAGACTTTGAGCATAACGGGCACAGGAGGCCCACGCAAGAGCACTTTCGCGCTCTTTCAGACCCTCACACACCCTTCAGCTGCAAAATCCTCTCTCCCCATATTCACGATTCCGTTCGGCCGCTCGGGGAGCCTTGCAGGGTAAACGATTCGAACTCAGCGCGCTACCCCGCCAGCCCTCCAAACGCAATCTCCAGCTCCGCCCGCACCACATCCATCGCAGCCACCGGATCCGGCGCCCCCCGCACAGCACGACCCAGGATGATGTAACGCGCACCCGCCACCGACGCCTCACCCGGCGTCATCACCCGGCTCTGATCGTGCGCCTCCCCGCCAGCCAGGCGGATACCGGGCACAAGCGGCGCAAGCGCGTCTCCATGTTCCGCACGTACCGCCGCTACCTCGTGCCCGCTGCACACTATCCCATGCGCTCTCGCGCTACGCGCCACTCCCGCAAGACGCAGCACTTCAGCACCCACATCCACTCCGTCGCTGCGCCCCCAGGTACGCGCCAGCGTTGCACGGTCCAGCGACGTGAGCACAGTGACCGCGAGAATTCCGGTGCCGCTTCCGGCTCCCTCCACCGCCGCCCGCACTCCCTCCTCTCCAGCGGCGGCGTGCACCGTGAGCAGCTTCACGCCGAGCTGGGCCGCCGAAGCCGCCGCGCCTCGCATGGTGGCAGGAATGTCGTGCAGCTTGAGGTCGAGGAACACTTCACTGCCCTCATCACGAAGCGCCTGCACCACACGCGGCCCCTCGGCAATGAACAGCTCGAGCCCAACCTTGTAGAACCGGCACCGGTCGCCGAGTGTGCGAACCAGGGCGCGTGCGTCGCTCCAGGATGGGTAGTCCAGGGCGACTATGGGGATGGTACGCAACGCGCCGCTCGCAGAATCTCCTCCCCGGTTGCCACCGCCACGCGACGCCCCGCTCACTCGGGCCACTCCAGCGCACCGGTCAGGTCAGCCAGGGTGCCCACACCATGACTCCGGCACCACGCCTCTAGCTCACGAACGAGACGCTCGGGCGCTCGCGGGTCGCGCAGTGCCGCTGTTCCCATTCCAACCACTGACGCACCCGCCAGGATGTACTGAAGTGCGTCCGACGCCGTCGTCACACCGCCCAGGCCCATCAGCGGAACTCCGAGCTGCGCCGAATGCACTTTCCAGGTGGCCAGCACGCCGATCGGCAGCAACGCGCTTCCACTCACCCCGCCGCGCCCGAAACCGAGTGCCGGTCTGCGACGCTCGACGTCTATCACCAGCCCGGGTATGGTATTCACGAGCGTGATCGCGTCTGCGCCTGCATCCACTGCGATAGATGCGGCAGACACGACGTCTTCCAGCGCCGGCGACAGCTTCACGAACAACGGACGTCTGGTAGCCGCTCTGGCGAGCTCAACCACCTGCCGCAGCGCCACCGGCGACGCGCCGAATTCCATTCCGCCGGCCTTCACATTCGGGCAGCTCACGTTGAGCTCGTAGGCGTCGATGCCGGCGGAATCATCCAGCCGCGCCACGACTTCTGCGAACTCCCCCACCTCGAAGCCCACTACGTTCACGATCACCCGGGCCCGCCTTACGTTGGCTGCGAGCCACGGCAGCTCCTGCTCCCGCACCGCCACTACTCCCGGGTTAGCGAGCCCGACGGCGTTGATCATCCCGCCGTTGAACTCCCCCACGCGCAATGGCGGCGCACCCGACCTGGGCGCAAGACTCACCGCCTTCGTCACCAGCCCGCCCAATCGCTCGAGATCCACGACCTCGGCAATCTCACGCCCGTAGGCGGCGGTGCCGCCCGCAAGAACGAGGGGATTCTGGAATGCGAGTCCGGCCGCTTGGACACTCAGAGGAGTGCGGGGGGGCGATGCATCCGCAGCGACATTCCGGCGTTCGGATGTCGTTCCGACGGGGCTGGCGGCCTCGGCCGCGGCGCCGCCAGCAACCAC